>Ga0256830_1001617_pt1 | contig 15684 bp, 12 predicted proteins | sample 128326metaG_FD_190537 | JGI IMG/M metagenome (GOLD analysis project Ga0256830, IMG submission 190537) | Hydrothermal vent microbial communities from Lau Basin, Pacific Ocean - 128-326 | ecosystem: Environmental > Aquatic > Marine > Hydrothermal vents | place: Pacific Ocean: Lau Basin | collected... | reverse complement strand
CATGAGCGAGAAGGAGATCTACCAGGTCTTTCTTTCCATCCTGGAGGTGCACGGCTATTCCGCGATTCCCAGTGGCGAGGCCATCAAGATCGTCCCCGATGCCGATGCCAAGCACAGCGGCATGCCTACCGCCAGCAAGCGCCGCCCCGGCAAGGGCGACGAGTCCGTGACCCGCGTGGTGCAGATCGAGCACGTCACCGCCGCCCAGCTGGTGCCCATCCTGCGCCCGCTGGTGCCGCCGCAGGGCCACCTGGCGGCCTATCCGCCCAGCAACGTGCTGATCATTTCCGACCGCGCCGCCAACATCAACCGGCTGGTGAAGATCATCAAGCGCATCGACCAGCCCAGCAGCGGCGAGATCGAATATATCCAGTTGGAGCACGCGGTTGCGGCGGACCTGGTGCGGGTGCTCAACACCCTGCAGCAGCAGAGCGCCAAGCAGAACCCCAAGGCCGCCAAGCCCATGCTGGTGGCCGACGAGCGCACCAACAGCATCCTCATCGGCGGTGACCGCACCACGCGGCTGCAGCTGCGCGCCATCATCTCCCACCTCGACACCCCCTCGGAGACCAGTGGCGACACCCACGTCATCTACCTGCGCTATGCCAAGGCCAAGGACCTGGTGACGGTGCTCACCGGCGTCGGCAAGGCCCAGCAGAAGAAGGGCGGGAAGGCCAAGCTCCCGGCGGCGGTGCGCAACCAGCCCTTCGACATCCAGGCCGACGAGAGCACCAATGCTCTGGTGATCACCGCCACGCCCTCCGTGTTCCGCTCGCTGGAGGCGGTGGTGCGCCAGCTCGACGTGCGCCGCGCCCAGGTGCTGGTGGAGGCGGTGATCGCCGAGGTCTCCTCGGATCGCGCCGCCGAACTGGGCGTGCAGTGGCTGTTCGACGGCTCCGGCGGCGATCTGCCGGTGGGCGCGGTCAACTTCGGCGGCCCCGGCACCAGCATCAGCAGCCTTGCCGCATCGGCCGCGGCGGCGGCTGCCAGTGGCGGCACGGGTACCGCCGGGGCCATCCTCTCCTCCATCGGCAGCGGCGCGACCGTGGGCGCCGGCAGGTTCAACAGCAGCACCTTCAACTTCGCCGCCCTGGTGCGCGCCCTGGAAGGCGACGGCGCCACCAACATCCTCTCCACGCCGAACCTGGTGACCATGGACAACGAGGAGGCGGAGATCTTCGTCGGCCAGGAGCTGTCCATTCCCACCGGCGCCTACGCCAGTACCGGCGCCGTCACCACCACGGTCAATCCCTTCACCACCTTCGAACGCAAGCAGGTGGGTATCCGCCTCAAGGTCAAGCCACAGATCAACGAGGGCAACGCCATTCGTCTCGACATCGAACAGAAGGTGGACGGCATCGCCGCCGGCTCCGCGGGGCAGGGCGACGTGGTGACCAACGAGCGCAGCATCAACACCAGCGTGCTGGTGGACGACGGCGCGGCATTGGTGCTGGGCGGCCTGATCGAGGACCGGGTGGTGGAAAACGAGCAGAAGGTGCCGGGCCTGGGCGACATTCCCCTGCTGGGGGCGCTGTTCCGCTACAAGTCGGTGCAGAAGGTGAAGATCAACCTGATGGTATTCATGCGCCCGACCATCCTGCGCACCCGAGACGACAGTCTCAACCTGACACGCAACAAATACAACTTCATCCGCGGCCGCGAACTGGAGCTGCTCGACGAGGGCGTCGGCCTGCTGTCCGGCGAGGAGCATCCGACCCTGCCCCATGCCAAGGAATACCTCTACATTCCCAAGCCCTTCGAGGAAGAGGGTGGCGCCGAGCCGGCAGAGCAGGGCACCGCACCGAAGGCCGAGACACCAAAGAGCGAAACGCCGAAGGGCGAGGCCGAGCGGCCCGGGGCCGGGCGGTAGACCATGAGCGCGCAACTGGACAATCTGCCCGAGGAGAGCCCGGTCGAGGAACGGGCCGAGGCCACGGCACCCGCCGGCGGCATCCCCTTTGCCTTCGCCAAGCGCAATGGCGTGATGGTGGACGAGCGCCACGCCGATCGCGTCGACGTGCTGGCCCGGCCCGATGTCAGCACCGTGACCCTTGCCGAGCTGCGGCGCTTCCTTGACGCGCCGATCCGCATCAAGGTCATCGACGTGGACGAGTTCGACGCGCGCCTGCAGCAGTCCTACGAGCAGCACTCCGGCCAGGCCATGCAGATGATGGACGACCTCGACGAAGAGGCCGACCTGTTCCAGGTGGCGCAGGACCTGCCCGAGCCGGAGGATCTGCTGGAGAGCGAGGACGACGCGCCCATCATCCGCCTGATCAACGCCCTGCTCACCCAGGCCATCAAGGAGGAGGCCTCGGACATCCACATCGAGCCCTACGAGACCCGCCTGGTGGTGCGCTTCCGCGTCGACGGCGTGCTGCGCGAGGTGCTGACGCCGCGGCGTGTGCTGGCACCGCTACTGGTGTCACGAATTAAAGTTATGTCCAAGCTGGACATCGCCGAAAAGCGCCTGCCCCAGGACGGCCGCATCTCCCTGCGCGTGGCCGGGCGCGCGGTGGACGTGCGCGTCTCCACCATTCCCACCGGCCAGGGCGAGCGCGTGGTGATGCGCCTGCTCGACAAGCAGGCCGGGCGTCTCGACCTCTCCCACCTGGGCATGGCGGAAGCGACCCGCGAGGGCATGGATCACGTCATCCACCGCCCGCACGGCATCATCCTCGTCACCGGCCCCACCGGCTCGGGCAAGACCACCACCCTGTACGCGGTGCTGACCCAGCTCAACGACCACAAGCGCAACATCATGACCGTCGAGGATCCAGTGGAGTACGACCTCGAGGGCGTCAGCCAGACCAACGTCAACATGAAGGTGGACATGACCTTCGCCCGCGGCCTGCGCGCCATCCTGCGCCAGGATCCGGACGTGGTGATGGTGGGCGAGATCCGCGACCTGGAGACCGCCGAGATCGCCGTGCAGGCCTCGCTCACCGGTCACCTGGTGCTCTCCACCCTGCATACCAACAGCGCCGTGGGCGCCGTCACCCGGCTGCGCGACATGGGCATCGAGCCCTTCCTGCTCTCCTCCACCCTGCTCGGCGTGCTGGCCCAGCGGCTGGTGCGCCTGCTGTGCAACGAGTGCAAGGAGCCCTACACCGCCGGCGCCAAGGACTGCGAGCGCTTCGGTCTCGACCCGGCCAACCCGCCCACCTTCCACAAGGCCGTCGGCTGCAAGCACTGCAACTACCTGGGCTACCGCGGCCGCAGCGGCATCTACGAGCTGGTGGTGGTGGACGATACCCTGCGCACCATGATTCACGACGGCAGCAGCGAACTGGAAATAGAGCACCATGCCCGGCAGGCCAGCCCCAGCATCCGCGACGACGGGCTGCGTCGCATCCTCGCCGGCGAGACCTCGGTGGAAGAGGTGTTGCGGGTGACGCAGGAAGACTGATGACCATGCTGAGTGCTAAGTGCTTAGTGCTGAGTGCTGAGTGGTGCTACTGCCGCTCAGCACTCAGCACTCAGCACTCAATACTCAGCACTCAATACTCAGCACTCAGCACTCAGCACTCAGCACTTCGCGATCGCCATGCCGGCTTTTGAATACATTGCCCTGGACGCGCGCGGCCGCGAGCGCAAGGGGGTGCTGGAAGGGGACGCGGCACGCCAGGTGCGCCAGCAGCTGCGCGAGCAGGGGCTCACGCCGCTGTCGGTGGAGGCGGTGCGCACCCGCGAGGCACGCACCCGCAAGGCCTTCTTCAAGCGCGGCATCAGCCCCACGGATCTTGCCCTCATCACCCGCCAGTGGGCCACCCTGGTACGCTCAGGCCTGCCGGTGGACGAGGCCCTGGCGACGGTCTCCAAGCAGACCGAGAAGGCGCGCCTGAAGAGCATGATGGCGGCGGTGCGCTCGCGGGTGCTGGAGGGCCATTCGCTGGCCGTGGCGCTGGCCGATTTTCCCCACGTGTTCTCCGACCTGTTCCGCGCCACCGTGGCCGCCGGCGAGCAGTCCGGCCACCTCGACGTGGTGCTGGAACGCCTCGCCGACTACACCGAGGCCCGCCAGCAGCTGTCGCAGAAGATGATGCTGGCGCTGATCTATCCCACCCTGCTGACCCTGGTGGCCATCGCCGTGGTGATCCTGCTGCTGACCTTCGTGGTGCCGCAGGTGGTGCAGGTGTTCGACAACATCGGCCAGCAGCTGCCGCCGCTGACCCGCGGCCTGATCGCCAGCAGTGAATTCCTGCAAAGCTATGGCCTCGCCATCTTCCTGTTGTTGCTGGTGCTGGGGACGGGCTTTGCCTACCTGCTGCGCATCCCCGCCTTCAAACGCGGTTTCCATCGCCTGCTGCTGAACATGCCGCTGATCTCACGCCTGGTGCGTGGCATGGAGACGGCACGTTTCGCGCGTACCTTCAGCATCCTGGTGGCCAGTGGCGTGCCGGTGCTGGAGGGCATGCGCATCTCCGCCTCGGTGATGAGCAACCTGCCCATGCGCGAGGCGGTGGAAGACGCCGCGCGGCGGGTGCGCGAGGGCACCGGTATTCACTCCGCTCTCGAGTCCTGCGGCTATTTTCCCCCCATGACCGTGCACCTCATCGCCAGCGGCGAGTCCAGCGGTAACCTGGAAGAGATGCTGGAGCGTGCCGCCACCGGGCAGGAACGGGAGATGGAAACCCTCATCTCCGGCCTCATGGGCCTGTTCGAACCCATCCTCATCCTCAGCATGGGCGGCATCGTGCTGGTCATCGTGCTCGCCATTCTGCTGCCCATCTTCGACCTCAACCAGCTCGTGCAGTGAGCCGGCTGCCGCTCCTTGCGGCTGGCCATGGCAATTCAACGCAAAGGCGCAATGGCGCAAAGGAGGCAAGGAAAATCTTTTCGTCATGCCGGGCGGCGCGTGGCGGAGCCCCGCAATCCCTGGCCATCGCAGCCGGCCTGCCGTCTTGCACGGGGCATGCGCCCGGTGGTGTCCCCGCCGACGAAACGCGGGATGAAGGCACGGAGAAAAACAATGAGCTTTGCGTCCTTTGTGATCTCTGCGTTTCCATCCCGAAGCCGGCAATGACCGCCAGGGCTACCCGCCCCGACTCGCCTTGGCCTGCTCGTAGTAGGGCATCATCTGCGGGATCAGGGCGCGCAGTTCACGTTCGCGGTTTTGCGGCGCCGGGTGGGTGCTGAGGAATTGCGGCACGCCGCCACCGCCGACCTTGGCCATCTTCTGCCACAGGCTCACGGCGGCGCGCGGGTCGTAACCGGCCCTGGCGGCCAGCTCGATGCCGATGCGGTCGGCCTCGGCCTCGGAGGTGCGGCTGTTGGGCAGCTCGATGGCCAGCTTGGCGGCCAGCGCGGCCCCGGCCAGTGTCGCTCCACGGCGGTGGTCGTCGGTGGCCACCGCCACGGCGGCGAGGCCGATGGAGGTGGCCATGGCCACGGACATGCGCTCGGCGGTGTGGTTGGCCAGGGCGTGGGCGATCTCGTGGCCCATGACCTGGGCGATCTCGTCGTCGCTGGCGTCCAGCTTGTCGATCAGGCCGGTGTAGATGGCCATCTTGCCGCCGGCCATGCACCAGGCGTTGACCGTCTCCGCTTCGTTGACCACCTTGATGCGCCACTCCCAGTCTCGCGTTTCCGGTCGCATCACTACCGCCTGCGCGATGAGCCGGTCGGTGATGCGCTGCACGCGCTGCTGCACGGCGGGATCGACCTCGAGTTTTCCGGCGTCTGCGAATTCCTTCATGGTGGCCAGGTAGGCGGTCTTCGAGGCGGCAATGGCCTGCTGCTCCGAGACCAGCATCAGCTGGCGGCGGCCGGTGGGCGAGGTGGCGCAGGCGAGGATCAGGCTGGCCAGCAGCAGGAGCACGAGGGGGCGATAGGGCAGACGGTTCTGCATCGATATGGCTTGCCTGTGTCGCTGGGGATGGGTATACAGAATAACAAAATGCCTTCGGGAGGGCGTGCCCGATCTTACGCAGGGCCTGCAAAAAAGGCGATTGGGCGATCAATCGTTTCGCCCGTGCCCTGGTGCCCTTGCGAGAGAAACGGCCCTTCACCTGGCCGGCCGCCGATAGCGGCCGCAGACCCGGCGCGGCAGGTGGTCGCGGGCCGCCGGGTCGAAGGGGATGCCGTCACGGCGCGGACAAAAAAAAGCCCCGCACGGTGATACGGGGCTATAACGAGGAGGGTGGAGGGGATCCACCTTAGGGGTGACCGCCACCGAAGCAGATTCGGTGGCGATTCGATTCGGAGTTGAGGGAGGGGTATGTGATCGGGTAGCGACTTGCGTGCCGTTCGATCTTTCTCAGCTCCGAGATCTGGTGTGTATATTACGCCTCGAACCTTAACGCTGGCTGAAGACCTGGAAAAGGTGTGTGTTTATCTCTCGTTCAGCTTTGGCGCAAAGGCAATGCTGACTTCCAGGCCACCGAGGCTGGACTCCCCCAGCTCCATCGTGGCCTGATGGCGCTCGACGATGCGCTGCACGATGGACATGCCCAGGCCGCTGCCCGGGGCCGAGGCGCTCGGGCCACGGTAGAAGCGCTCCATGACCTTGCCGCGTTCCGCGCGCGCAATGCCGGGGCCGCTGTCGCCGATCAGCAGGCGCACGCCGGCGTCATCGCAGAGGACCCTGGCCCGCACGCTGCCACCCGCCGGCGTGTAGCGGATGGCGTTGTCGAGCAGGTTGCGGAGCAGGATGTGGATGGCGTCGCGGTTGGCCGTGATACGGCCATTGCATTGCGCTTCCAGGGCCAGGTCGATGTCCTTTCGCTGGGCCGCTTCGGCCTGTTCGGCCAGGGTTTCGCGGCACAGCTCGGCAAGTTCGAGGGGGCTGGTGTCCCGCAGGGCGCTCTCCGGGTCGAGGCGCGCCAGGGTCAGCAGTTGTTCGACCAGGTGGGTGGCCCGGTCCACGCCTTCGACGATGCGGCGCAGGGCGTGCCTGCGGGCCTCGTCGTCGCTGGCGCCGAGGGCGACCTGGGCCTGCGTCTTCAGCGCCGCCAGGGGGGTGCGCAGTTCGTGGGCGGCGTCGGCGGTGAAGCGGCGTTCATTGTCGAAGGCGTATTGCAGCCGTGCGAACAGTTGATTGAGGGATTCCACCAGTGGCCGGCTTTCCTCGGGCGTCTCCCCCAGCGGCAGGGGTTTCAGCTGATCGGGCTCGAGGTGGCGAACGTTGTCGGCCAGGCGCAGCAGGGGGCGCAGGGCGCGGTCGATGCCGTAGCCGATGAGCAGGGCCAGCACCGGCAGGCTGAGCAGCACCGGCGTAAGCAGGCGCGTGATGATGGCGCCGATGAGCTCGCCGCGGATGTCCAGGCTTTGCGCCACCAGCACGCGGATGCCGCTGCTTTCCCCGTGGAGGGTGAAGACGCGCCAGAGGCTTTCCCCGATGCGCTGCTGGCTGAAGCCACTGGCCTGCCCGGAAAGGGGCTGGGTGGGGGCATTGGCGGAGTGCAGGGCCAGCTGGTCGTCGCTGGTCCAGACCTGGAAGGCGAGCTTGTCTTCGTATTCGTGGCCATCGCCATCCTTGTCCTCATCGGCGTAGGCGATCTGCACGGACTCGGTGAGACCCGCTCCCCCCGTGAGCTTGCGGTAGGCCTGCTGCTCGGCCAGCTCGTGTTCGCTCATGGCCAGCAGCACGCGCGCGGACTGCGCCAGCTGGGCGTCGAACAATTCCTCGATCTCGTGGCGGGCATCGAAATACACCACCAGCGCGGTGAGCAGCCAGCTCAGCGCCACCACCGACAGCAGGATGGCGAGCAGGCGGCGGCGGATGGAGGGGGCGGGTGCCGTGCTCATGCCGGCTTGTCGATGATGTAACCGACACCGCGCAGGGTGCGGATCAGCCCGGCGCCGAGCTTCTTGCGCAGGTGGTGGATGTAGACCTCCACCGCATTGCTCTCGACTTCCTCGCCCCAGGCGTACAGGCCCTCTTCCAGTTGTGTGCGGGACAGCACCCGGCCTCGGCTCTCCAGCAACAGCTGCAGGATGGCGAACTCGCGCTGCGAGAGCTTCACGGGCTGGCCATCGAGGCTGACCGTGTGCGCGGCGGGGTCCAGGATCAGGCCGCCGTGCTCGATGACGGGTGTGGCGCGGCCGTGGTGGCGGCGGATGAGGGCGCGGATGCGCGCAGTCAGCTCGTCGAGGTCGAAGGGCTTGATCATGTAGTCGTCGGCACCGGCATCCAGCCCGGTGACGCGGTCGGTGACGGTGTCCCGCGCGGTGAGAATCAGCACCGGCAGCTCGTTGTCCTGGGCGGCGAACTCGCGCTTGCGCAGGCGCCCGAGGATCTCCAGCCCGGAACGGTCGGGCAGGCCGAGGTCGAGGATCATCAGTTCGTATTCCTCGGTGCGCAGGGCGGCCTCGGCGGATTCGCCGTCCTTCATCCAGTCCACGGCATAACCCGCCTGTTGCAGGCCGGCCTGGATGCCGTCGCCGAGCAGCTTGTCGTCTTCTACCAGTAGCAGGCGCATGAGAGGTATGACCGATTAGGGAGGGATGGGGCAAACATTAGCACTCTTTCAAGGTAATAAATCAGGATTCAGTTGGCCTGTCAGCGTTCAGGGCACCAACAGTAGGCGCTTTAGGCGACGCCGCCATGGGCGCTGACAGGCCAACCCTTCGGGCGCTCCTGTGGTGTTCCGCTGCGGCGTTGCAGTGCTTGACAAGGGAACAACTATTGCCTGCGCACTGCGCCTTGCCGCGAAACACCACAGGAACGCTGAATCCTAATTTATTACCTTGAAAGAGTACTAGCAGGAAAGGCATTTTCGTCAATGATGCGGTGGCGCGTGGGTTTCCGTTTCCGCGGCGGGTAACTGCAATTGTCGGCTTGCCTGGCGGGCGTGGCTGATGCGGGTCAGGGTGTCGTGGTAACTCTCCATGCCCTTGCCGCCCAGCTGGATGGCACGCCTCGCGTGTTGCTCCGCCTCGGCCGGTTTGCCGAGCGCCAGCAGGGTATTGGCGAGATTGTTGTGTGCCGCGGCAGCGTCCGGATGCTGCCGCAGGGCCTGCCGAAAGGCCTGCTCGGCGCCGGCGAGGTCGCCGAGCCGGTACGCCATGTTGCCCCGGCCCATGAGGGCGACGAGGTTGCCGGGCCAGCGCGACAGGGCGGCGAGGTAGGCCTGCCTGGCCGCGCTCCACTGTCCCAGGCGCTCCAGTTCGAGCACGGCCTGCAGATAGTCTTCGGCGACCGCGGTAGCCGGCAGGCGGTGCGGCGGCAGGACGACGATGGCCCAGTTGCCGCCATCCGCCCAGCTGCGCCGGAAGGCGGACAGGGTGGTCCTGTGGCGCGCCTCGCTGCCGGAGCGCAGAATGACTTCGCCGTTCGGCAGGTCGTAGCCGATTGCCACCGCGTAGTGCCAGCGGGGTGCCCAGGAAAGTCCCAGGTTCTGCAACACCAGCACCGGGTTGCCGGCGGCGAGTTCGCGCAGCAGGGCGTCGAGGGAAGCGGGAATGCGGTAGGGAAGCTGGCCATGACGGCGGCTGGCGGCAAGGATTTCCACCTGCAGCGAACCCTGCAGGCCCGGCGTGTAGATCTGCCCGACGAGTTCGTCGGGGCCGATGGCCTTGCCTCCCCAGTGGAGAACCGTGGCCAGCGCCGCGGGGCCGCACTGGTAACGCCGTTGGGGAAAGAAGGCTACCTGTGCCAGTTCCTGTCGCGGGGGCAGCTCGCGCAGGGCGGGAACGGCCTCTTCGCCGGCGGGCGATACGGCGCAGGCGCCGAGCGATGCCAGCAGGAAGAGGCTGCCCAGGCGGCCGGCAATTTTCCCCTCGTGCATGGGTTACGGGTGGTGCTTGGTGTCCGCCACGGTCCTTTTCACGAAGGGGAAGATTTCCGTGAAACCGGCGATGTCGGTGGCCAGCAGCACCAGGAACAGGAATGCCGCGATGGCGAGGAAGTCGCCACCGGCCGGCAGCCGATCCAGCTGGCCGACTATGGCCGAGACCTCGCGGTCGCTGAGGGCGGCAACCCGTGCCTGGACCTGCTCCGTTGTTACGCCCCTGGCGCGAAGCTGGGCGGCCAGTTCCTCCCGCTGCAGCAGGCGGGTCAATTGTTCCCGCTGCTCCTGGCCGGAGCGACTGGCGGCGACCTGCGCCGTGCCGATCATGCCGGCCTGCGCGGCGGGCAGGGTGATGTTGAGAACGAGAAAACTCAGCAGCAGAAGCGGGACGAAGCGGCGGCGTAGCTTGTGGGAATGGTTCATGGCAGTTTTTTTCCGGCGGGGATGTGTGTTTCCGTATCGTCACTTGATTATAGGTCGTCGATGCCGGGCTGTCACAGTTGTGTTCCCGTAATCTGCTGAATTTACATGTGAAATCATGGTCTGTGGTGGCAGATAAGAGGGTGCTTATATGCTGAAGTTGTGTTTGTTGGGGTGAAACCCTTGGTGTAAAATCACCAACGGTTTATGGGGGAGTCCCCGATGGCTGACTGGCTCGACAGGGCTGCTTGCCGCTCATCGGGGGCCCGCAAGACCACATGTTTCGGGGAGGCTCTGGGCAATTCGTGGAACGCGGATCTCCCGTACCGGAATCGATCGGGGGTTCCTTGAGATAGAATTCGGGTAACACTTCGGCCTTATTCTGCATGCTCTGTCCTGTAGTGCCGGTGTCGTTGGCAAGTGGATTCGCTGTGCGATCTCACTCCCGTGTGATGTTGCGCCGGTATGCTGTCGGTGCGTAACGTAGTTCGTCGTGGAGGGGCTTGTGGTATCAAAAGGCCAGGGACTGGATTCGCGCTCATCCGCGGTGGTGGACAAGGTGCTCGGACTGCTGGGTGACCTGCGCGCGACGACATCCGGACGCATTATTCACGGCCATATCGAGCAGATGCTCAGCGAGATGGCGGCCGATCACCGCAAGACCGAAGAGGCCTATGCCAGCTTTCTGAGCATGTTGCTGGAGGCCTGCCTGTCGCAGATTCCCACCGACAATCCCCTCCACACCCACCTGCGACTGGTGCAGCTGCGCCTGATGCCGCCCTTGTCGGTCTCCGAACTGGGAGCGCTGAACCGCTGCATCGAGGCGGTTTCCGACGAAATGGTCAGTACATCGCCCCTGCGCGGCAGGGACCTCGCCCCGGCCCTGACCCCCGTGCTGGCGCGTTTCGGCACTCCGGAGAAGATCCCCGTGGAGGCGGCGGAGGCCGAGGGCCGACCGCATCAGCCGGAGGCGGAGCAGCGGGTCAACGCAGCCTATCGCGCCCACCTGGACGAAAAGCGCGAGGCCATGCAGCGCCTGCAGAGCGATTTCGTTGCGCAGATGGACGAGGCGGTGGCCGAGTACGATGCCTTTGGCGAACTGCTCGACAGCGCCCTGGAGGTGATGCGCAAGGCCGGTGACGCCGAGGAACTGGAGAGGCGCCGGCTGGAGATCATTCAGGCCCTGCAGCAGATCTGCGAGGGGCACCAGACGCTGGCGACGAAATTCTCCCGCGCGCAGGAGTATCTCAGTCTCATCGAGGACGATAACCAGCAGCTCAGCGACGAGCTGGACCGCGTGCGCCTGCTGAGCCTGACCGACGAACTCACCGGCCTGCCCAACCGGCGCGCCTTCATGCGCCGCCTCGAGGACGAGGTGAGCCGCGTGCAACGCCACGGCGCGCCCCTCTCGCTGGTCATCATGGACCTGGACTTCTTCAAGAAGATCAATGACCAGCGTGGCCACGCGGCGGGGGACGCGGTGTTGCGCCACTATGCGCGAGGGGTATTGTCCATCTTCCGTCACCATGACCTGGTGGCACGCTACGGCGGCGAGGAATTTGCCGTGCTGCTGCCCAATACCGCCAAGGAGGGCGTGCTGCGCGCGCTGGAGAAGGTGCGCCGGCGTCTCGCGGAGGTATCGGCCCAGCTGCACGAGGAGGGGGTGGACATGCCGACCTTTTCCGCAGGCGTGGCGGAATACTGCCCGGGCGAGACGGCGCACAGCTTCATCGAGCGCGCCGATGCCGCCCTCTATACCGCCAAGCGCAGCGGCCGGGATCGCGTCGAGCTGCACACCGGTGACAATATTGCTGCCGTGCGGGTCCCGGAGGAGGGCAGCAAGCTGGCCGGGCAATGACCGGCTTGGCGCGAGCAGCCTGTTGATTGGCGCCAGCCTGCGCTAATCTCTCCGCATGACTACCCACACCCTTTCCGCCCGCGTCGGCGAGGCTCTGCGGCTGCGTGGCTGGCGGCTGGCCACTGCCGAGTCCTGCACCGGCGGCGCGGTGGCTGCGGCCATTACCGACATCGCCGGCAGCTCGCAGTGGTTCGACCGCGGCTTCGTCACCTATTCCAATCAGGCCAAGCGGGAGATGCTGGGGGTGCGCGCGCAGACGCTGGACAGCGTCGGCGCGGTGAGCGAGGACACGGTGCGCGAGATGGTCGCCGGCGCCCTGGCGCGCAGCAGCGCGCAGGTGGCGTTGGCCATCAGCGGCATCGCCGGTCCCGGCGGCGGCACCCCGGACAAGCCGGTGGGCACGGTGTGCTTCGCCTGGGCCACCGCCGGCGGGGTCACCCGGGTACGCACCGAGCACCTTTCCGGCGACCGCGCCGCGGTGCGTGCCGCCTCCGTCGTCGTCGCCCTGCAGGGGGTGCTGGATGTGCTCCCAGGACAGGCCTGAAGAGCCCCAAAGGGCGGACAGGCCGAAGACCCAGCGCCTGTTCTTCGCCCTGTGGCCGGACGACGATCAGCGCCGCCTGATCCGCCGCCACTGCAAGTCGCTGCTGCGTCATGGTGGTGGCCGCCCGGTGGCGACGGAGAACCTGCACGTCACGCTGGCCTTCCTCGGCCCGGTCACGGCGGATCAGCGTGCCTGCGTCGAGCGTGCCGCCGATGCCATCCGCCTGCCGCCCTTCGAGCTGAACCTCGACCACGCCGCCCACTGGCCGCGTCCGCGCGTGCTGTGGGTTGGCCCCAGCGAGCAACCGCCGGCCTTGCTGGCGCTGGCCGCCGCGCTGCATCAGGCCGCCACGGCCTGTGGCCTGAAGCTGGATGCGCGCCCCTATCAGGCCCACCTGACCCTGATGCGCAAGGTTGCCCGGGCGCCGGCGGATCTCGCCATCCGTCCCTTTCGCTGGCCGGTGCGGGGCTTCGTCCTGGTCGAATCGAAGACCCTCGCCGAAGGCGTGCGCTACACGCCGTTGAAAAGCTGGCCGTTGGTGGAAGATTCACGCCCACAGGGGTAGGCCGGCGGGCGTCATGTGTGGAATAATTGACCCCTTTTCTTTTTCAGTCAGATGACGCGGATCAGCGCGGGAGAATAACGTGGACGACAACAAGCAAAAGGCCTTGAACGCGGCCCTGAGCCAGATCGAGAAGCAGTTTGGCAAGGGCTCGGTGATGCGCATGGGCGACGCCAGTGCCGCCGCGCGCGATATCGACGCCGTCTCCACCGGCTCGCTGGGACTGGACATTGCCCTGGGCATCGGCGGCCTGCCGCGGGGACGCATCGTCGAGATCTACGGCCCCGAGTCCTCGGGCAAGACCACCCTTACCCTGCAGGTGATCGCCGAGGTGCAGAAACTGGGTGGCGTGGCCGCCTTCGTCGATGCCGAGCACGCCCTCGATCCGGCCTACGCCGAGAAACTGGGCGTGGATGTGGACGAACTGCTGGTGTCTCAGCCGGACACCGGCGAGCAGGCGCTGGAGATCACCGACATGCTGGTGCGCTCCGGGGCGGTGGAGATCGTGGTTGTCGACTCGGTGGCGGCACTGACCCCCAAGGCCGAGATCGAAGGTGACATGGGCGACCACCACGTCGGCCTGCAGGCGCGCCTCATGTCGCAGGCCCTGCGCAAGCTTACCGCCAACATCAAGCGCACCAACACCATGGTCATCTTCATCAACCAGATCCGCATGAAGATCGGCGTCATGTTCGGCAACCCCGAGACCACCACCGGCGGCAATGCCCTCAAGTTCTATTCCTCCGTGCGCCTAGACATCCGCCGCATCGGCTCCATCAAGAAGGGCGACGAGATCTTCGGCAACGAGACCCGCGTCAAGGTGGTGAAGAACAAGGTGTCGCCGCCCTTCAAGAAGGCCGAGTTCGACATCCTCTATGGTGAGGGCATCTCGCGCGAGAGCGAGGTCATCGGCCTCGGCGTGCAGGAAGGCATCATCGACAAGAGCGGCGCCTGGTACAGCTACAACGGCGAGCGTATCGGTCAGGGCAAGGACAACGTGCGCCTGTTCCTCAAGGAGAACCCGGAGATCGCGGAAGAGATCGAAGGGCAGATTCGCGCCCGCCTGCTGCCCGGTGTCGGCAGCCAGAGCACGCAGGAAACCGAGACCGAGGCCTGACAGCGACGGTGAGCGAGGACATCGCCGACGCGTTGCAGGCGGTCGACGAAAAGGTCCGCCACCTGCAAGCCCGCAAGAAGGCCATGGACCTGCTGGCACGGCGCGAACATGCCGTTGCCGAGCTGCGGCGCAAGTTGCTGGGCAAGGGTTTCGAGGCGGCGACGGTGGAGCGGGTGCTGGCCGAACTGCAAGCCGACGGGCTGCTCAGCGACGCGCGCTTCACCGAGGCATACGTGCGCTACCGCCGCAACAGCGGCCACGGCCCGCAGCGCATCCAGCAGGAACTGCGCGAGCGCGGCGTGAGTGACGAGACGCAGGCGGCGTGGCTCGATTTCACGGATCCACAGTGGCTCGAGCTGGTCGAGCAGACGCGGCGCAAGCGTTTCGGCCCCGCCATCCCCACGGACTACAAGGAACGCGCCCGGCAGTCGCGTTTTCTCCAGTACCGCGGTTTCACCAGTGAACAGATCCGGCGGGCGCTGGGTGGCGCCGACTTCGAGTGACGGCCATTCACTATCGGGGCGGATAGAATCAACAACTGCACGGGCCGCAAGGGGACGCAAGCTTTGCACGCTTTTCTTCGCGTTTCTTTGCGGCCTTTGCAGTCGAAATGGCTGGTTTCGAAGCCCTGTGGCGATGACACGAACCTGCAACGACAACGAAAAATAGACAGACAACCAACAACCCCATGAAAAGCGCAGAGATTCGCCAACAGTTTCTGGACTACTTCCGCGAGCGCGGTCACGAAATCGTGCCCAGCAGCCCGCTGGTGCCGGCCAACGACCCCACCCTGCTGTTCACCAATGCCGGCATGGTGCAGTTCAAGGAAGTGTTCACCGGCCAGGAGCAGCGCCCCTACACCCGCGCCGCCAGTGCCCAGCGCTGCGTGCGTGCCGGCGGCAAGCACAACGACCTGGAGAACGTCGGCTACACCGCGCGTCACCATACCTTCTTCGAGATGCTGGGCAACTTCAGCTTCGGCGACTACTTCAAGCGCGAGGCCATCCGCTACGCATGGGAACTGCTCACCGAGGTGTTCAAGCTGCCGCCGGAGCGCCTGTGGGTGACGGTCTACGCCGAAGACGATGAGGCCGCCGACATCTGGCTGAAGGAGATCGGCGTCGATCCCGCGCGCTTCTCGCGCATCGGCGACAAGCCCGGCGGCCGGCGCTACGAGAGCGACAACTTCTGGTCCATGGGCGACACCGGCCCCTGCGGCCCCTGTTCCGAGATCTTCTACGACCATGGCGAGGCCATCCCCGGCGGCCCGCCCGGTACCCCCGATGAGGACGGCGACCGCTACATCGAGATCTGGAATCTCGTTTTCATGCAGTACGACCGCGACGCCGAGGGCAACATGAAGCCGCTGCCCAAGCCCTCCGTGGATACCGGCATGGGCCTGGAACGCCTCGCCGCGGTGCTGCAGGGCGTGCACAACAACTACGACAT
>Ga0256830_1001616_pt1 | contig 15688 bp, 10 predicted proteins | sample 128326metaG_FD_190537 | JGI IMG/M metagenome (GOLD analysis project Ga0256830, IMG submission 190537) | Hydrothermal vent microbial communities from Lau Basin, Pacific Ocean - 128-326 | ecosystem: Environmental > Aquatic > Marine > Hydrothermal vents | place: Pacific Ocean: Lau Basin | collected... | reverse complement strand
CCTGTATAAATAAAAAGACTTTGCAGCCGCTTCATTTTACCGATTTTTGTGAATAATTCAACTGAAATTTATGGACACTTTGTGGTAAACGGCCATATAATAGGCGCTCCTCTTATGGCCGAAACCCATTGGTGATCGGCAGGCGCCAGTCTTTGCCGAAGGCGCGCGGAGTAATCTTGACACCGGGTGGGGCCTGGCGCCGTTTATATTCACTTCGATCAACCCTGCCAACCACCTCGCGAACAACCTCTGGAGGATACAGCCGGCTCAAGGCCTCCACGGATTGATGCCGCTCTACATAGCCTTCAATAATGGCGTCCAGGATTTCATACGGTGGCAGGGAGTCCTGATCCTTCTGGTTCGCCCTCAGCTCGGCTGAAGGCGGCCGGCTTATAATCGTATGCGGAATAATTTCTTTGTCTTGATTGATCAAACCCGCCAAGGCGTAAACAGTCTTCTTGGGCACATCCTTAAGAACAGCAAACCCTCCGGACATATCCCCATACAACGTGCAATACCCCACCGCCATTTCGCTCTTGTTCCCCGTAGTCAACACCAACCACCCAAACTTGTTCGACAAGGCCATCAGGATATTGCCCCGAATCCTTGCCTGCAGGTTTTCTTCGGCGATATTCGGCGTCGTTCCGGCAAACTCCCTGCTCAGAGCCCGATCATAGGCCTCCATCAGGTCGTTAATCGCGATCTCTTTGCATGTCACTCCCAACCGACCGGCCAGGATCCTGGCATCAGCCTGGGTCTCGGTGACATTATAACGAGAAGGCATCACCACCGCCACCACATTCTCCCGCCCCAAGGCCTCTGTGGCGATCACCGCGACCACGGCCGAGTCAATCCCTCCACTCAAACCGATCACCACCTTTTGAAACCCATTCTTCCTTACATAGTCCCGCGTGCCCAGGATCAAGGCCTTCCGGATGCGTTCCACCGAAGAACTGATACGCATCTTTTCGTCAACCGAAGACCTGTTTTGATCGACATCCCAAAGGACCAGGTCTTCCTCAAATTCCCTGCCCAGGACCTCAAGCCTCCCATCCGGCCCTACCACCATGCTGCCTCCGTCAAATACCAGCTCGTCCTGGCCCCCCACCAGGTTCACGTAGGCCACGCGAGCGGCCGTCTGCCGGGCCCGTTTACGCAACAAATCCTTTCTCTGATCAAACTTGCCCACGTCATACGGCGAACCCGACACATTAATCAGCACATCCCTTAAGCCCGGACGATCCCGCCACACATCCTCCCAAATATCTTCACACACGCTCAGCTCAAAGCGCCGTCCCTGAAAATCAAAAATCACAGGCTCCTTACCCGGACAAAAATACCGCTTTTCATCAAACACCCCATAGTTAGGCAAATACCGCTTGTGATAGACCACCCTCTTTTCCTTATAAAGAAAAACCACGGCGTTATACACCTCCCCGGCCGGACCCGACTCAACAAATCCCGTCACGATCCCCACTGAAGGCAAGGCCACGGCCAAGGCATCGATGACCCGCTCACTGCCGCGCACAAAGGCCTTTTTATACAGCAGATCCTCCGGCGGATACCCACAAACAGCCATCTCAGGAAAAATCACCATCCGCGCTCCCAAAGAGGCCGCCTTACGCGCGGCGGACAGGATGCGATCCTGATTGCCTGGAAGGTCTCCGACGGTTGGATTAATTTGTGCCAAGGCGATACGCATGTGTTTTGTATACTCTCCTTTTACAAGAAATTTATAAAAAAGAAGGCCGACGCCTCTTTCGAGACCGTCCGCCTTCTTATTTAATCTTCTTGTCCGTCCTCACAAGGACCGCGCCTTAGGCAATAAACAGCATCTCCGCGTAGGAAGGCAACGGCCACACATCTGCCGGCACAAGGCCTTCTAACGTGTCCACGGAGGCTCGCAGCTTAGCCATGGCCGCGCGAGCCTTGACCGTATCCCCCGATGCCACCTTGGCCACGGCTTCGGCCCCGGAGATCGTTTTTTCAATCTCGGTGGTTATTTGCTTCAAAAGCTTGCGTTTTTGCGTGGCCTTGGTCTTGTTGATCCCTTCGACCGCCTTGATGGAAGCGGCCAACTCATCGGCATAGCTTACCGCCGCCGGGACAATCAACGTCCTGGCCATGTCCGCCATCAAGGTCGCTTCGTATTGGATAATGGTCTGATAGGTCTCCATGTAGGTCTCGTAACGGGAAAGCACCTCTGTCTTGGTTAAGACGCCCAATCGTTCGAACATCTTAATCACCTTGGGAGACTTCAGGGCCTCCAGGGCCTCGGGTGTGGTCTTCAAATTCGGCAGACCCCGCTTGGCCGCTTCTTTAACCCAAGCCTCGGTATAGTTATCGCCGTTAAAAATAACGCGTTTGTGTTTTTTGATAATCCCTTGCAGGAGCTTTTGAACAGTCGCGTCGAAATTCTCTTCTTCCGCCTGCTCCAATTTAGTACAGATCTCATCAAGGGCATTGGCCACGATGGTATTGATCACCACATTGGGCCCGGAAAGACTCGAATTGGATCCGACGGCGCGAAACTCAAACTTGGCCCCCGTAAAAGCGAACGGCGAGGTTCGATTCCGGTCCGAGGCGTGTCGCGGCAGGTCCGGCAGACTGTCGACACCGACCTGCAAGGTGCCGCCTTGCTTGGCGCTCTGCACGCTTCCTTTTTCAATTTGACAGATAATATCCGTCAGTTGTTCCCCCAAGTAAATAGAGATAATCGCTGGAGGCGCCTCGTGAGAACCCAGGCGATGGTCGTTGCCCGCCGAGGCGATCGATGCCCGCAACAAGGCCGCGTGTTCGTCCACCGCCTTGATGACCGCGCAGAGCATAATCAAAAAACGTTCGTTTTCATGCGGATTGTCTCCAGGAGACAACCAGTTTTTACCGTCCGGCCCGGTCACGGACCAGTTGTTGTGCTTGCCTGATCCATTGACCCCGGCAAACGGTTTTTCATGCAACAAACAGGCCAGGCCATGACGTTCAGCGATCTTCTGCATCACTTCCATGCAAAGCATGTTATGGTCCACGGCCAGGTTCTGGTTTTCAAAAATCGGCGCCACTTCGTATTGTCCCGGAGAGACCTCATTGTGGCGTGTCGTGATCGGCGCCCCCAAACGCCACATTTCACGGTCCAGGTCTTCCATAAAGGCCATCACGCGGGTCTTGATAGCCCCAAAATAATGATCCGCCAACTGCTGATGCTTGGCCGGTTCTTTCCCAAAAAGGGTTCGTCCGGTCTGCACCAAGTCGATACGCTGATAATAAAAATCGCGGTCGATGAGAAAATATTCCTGTTCTCCCCCAAGTGTCGAATAAGGTTGTTGTACCTTCTCGATTTTAAGCAAATCGGCCAGACGATTTACCTGCGTAGCCAGGGCTTTCATTGATCGCAACAATGGCGTCTTTTTATCCAAGGCTTCCCCTTTCCATCCCACAAAGTAGGTGGGAATACAAAGGGTCGCGCCGTTAGGCCCTTCCTTAATGAATGCCGGGCTCGTTGGGTCCCAACCGGTGTACCCACGGGCCTCGAAGGTCGGCCGCAGGCCGCCTGACGGAAAGCTGGAGGCGTCTGGTTCGCCCTGAATCAACTTCTCACCGGAAAACTTCAAAACAGCCCCGCCTTCCCCGTCGGGCTCAACGAAAGAATCGTGCTTCTCGGCCGTGGAGCCGGTCAACGGCTGAAACCAATGCGTGTAGTGTGTAGCTCCCTTGGAAATGGCCCAGGTCTTCATGGCGTCGGCCACTTCATTGGCAATGCCGGGGTCCAGCTTTTCGTTGTTTTTGATCGTCTCCCTCAAAGACTTATACGCTTTTTCGGAGAGATAGTTTCGCATCGTCTTTAAACTAAAGACATTTTCTCCGAAGTATTCCGATACCGATTTCGGTCTCTCGAAGTCTGTTACCGTGGTCATAGATTCCTCTCCTTTGTTGAGATCAATTCCTGTGATTCGTGATTTTGCTCCCATCCGCTTTTTCCTCCAAACATTAAGTTTTATCCCAAAGCAAAAAGTCCCCCCTAAATATTCTTTAAGGAGGACTCCATTGCCCCAAACCTCAAAATATCACCAATACCACCGTAAAAGTTAAAAAATTTTAACCTTTGCCTCTCTTTTTGTCAAGCAGAATCTCCCGGTCTATCCAATGGCCTCGTGGCCTCGTTCTCCCGTTCGAATCCGGATGCAATCCACAAGGTCTAAAACGAAGATCTTTCCGTCGCCGATCTTTCCGGTCTTGGCCCCTTTGACGATGGCGTCCACCGTCGGTTGCACAAAATCGTCATTAACCGCGATTTCCAGACGCACTTTTTTATGCAGGTTTACCTCGTGCACCACCCCGCGATAGGTCTCGCTGAACCCCTTTTGCTGACCGCATCCCAGAACGTTCGTGACGGTCATCTTGTGGATATTCGCGTCAAACAACGCTTTTTTGACATCCGGCAGCTTGTAAGGCTGTATCATCGCAACCACTAATCTCATAATCTTGTTCCTCCCTAAATAAGAAGACTCTCCGCTACACAAGTTTGCTTACTCGTTGGTGAAAATTTGAAACCCAGCGTAGGCCTCCATGCCGTGTTCCCCGATATCCAATCCCTGATACTCCTCTTTCTCGGAGACACGAAGCCCCATGGTTGATTTAATCACCGAAAAGATGGCAAAGGCCGCCGGGAAACACACAGCCCCGTAGGCGATGACACCGATCAATTGCCTAATGAACGTATGATCCGGATTGGTGCTGAAAATACCAACCGCCAAGGTCCCCCAAATGCCACAAACCAGGTGCACCGACAAGGCCCCCACCGGATCGTCCAACTGCAATTTAGAATCGATAAAAATAACCGAAACAACAACCAACACGCCGGCAATCCCGCCGATGATGACCGAGGAAAGAACAGACACCGTATCGGCCCCGGCGGTGATCCCCACCAACCCGGCCAAGGAACCATTGAGCACCATGGATAAATCCGGCTTTTTCTGGATAACATCGGAGGTCACCATCGCACCGATGATCCCGGCGGCCGCGGCCAAAGTCGTGGTGACAAAGACCAGCGAAACCGGCCCCGGATCGGCCGACAAAACCGACCCGCCATTGAACCCAAACCATCCAAGCCAAAGCAGAAACACACCAATCGTGGCCAAAGGCATGCTGTGCCCGGGGATCGCGTTACTGACCCCTTTTACATATTTTCCAATCCTCGGCCCCAAGACGATGACACCGGCCAGGGCGCCCCATCCTCCGACGGAATGCACCAACGTGGACCCGGCAAAGTCGTAAAAACCCAGATCATCCAGCCAACCGGCTCCCCATTTCCAACTGCCCACAAAAGGATACACCAACCCCACGAACACCGTGGAAAACAAGAGGAAACTATTTAGCTTAACGCGTTCGGCCACAGCACCAGAAACAATCGTCGCGGCCGTGGCAGCAAACATTCCCTGAAAAATAAAATCGGTCCAATAGGTGTATTGCCCGTCGGCGTAACCAATCAGCCCCGCGTCGCCATCTGGAGCGGAAATCCCGAAACCGGAAAAGCCAAGCCACTTCCCGGCAATCCAATGCCCGTCGCCGGGATACATCAAATTAAACCCGACGGCGGCATAGGTCAACAACCCGATCGCCACAATGGCCACGTTCTTAAAAAGGATATTGACCGTGTTCTTCGACCGCGTCAGACCGGACTCCAGCGTGGCAAACCCCAGATGCATAATAAAAACCAAAAAAGTCGCCACCAGCATCCAGGTGTTGTTCGCGACAAACAAGGCCTCTTTCGCGGTTGGTTCCGCCGCCAAGGCTGAAAAGGGTAAAGCCATCATCCCCAAAACAGCCAACGTTAAAACCCGCGGCCAATGCTGCCATAATTTCTTCATGTTTTTTCTCCCTTCGTTAATTACCGAGTGTCTTCGCCTTTTTAAAGGAATCTCTTTGCGCTTTAAAGCGTGTCTTCAAAAAGGCCCCTTTAATGCCTTTGTTCGCGCCGTTCGGGTTTAGGCGTCCAATAAAAAACCCCTTCCCAAAAAATGATTTTTTGAAAAGAGGACGCCTTTGCCCGTCTTTAACTCAACGTGTTTAATTTTGTTCCTTTCCGCCAACAAAACACTTTCACCGTAGCACCGCTTTGTCTCTGTGTCAAGGCTCAAACAAAATTTTTATAACCCTATCCAAATAAACACGATTGATTCCTTCCTAGGCAGGTGCCTTTCATAAAGACCATTTAACTGCCCTCTTACGGCAAAAACTTTGTTTTTCGGATGTCCTTATTCTCAGTCCTCCAGGATCAAATACATATTCCCGTCCCTCAATTCCACGGGAAAGACCTTCACTTTTTCGCCGGGCTCGCTTCCGCGCCCCGTCTCTAAATCAAAGCGATGTCCGTGCAAAGGACACACCACCTCTTTATTACCCAGCATCCCATCGGCCAAAGGTCCATTCTGATGCGGGCATTTGTGATCAATCGCCCATAATCGATTGTCTCGTCCTCGCAACACGGCGATCTTGCGTCCTTCCACGACAAAACAATGCCCATGGCCTTTGGCGATGCGTTCGACAGGTCCCAAATTAACCACGTTTTGTGTTAACATGCGCATTCTCCTTTCTTTGCTTTTCCCTAAATTTTATAAAACCATTGTTTCATTCTTTTTATCCACTTTCTTCCACCTGCTCCAAAATGGTAACCAACTGCGGACCTTCAAATTGAAAGGGATAAACCGGGATGTCCGCTTCTTTCCAGGGATCTTCATAGGCGTCCACCGCCTTCTGCATCCGTTGATCCAGTTGCTCACAGATCCCTAAAGAGTCTTCCAGCAAGATTCCTTTAAGGACATCGACACCAACACGTTCCACGAAACTATACGTGCGCTCCAAATATTTAGCGTGTTCTCGGTAATACTCCATGAAACGCCCCGCAATCTTCAGGACCTCCTCGTGACTGTTCACCACGCACAACAAATCCCCCTTACGAATCATGCTCCCGGCAGACCCGCCGATATAAATCTCCCATTTCCCATCCCCGATGGCCACCACCCCGATGTCCTTCACGTAGGCCTCGGCGCAGTTGCGCGGGCACCCGGTCACGGCCATCTTTACCTTATGAGGGGTCTCCAGCCCTTGAAAACGTCGTTCCACATCCTGCGCCAACTTAATGGAGTCTCCCAGGCCAAAACGGCAAAATATTTCGCCCACGCAACTCTTGCAGGTGCGAAAAGCCTTACTGTAGGCGTGACCGCTTGGCATACCCAGATCCTTCCAGATCGCCGGCAGGTCCTTTTTCTTGATCCCCAGCAAATCAATCCTCTGTCCGCCGGTCAACTTCACCATCTTGGCCTTATACTTTATCGCCGCCCGGGCGATCTTCATCAACTCTTCCGGCGTCGTGACGCCACCATAAATCCGCGGCACCACCGAAAAGGTTCCGTCTTTTTGAATATTGGCGTGCACGCGGTCGTTGATAAACCTCGCGTCGCGTTCATCCTCGTATTCCTTCGGCCAAATGGTCTTTAATAAAGAAGCCAATCCAGCCTTGCTGTCTGGATCCTCCCTGCCGCCGGCCAGGGCCTCAAAGACGGCACTGACCGATTTTAGGCCTCTGGCCCGGATCTCGGCGACCAACTGCGATTTTTCCATCGGGATCCCCGGGACATAATAATGATCTTTGGCGTCGTATTGGAGTCTTCCGGTCTGTGCCTCGATCAGTTGGGCGATGGCCCCGCGGCAAGACCCACACCCTTTGCCCGCCTTGGTCTCCTGACTCACCGCGGACACCGAAGAGCATCCCCCTTCACAAATGGCCTTAATGATCTCCCCCTTGCTCACCCCGTTGCAATTACAAATCTGGGCGTGATCCGGAAGGTCTTCGGCCTTCATCAAGGATTCGCCGCTGACGGTCCCGCCAAACAACAACTCCGCGCGATTCTCCGGGACCTCTTTTTCCTGCTTAAACAGGCGCATAAGCAGATCCGCTTCTTCGCTTTCACCCAACAAAATCGCCCCGGCGATTTGATTGTCACGGATCACCAATTTTTTATAAACGCCACGATGCGGCTCACGATAAACAATCTCTTCGTCGCGATCTTCGGTCTTTTCCGTAACCCCCATGGAGACCACCTCAACCCCCATCACCTTCAACTTCGTACCCACCCTGGATCCCTCGTACGTCGCGCGAGGATTCTTTTCCGTCAAGACATCGGCCAGGACCCTGGCTTGTTCCCAAATTGGCTCGACCAGCCCATACAAAACCCCTCGGTGTTCCAGGCACTCGCCCACCGCGAAGACATCCGGCACACTGGTACGCATCTGATCGTCACAAACAATCCCTCTTTCCACCTTAAGGCCCGCGTCCCTGGCCAGATCCGTCCGCGGACGGATCCCGGCACTCATGATCACCATGTCCGTTTCAATCATCCTGCCGTCTTCAAAACACGCGCCAATCACCTTTCCGCCGTCCAACATAATTTCTTTGATTAACACACCCGTCATAACGGCAACCCCCATCGATTCCATGGTCACCCGTAAAATCTCTCCGGCCTCGGCGTCCAATTGCGCGTTCATCAGTCGCGGGCCGGCCTCCACCACCGTCACCTCTACATCGTGGGTCATCAGACCGCGCGCCGCCTCCAATCCCAACAACCCTCCCCCGATAACGACGGCCCGTGTGGCCTGTCGGGCATGCTCCGCGATACGAGTGCAATCATCCAGGGTGCGAAAGACAAAGGTGCCTGAGGCTCCAAACCCCTTGATGGGGGGGATAAACGGACTGGATCCCGTCGCTAAAATAAGATGATCATATGACTCGGTCTTTTGTGCCCCCTCGTCGTTCACGGCCTGCAGGGTCTTGGCCTGGGGATCCAGGCGCGTCACCCGAAAACCCGCGTACAAGGTGACGTCGTTTTCCTCATACCACGATAACGGATTGATAAAGATGTCCTCCGGATCCTGCGTCTGATTCAAAACGTTGCTCAGTAAGATTCGATTATAATTGCCGTATGGCTCGTCTCCGAACATCACGATCTCAAATTGACCAGGGTCTCGGCGCAAAATCTCTTCAACGACCCTCGCGCCTCCCATGCCATTGCCAACTACCACGAGTTTTTTTCGCATTCTCCGTTCTCCCAAGTAAAGAGGTCCTCTATTTTCCTAAAACAAAATAGAGGACCTCTTTGCCCTTCAAATTGCCTGTTTTTCGCGCTTAAAAATAAAGCCCGAATATACTTTCCAGCGAAAGTGTATTCGGGCCTCATCGCCTTATCTCAAATATGTAACGATTTAACGTCCTTGCTAAATCTACCGAAGTATACCAAAAAAATCGACCTTGTCAAGTTTTTAAAATTTTCTGCGAGCCTGGTTAAAAAAAGGGGCAGGACCGTTTGATTCATATTAAAAAACGTTCGCTGCCCCTTTTTTTGTGGCTTTTAACCAATGGCATCTTCTCCTTCTTCACCGGTACGAATTCGGAGGCATCGAAGGATGTCCAAAACGAAAATCTTGCCGTCTCCGATATTGCCTGTCTTGGCGCCTTTGATGAGAGCCTTGATCGTGGCGTCCACAAAATCTTCGTTCACGGCGATTTCCAAACGGACCTTTTTCAAGAGATTGACCTCGTGCATAACCCCCCGGTAAGTCTCGCTGTAGCCTCTCTGCTGACCACACCCCAAGACATTGGTGACCGTCATTTTATGAATCTCCGCATTGAACAGCTCTTTTTTCACATCCGGCAATTTATGCGGCTGTATCATCGCAACGATTAATTTCATGATATGTTGCCTCCCTATATAAGTTATTCATTGGTAAAAATTTGAAATCCCGCGTAGGCCTCCATGCCGTGTTCGGAAATATCCAGCCCCCGTAATTCTTCCTCGGGAGTAACACGAATACCAATAGTCGTTTTAATGAGATTAAACAGAATCAAACCCGTGATAAAGGCCCAGAGGAATCCGGCGCCAACACCGATGAATTGCGAAACAAGCTGACTAAACCCGCCGCCGTAAAACAGGCCTCCGTTCGTCTCCCCGATGCCCAGCACCTTCTCGGCGTTAAACAACCCGCATGACAACGTCCCCCAAGCGCCACAGACACCATGCACGGAAACGGCCCCAACGGGATCGTCTATCTTAAGCACCTTATCGATAAAAACAACGCTCAAAACAACCAATATCCCGCCGATAAGACCGATCCAGATGGAACCGAAGGGCGTCACCGTGTAAGAAGGAGCGGTGATGGAAACCAGCCCCGCCAACGCCCCGTTCAGAGCCATGGAAACATCCGGCTTTTTAAACATCATCCAAGAAGTGATCATAGCCGCAATCGCGCCGGCCGCGGCGGCCAGGTTGGTCGTGACGGCGACCCGTCCGATCTCGCCATTGCCGACGGTCGTGGATCCGGGATTGAAACCAAACCATCCAAACCACAAAATAAAAACCCCCAGAGCGGCCAGATTGATGTTGTGGCCCGGGATCGCCTGAGAATTACCGGATTTGTCGTATTTTCCAATGCGCGGCCCCAGGACAATGGCGCCGGCCAGGGCCAACCACCCGCCGATCGAATGGACAACGGTTGATCCGGCAAAATCACAAAAAGGGGTCTTCAGGTTTTCCAGCCACCCGCCCCCGTTAAGGAGTCCTCCCCACGCCCAGGAACCGAAAATAGGATAAATCAAGGCGCATATAAACGTGCTGTAAACAAGATAAGCCTTAAACTTCGTTCGGCCGGCCATGGCCCCTGAGACGATCGTGGCGGCCGTCCCAGCGAACACCGTCTGAAAAATTAAAAAGGTGTAATTCCAGTGTTCACCATCCCCCAGCGTGCCGCTCAACAGGAAATCGCTCGTCCCAAAAAGTCCGTTCGATTTCCCGAACATCAAGCCAAACCCAATCAGAAAAAAGGCAAGGGACCCGATCGAAAAATCCATGAGATTTTTCATAATAATATTTACAGAATTCTTGGCCCGCGTGAAACCGGCTTCCACCATCGCAAAGCCCGCCTGCATGAAAAAAACCAAAAACGCCGCCACGCACGTCCAAACAATATTAAGATTCGTTTGGAGCTTTTCGAGGGCCTTGGCGCTGGCCGCCGCGTCTCCCGCATAAACAGGAAGCGCGAACATCGCCACCATCAGAGCAGCGATGGGCGCCCATCTTCCCCACCGGACTATTTTTTCTTTCAACATCATGTCTCCTCCTTTCACTTTCTCCTGGACCTCATTGTTCCTCAAAGAACCTTTTCTTTGAGCCTCGTTAAACCGGAAATTTGCATTAAACGGGATTCTCGGAGAGAATCCGCGCAAGAAAAAATTCCCGGGGTAACCTCCGCGACAATAAAAATCTCTTCGAGATTTTTCAACGAACCCTTCGGGCAAATTTTGTTAATGCAAATTTGGGTTAAAATAAAAAAATCCTTTCGCAAACACCCGTGTTCGCAAAAGGACTTCTATGCCCAACGACCTGGGATTAAAAACGGCTGATCAATTCAATCGCCGCCCCTGTCTTGAAAAACATCGACGCTTTTCAAAAAAATTTTCTGAAAAAACAACAATATCTCTTATCTTCGGTTTTGTCAAGACATCGCCGTCTTTGACAAACCCACAGCTATGTTCTGAGCAACCGTTCCACCTCGGAGATTCTACAACAATCCAAAAGCCGTCGCGCGTATCGCTCGGCCTCCTTTAACGTCGTGTTCTCGATGATTTTTTTTGTCTTCATCAAGTAGCACGGATCCACGCTTAATTTGTCGATACCGATTCCGATCAGAAAAGGAATATACTTCGCGTCATGCGCCATATCGCCGCAAACAGCCACCTCTTTGTCACGTAAACGCGCCGCATCGACAATCCCTTTCAACGACCGAAGAATCGACGGATGATGGGGTAAATATAAATCCGCCACCTTCTCATTGGTTCGGTCAACCGCCAACATGTATTGAACATAATCATTAGTCCCAACGCTGAAAAAATCCGCCTCACCCGCCAGCTCATCGATAATTTCCAATACGGACGCCAGCTCAACCATCATCCCTATTTGCGGGTTGGCATGACAGGCGATGTCGTCTTGCCGAAGCTCCTCGACGCATTGTCCGACAATCTCTTTAGCCGTGACAAATTCATCAACGGAAGAAATCATCGGAAACATGATCCGTAAATCCGATTGAACGCCCGCGCGCAAAATGGCCCGAATCTGTTGCTTGAAGATATCGTTGTGCCGCAAGGAAAACCGGATGGACCGCATGCCTAAAAACGGGTTTTCTTCTTTTTCACGCGCGTAATAAGCCAAAACCTTGTCTCCGCCGATATCCAGGGTCCGGAAGGTCAGTTCTTTTCCCTGTGTTTCGCCGGCGAGCTTCGCGTAAATAATAAATTGTTCTTCTTCCGACGGAAAAGTGCTTCGAGCGATGAAAGGAAACTCCGTCCGATAAAGGCCGACCCCTTCGACCCTCATCTGACGGGCCGCGCGCGCGTCATATAACAAATTGATATTCGCCAGCAGATGAATTCGATGGCCGTCTCTCGTGCGCGTCACAGGATCCGTAAGAGCTTTTGGTTCGCAAACCTTGGTCTGACGGCTCAAATCTTTCTGAAACCGTTTGATCACGTCCTGAAGAGGGTTGAGATAAATTGTTCCGGAATCCGCGTCTAACAAAATTCGTGTCCCTTCAGGAAGCTTCATCAACATCCGTTCATCGGCAATAACCAACGGAATACCCAATGACCGCGCCAAAACAGATAAATGCGCCGTGACCCCGCCGCTCAGCAAAATGATCCCTTGAACATTTTGCGAAGACAACTTTAAAATATCCGACAGCAAGAGCTCTTCGGCCACGACAATCTTGTTCTGATAAATCCCCCGGTTTTTAAAATTTCCCATGAGGTTTTCCAACAACCGCACACCCATATCCCGAATATCGTATTTTTTCTGCTTCAAATAGGTGTCCGGAATGGCGTCAAAAAGCTGGATATAATATTCCACGGCATCAATGATCGCCGTGACGGGATTAGCGCCGTTGTTCACCGCGTCCTCAATCATCCCGATAAACTCGTTGTCTTTCAACATCAAAATCTGCGCCGTGAAAATAAGCGAACACACATCGGACAACAGTTCTTCGGTCGAGTCCTGGAGATCTTCCAGTTGCTGTTCCGTTATCCGCACCGCTGCGTGAAAATCTTCCAGCGTATATCCTTTAAGGTCTTTCGTCCTCTTGAGGGTCTCAAAAAGTCGATCCTCCCCCCAAACTATCCCGGGCGCCAAAGCGATGCCCTGTGTACCGGACTGTCCGTAAAGAATCTCGCGATCAAAATCAAACGCCACATCCTCCACAGGCCCGTGCCGCTTACGAATATCCATCAAGACCTTCGCCATCTCGATCGTGTTGGCTAATTGCGAGGTAATGGCCCGAAAAGCGCGAATATCCCCTTCATCAAAATAATCTTCCAGGACGTTCTGAATAACAACAACCCCTATACGCGTCTGTCCCCGCGCGATGGGAACCGCTAAAAACGACTCATAGGCTTCTTCCCCTATTCCCGAAAAATGTTTATAGCCGGGTGCTTGGCTGGCTCGTTGTTCACAGACAATCCGCATCTCCTTCATGGCCAGCCCCGTTAACCCCTCGCCCAATTTTAACTTGACCGAACCGATGGCCTCGGGCTTCAACCCTTTATTGGCCCTGAGAACCAACTCTTGCGCGTCTTTATCGAACAAATAAATGGAACAAACGGCGCAACGCATATGCTCGGCCATCATTTCCACACTTTTTTGCAAAAAGTTCTCCAGGCCGGTCGAATCCGCAAACAATCCGCTCAGCTCTCCAACGGCACAAATGAGTTTTGTGTGGTCTCTTTTCATAATGACAAAACGGACAGGGGGAAAGACCTCAGTCCGCCGGGATCCTTCCCCTTTCCATCCTCACAATAAAAATTCTTAACCGAAAGACAAGCCCGGTTCAGCTCTTGAGAGCCTGTTATTGGCCACCGCGGTGTCAAACTCCTCCTTAATTATTTTTTCGTCTTCCATGGAGAACCGGATCAGAAAAGACATCACCGAAACACCGACCACGATCCCTCCCAAAATAAACAATGCCTGGGAGTAGCTCAAGGCCTCGCTTCTCAGTAAAAAGCCAAACAAAACCGCTCCGGCGTTTCCTCCGGCGCCCACAATCCCGGAGACCGCGCCCAATGCCTTTTTATTGACAAAAGGAACAATAGAATACGTTGCCCCCTCGGCCATTTGCACAAATAGACTAAAAATAAGCATCGTGCCAATGGCCAGCGGCAATACCGTCATCCTGGAAAAGAGCATAAGCGCCATGCCCTCAAAAAACAGTGTGGCTCCTAAAAAAAACACCCGGGCCTTAACTCCCCCCTTGCCGGCACACTTGTCCGACAAGAAGCCTCCCATCGTTCGGGCGAAAATGTTCATCAACCCGAACAAGCCGGCAATCATTCCCGCCTTGGCCAGGGATAATTCGAAATTATCCACATAATATAACGCCGCGATATTATTGATCGTTAGTTCCATTCCAAAGCAGGCTCCGTAAATCACAAACAAAACCCAAACCCGCGGGTCTTTAACCGCGCTTCGAAAGGACCCCTTAACCTTCTCTCTGACGGGAATCTGTCCCTTCCTGCGCAACTCGGCTATATCGCCATCTGGAAAGTCCTTGGTGAACTTATAGTAAGCCAGGCCCGTCAATAACAACGCCACCCCTGGAAAGACCATCGCCAGCCGCCATCCCATGAACTCGCCAACACCGAAAGCGAGGACGCCGGATAAAATAAGCGGCATCACCATCTGCGTCACGCCTCCTCCCAGGTTGCCCCAGCCCGCCGTGGTGGCGTTGGCCGCCCCAACACAATTTGGCGCAAACATCACAGAAGTATGATACTGCGTGATGACAAAAGAGGCGCCAATAGCGCCAATAGCCAAACGAAACAACAGAAACGTTTCATAATTTTGCGCCAAGCCAATCAACATCACGGGAAACGCCCCAAGCACCAACAACCATGTGTAGGTCTTTCTCGGCCCTATTCGGTCGCACAACCATCCGATTAAAAGCCGCGCGAAGACCGTAATCGCCACCGAGGCGATAATCGTGTTTCCTATCTGAACCTTCGTCAAGCCCAAATCCTCACGCACCAGCGGCATCAAAGGGGCGATGCCGAACCACCCGAAAAAGCACAAAAAGAAGGCCATCCATGTCATGTGAAACGTCCGCATCGGTACCGTTTTAAAATCCAGCAAATTAATCTTTGTCGCCTTGTTTCTGACGTTCATCGTTTTCTCCTTTTCTAAAATAATAAACCAATAAAAAATCCCAATCCTCCCTTCTCGTAAAAGGGTGAATTGGGCTTCTTTGTCCAGGTGTTTCGTCTATGAAACCTTACTTCAGTAACTTCTTTGCTACGGAAGCTTCATTCATGACGAAAGTATATTAAGCATTCTATTTCCATCAATACTCATTTTTATCCTCTGTCTCGATTTCCATTCTCTCGTCGAGAAATAAAAAATATTCTTTTATCTTATTCTTCTAGCATCCTCTATATCATCGGTTTTTCCATATTCTTTCTTAAAAAAACCTGTTTTTTCCACATTTTTCTTTATATTACTCACTAAATACTCATTGTTTATAGGCAATAAAAACCCTTATATCCGGACACTGTCTTTCGCCAAATATCAAATAAAAGCCTTTCTATGTCAACGTCTGTAAATAG
>Ga0256830_1001615_pt1 | contig 15701 bp, 12 predicted proteins | sample 128326metaG_FD_190537 | JGI IMG/M metagenome (GOLD analysis project Ga0256830, IMG submission 190537) | Hydrothermal vent microbial communities from Lau Basin, Pacific Ocean - 128-326 | ecosystem: Environmental > Aquatic > Marine > Hydrothermal vents | place: Pacific Ocean: Lau Basin | collected... | reverse complement strand
TGCACCGCCAGGTAGGCGACAGCATCAAGGCCGGCGCCACCCTGCTGATCGGCGGCGCGCCGGTGGACGGTCCCGGCTACGGCTACCAGGCCACCCTTCTCGACCACGTGGCGGCGGGCATGCCGGCCTTCGAGGAAGAGCTGTTCGGCCCGGTGGCGGCGGTGATCCGCGTCGCCGACGAGGCCGAGGCGCTGGCGGTGGCCAATGGCTCGCGCTTCGGCCTCGGCGGCAGCGTGTGGAGCGCGGACCTCGCCCGCGGCGAGCGCTTTGCGCGCCGCCTGCAGTCCGGCGCGGCCTTCGTCAACGGCATGGTGAAGAGCGACCCGCGCCTGCCCTTCGGCGGCATCAAGGCCTCGGGCTACGGGCGCGAGCTGTCGGTGCAGGGCATCCGCGAATTCGTCAACGTCAAGACCATCTGGGTGCGCTGATTGACCACCACGAACCGGAGTGAGCCATTGCCTGGGGAATCCCCCCGTGGCCGTTGAACGCACCCACCCCTGGGGACTCACCGGCGCCGATTTCGTCCGCCGCTTCCGTTTCCTGATCCTGCTGGCGTGGCTGATCCCGCCGGTCTTCGGCATGTCCTTTCTGCTCTTCATCGGCATGTTCGATCCGCAACAGATGCTGCGGATACTGATCGCGCCGCTGGAACTCGTGTTCGCCATCGGCTGGCTGCTGTTTGCGCTGTGGTATTTCAGCCGCTTTGCGCGCCCCGTCGCCGCCTATCTCGAACGCCCCGACGGCCACTCCGCCGAGCTGGCGCTGGCCCGGGTGCGGGCCTTTCCACGCCATTTCTGGGGCCTGTTCCTGTCCTACCTGCTGCTGGCGCCGGCCTCCATCATCTTCAGCGCCGAGATGCACACGAATTTCGTCGCCAGCGGCGGAGACTGGTTCCTCATCCACCTGGTGGCGCTGATCGTCTCCATCATCGTCGGCCTGCCCATCTTCTTCGCCGTCTTCGATCTCTTCGGCCGCGTCCTCAGCGGCCTGCGGCAGAGGCGGCCCGTGCTCTCCCTGCGCACCCGGGTGTTCTTGGTGGGCGCCCTGATGCCGCTGCTGGTGGACACCATGCTGGTGCAGTATTACTGGGCCCGCACCGGTTATTTCGGACTGGAGACCCTGCTCATCTGGGCACTGCTGCAGCTGCTGGCGATGGCCGGGGCATGGATGTTCGTCCGCGGCCTGGGGCAGTCGCTGATGCCGCTGCAGGCGGTGGTGGAACATGCCCCGGCCCTGCTCGACCGGCGGCCCTCCATCCGCCCCTCCTCCACCGACGAACTGGGCGTGCTGGCCGGTCGCTACCAGGATCTGCTGGAGCGGCTGCACTTCCACGGCAAGGCGCTGCAGGTGGGAAGCCTGCTGCTCGCGGCCAGCAACGTGGAAGCGGCCTCGGGAAAGGCCTTCGAGCGCGTGGTGACACTCTGCCAGGAGGCCCTGCACAGCGATATCGCCTTTCTGCTGCTCTGCGACGAGAGCGCCGATGAACTCGTGGGCGTGGCGCAGACGGGCAAGGCCTACAAGGCCGAGGGCCATTTTCGCATCCCTCTCGACGCCACCTCGCTGGCGGCATTCGTGTTCCACCAGGGTGAGCTGGTGGCCATCGACGATGTACGGCACGACCCCCGCGTCAGTCCGGAGATGGCGGCCCGCTTCGACATCCGCTCCGCCATCGCCGCCCCGCTGCACGTCGAGGACCGGGTCATCGGCATCCTCATGGGCGCGGATCAGCGGCCGGGGCGGCGTTACACCGCGGAGGACTGCGCCCTGATCGCGGTGCTGGCACGCGAGGCCGCCAGCGTGGTGCACACCCTGCAGCTGCAGACCCGCCGCCGCCAGGCCGAGGCGCGGTTTCACAAGGCCGACGAGTTCGCCCGCGCCACCCTGCAGTCCATCGCCGACGGCGTGATCACCACCGATACCGAGGGTCGGGTGGAATTCGTCAACGCGGTGGCGGAGAGGCTCACCGGCTGGGTGCGCGAGGAGGCGGTCGGCCAGCCCCTGGCGAGGGTGCTGCGGCTGATCGACGAGGACAGTGGTGAGCCGCTGGCGGATCCCGTGGAGCACTGCCTGTCAGCGGCGGACGGCCATGCCCTGCCGGGGCCCCTGAAGCTGCTCGACCGCGAGGGCAAGCGGGAAGCCGCCGTGGAGGTGCGCGCCTCGGCGATTCGCGATGCCGACCGGCGTGACCTGGGCGTGGTACTGGTGTTCCACGACACCACCGAGCTGACCACCCTCACCCACCGCCTGTCCTATCAGGCCAGCCACGATTCCCTCACCGGGCTGGTGAACCGCCAGGAATTCGAGGCGCGCCTGGAGCTGGCGCTGGAGAGCGCCCGCTACGAGGACAGCGAGCATGCCCTCTGTTACATGGACCTGGACCGCTTCAAGGTGGTCAACGACAGCTGCGGCCACGTCGCCGGCGACGAACTGCTGAAGCAGCTGGCGGCGCGCATGCGCGCCTCCATCCGCGAGGCCGACGTGCTGGCCCGCCTCGGCGGCGACGAATTCGGCCTGTTGCTGGAGGGCTGCCATCTCGAACAGGCGCGCGGCGTGGTGAAAAACCTCCTGCGGATGGTGTCCGAATTCCGCTTCGTCTGGGCGGACAAGGTGTTCGACATCGGCATCAGCGCCGGCCTGGTGCCCATCAGCGCGCGCAGCGGCAGTCTCACCGACGTGCTGAGCGCCGCCGACTCGGCCTGCTACATGGCCAAGGACGAGGGCCGCAACCGGCTGCACGTGTTCGAGCAGGACGACCTCGCCCTGTTGTACCAGAGGGGCGAGATGCAGTGGCTGCAGATCATCCGCCAGGCCCTGGAGGAAGACGGTTTCCTGCTCTACCACCAGCCCATCCGGCCGATGAAGACGGCGCTGCCGAGCGACGGCGCGCCGACGCACAGCGAGATCCTGCTGCGCCTGCGCGGCGCCGATGGCAACGTGGTGATGCCCAACAGTTTCATGCCCGCCGCCGAACGCTATCACCTGATGCCGCACATCGACCGCTGGGTGGTGACGCGGGCGCTGGCCCACCTGCGGGGCCTGCACGAGCGCGGCGAGCGCATGAATCTGGCCATCAACCTCGCCGGGCAGACCCTGTGCGACGAGCAATTCCCGGGCTTCGTCACCGAGGCGGTGAAGGCCAGCGGGGTGCCGCCCGAATGGCTGTGTTTCGAGGTCACCGAGACCACCGCCATCACCAACCTGAGCCGTGCCGTGGAGTTGATCAGCGAACTCAAGCGCATGGGCTGCCGCTTCGCCCTGGACGATTTCGGCAGCGGCCTGAGTTCGTTCAACTATCTCAAGAACCTGCCCGTGGACTACCTGAAGATCGACGGCAGCTTCGTCAAGGACATGGACCGCAACCCCGTCGACCGGGCAATGGTGGAGGCGATCAACGAGATCGGTCACCTGATGGGCATTCAGACCGTGGCCGAATTCGTCACCCGGCTGGGGGTGCTGGAGGCGCTGGATGAAATGGGCGTCGACTACGCCCAGGGCTATTTCATCGCCACGCCGGAACCCCTGCAGCCGGAATAGGGAGCCATGGAGGCCCTTGCGGCGTATCTGTTGCTGGGGGCGCTGGCCGGCCTCGCCGCCGGCCTGCTGGGCATCGGCGGTGGGCTGCTCATCGTCCCGGCGCTGCTGGCCATCTGGCAGCAGGGCGGCCCGGGCGGCCCCTGGCTGATGCAGATGGCCGTCGCCACCTCGCTGGCGAGCATCGTCCTTACCTCCCTGTCCTCCGTCTACGCCCATCACCGCCGCGGCGCGGTACTGTGGCCACAGGTCGCGCGGCTGGCGCCGGGCATCCTGCTGGGGGCCGGGCTGGGGGCGATGCAGGCATCGGCCCTGCCCGGCGCATGGCTGAAGTCGGCCTTCGGCGTGTTCGAACTGCTGGTGGCGGCACAGATGGCCCTGCGCCTGCGGCCCAGGCCCCATCGGCGCCTGCCGGGCGGACTCGGCATGGGAGGCGCGGGCGTGGTGATCGGCTGGGTCTCGGCCCTGATGGGCATTGGCGGGGGCACCCTCACCGTCCCCTTCCTCAGCTACTGCCAGGTGCCCATGCAGAAGGCGGTGGCCACCTCGGCGGCCTGCGGCCTGCCCATCGCCGTGGCCGGCGGCCTCGCCTACGTGGCGATGGGCTGGAACGTGGCGGGGCTGCCCGCCGCGACCCTGGGCTTCATCCATCTGCCGGCCCTGCTCGGCGTGGTGACCGCCAGCGTGCTGTTGGCACCGCTGGGGGCACGCTGGGCGCACCGCCTCTCGAGCCCGGCCCTGAGGCGGGTGTTCGCCCTGTTTCTCGCCCTGCTGGGCTTATGGATGCTCGCGGGCTGAGGAACTTCGCGAAGGGCTGTAGACTCTGATACCAGGGTCCCTGTATCACGGGCAATGACGAGTAACAACGCATGAACAGATTTCGCAACGCCATCGGCGCAGGCCTGCTGGGCCTGTTTGCCCTGCCGCTGGCGGCCGACGACGGGCTGCAAAACGAACCGCACACCGTGCTGCCGCAGATCGATGACCTGCAGGCCCTGGGTGAGCATGCCCGCCAGCAGGGCGTGCCCATCCTGCTCATGTTCGCCAGCGAGGAGTGCCCTTTCTGCGAGCGCCTGGAGGCCGAGGTGCTGGGACCCATGAGGCTGGCCGGCGACGATCCGCGCCGGGTGCTGCTGCGCAAGGTGATGCTGGAGACGGCCACCGAGCTGCGCGATTTCCAGGGCCGCGGGACCACGGCCGGGGAGCTGGCGCAACGCCGCGAGGTCGACATGGTGCCGACCCTCTACCTGCTCGATGCCGAGGGCCACGCCCTGGTGCCGAAGATGGTCGGCTACACCTCGCCGGACTTCTATCCCGCCTACCTGGACCAGGCCATCGAGGTGGCGCGCACCCTCATGCAACGGCACTGATTCTTCTTGCCCGTTCACCCGGGGCGCAAGCACCGCCATGCCGCTGCGCAAGCATGAACGAACACGGCCTCGGGCACAGTGCAAAAAAGGCGGCCACAGGGGCCGCCTTGTTGATGCGTGGCTCGCTACGACTTACTTCGAGGCCATGCTCTTGAGCTTGCTCAGGGCCTGCACCTTGACCACCGTATGTGCCGGCTTGGCCTTGAACACGGTCTCTTCGCCGGTGAAGGGGTTGATGCCCTTGCGCGCCTTCTTGGCCGGTTTCTTCACCGTCTTCACCTTCAGCAGGCCCGGCAGGGTGAACTCGCCACAGGCGCGCGGCTTGATGTGACGCTCGATGAGCACCGCCAGTTCATCCAGCACCGCGGCCACCTGCTTCTTGCTGAGTTCCGTATTGTCCGCCAGCTCGGTGAGAATCTGCGTCTTGGTATAACGCTCCTTGATGGCCGTCAGCTTGCGCGCCGGCGCGGCGGCCTGCTTGGCGGCGACTTTCTTCTTTGCCACAGCCTTCTTCTTCGCGACAACCTTTTTCTTTGCAACTGCCTTCTTCGCAGCCGTCTTTTTGGCGGCCTTTTTCTTTATTGCCATGAGCGGGGGTCTCCCTGAGAGCTAATGAAATGGAAAGAAACTGCAATCGTCGAACAAACAGAACTCTGCGATTTCGCGGGTTTTATAGTCTTTTTTGCCGCCCCGCGCAATGTCGGCGCGGAAAATACTCGTGCCAAAGGGCGGTCATCACGCTAGTATTGCCGTGAGACGAGTCCAGTAAAAGACCCCAGCACCTCCCGCCGATGCGCAAGACACCCGAAGTCCTCAACAGCGAGATCATTGCACGCACGCGCTTCTTCCGCGTCGAACAGCGCGAGCTGCGCTTCACCAACGGCGTGGAGGTCAGCTATGAACGGCTGGTGGGCTCCACCAATGGCGCGGTGCTCATCGTCCCCATGCTGGACCACGACACGGTGCTGATGATCCGAGAATACGCCGCCGGCGTGCACCGCTACGAACTGGCCCTGCCCAAGGGCAGGATCGAAGACGACGAGGCCATCCTCGACGCCGCCAACCGCGAGATCATGGAAGAAGTGGGCTATGGCGCGCGGCGCCTGGAACACATGACCAGCCTCACCATCGCCCCCGGCTACCAGAGCCACTGTACCCACATCGTGCTGGCGCAGGACCTGTTCGAGCGGCGCCGCGAGGGCGACGAGCCGGAGGAGATCGAGGTCGTGCCCTGGCGGCTGAGCCGCATCGGCGAGCTGCTGAGCCAGGAAGAATGTACCGAGGCGCGCAGTATCGCCGCCCTGTTCATGGCCCGCGAACACCTCGCCAGACAATGACCCGACAATCCACCACCAGCCCCAAGGAAGCACCCGTGGTAAATCCCTGCGAACTCCTCGATGACGTCATCCACCTCGCCACCGATGCCGGTGAACGCATCCTGGAAATCTACCGGACGGACTTCGACGTCACGCAGAAGGACGACGACTCGCCGCTCACCGCCGCCGACATGGCCGCGCACAATGCCATCGTCGCCGGCCTGTCGATACTCACCCCGGATCTGCCCATACTCTCCGAGGAATCCGCCACCATCCCCTTCGAGGAACGCAGGAAGTGGAAGACCTACTGGCTGGTCGACCCCCTCGACGGCACGCGCGAATTCATCAAGCGCAACGGCGAGTTCACCGTCAACATCGCCCTCGTCGACGACCACGAATCCATCCTCGGCGTGATCTACACCCCGGTCAGCGGGCTGACCTATTACGCCGCCCGCGGCCAGGGCGCCTGGAAACGCATCAAGGACGGCGAGCCGGAGCGCATTCACACCCGCAAGAAGCAGGCCGGCCGCACCGTGGTGGCCGGCAGCCGCTCGCACCGTGGCGACTCGCTCAACGCCTTCCTCGCCCGCCTCGGCGACTACGAGATCATCAGCATGGGCAGCTCATTGAAGTCCGGGCTGGTGGCGGAGGGCAAGGCCGACATCTACCCGCGCCTCGGTCCCACCTCGGAATGGGACACCGCCGCCGCCCACTGCGTGGTCGACGAGGCCGGCGGGCGCATCACCCAGACCGACCTGTCGCCGCTGCGCTACAACACCAAGGAGTCCCTTCTCAACCCGGAATTCCTGGTCGTCGGCGATCCCGACTACGACTGGCTGCGTTTTCTGAAATGAACCTTTGACCGGCAAATCCATCGAACCCAAACCCGCGCGCACGCGCCCAACCATACGAGGAAAAAACGTGAACATCGCAAATCCCGCTTTCAAGGCCGTCCTCGGCAGCCTGCTGCTGTGCAGCACCCTGGTCACCGGCAGCGCCCTGGCCGCCGACCCCAGCCTCAAGACCGAGAAGGAAAAATTCAGTTATGCCATCGGCTACCAGGTCGGCCACAGCTTCAAGCGCGAGGGCCTGGACATCGACAGCAAGGCCCTGGCACAGGCCATCGACGACGTCCTCAAAGACAACGAGCTGAAGCTGAGCCTGGACGAAATGCGCACCGTGGTGGAGGCCTTCCAGGAAAAGCAGGCCGCCGAGCGCACGGCCCGCGCCGACAAGGCCCTGGCCGAAGGCAAGGCCTTCCTCGAGGCCAACAAGAAGAAGCCCGGCGTGAAGGTGCTGGCCAGCGGCATCCAGTACAAGGTCATCAAGAGCGGCTCCGGCAAGCAGCCCAAGCCCACCGACAACGTCACCGTCCACTACCGCGGCACCCTGCTCAACAGCCAGGAGTTCGACAGCTCCTACAAGCGCGGCCAGCCCGCCACCTTCGGCGTCAACCAGGTCATCAAGGGCTGGCAGGAGATCCTCCCGCTGATGCATGAAGGCGACAAGTGGGAAGTCTACATTCCCTCCGATCTGGCCTACGGCACCCAGGGCGCCGGCGCCAACATCGGCCCCAACGAAACCCTGACCTTCGAGATCGAGCTGATCAAGGTCAACAACTAGCAGTAGCGGGACAACCCATGGGCGCCAGCACCTTCACCGACAGACTGCTGCAGGCGCTGAGCGCCCATCCCGCCGGGCTCAGCGAATTCGAGCTCATCAAGTGGCTGGAGACAGCGGGCCAGGCCGGCTTCGACCGGGACTGCCTGCGCGGCAACCTGTCCCTGTTCCAGACCCACTTCATCCTCTTCCACACCCTCTACCGCCTGCGCGACGAGCTGTTCGCGCAGCGCAAGGCGCGCCTCGACATCAGCCCCCTGTGCATCCGCATCAGCCGCCTGGAGGAGGCCGACGGCTTCGCCATCGATACCCACGACGCGCTGCGCGACTACTACCTCGACCTCGACAATCTGCAACGCACCCGCGGCGAGGACGTCGACGAACTGCTCGGCAGCTTCTGGGAACGCTATATCGGCAACGACGAACGCCGCGAGGCGCTCAGCGTGCTGGAACTGGAGGACCCCGTGGACTGGCCCACCATCAAGACCCAGCACCGCCGCCTCGCCATGCGGCACCATCCCGACCGAGGCGGCGACGAGGCGCGCCTGCAGGCCATCAACGCCGCCATGGAGCGCCTCGCACGTAGCTACAAATAGACAACCTTCAAAAGACGCCCCCACCACAGAGACCCAGGCGCACCGGAAAAACCCACCCTGGTGGGAGTGGCTTCAGCCGCGAAGGTCGTGTGGGAGTGGCTTCAGCCGCGAAGGTCGTTTACACAAGCTATTCGCGGCTGAAGCCGCTCCCACAGGCAATTGTTTCCCTCTCTAACCCTCAGCGCCCCCAGTGGCAGATACACGTCCACCGTCAAATCGGAGTATCATTGTCGCCCATTCCCAAGCCGTTTCGAGCATGACCATGGAATTCCGCAAGCTGGGACGAACCGACACCGAGGTCAGCGTCATCTGCCTCGGCACCATGACCTTCGGCAAGCAGAACACCGAGGCCGAGGCCCACGCGCAGCTCGACATGGCGGTGGCCGCCGGGGTCAATTTCATCGACACCGCGGAGATGTACCCGGTGCCGCCGGAGGCCGAGACCTTCACCCTCACCGAGCAGTACATCGGCAACTGGCTGCGCAGGCGCGGCAGGCGCGACGACCTGGTCATCGCCACCAAGGTGGCGGGACGCGCCGAGTGGCTGCCCTGGGTGCGCGAGGGCCGCAACCGCTTCGACCGCAACAACATTGAGGCCGCCATCGACGGCAGCCTGAAGCGCCTGCAGACCGACTACATCGATCTCTACCAGCTGCACTGGCCGGACCGCCGCACCAACTTCTTCGGCGAGCTGGGCTACCGCCACGTCGCCGACGAGCCCGGCGTGCCCATCGAGGAGACCCTGCGCGTGCTGGCCGACCTGGTGGAGGCCGGCAAGGTGCGCCATATTGGCCTCTCCAACGAGACGCCGTGGGGCACCATGAGATTCCTGCAGCTGGCCGAGCAGTGCGGCCTGCCGCGCGCGGTGAGCATCCAGAATCCCTACAGCCTGCTCAACCGCACCTTCGAGATCGGCCTGGCCGAGATCGCCCACCGCGAGGACTGCGGCCTGCTGGCCTATTCGCCGCTGGGCTTCGGCGTGCTGTCCGGCAAGTACCTCGGCGGCGCCCGCCCCGAGGGGGCGCGCATCACCCTGTTCGAGCGCTTTTCCCGCTACACCAATCCGCGCGCCGAACGCGCCACCGCGGCCTATGTCGAACTGGCGCGGGAACATGGCCTCGACCCGGCGCAGATGGCCCTGGCCTTCGTCAGCGGCCGGCCCTTCGTCACCAGCACCATCATCGGCGCCACCACCCCGGCCCAGTTGCAGAGCAACCTCGATAGCGCGAACATGCGCCTCGACGACGAAGTCCTGGAGGCCATCGAGGCGATCCACGCCGACAACCCCAACCCGGCCCCGTGACGGCCCCGTGACGGCCAAGCGGCGGCAAGACAATAAGAACAAGGTTCCGAAGCGAATTGCAGGAGTACGAGATGATCCACACCCGCCTCATGGCCATCCTCGGCCTCGCCGCCCTGTTGCTGGCCAGCGGCTGCGCCACCGTCAACACCCGCCATCCGGCCCTCGCCGAGGAGGCCGGGCCGAAGGTCGCCAGCGTGTACTTCATCCGCCCCCAGCCGCTGTTCTCCGACGACTTCGCCGACGCCCCGGTGACCATCGAATTCCAGGGCAAGAAACTGCTCAAGCTCAGCGAGCGCACCTACACCCTGGTCTACCTGAAACCCTCCCGGGGTGAGCTGAAGATCTACAACAACACCTACTTCACCAACCGCCCGTCGAGCCAGCGGGTGTGGAAGGAGCGGGAATACCGCTTCGTCGCCGGACGCACCTACTTCATCCACGTCAAGCAGCTCAACGAGGAATTCCGCGGCATCTTCTACGAGCCGGAACTCGTCGGCCTCGAGGAGGCCAAGAAACTGGCCCGGCACCTCTACCGCATCGGCCCGGCGGCCAATGCCCACCCCATCGCGAAACTCACCGCGGTGGCCGCGCCGCCACAGAGCGCGACCCGCAAGGAAGAGCCCACCCTGCCGGAAAACCTCTACAAGCCCGGATCCTACATGCTGAAAAAGAAGCAACCGTGAGCCGCCACCGTCACCGCCCGCGGCCTGCCTGCGGCGCCCTGATCGTCCTTGCCGGCCTGCTCGCCGCCGCCCCGCTGTCGGCGGCGCCCGAGGCCGTTTCCGTCACCCCGCAGCAGGCGCAGCGCGGCACCGCCGTCACCCTCGAGGTCGGGATCCGCGACTGGCAGCCGGGGGCGCAACTGGCCCTGCTGCCCGGCGGCCCCTTCGTCAGCCACCGCCTCGACCTGCCGGCCACGCCACGCGCCATCACCAGCGACGGCCGCCGCGCCTGGGTCGCCAGCGACGGCGGCTGGCTGCAGGCCATCGCGTTTCCAGCCGGGGCCGCGGCCAGGGTCGTCGCGCGGCGGAAGATCGACGAGGGGGGGATCCACCTGCTGCGACTCGCCCACGGCCAGCTGCTGGCCGCCGTCGAGGGTCACGGCGTCATGCTGTTCGACGTCACCCTGCCCACGCAGATCCTGCACCAGTGGACCTATCGCAGCGGCTTGCCGGTCACCGATATGCAGCTGGGCGAGAACGAGGCCTGGCTGCTGCTGGGCGGGCGGCGGCTCGAACACCTGCGCTTCGACGAGTTCACCCCCGCCGAGGCCGTGCAGCACTGGCAGCTGCCCATGGAGGCCAGCGGTTTCGTCATCAAAGGCGACACGGCCCTGACCGTCGGTGCCGACGGCCTCGCCAGCCTCGACCTGGGCACCCCCGGCGCCACCGTGCGGGACCGCCAGGCCGTTGGCGGCCGGCCGAGCCGGGTACTGCTGGCCGCCGGGCTGGCGCTGGTGGATGCCGGCCCCGCCGGCCTGCAGGTGTTCGATGCCGCCGACCCCGGGCGGCTGCGCTGGCTGGGCAGCAACGCCAAGCGCGGCGCCATCGACGGCCTCAGCGTGTCCGCCGACCGCGCCTGGGTGGGCACTGGCGGGCAGACCGTTCAGGGCATCGCCCTGGGCAACCCCGAGCTGCCGGCGACCGGCCCCGCGCTGCGTCTCGACGCCCCCCTGGTGGGCCTGAGCGGCCGCGGCGAGACGGTCTTCGCCGCCACCACCCGCGGCGTGCAGCGCCTCGACTTCGCCACCCCGGCGGTGGCCGACATCTCCCCCGAGGGCGTCAACCTCGGCGGCAGCCGCCGCGGCGTGATCCGCGACGACATCCTCTACGTCGCCGACTGGTTCTCCGGCCTGCACCTCTACGACGTGCGCGACCCCGCCAACCCGCGCCACCTCGGCAACTACCACACCCCCGGCTCCAGCAAGGGCGTGGCCCTGTACGGCCGCTACGCGCTGGTGGGCGACGACGACTACGGCCTGCAGATCATCGACGTGGCCGACCCGCGCCGCCCGCGCTGGGTGGCCGAACTCAACTGGACCTCGAAGGAGTCCACCCTCGGCCTCGCCTACACCATGAAGGTGGTGGGCGACACCCTGTACCTGGCCGACCACCGCGGCGGCTTCCAGATCATCGACCTGTCCGACATCGAGCATCCGCGCATCCTCGGCGCCCTCGACACCCCCGGCAAGTCCTGGGCCGTCGACGTGAGCGGTCACACCGCCTTCGTCGCCGACGACGACGACGGCCTGCTCATCGTCGACGTCGGCGATCCGGCGGCGATCCGGCTGCTCGGCCGCTTCAACCCCGGCGGCCACGCCGAGGACGTGGTGGTGCGCGACGGCCTCGCCTACCTGGCCTTCTTCGACAACGGCCTGTTCATCGTCGACGTCGGCGACCCGGCCAGGCCACGGCCCCTCGCCCACCTCGCCATCCCCGGCAACGCGCGCGGCATCGCCCTGGAAGGCGACCTGGCCTACGTCAGCGGCTGGGAGTCCGGCCTGCAGGTGGTGGACGTCGGCGACCCGCGCGCGCCGCGCATCGTCGGCCACTACGACACCGACGGCGCCGTGTGGGGCACCGTGGTACAGGGCGGCACCGCCTACGCGCTGGACTGGTGGGGCGGCATCAAGGTGCTGGACGTGAGCGATCCGGCGCGCCCGGCCTACCTCACCCGCTACCAGGGACGCGGCACCCTGCACCGGCTGCGCCGCGCCGGCCACTATATCTTCGCCGCCAGCGGCGCCGGCGGGATCCAGGTGTTCGACATCCGCAACCCCCTCAACCCCATCTGGGCCGGCGGCGCCGACCTGCCCGGCGAGGCCCTGGACCTGTGGCTGGAGGACGGCCACGGCTACGTCGCCGCGGGTGATGGCGGCGTCGCGGTGATCGACACCGAGGACCCCTTCTACACGCGCACCGTCGGCCGCCTCGACACCCCCGGCCAGGCGCGCCTGATCCGCGCCCGCGACGACTACCTGTTCATCGCCGACCAGCGCGCCGGCCTGCTGGTGGCGGACGCCCGTGACCCCGCCCGCCCACGGCTGATCTCGCAGCGGCCCCTGCCCATCGACGACCTGTGGGTGGACGAGGCCGGTCTCTACCTCGCCGGTCCCGACGGCCTGCGCTGGCTGACGGTGGACGAAGCCGGCCGGCTGAGCCCGGCGGCGCAGCTCGACGCCAGCGGCGTGGGCAAGGTCCGCGGACAGGGCGGGCTGCTGGCCATCGCCCTCGCCGACGACACCCTGCAGCTGCTGCGCCGCGGCGCCGACGGCCTCACCCCCCTGGGCCGCTTCGACGTCGGCGAAGCGGTGCTGGACCTGCAGCTGGACGGCCGGCGCCTGTTCGTCCTCGGCGCCCGTACCGGCCTGCTCGAGGTGGACATCCGCGACCCCATGGCACCCCGCCTGGGCGCCATCTACCCCGCCACCGGCCGTCACCGCAACCTGCTGCTGGCCGACGGCGCCGCCTTCCTCGGCGGCGAGCGGCGCCTGGCCTCCACCACCCTGCTGCCGCCGGTGCACTTCGGCGAGGTGGCCGGCGACACGATCCCGCTGCGGCTGCCCGAGGGCATGCCGGCCGGCCGCTATCACCTGCTGGCCATCGGCGCCGATGGCCAGCGCCAGCTGCTGCCCAACGCCTTCGAACTGAGCTTCGGCGCCCCCGGCAAGCAACGTTTCAACCTGGAGACCATGCGCCGGCTCATGAAAAAGCCCCCCGCCGGCGACTGATTCCGCCACTTCCGTCGCAAAATCCCCCACTTTTTCTGTGCCCCGGCTGCGACGGGGGCGATATCCCCAGCGATATTGCTACATTTTTCGCCACCCCTGCCGTTAATGCTGATGCCCGCGCACCGTGCGCGGGCATCCCGATAACACGACAGCAGAAAAGTTGCCTTGGGGAACAACATGTCTACTTCAATCACGGTTCGACGCTTTCTCGACACTCAGGACGTCCCTTACTCCGTCGCCCGCATCAGTCGCGGCAAGGACGGCAAGCTACTCAGCGATGGCGAGGAGATTCCTCCCACCAGCATCGCCAAGGCGGTGATCCTGAAAGACATTCGCGGCATGCTGATGGCGGTGTTTCCCATCACCCACCGCCTCAGCCTGAACGCGCTCAACCGCCAGCTGCACCGCCGCCTGGAACCCGCCGAAGTGGCCGACTACCGCAACGTGTTCGCCGACTGCGGCCCCGGCCTGCTGCCGGCCCTGGGCGAGGCCTACGGCTTCGAGACCATCATCGACGACAGCCTGCTGGACCAGGAACACGTCTACCTGGCCTCCGGCAACGCCGGCGAGCTGATCCGCCTCAGCGGCCCCGACTTCCAGCTGCTGCACAGCAATGCCTGGTACGGCAACACCTTCTCCAGCATCACCGAGGAGCCGGCGCAGAAACAGGCCGCCGAGGCCAAGAAGAGGGAGGACGCCACCGGCGACGGCGGCATCACCCCCGCCGCCGCCATGCGCCGGCGCATCGAGCGCGTCACCGAACTGCCCGCCATGCCCACCCTGGCGCAGAAGATCATCCAGCTCAACGCCAACCCCTACGCCCACGCCGAGGACCTGGCCAAGCTGGTGGAACGCGATCCCAGCCTGTCGGCGCAGATCGTGCGCTACGCCCAGTCGCCCTTCTACGGCTACCCGGGCAAGATCGCCTCGGTGCGCCAGGCCATCTCGCGCGTGCTGGGCTACGACATGGTGATGAACATGGCCCTGGGCATCGCCGCCGCACGGCCCTTCAAGCTGCCCCTGGACGGCCCGCTGGGCCTCGGCGAATTCTGGCGTCACGCCACCTACAGCGCCACCCTGATGCAGGCCCTGTGCAACGCCATGCCACGCGACAGGCGCCCGCGGCCCGGCACCGCCTACCTCACCGGGCTGCTGCACAATTTCGGCTTCCTGCTCCTCGGCCACCTGTTCCCCAAGGAATACAACACCCTCTCCAATGCCCTGCGCCGGGAACCGGAGACACCGGTGGTGGAGCTGGAACAGCGCCTGCTGGGCATCAGCCACATGGAGATGGGCGAGTGGCTGATGGAGGCCTGGCACATGCCGGAGGAAATTCTCGTCACCCAGCGCGAACACCACAACCCCGCCTATGACGGCCCGCACGCCAGCTATGTGCACCTGCTGCTGATCTCGGATACCCTGCTGAAGAGCCACGAGATCGGCGAGGCCAGCAGCCACGAGCTGCCGGCGCCCTCCCTGCGGGCCCTCGGCCTGAGCGAGGACGAGGCCATGGGCGTGCTGGAGGCCACCATCGAGAACCGCGAGTCCCTCGACACCATGGCCCGCCAACTGGTGGCATGACGGAACCCGTACCGGCAAACGGGATCAATGCAAGCATGGAGCCTCCCAGCGCCCGATGCCATGACCACTGACAGCGACCTCTACCGGGAAAACCAGCGGCTGCGCCGCAAGCTGCGCGCCTTTCTCACCCAGGCGCGCGAAAACGAGCAGAAGATGCGCCGCTTCCAGGAACAGGAACTGCGGCTCATCAGCACCCCCTCGCTGTCGGAACTGGTGCAACGGGTGCTGTACAACTACCGCACCGCCTTCACCCTCGACGTGGTGGGCCTCTCACTTCACGACCCCGGCTACGAGATCCAGCGCATCCTCGAGGAAGAGGGCACGCGCCTGGCGGAATTCGACAATCTGCACTTCCTCGCCGAGACCGACGAGCTTGACAGCCTGTTCGGTCTCTCCCTGTCGCCGCTGCTGGGCAGATTCCGCCCCGGCGAGCACGACGACCTGTTTCCCGCCGGCACCCGCCCGAAGAGCATCGCCCTGCTGCCGCTGGTGCGCTACGGCCAGCTCATCGGCAGCCTCAACCTCGGCAGCAAGGACCCGGAACGCTTCATCGAAGGCTCCGCCACCGATTTCCTGCAGCGCCTCGCCACCATCGTCGCCATCTGCCTGGAGAACGCCACCAACCACGAGCGCCTCAAGCGCGTCGGCCTCACC
>Ga0256830_1001614_pt1 | contig 15710 bp, 16 predicted proteins | sample 128326metaG_FD_190537 | JGI IMG/M metagenome (GOLD analysis project Ga0256830, IMG submission 190537) | Hydrothermal vent microbial communities from Lau Basin, Pacific Ocean - 128-326 | ecosystem: Environmental > Aquatic > Marine > Hydrothermal vents | place: Pacific Ocean: Lau Basin | collected... | reverse complement strand
GAGACCTCCTCCAGGATCCAGCCGCTGCGGGCGAACTCCTCCCCGGGGCCGACTTCGGCGGGGCCCTGCTCCGGGCGGGCGGGGCGCTGGAGGACCAGGACCAGCCGCGGCCCCGGCCGCAGCTCCCGCAGCTCGAAGCGGCTCTCCCGGGGCAGGACCACCCGGGCCGCGGCGGCGGCCGACTCCCGCACCTCGGGATCTCCCGGGGCGCCGCCGGTTCCCGGCCGGACCAGGACCGCCCGCAACCGGTAGTGGAGGGGGACCTCCTCGCATACCACCGGATCCAGGAATTCCAGCCCTTCGGTCTCCAGGAGGAGCTCCCCGGGCCGGTCCCCGATCCAGCGCCAGAGCCGGTAACGGAGGCCCTCCACGGGATTCTTCGGGTGCGGCGACCAGCGCAGGCGGACGCCTCCCGGCGCGGGCTCGGCCTGGAAGTCCCGGGGCGGATGGAGGGCCGGCCAGGGGGCCGTCCCGGCGGGGGCCTCGGGGGCGAGGGGGGCGAGGCGGGCCGCCGTCTTCGGCCCGAAGGCGGGCCCCGGCAGGGCCCGGCGGATCCGTTCCGGCCAGGAGCGGGTTCCGGCCGCCGGCCCGGATTCCGGCTCGGGCTCCGCGGGCGCCCCGGCGCCTTCGCCGGCCGCGGGCGGGGCCGGCCAGCGCAGCTGCACCGCCAGCCCCAGGAGGCCGGCCACGGCGGCCAGGGCCAGGAGGACCGAAGCCAGCCCTCTCACGGTCCTCCCCCCGACTCCAGGGCCTCCACGGGAAGCACCCGGACCTCCACCTCCAGGCGCCAGGAGGAACCGGCCGGTTTCCAGGAGAGCCGCAGGGGATCCACCAGATAGCCGCGCCCGGCGGGCATCCCCAGGAGGTGGGAGGCCCAGACGCCCGTGGACTCGGCGGTGCCCAGGAGACGGAGCCGAAGGCGCAGTCCGCCCCCGGTTCCAGGCTCCAGGGTGAGGGCCTCGATGCGGTCGCGTTCCCCGGGGCCCAGCTCCAGCCAGCGGGCCAGCTCCAGGCGCAGGGCCTCCCCGGCCGGCCCGCCGGCGGCGAGGAGGTTCTCCGGATCCTGCCGGTCCTCCAGGCCCCAGAGGCGGGCCAGGTCGGTCTGGATCTCCTCCGGCGAGGGGAGGGCGCCGGGGCGCCGGCCCAGGGGCTCGCGCCAGGCTGGCGTGGCGGCCGCCGGGGCCGGAGGGGCTTCGGCCTCGGCCGCTGCCGGAGCGGCCCGGGCGAGGAGGCTGCGCCGCTCCTGCCAGCGGAGCAGGGGGCCGAGGGAGAGGGCGAGGAGCAGGAGAGCCGGGAGCAGGCGCGCCATGGCCTCAGGCCTCGCCGGGGAGCTCGCCCTCGACGACCAGACCGCGGTCGCGGTTCTCCTCGATGCTCAGGTTCTCGACCCGGCCTTCGAGGGACTCGGTCCAGGCGCTCTCCTCGCCCGGAGGGCCGCCGGGCAGGAGCCGCAGGCGGAAACGGGCCCGAGAGCTCTCGGGGGAGGCCAGGATCTCGAAACCGGCGACCCGCCCCCGGGGGGCGGCGGCCAGGATCTCCTCGACGGCCTGCCGGAAGGCCCGGCGCCGGGCGAGGAGCCCCTCCAGGGCCGCGGGAGCGGCCGTCGCGCCGGAGGGCGTCCGGCGGGCGAGGGGCCGGGCCCGCGCCGCCCCGGTCCGCGCCAGGGCCCGTTCCTGCTGCCAGGTCACCCAGGCGCTGCCGCCGACGGCGGCGGTGGCGAGGAGGGCCGCGGCCCAGGGGAAGGGCGGGCCGGCCCGGCGCGTGCGGGGCTCGTGGACGCCGGGGAGGCTGGGGTCGAGCGCGGCCAGGGCGGCGCCGGCGGCGGCCCGGTCGGCCCCGCGTTCCCCGGCGGGCGCGGCCACCCGGCGGACGGCCAGGCCGCGCGTCTCCAGCTCCTGGAGCAGCTGCCCCGTACCCGGTGCGTCGCCTTCGGCCGCGACGGCGGCCGCCGCCGGAGGGGCCGGTTCCAGGGAGCGCAGGATCCGGTCCAGGAGCAGCCCGAGGGCCGCCCCCCGCGGGAGACTCCCGGCGCGCCCGCGGCCCGGCTGGCCGCGGCTCCAGAGGAGGCGGTGGGGGCGCAGCCAGAGGAACAGGTCCTCGGGCCCGATCCGGCCGTGCTCGTACTCCCAGTGGGCGGCGGCGACCGCCGGATGCAGGAGGGCGCGGGTACCGGGCCGGAGGAGGGGCCAGTCCTCCTCCAGGGCTTCCAGGCGCCGTCCCTCCCGGGCTGCGGCCAGTCCCCAGGGCAGGAGGCCGTCCCCGGCGAGGCGCCGGTGGAGGGCGGGCAGCTCGCGCAGTGCCGTGCGGCCGGCGGCCAGCACCTCGGGCGGAGCGCCGCTGCGCCGTTCCACGAGGACCCAGGCCGCGCCTTCGGGGGTCCGATGCAGGCCCAGGCCGCGGCTCATGCGGGCGCCTCCGGCGGCGGCGTGGGGCGGCGCCCGTCGGGCCGTGGCAGGTCCAGGAAGGCGAGGACCCGCTGGATGTCCTCCCAGGTCTCGGCCTTGGCCGCGGGGTTGCGCAGGAGGTAGGCCGGGTGCCAGGTCACGACCACCGGCGGGCCGCCCTCGGGACGCCGGTGCAGGCGGCCGCGGAGGCGTCCCATGGGGGCGCGGGTGTCCAGGAGGTGCCAGGCGGCGTGCCGGCCCAGGGCGACGAGGATCTCCGGCGCCACGAGCCGGATCTGCTCTTCCAGGAAGGGGGCGCAGGCGGCTTTCTCGGCGCCCTCCGGATCCCGGTTGCCCGGGGGCCGGCACTTCAGGACGTTGGCGATGAAGACCTCCTCCCGGCGCAGGCCCATGCCGCGGCTGAGGATCCGGTCGAGGAGCCGGCCGGCGTCGCCCACGAAGGGACGGCCCGTGGCGTCCTCCCGGGCGCCCGGGGCCTCGCCGACGAACATCACCCGGGCGGCGGGATCGCCTTCGCCGGGGACGGCGTGGCGGCGCCTCGCGTGCAGGGGGCAGGCGGTGCAGGCACGGACTCGCTCGGCCAGGGCCGCGAGGGCGCTGCCGGCGTCCTGCGAGTCCGGGGCAGCGGCCCTCTCCGGGGTCTCCTCCGGGGCGGCGGGAGCGGCCGGGGCCGGCGCCTCCGGGGGCTGGAGCGGCGGCAGGCGGTCCACGCCGGCGGCCTCCAGGAGTTCCAGCTGGAGGAGCCGGGCCGCGGTCCGGGCCGCCGGGTCGCCGGGTTCGGGCATGGGCCCATTGTGGCCGGGGATCCCAGGTGCTCCAAGACCGCCTCCGTGTGGAAGGGGAGGGCCTCCATCGGCTAGGATCCCCGCGGCGGAGGCCGCGATCCCCGAGGCCCGCCCTCCCTCCATGGCACGGCGCAAGGCGGAACTCCTCGATCTGCTGCGGAAGCAGCAGCAAACCGCCCGCCGTCCCGCGCCGCCCGAGAGCGCGGCCGGCGAGGAGCCTCCGGAAGCGGTGGAGGCGCCGGCCGCCGAGGCGCAGGCCTCCGCACCCGCGGAGCCGGCCGGAGAGCCGGCCGGCGAGCTGGCAGGGGAGGAGGCCGCCGAGGGACTCGAGCCCCCGGCGGTCTGGCCGCCGCCTTCGGCGCGGGCCGGCCGGCGCGCGCCGCGGCCCTCGCCGGTCCTGCCGCTGCTCGCGGTTCTCCTGGTTGCCGTCCCCCTGGTCCTCTGGATGGTCCAGGAGTGGGGGGAGGGCGGTGCAGCGGGCGGCGGCGCGGAGGGCGGGGACGGCGGCTCCGGCGTGAGCGCCGCCGCAGCGACCGCGCGTGCCTCCCGGCGGGAGCCCGCCGCCGGGACCGCGCCAGCGGCGGAACAGGCTTTCTCGGTCCTCCTGATCACCTACGCCTATAATGACGCGAACCTCCAGCAGGCCCGCAGGCTCTGGGAGTGGCTCGAGCGCGAGGGCTTCGGCCCGGTCCGCCCCCTGGGCGTTCCCTCGGACGCGCCGCGCCACATCCAGGTCTTCGTGGGCGAGGCCGCCTCGCCGGCCGAACTGGAGGGGCTCCTCGAACGGCTGAAGCCCCTGCGCCCGCCCTGGGTGCCCCGCGATCAGCCGCCTCCCTTCGCGTCCGCCCTGATCCAGAGGCTGCCGAGCTTCCGTTCCTGAAGACGGTCCCCTTCCCATGTCCATCCACAAGTCCTTGTTCATCGGTGGAGCGCTGGCCAAGCAGCGCTCGGTCTGGACCCGCCGCGAGCGTCTCGCGGTCCTCCAGCGGGAAGGGCGCTGGGAGGAAGGCGACTCGGTCTTCGGCCTGCCCAAGGTGCGGACGAAGTTCAAGATCGTCAGCAAGAAGAAGAAGAAGGCCCAGGCCGCCGAGGCCGCCCAGGCCGAGGCTTCGCCCGAGGCCGCCGGCGAGGAGGCCTCCTCCGCGGAGGGCTGAGCCCGCGGGGGCGGGGTCCCGGCGGCCCGGCCCGGGCCGTTCCGGCAGGAGGAAACGGTGGACGCGCCCCAGGCCTGGCTCGACGAGATCTTCCTCAGTCTCCAGGGAGAGGCCGGAGAGGCGGGCCGCCCGCACCTCTTCCTGCGCTTCGCGGGCTGCCCGCTCCGCTGCTGCTACTGCGACACGCCGCGCAGCTGGAAGGCCGGGCAGCGCTGGGAGCGCCACGAGCGCGGCGGCACCGTGGAGCGGCCCAACCCCGTGCCCGCGGAGGCCCTCCTGGGGGAACTCGAGGCCGTGGCCGCGAGTCACGAGGCGCCCCTGGCCGAGTTGACCCTGGCGGTCACCGGCGGCGAGCCCCTGGAGCAGACGCCCTTCCTCCTGGCCTTTCTCCCTTCCTGGCCCGGCCGCGTCCTCCTCGAGACGGCCGGCCTGGACCCCGAGCGCCTGGAACGGCTCCTGCCGTGGGTGGACTTCGTCTCCCTGGACTGGAAGCTGGACTCGACCCTGCGCGCGGGCCGCGAACGCGTCGCGCCGGCGGAGTGTGCCCGCCTCTTCGCCGAGTCCGGGGCAGCGGGCTGGGTGAAGGTGGTCGTCTGTGAGGACACCCCCGAGACCGAGGTCCTCGAGGCCCTGACGGCCCTGGCCCGCCGGACGCCGGGCCTGCGGGTCTTTCTGCAGCCGGCGACGCCGGTCCCCGGCGGTCCCGCGGGGCCGCCGCCGGCGCGCCTCCTCGAGTGGACCCTGCGCGGCCTGGACCTGCCCCTCGACCTGCGGGTCCTGCCCCAGTTGCACCCGATCCTCGGCCTGCGATGAAGGAGTCCGCCGCCTCCCGTTCCGAGGCCCGTCCCCAGGTGGCCATCGTCGGCCGGCCGAACACCGGCAAGTCCAGCCTCTTCAACCGCCTGGTCGGGGAGCGGCGGGCCATCGTCGAGCCCACCGCCGGTGTCACCCGGGACCGCCTCGCCCTGCCGGTGCGCGTCGAGGACCCGGATCTGGATTTCGACCTTCTGGACACCGGCGGCATCGGCATCGTCGACCGCCACGATCTGGAGGGCGACGTCGAGATGCAGGTGCAGGCCGCCCTGGCCACCTCCCGGGTCGTGATCTTCCTGGTGGACGCCCGCGAGGGGCGCACCCCCCTGGACGAGCGCATCGCCGCCGGCCTGAGGCGCCAGGGCGTGCCCGTGATCCTGGCGGCGAACAAGGCCGAGAGCCGCGAGGCCTCCCTGCTGATCCACGAGTTCAGTGCCCTCGGCTTCGGCGAGGCCCTGCCGCTGAGCGCGCTTCAGGGGCTGGGGGTGGGCGAGCTCCTGGAGACCCTCGCCCGGCACCTGCCGCCGGCCGCCGAGGTTCCGCCGCTCGGCGAGGAGGCGCTCCGCCTCGCCATCCTCGGGCGGCGCAACACCGGCAAATCCTCCTACGTGAACGCCGTGACCGGGGAGCAGCGGGTCATCGTCAGCCCGATTCCGGGCACCACCCGGGATGCCGTGGAGGTGCGCTTCCGGCACGGAGGGCAGGAGTTCGTCCTGGTGGACACCGCCGGGGTCCACCGCCGCGGCAAGGTCGCAGACGCCGTCGAGTTCTTTTCCCTGACGCGCAGCGACCAGGCCCTGCGCCGGGCCCACGCCGCCCTGCTGTTCCTCGACCTGGGCCAGCCGATCGCCCGCCTCGATCAGGAGCTGGCACGCACCATCCGGGACCGCTACAAGCCCGTGGTCCTGGTGGGGACCAAGGCCGACCTGGCCGGCCCGGGGGCGCTGCGGCTGTTGCGCGATCGTGCCGAGGCGAAGCTTCCGCACCTTGCCGGCGCCCCGGCCTGCGTGATCAGCAGCACCGAGAAGCGCGGTCTCGCCCGGCCCCTGCGCCTGGCCCGGGAGCTGCGCGAGGAGGCCTCGCGGGTGGTCGGGACCGGCGAGCTGAACCGGGCCCTCGAGGCGGCCTTCGCCCATCTGCGCTTCCGGGGTCGCGGCGAGAAGCCGAAGGTCTTCTACGGCACCCAGCTCAAGCACTCGCCGCCGACCTTCCTGCTTTTCGTGAACCGACCGCAGCTCTTCGAGAAGGAGGTTCTCCGGGCCCTTTCCCGGGATCTCCAGCGGCGTCTCGGATTCGAGCGCGTTCCTCTGCGCCTGGTCCTGCGGGCGCGCAAGCGGAGCCCCTCGAAGCGCGGCTGAAGGCGGGGTCGCCGGCGTGCCTAGAATCAGGCCATGCGCCTCCTCCTCTCGGCCGCCCTGCTCCTCTGCCTGGGCTCCTGCTCGCTTCTCGAGGGGGAGCCGGAGCCTGTCTGGGAGAGCGCCACGATCGAGAACGGTCCGCCGCGCCGGGACCTCTTCCAGCTCATCCAGTTCGCCCTGGTCCAGGCCGAGTTCCCTCCTGGACAGAACGATCCCGTGGCCGGCCGGGCCAGCTCCGGCTGGGACGTGCACCTCGCCCCCTACAGCGGCAAGGGCTACCGCGAGCGCGCCCTGGTCGAGGCCACGCCGGGGGACGAGGCCGGCTCCTGGAACCTCCGGGTGCGGGTGGAGCGGCAGCGCAACGTGGAGAAGCACCTGACCCTCGAGGAGGACGAGGCGGACTGGGAGCCCGACGCCGACGATTCCCTGCGGGCACGCATCGTCCTGCAGCAGATCCTCACCCAGATCCACTGACCGCCGCCGGCTGCAGGGGGCGGCGGAAGATCCGGTAGCGGCGGGTGACGGTGCCGCCGACCCGGCGTGCCAGGGAGTTCATCTCGCGGTTGTCCTCGAGGACCCAGGACATCTCGGCGGTCTCGATGCCGCGGGCGGCGGCGCGCATGGCCAGGTGGTGGACCAGGGCCAGTTCGATGCCGCGCCGGCGGAAGGCGGGCAGCACTCCCAGGGCCATGACCCGCATGCGCTTCACCCGGCGCAGCAGGAAGGGCAGGCGCAGGATCCCGAAAGGGAAGAGCCGGCTCTGGATGCGGTGCAGGGCGGGATTCGGGTCCACGACTCCCAGGAGGAAGCCCGCCGGCCGGCCGCGGTGCTGGGCGAGCATGGTGTAGTCGGGATCCACGAGGAGCTTCAGGCCCTCGGCCTCGAAGGCGAACTCCTCGGCGGTCATGGGCAGGAAGCCCCAGTTCCGGGCCCAGGCCTCGTTGTAGATCTGGCGCGCCGCGTCCAGGAAACGCGGCAGGTCGCGCCGGCGGATGTGGACCAGCTCGACGCCGGCCCGCTCCAGGGCGCGGCGTGCCACCGGCTCGATGCGGTCGAAGGGGAAGCGGGTGACCGAGGTCTCGTAGGCCAGGAGGTCCTTGCCCTTCTCGAGCCCCGCCGCCGCGAGCCAGGTGCCGTACTCGGGCGGGTGGTGGGGCATCATGAGGTAGGGCAGCTGGTCGTGGCCTTCCATCAGGCAGCCGCACTCGTGGTTCGTGTCGGGGTCGGCGGGGCCGAGGGCGGCGGCGGCGCCCTGCCGGGCGAGCCAGGAACAGGCCTGGTCCACCAGAGCGCGGGCGGCCTCGGGCCCGTCGGCGTCGAAGAAGCCGAACCAGCCGGCCGGCTCGCCGAGGGACTCGGCGTGACGCGGGTCGAAGAGGGCGGCGATGCGGCCCCGCGGCCGGCCGTCTGGATCCGTGGCGGTCCACAGGCCGAGGCGCGCCACGCGCAGGGCGGGATTGCGCGCCGGGTCGAGGAGACGCAGGATCTCGCCGGTCAGGGGCGGCACGTAGAGGGGATGTCCGCCGCGGAAGCGCCGGGCCAGTTCCACGAAGCGCCGCCGCCCGCGGCGGTCCTCGACCGGATGGATCTCCATGGGGGAATCTGAAGGCCGGCCGGGAGGAGCGTCAAGCCCCGGCGCGCTAGACTCGGGGTGTGGACGCCGCCTGGAAGATCCGCCGCCGGCAGGGGGCCTGCAGCGCCTGCGGCCGCGGCTTCGCCGAGGGAGAAGAGCTCTTCTCCCTCCTGCGTCTGGAGGAGGAGGAACTCCAGCGCGCCGACCTCTGCGGCGGCTGTTTCGACGACCGGGACCCGGGCCAGGACCTCCTCTACTGGCGGACCCGGCACCAGCAGCGGCGCGGCGCCCTCAAGGTCGACTTCGAGATGCTGCTCGCCGCCCTGGAGGAGCTGCAAGGGGATGAGCGGGACGAGATCCGCGACTTCTGCTTTCTCGTGGCGCTCCTCCTGGTCCGCCACCGGCGGCTGCGGCTGCTGCAGATCCGCCGCCGCGGGGCCCGCGAGATGCTGCTCCTGCGCCGGCCCCGGAGCCGGCGCGAGGTCGAGGTCGAGGTCCGGGACCTGGACGAGGCGACGCGCTCGCGCCTGGCCGGGATCCTGAACCAGCTCCTGGATCCGACGCGGGAAGGGGGGCTGGCCGACCTCCTGGGGAGCGGCGTCCCGGGGGAGGCCCCGGAGGAGGCCTGAGCCCCATGCCGTCCCGGGACCTGCCGGGCCCGGGGCGGGGGGTGGAGGGGCGGCGGCGCCGTCCGGAGCGCCGGGGAGGGTCCGGTCCGCCTCCGCGGCGGGAGTCCCAAGCCTTGCCTTCTTCGCGTCTTGCGATCGACACCGGGAGCCGGGGGCGGGCCTCCGGAATTTCTCCTGGCAGAGCGGCGGGAGACCGATATAACACCTGAGTGGGGAGAAATGGTGGACAGTGGAGGGTTCGGCGCCTGCGCCGCGCCTCCCTCGCTGCCCTCGGGCTCCTCGCCTTCGCGGGTCTCATGCAGCTCTTCCTCGGGACGCACCAGCACAAGGTGGACGGCAAGGGCCGTCTGTTCCTGCCGAAGGCCCTCCTGGCCGGGCGCGGGGCCGAGGCCGGCGATTCCGCGGGCAGCGAATGGGTCGTGACCCCGGGCCTGGATCCCTGCCTCTATGTCTTCCCGCGGGAGACCTTCGAGCAGATCCTCGAGCCCCGCGAGGCCTCGGCCTTCGAAGCCCAGGAGTACCGCGAGGCCATGCGCGGCCTCGCCTTCCGGTCCAGCTTCGTCCAGCTGGACAAGCAGAAGCGCCTGCTCCTGCCGGAGCACCTGCGCCGGGAGATCGCCCTCGGCGAGGAGGCGACGGTCGTGGGTTGCGGGCGCCACATCGAGATCTGGGAGCCGGAGACCTGGGAGACGATCGGCCGTCCCCGCGCGGAGAAGGGCTTCCAGGGCCTCGTGAAGAGGTTCTCCAAGCCGCCGAACACCGGAGCGCCATCGTGATCCTCGTGAGCCGCGACCTTTCCCGCCCTTCGGGCCCCGTCGGGCCCTCCTGCCACGAACCGGTGATGCTCCGGGAGGTCCTCGACCTCCTGGCACCGCGACCCGGCGGGCTCTATGTGGACGCCACCGTGGGGGGGGGCGGCCACGCCGCCGCCCTTCTGGAAGAAGCCGAGGGCGCGCGCCTGATCGCCGTGGACCGGGACGCCCAGGCCCTGGAACGCGCACGCCTGCGCCTCGCGCCCTTCGGCGATCGTGTGCGCTTCCTCCACGCGCCCTTCTCGGCCCTGGCCGGCGTCCTGGGCCCGGACGAGCGCGGCCGGGTAGACGGCATCCTCGCCGATCTCGGCGTGAGCTCCGATCAGTTGGAGGACCGGGCCCGCGGCTTCTCCTTCCAGAAGGACGGGCCGCTGGACATGCGCATGGACCCGAGCCGGCAGAAGACCTCGGCGGCGGTGCTCCTGGCCTCGGCTTCCGAGGACCAGATCGAGTCCTGGCTCCGGGAATACGGGGAGGAGCGCTTCGCGCGGCGCATCGCCCGGGCCATCGTGGACGCACGCCGCGTGGGCCCGCTGCTCCGGACCTCGCAGCTCGCCGATCTGGTCAGCCGCTGCGTTCCGCGCGGCCGCCAGTCCATCCACCCCGCGACCCGGACCTTCCAGGCCCTGCGCATCGCCGTGAACGGCGAACTCGACGAACTCGACGCCCTCCTGGCCTCGGCGCCCCGTCTCCTGGCCCCGGGCGGTGTGCTCGCGGTTCTCAGCTTCCACAGCCTCGAGGACCGGCGCGTCAAGCTGGCCTTCCGGAACGAGGCCCGTTCCCAGGACTACGAACTCCTCCTGCCCCGAGGTGCGGTCCCGTCGCGGGCCGAGCAGGCCCGCAACCCGCGGGCGCGCTCGGCCCGCCTGCGCGGCCTGCGGCGGCGCCCCGAGGGCGGGGAGGTCCGGCCGTGAGCCCGCGGCCGGCCGCTCTGCTCCTGCTGGCGGCCGCCGAGGTGGTCGCCGGCGTCGGCTTCCGGAGCGAGGCCCTGGCCGCGCGTTCGCGGGTCCAGGTCTGCCGCGAACGCCGGGACCGGGTGCAGGCCCGTCGGGAGGGGGTGGAGGCCTCTCTCGCGCTCCTGCGTTCGCCCGAGGCGATCCTGCTCCGCGCCCGGGCCGAAGAGGCCGACGCCCGCCTGCGGAGCCGCTTCGGGGAGGTGCCGGAACTGTGAGCCGGAGCGAGCCGCTGCGGCCGGCCTGGCTGCTTCTGCCCCTCGGTCTGCTCTACCTTGCGAGCCTCGGCCGCATGGTCTGGCTCGTCGCGACGCGCCCCGGCGACCTCGAGGACCGGGCCCGGGACGGCGCCCTTCAGGTCGAGGTCCTGGAGGCGCCGCGCGCGCCCATCCTGGACCGCAACGGCGAGGTCCTGGCCCTGGACCGCCTGCGCTACCGCCTCGTCCTCGACGGACCCGAGGCGCGCATCCGCGTCGCCCGCGCCCTGGCCGCCGGCGACCGGGAGACGCGCTCGCGGGTCGAGGCCGTGGCCCGGATCGCCGGCCTCGAGCCCTCGGCCCTGGAGGAGGCCTACCGGAGCGGCGCCTCCTTCCGGCTGCTCCAGGCTTCGCTGCCTGCGGTCCGGGCCGAGGAGCTCCGCGCCCGCGGGCTCGCCGCTCTCGGCCTGCGGCTCGAAGGCTGGTACGAGCGCCTCTGGCCGGCGCACCGGGGGCTCGCCCAGGTCCTCGGCCAGGTGCGCGCCGCTCCCCCCGGGAGCCGGGAGCGCGTGGCCTCCGGCGGCCTGGAGGCGCATTTCGACGCCCGCCTGCAGGGACGGCCCGGCCTGCGCATGGCCCTGGACCTGCCCGACCGTTTCGGCCCGCCCCCGGCCCTGGAGGAGCAGCCTCCCCGGCCGGCCTGGCCGCTCCGCACCAGCCTGGACGCGGGCATCGCGGCCCTGGCCCGGGAGGAGCTCGCGGTCCTGATGGCGGAGCACGAGCCCGAATGGGCCTGCGCCGTCGTGCTCGACGCCCGAAGCGGCGCCCTGCGGGCCGCCCTGACCCTGCCGGACTTCGATCCCCACCCCGGGCGCCGGCTCGTGACGCGCCGGGTGGCCGGGCCGGACGGCGAGGAGCGCGAGGTTCCCGTCGGCTTCGTCAACCACGCCTTCTCGCCCATCGAGATCGGAAGTACCTGCAAGCCCCTGATCCTGTCCCGCGCCCTGGACGAGGGGGTTCTCGGCTGGCGGGAGCCCCTGGACGCGAGTGCCGGCGCCTGGACCGCCGGCGGCCGGCGGCGGGGCGAGAAGGCCATCGAGGACGTGCCGAGCGTCCCGCGCCGGGCCCTGAGCCCCGACGAGGTCCTGATCCACTCCTCGAACGTGTGCATGGCGCAACTGGCCATGCGCATGGGCGGGGAGCGCCTGCGCCGGGCCCTGGACGCCTTCCGCGTCTTCGAGCCGACGGGGCTCCTGCCCGGTGAGCGCGCCGGCCGTGGCCCGGGCCGGAGATACTGGGAGAACCCGCGCCAGGCGATCTGGACCTGGCCTTCGGTGGCCATCGGCTACCAGCTTGAGATCAGCCCCGTGCGCCTCGCCGCGGCCTACACCGCCTTTCTCGACGGCGGCCGCCTGCACGAGCCCTGGATCGTGGAGGAGGACGTCCCGGAGGGCTCCGTCCGGGTCCTCGGCGAGGAGGCCGCCGACTATGTCCGCGAGGCCCTGGTCGGCGTCGTCGAGCATCCGCCGCGGACCTGGTTGCCGCGCTCCCCCGATCTTCGTTGGGGGGGAAAGAGCGGCACCACCCGGATCCTCGACCCGCAGACCCGGGAAGTGACCGGACACCGCAGCCTGTTCGTCGCCTTTGGACCGGCCGAGGAGCCGGCTCTCGTCGTCGTCGTGGTCGCCAGCCGGCCGAGCCGCGGCCGCTATCTGGGCAGCCAGGTGGCCGGCCCCGTGGCCGGACGGATCCTGCGCCGCGCTCTGGCTTGGGAGGGTGTGCTGCCCCGAAGCGAGGCCCTCGCCGCCCTGCCCCGCTGAAGGATGCGCTTCTCCGTCCTGGCCCGCCGCCTCGAGTCCCTGGCCCGGCCGGTTCCGGCCGGCGCGGCCGACCCGGAGCTCCTCCGCGCGCGTCTGGACTCCCGCCGGGTCGGGCCCGGCGACCTCTTCTGCGCCCTGCCCGGCACCCGTGCCGACGGACGCGCCTTCCTGGAGGAGGCCCTCGGCCGCGGAGCGGCGGCGGTGCTGACGCCGCCGCCGGCGCCGGAGCTCGCGGTCCCTGTCCTGATGGTGCGTCCGGAGATCCCGCCGGCCCGGGCGGCGGGCGAGGCGGCGGCGGCCCTGGCCGGCGATCCCGGCCAGGGGCTCTTCGTGACAGCGGTGACCGGGACCAACGGCAAGACCACGGTGGTCCACCTCCTGGCCGCGGCCCTGGAGTCGGCCGGCATCCCGGCGGCGCGCGCCGGCACCCTCGGCCTTGCCTTCGGCGGCCGGGTCGAGGAGGGCGGCGGCCTGACGACGCCGCCCGCGGACCTCCTCCAGGACTGGCTGGCCCGTTGCGGGGAGCGCGGCGCCCGGGCCCTGGTCCTCGAGGCCTCCAGCCACGCCCTCGACCAGGAACGCCTGGCCGGCCTGCCCGTGGACGCCGCCGCCTGGACCAACCTGAGCCGGGACCACCTCGACTACCACGGCGACCTCGCCGCCTACGCCCGGGCCAAGGCACGCTTGATCCATGCCCTGGAGGAGGGCTCGCCGGCCCTGGTGCCGGCCGGGGACGAGCGCATCGAGGCGGTCTGCGCCGGGGCCCCGGCGCGGCGGCTTCCCTTCGGCCTGGACGATCCCGCCGCTGCCCTGCGCGGCCGGGCCGTCTTCGAGGCGCAAGGCCTCCGCCTGCAGATCGACGGCGAACTGGGCGAGGCCGAGATCGCCTCGCCCCTGATCGGGCGGCACAACGCCGAGAACCTGCTGGTCGCCTGGGGCCTGGCGCGCTGCGCCGGTCTCGGTGCCGGGGAGGCGGCCGGGGCGCTGGGCGCGGCGCCGCCGCCCCCCGGGCGGCTGGAGCGCGTGGCCCCGGACTTCCACGCCCTTCTCTTCGTGGACTACGCCCACACTCCGGAGGCCCTGGAGCGCGCTCTCGCCGCCCTGCGGGAGGCCTTCCCGGGCCGGCGGCTCGGCGTCGTCTTCGGAGCCGGCGGCGACCGCGACCGCGGCAAGCGCCCCCGCATGGGGGAGGCGGCCGCCCGCGGTGCCGACTGGTGCCTGGTCACGAGCGACAACCCGCGTTCGGAGGATCCTGCGGCCATCGCCGAGGAAGTGGCCGCGGGGGTGCGCGGCGCCGGCCTCGAGGCAGAGGTCGTGCTGGACCGGCGCGAGGCGATCCGCAGCGCCGTCGGACGTCTGGGCGACGGCGAGGTCCTGCTCGTGGCCGGCAAGGGGCACGAGAGCTGGCAGGAGATCCAGGGGCTCCGGTCCCCCTTCGACGACCGGGAGGAACTGAGGGAGGCGGTGCGATGCCGGACCTGAACCTGCGTGAACTGGCCCGGGCGGTGGACGGGATCCTCAAGGGCGACGGCGAGCTGCGGGTCCGGGGCGTCACCGCCGACAGCCGCCGGCTGCGCCCCGGCGAGCTCTTTGTCGCCCTGGCCGGGACCCGTACCGATGGCCACCGCTTCCTGGAGGCCGCCGCCCGGGCCGGCGCCGCCGCCGCCCTGGTCCAGGAGGACCGCGGCCCGCGGCCCGCGGGCCTTCCGGTGGTCGTCGTCCCCGATCCCCTGCGCGCCCTCGGCGAACTGGCCCACGCCGTCCTGCGGCGCCGCGCCACGCCGGTGGTGGGGATCACCGGCACTGTCGGGAAGACCACGGCCAAGGATTTCCTGGCGGCTCTCCTGGGCGGCCCCGGGGCCGGCGTCCACGCCGCGCCCGCCTCCTTCAACTCCGAGTGCGGCCTGCCCCTGGCGATCCTGAACGCGCCCGCCGAGGCGCGGCTCCTGATCCTCGAGTACGGGGTCAACGCGCCGGGCGAGATGGATCGCCTCCTCGAGATCGCCGCGCCCACGGAGGGCTGGATCACGGCCGTGACCGAGGTCCACCTCGAAGGGATGGGTAGTCTCGAGACCGTGGCCCGGGAGAAGCTGCGGCTCTTCCAGGCTCTGCCGGAGTCCGGGAGCGCCTGGACCTCGCCGCAGACCCTGGAGCTGCTGCGCGCCTTCCCCTCCTGCCGGACGGCCCTGCAGGGACTGGCGGCGCGCCTGCGCGCCGAGGCGCCCGGCGCGGAGGGCCCCCTCAGGGTCCTCGAGGCCGAACCCGGCCGTTTCCGTCTGGAGGTCGAGGGGGCGGGAGTCCTGGACTTCCCCGTCGTGGCCGCCCACGAGGCGGCCCTGGCCGCCACCGCCGCCCGTCTCGCCCTCTCCCTGGGAGCCCGCCCCGAGGAGCTTCGCGAGCGCGCCGCCGGGCTCCAGCGCCCGCCCGGGCGCTTGAGCCTGCACCGCTTCGGTGCCCTCGAGGTCCTCGACGACGCCTACAACGCCAGTCCCGCCGCCATGGAGGCGGCCCTGGAGGTCCTGGCCTCCTGGCCCGGCGCCCGCCGGCGGGTCGCCGTCCTCGGCACGATGCACGAACTCGGCCTGGCGGCCGAGGACCGGCACCGCCGCATCGGCCGCACGGCCGCCGGCCTCGACCTGGACCTGCTCCTCGGCGTCGGCGAGGGCGGGGCCTGGATCGCCGAGGAGGCTGCCCGCAGCGGCTCGGCGGCCGAGATCCTGACCGCGGCGGACGCCGTCTCGGCCGCCGCCCTCCTGGTTCCCCGGCTGCGCGCCGGCGACCTCGTTCTCTTGAAGGCATCCCGGGCGGAAGGCCTGGAGCAACTGCTCGCGCCCCTCGAGCAGGCGGCTCCGGGCCTTCCACCGCGAGCGGGCCGCCTGCTGCGGATGCCCGGCCGTGACGCCCCGCTCCCCGGTCTCGAGGCCCTGGCATGATCCTCTGGCTGCAGCCCTGGCTGGAATCCCTCTGGCCGCCCTTCCACGCCCTGCAGTACATCACCCTGCGGGCGGGGCTGGCGGCGGCCCTGGCCTTCGCCCTGGCCCTGGTCCTGGGCCGGCCCCTGATCCGGCACCTGCAGAGGAGGGGGGTGCGCGAGAACGCCGGCGACTCCGACAGCCCCGAGGTCGGACGCCTGGCGGTGGCGGCGGGCAAGGACCGGGTGCCGACCATGGGCGGCGTCTTCTGGTGCGGCTCGATCCTCCTGAGCACCCTG
>Ga0256830_1001613_pt1 | contig 15715 bp, 14 predicted proteins | sample 128326metaG_FD_190537 | JGI IMG/M metagenome (GOLD analysis project Ga0256830, IMG submission 190537) | Hydrothermal vent microbial communities from Lau Basin, Pacific Ocean - 128-326 | ecosystem: Environmental > Aquatic > Marine > Hydrothermal vents | place: Pacific Ocean: Lau Basin | collected... | reverse complement strand
CCTAGTGCCCATGGGAATTGTGGGTTCCGCTGAGCTGCGATTCGAACACGGAGATGTGGTTCGCTTCGGAATGGATTGTACTTCCTGCCATTCACTGCCGTCGGCCGAAGAAGGGCGGGTACCACGGGAGCGGTGCTTGACCTGCCACAATGAGCCGTCGAGACTCGTCCGTTACGAGGAAACGGTGGAGATGCACCGAACGCACGTCACGGATCACAAAGTCGACTGCATGAACTGCCACCTCGAAATCGAGCACGCTTCCGGCGGACTGCGTGATCCGGACCCGACAAGTTGTTCCGTCTGCCACGACCAAGGGCACAATGCATCCAGCGAGCTCTATGCGGGTATCGGCGGCAAAGGAGTGCCCGCCAAGCCGGATGTGATGCACCGCGCCGGCGTACGTTGTGAGGGATGTCATCTGGATATTGGTCGCGGGGCCGGAGCCAGAAAAGCAGGAGAAGCATCTTGCATGAGCTGTCATGGGCCGGGTTATCGAAAGATCTACCGGGTGTGGTCGAAAACCCTTCAAGAACGAACTCTGGCGGTGGACGAGCAACTCGAGAAGACCATACGTAGCCTGGGATCGCCTACGCCGATCCAGATAGCAGATGCTCGGGCCAATATCGATCTCGTGCGTCGGGGGAAAGGTGTCCATAACTTCGAGTACAGTCTCAGCCTGCTCGATGCCGCCCACCGGCAGATCAACGAAGCGAGAACGGCGCGCGGGAAGACACCCCTAAGTACTCCCTGGCTCGTCGCACCCTACGCATCGGATTGCCTCGAGTGTCACGCCGGCGTGGAAACCCTGCAGCTCAGGGTATTCGGACGCAGTTTTTCACATTCGACCCACATCGTCGCCCAAGGAATAGAGTGCGGGCGATGCCACTCAACTCACGGCGAACGGGATGCTGAAGACCTCCCGCTGCTCGCGCTGCAGACGATTGCGGATTGCTCGGAGTGTCACCACGAAGAAGTTTCGCGAGGTGCTTGTCGCGATTGCCACGGCAGCTTGTTCAGCCGGGTCTTTGAGACCGAGCACGGATCTTTCAAGCATTCGATCCATGTCGAAGAAATGGAGATAGCCTGCGAAGATTGCCACGTTCAGTTTCCGAGCGGTATCGCTTCCGCTAGCAGAGAAACTTGCGCGGAGTGTCACGATTGAGGTCCACGTGGAGGGGTCGCGAGCGGAGGAAGATCGTTTCGAAGTGGAGCGGACCGAGAGCGGTCTGAGCCATTCGGTCTAGGCGGTGCGGGAAGGAGGAGATGCGGGTGCGTCTTCGCGAGTCGGCGGCGAAGGGGGGAGCCGTTCGTCAGGGTCGCAAGGTAGGAGTTTTTCATCGGAACCGCTCGGATATTCAATCGCATTCGGGCCGAGTTCGTCGTACGCGGCTCGATGCGTGGTTTTCCATACCTTGGCCGATTGCCGTCCGTCGAGCCAGACAGAGCTGAACGGGTATTCCGAGGGTAGTAGGACAACGTAGAAAAAATGCCAGACGAATATCGCGGATACCGCGAGGATGGCCTCATAGAAATGAATCACCTCCGAAACTCTTACGATCGACGAGGGAAACCATGAGGTGGCGGCGACCGGGAACCAAAGCACCAATCCGGTCAGGGTCATGATGATCGTGCCCCAAATCACCGCCCAATACTCGGTCTTCTGCGTGTAGTCAAAGGTACGAAATGCCGGGCGCTCCTTGCGAAACCCAAGGTTGAAGGCAATGTTCTGTATCGCTTGCGAAACGTCCCATCGGCGGGGTGCCATCTCACGAAGCGCCCGTCGGCCGCGTCGACTCAGTAGCATCCAGAGCGCGTGGAAAACGGATTGTACGACGAGCACGATCGCGAACCAGCGATGCACTTCGGCGCGCAATGTTTCGCGACCGCCCAAGCCGATCGCACGAACCCACCATGAATCAGGAAAGCGCAGGGCAAAGCCGGTGATCGCGAGCGCAAGGAAAGTGATCATCAATCCCAGGTGCTGGTAGCGCTCGGCACGATGCCACCGCTGAACATACGGCTCCTGCCGCCGCCGCCGCAGTACATGGCGAAACTCATATCGGGCAACAATCAGGTTATGAACCAACATCCCGCCCAGAACGACGATGATCAATGTGACGTAGAAGATGCGGACCCAGTCGTGAATACCTCGCGCGCTGGCGGCACCTTGATGCGTGTAGCTTTGTGCGAATCCAGTTGTCGCGTTCGCGTGACATCTCCGGCATGTAGCGACCACCTGGGAAGGGTGCACGCTGGAGGCTGGATCGAGTGTAGAACGGACTTCATGCACGTTGTGGCAATCGGTACAGGTTGCGGCAATGGTGCTTCCGCGATCGACGGCCCAGCCATGGTAGCTGTCGAGGTAGCTTGGAACCACGCCTGCGGAGACGCCATATCTGGCGACGATCTCTGGGTCCGAGTGGCAGTTACCGCACACTTCTCTGGCACGGTGATCGGCGCTGACACGAGCTTTCGGATCGAGATGATTCTTGATCACATGCTCATCATGGCAATCAGTGCATGTCGGCGCATCGTCAAGGCCATGCGCAACGGCACGACCGTGGACCGAAAGCTCATACTCGTCGGCGATAGCTTCGTGACAGTTCCCGCAAGTTGTCGCGAGGTTGGCGTGATTGGTGGTCGATAGTGGGTCGCGCGCGTGCCGCAGATTGTGAGATCCGTGGCAGTCCGTGCATACCGCCGTCTGTAGGCCCTTTTTCCAACCCTCGCCGTGTACCGAATCGAGGTAGTGCGGAAGTGCTATCGGAAGACGAACGAAATCTCTTGTGACAGCTTGCCTGTCAGCGTGGCATCGGCCGCACAGAATCGGGATATTCGCCGGATGAACCGGTGCAGCGAGATCATCGACGGGGAGCACGGCGTGCGATCCATGACAGTCGACGCAGGTCGCAGCCTTTTGGTCACCCCGAATTCTCGCTAGATCGTGCGTGCTTCCGCGATACTCTTCAGCCGCATCGTCGTGACACGTACCGCAGTCCACTTGCGCGTAGTCTAGGAGGTGCGGTATGTCCTCGTAGTCTCCGGGAGAGCTGTGGCAGTCGGTGCATTCGAGATCGGAGTGAACGCTTGACTGAAAAGCCGGTGTGAGGACGCCGACAAGCCGTCCGTCGTTGCTTTCAAGGTTGGCATCATCGTGGCAGTCCAAACACGCATCGTTACCGGTCTGCGCGGCTAGGTGCGCAGTGGCTAGTGCCAGAATGAGGGGAAAAAGCGGAAGAAAATGGGTGCGGTGAGTACGGTCACTTCTTCGATTTCCCGCGTATGCGGCGCGGTATCCACCCTGAAGCTTGGTGCGGATTCTCAAGATCGGGGCCCTGATCATCGTACCGATCACCTATGTCATGAGTGTACCGCACTCGGGACCTTGAACACAAGTAATCGGCAAGCCCTCATGGCGCAGCACTTCTCCATAGTCGCCATTAGGCGGTGCCGGAACGGCGGGTTTTCTACCGCGAAGGCTCCTGTATGTCTCGACGAAGCGGCGTCGGCATCACCCTAGAACGTCGAATGCATTCGAACGGGAAAAGGATCGCGACGAAAGCGCAGCGCGAGTCGGATCATCGCAGCTAGAGCAAGATCGCTCCCGCACGAGTGGCCTAAGAAACGGGCGAGCCCGAATGGTTGGGCCTGTCGCCCCCTATCCCGCCGTGTCAGGATGTCTCCAGCGCTGCGCCGGGATCAAATCGATCGAAGGTCGAGCCAGCGATCGGGACTTCGCGCCTAGGATGCATATCGTGGCAGTGAGATCGGCGCTTCATCAGCCATCAAAGAACGACGAGCGTCTGTATGTGCGAGTGCACGGATCCGATGACGGCGGGTGGCAGGCGCGGTCAAGGCTGTAACGGGGCGGAGGGCTCGGTTGGTCTCGCTTCGGTTTCATAGATCTTGTCGATGCGGAGATGGCCGGTCAGCACGGGGATGGAGACTCGGACGAAGATGGTATAGAGCAGCAACCCGATGGCCCAAATCCCGAGGCATATCTGGATCTCGTCCCAAGTGGGATGGTATTCCACGATTTCGCCGATGGGGGAGGGGATGAAGGCCGGAATGACGAGACCCATGCCCTTCTCGATCCAGATTCCACAGATCATCGCGACGCACGCAGTGCCGATAGCCCAATCACGCCGTCGCAAGGGGGAGTAGAGTATGAGGAGCGCGGCCGAGTTCAGTGCGATCGACGTCCAAATCCAAGGAACCAGCGTCGTGTGACCGTGAAGGCCGAACATGAGGTAATGCGCCGATGCGGCATGGGCCGAGTCTGTATAGAACTCGGTGAAAACCTCCGAGCCGAGCAAGAAAAGATTGATCGTCAGGGCAACCGTTAGAATCAGCCGAAGCAACTCAATCGCTCGATCGTGGACGGCAAAGCGCGTCGTACTGCGAATGACGAAGAGAGTCAGAACGATGAAGGCCGGTCCCGCGGCGAACGCGGAGGCCAGGAAGCGCGGCGCAAGCACCGCGGAATTCCAGAAAGGACGGCTGCCGAGTCCGGAATAAAGAAAGGCTGTGACCGTATGAATGCTCAAAGCCCAAGCGATCGCGACGAAGACGAAGGGGATGTAAAACCAGCGTGAGGGTTCGCGATTGCAATAGGCGCTATAGATCAGGTATCCACAGATGTGTAGATTGAGAAGCAAGTAACCGTTGAGAACGATCACATCCCAAGCGAGAACGGAGATCGGAAAATTGAAACGGAAGAGCAAGTGCATGAAGCGATCGGGGCGACCGAGGTCGACGGTGATGAACAGCAGGCACATGATGATTGACGCTACGGCGAGCAACTCGCCGAAAATGACGAGTTCGTGCATGTCCTTGAACTTGTAGATATAGACGGGAATCACCAGCATCACGGCCGCGGCGGCCATCCCTACCAGGAATGTAAAGTTTGCGATGTAGAGACCCCACGAAACGTGATCACTCATTCCTGTGACGGCGAGGCCGTGGACGAATTGTCCCGCGTAGGCGTGGATTCCGAACAGCGCGACGATGGTGAGGATCAACATCCACAAGTGATAGCGCCAGTCCCCGACGAAGCTCAGTCGGAAGCAGCGCCAAAGGAAGCGAATATAATTCTTCACGCTGGCTCCTCCTGACCCTCAATCCATTCGGGAATGTCGGTTTGAGGCGTTCGTTCATCGAAATAGTAGAAAAACCGCGGTAGGGTGCCTAGGTCCTCTTTGAGAACAAAAATACGTTTAGACTTGAGGATTTCGGAGACCTCGCTGTGAGGGTCGAGCACGTTTCCGAATTTTCGAGCACCGGTGGGGCATGCTTCGAGGCACGCAGGCATTTTGCCCTTCCGAGTTCGGTGTAAACAAAAATGACACTTCTCAACGACGCCTTTGGGACGTGGGCGATTGGAGAGGTAGCTCATCTCCGGATTGAGACGCTCGGCTTCGACGTCGGGATTGGCCGCAAGTTCCTTGAGGCTGGCTAGCCGCGGTTCAGAGAAGTTGAAGCGACGGGCCCAGTAGGGGCAAGCAGCCATGCAATAGCGGCAACCGATGCACCAGTCGTAGTCGATGACGGTGATGCCGTCCGGCTCCTGCCATGTGGCCTCGACGGGGCACACTTTCACGCAGGGAGCATTCGCGCACTGGTGGCATTGAACCGGTAGGTAAAAGTGATCTTTGTCGGGAACTTTCTCATCGCCGTAGTGGTGATTCCCGCGCTCGAGATCGAGGGAAGTGCGCGGCATTTCGATGACGCGAATATACTGAATCTCAGGGACGCGACTTTGGTTGTTCTCCCGGACGCAGGCGTAGACGCAGGCTCGATTGCCGTTGCAGCGGCTCAAGTTGAGGGCATAGACGAACTCGACGCCATCCATGGGGGCAGGGGCGGAGATGTCGGCATCGACTCCATAGTTCTCCTTGACCTCCATTCGCACGCGCGCTAAGACTTCATTCATCTCTTCGCGCGACATCTCCTTGTAATGCTTTTGAAAGAACTGCTTGGCTGAATAGCCGTGCTTGGCGTCGACCATTTCGCGTAAAGGGCTCAGAGCTGCGCCGAAGGCGACGGCGCCGGTAGCCAATCCCGCGGCGTGTCGAAGGAAAGAGCGTCGCCCCGAATCCACCGTGGGTGGTTTCGGCAAGGACGATTCGTCCCAACTCATTCACGTTCTCCTTCCGCGGGTGCACCGTGCGGGTCGTCTGTCCCGTCTTGGTGAGTTCTTGGTTCACCGTACATCCAGTGATCGAGCGGCCCCTTGCCTCTCTCTTTGCCTTCGGGGTGGACACCTTCCTTTTTCTCCTTGGCCACCATGCGCAGCGTTCGCGGAGCAGGCATGGGGTAGACCTGCTCGAAAGCCGGAGAATGTGGGTCGTGGCAATTGTTGCAGCGCAGGCGTGTCAGCTTATCGGAGGTGGGGATCCACGAACCGAGCGTCTTGCCGTGAATGCCTTTCTGCCAGTCCCTGAAGGTGGGACCATGGCATTTGGCGCAGAGCAGTTCGGGTGTTTCGAAGGGAATCCAGGTCCCGTCGTGCCGCACGAAGCGTTCACGATTCTTACGGCTGTGGCAGTTGTAGCAGCGGTCGTTGGCGCCGTGCTTGAGAACGATCTCGTCGTGTCGTTTGAGGTGCTCGGGAACTTTGCGCTTCGATTCGAAGAGGCGATGGCAGGCATTGCAGCGCATCTCGAAACCGGAGATCTCGGTGACGGGCGCGCTCGGGCGCGGAGCTTTCGGCAGGGGTGCGAGGAGCGAGGCATCGATACCTGCCGGTTCCTCAAAGGGAATCACCGGCTCGGGTTCGTAGGCGTAGAGCCACCACGCGGTGAGCAAAAAGAGCAAAGGAATCAACCAGCGAAACCACGGCGGCGAATGAAGCCCGCCAGGCGGGAGTTCGCCGCCGTCGCGGCCGGGGTGTGATCGAGACATGCTTCACCTTACGATACGGACGGCTGCCTAGCCAGAACCTTGCCACCTACCCTTCGGCCGCGCCGAACGCGTTGCAGTGAGTCGCCAAAGCGCGGAAACAGACGGAAGTTCGACGAACGATCTGCTGCAAATGCCTCAGCGAAGGCGAGCGCTCCGCTTCACCGCCGAGCGTATTGGGGCATTTCCTGGCGAGTTGTGAGTGAGATCGCGCAGAGAAGTCGTCGAGAAAGAAGTCAGCACACCTCGGTTAGCAGGACGGTCGGTCAGGTGTGCGCGTGCGGTCAAGTGCAGCGTTCGGCCACGAACCGGCCGATCTTCTCCAGCGAGCGAAGGTCGTCGAGTTCGAGCGTCTCGATTTCGACGCTGACGCCGAAGCGCTGTTCGATCTCGAAAAGCATTTCGACGAAGGAGAGCGAGTCGAGCAAGCCGGTCTCGATGAGGTCCGTATCCGGAGAAGGAAGTTCGATGCCCAACTGCTCCGTCAATACCTGGGTCAACTCGCGTTGAATCTTGTCGTTGCTCATCTTGCGTTCTCCAGATCGCTTGCAGCCTGCTTGAGCGCCAATTCGAAGACGAGCTTCTGGTGCAGCAGCTCTTCCTTGTCGGAGGGAATATCCGTGATGAAGGTCCGAAAGCCCACCTTGATATAGCGGGCGACGATGCTCGCAATCTTGTGGTAGTCGCCCACCAGATAAGGGCAGAACGTCTTGTAGTTTTGGAACGGGGTCATCCAATAAGGATAGGACTCTGTCAGTTGATCCTGGTCAAGGCTCGTGAGATCTTTGTGCCATTTCGAATCCGAGGTCTTCATGGCCATCTGATGCACGAGCTGGCCTCGGCGATCTTCTTCGAAGCGGGTTCGGCCGATTTCCCAGGCTTCCTCTTCGTCGTCCCGGGCAATGATTCCCACGCGCAGCCCAAAGTTGATTCCCTCTTCGAGAGGCTCTTCTTCGTAGCAGTCCACGGGTTTGGGGTAGCGTACCGCCACTGCATCGAGTGCTCGCGCGGCGGCCATTCCTGCCTCCGACGAACCGGACATCAGCACCAACGGACTGAGCGCGCTCTCGAGAGGCGGGTGCATCTTGACGTTCTTGATTCGGTAGTATTCGCCCTCGTAGGTCACGGGCGTTCCGCTACCATCGAGGAGCTTCTGTATCACCTGGGTATATTCCACCATGCGGTCATAGCGATTGTCGTGCGGGGTCGGGTCTCCAAGGGCGATGAGATCGTTGCGGAATGCACCCGCAAGCATGTTTAGCGCGATGCGACGACCGTAGAGATGGCCGAAAGAGGCGATGGTCTTGGCGGCCCAGTATGGGTGCATATAGACGGGTTGCGTGGCGATCAGCGGGATGAGCTCCCGCGTGTTCTCGATGACGATCTGGGCGATCTGCCAGTTGTTGACCAGCGAATTGTCGATGTAGACCAAGATCCCGTCGAAGCCGCACTGTTCGCTCCACGTCGCCGCGTCGATCACCTTGCGGAGGTAGGTTTCGCGACCTTCGGAATAGAATCCCGGCCTTTGGATGGCAGCGGGGTCCGTGCTGCTGGCCGGGCAGGTCGTGTAAAGCTGTATCGAGAGATCCGAGGATCTGGCTTTCATCAGCACTTCTCCTTGGGACGTTCGGCAAGCTTGCCGCAAGCGGGAGAGGCAAAGTTATACGTTCTGATACCTCTCAAGCAAAGGGCGGGAGTAGGTCGGTGGGAAGAATCCTTCCAGCCGAGCCGTTTCTTGCGGACGTTTCTATCGCGAATTTCGCCCGCACGCCCTTCTTGGATCGTTGCTTCAGGCGAACATCAGCGAGGAGAAACGGAGTTAAAGCAAAAAAGGAGCGAAAATACGAACGGCGGTCCTGCTGGACGAAAGGAGCCTTTCGGCCGGTTCTTCCGTCCGCGAATGCGGCGTTTCGGCACTGGGATTCCGGGCCTGCGCTAGGGCCGTTTTCGTTTCACGATCTTTGCGGAGAACCCGCGAGGATCAAGGGTTTTCGGCCGACATGGAAGACAAGAAGCCATTGTGTCGGTGGGGAGCGCGATGATACTCTTGACCATCGTCACGGAGGCCGACCCGCTCATGTCGAAGCAAACCCGAGTTCTACTCGCCGATGGCACGCGTTTGCTCGACAAGCTGCAGCACACGGCTTTTGACCGCTCGAGCATCATCGTCCGAATCTCGGCGATCGGGGAAGATATCGCACAGGCAGCGCGGGAATGGCTCCCGGATGTGCTCTTGCTTGAAGAGGGGGAGTCCTGTCCCGAAGCATTGGAGATATGCCGTGCGATGCGCCGTCAGCCTGAGACGGCGATGGTGCCGATCATTCTCGTCGGCTTGGCGATCGACCGGAGTCGTGCCGCTCGTGCCGGGGTTTCGGTCTTCATTCCCCGCCCCGTGACTCGACGCGATCTTCGCGAAGCCTTGCGTCGCGTGGTGGAGGTCGCAGATCGTGTCGCGATTCGTCGCGAAGTGAGGATTCCCGTGGAGTTGTTGGTCGAAAGTCGTGAAAAGGAGACGGGTGGGTCTTCTGGAGAAGTGATCGACGGGCTCTGCCTGGATCTTTCGCTCAGTGGAGCATTCGTCGAACTGACTCGACGCCAAGATCCCGGGACTCGGGGCCAGTTGCTGCTTTCGGCCGGGGCACGAGATCTGCGGCTCGACACGGAAATCGTCCGCTACGGCCCGGGCGCATTCAGTGTTTTCGGTGCGGGCCTGCGTTTCGTGAATCTCGATGCGACGACCGGGGGGATACTCTCCCGCTTCGTTCGGCGCGTCGGCGAGCGACGACAGGTCCCGCGGTCCGGGGCCGAGGGGCAGCAGTGAGATGAGCGCACATGGACGCATTCTCCTAGTCGATGACGATCGAGAAATACTGGAGATGACAGAACTGTTGCTCGCCAAGCAGGGATACGAAGTCCTCGTCGCATCCAGCGGTGAAGAGGCGCTCGATATGGCTCAGGACAGCCTACCGCATTTGATTCTCCTCGACATCAATATGCCGGGCATGGATGGCTGGGAGGTCTTGCGTCTCTTGCGCGAGGACGAATCCACGAGGGACCTGCCGGTGATGATGTTCTCCGTACAGTACGAGGTGCGGGACAAGCTGCACGCCATGCAGCAAGGAGCGCAGGACTACGTCACCAAGCCGTTCGATACGGAGCGATTGATCGCCAAGGTTCGGCAGGTGGTGCCTGCGATCACGGGAGGTTCGCAGTGAAGACGGATGAACGACTCGATGCGCGACGTCTTCGGAGGGAATACCTGCGTTTTCGGGCGGCACTGCGCGACCCGAACACCGACCTCTACACGTACACCGTCTATTTCGATCGGGTCAGAGCTTTGCTTCAGGATCGACCGGCGATCGGTGTGCTGTGGGTCGGCTTGGGAGATCGGCGATTGATCGAGTCGGTCTACGGTTGGGAAGCATTCGACAAGTTGGTGCTCTCGGCGGCGAGTTTTCTACGCGAGACGATCGGGCCGCGCTTGGACAAAGAGTCCTTGTTGTGTACCGCCGGTGTTCACGCGGATGCTTTCGTGCTCTTCGTTCCCTGTGACCGGGCGGGCCGCGAACTGACCTCCTTAAGCCTCGCATCGGTAGCCACAGATCTTCGCGATGCCATGGAGGCGCATCTGTCTCGAGAAGTCAGGGTGGAAACGAACTTGAGCGCCGGAGCCAGAATCGGAGCGGTGAGGCTCTTGGACAATCCTTTCTACCGGTTCGAGAGAAGAGTCTATTCGGCGATCGATCAGGCCCGTGCCATGGCGGAGCGTCCTCAAGAGTCGGAACGCCTCGCTTGGGTTGGAGAACTGCACCGGGTGCTCCGAAAGAGCCAAGTCTCCTGCGTGTTCCAGCCGATCGTCGAGATCGAGAGCGGGAAATCCGTGGGGGTAGAAGCTTACGCGCGTGGGCCGGAAAGCTCGGTTTTTCGCCTTCCGCGCGTGATGTTTTCGCTCGGTCGCGAGGCGGGCTTTCTTGGCGATCTCGATCGCTTGTGCAGAAAGACCATTCTCGGTGCACTGCGTGGATCCGCGATGGAGGGCTGGCTTTTTCTCAACACCCATGCGGACACATTGGTCGATCCGGAGTGGTGTTCGCGAGAGACACTAGCGATGATCGGTGCGGCGGGATTGTCGCCGGACCGCGTGGTGCTCGAAATCCCCGAGGGTCAGTTGAGCGGAGATCTGGAAACGTTGCGGCAAGCGATGGAACGACTTCGGCGCATGGGGTACCGCATTTCCCTCGACGATGTCGGTTCGGGGGGACGCTCGAGCCAAATCGTCGATGCTCTGCGGCCGGATTTCGTAAAGTTCGATCTGACCTTGGTGCGCGGCTTGGGGCGGGATGCACTGCGCACCGAGATCGTTGCTTCGCTGGTGCGTTTGGCGGAGCGATCCGGTGCTCGACTGATTGCCGAGCGGGTGGAGAGTCACGAAGAGGTGGAAGCATTGCTCGCGTGCGGAGCAAGTATTGGTCAGGGGTACTACTTCGCGCGCGAAACGGCAGTCGATGCGATGAACTTGGGCGCTCACTCCCGTCGTGAGATCTGGCCGTGAAGACGGCCGGCATCGAGGCTCTGCTTCCCGGTTTCGGTATCGGGCTCGCGTTGGCGATACTGCTCGTATTGGCTTGGCTTGCCGGGCGGCGGAGCGGGCGAAGGGGTGTGCCCAACCGAGTTCGAGAGGTCGAGATCGCCCTGCGTGGAATGATCCGCGGGCACTACGACGTCCCGCTCGATAACGATGACGACGTGCGGGAAGACGGTTATTCCTCTCTGGCACAGGCGACGGTCGAACTCGCTCGTTCCTTGCGGGATCGGCATCAACGGGTGGAGCGGCGGGCCCTGATTCTAGGGGAGGCACAAGATGAACTATTTGATTGCGGCCTCTTGGTGCTCGATGAGGATTTCGCCGTATTGGGGATTTCCGAACCGTTGGCGGAGATGCTCGGCGGCGGGCCGCACGAATTCGAGGGCGACGCTGCGCGCGATCTCTTCAGCGAGGAGAGCTGGAGTGCGCTGAGTCTCCACCTGACCCATCGCGATGAGCGCAGACAGGGGTTTCGCCTCGATGTGGCCATACGTAATCGCAGCGGCGAACTCGTCGAGGGCACGTTGAAAGTGGCGTCCTCGCATGCGATTCCCGGTGCGACGGTCGCCGTCTTCGATCGTTCACTTGGGACGAAGGCGGAAGAACTCCTTCTGCGTCAATCACTAGAGCGCTGCCGCACGCTTCTCGATGAGCTGTCGGAAGCCTATCTCGTTGTGGTGGATGGCGTGATCACTGAGGCCAATCCGGCATCTTGCAAGTTGCTTGGCGCGGATCCGGCCGGGGGGCGATTTGAAGACTTGCTGCCCGCAGAGGACTGGCTGCGGGCTCTCGACTATGTGCGCCGCGCCGAATCCGGAGAGGAAATCGCTTCCTTTCATTGTGAGGTGGGCCGGCTCGGAGACGGCAGCATGCCGACCCCGGTCGAGATCAGCGCCGTACCGATCGTTTTGGCGGAGGGGCGGGCAGCGCTGCTCACTTTGCACCCGGTTCGCAGCGCCAAGCGCAGAATCATGGCTGTGCCGGAACGTAGCGCATCGCTCGATGCTGCGATGCAATGTCTCGGTGATGGTGTCGTTCTCTTGACGGAAATGCGCGATGGTTCGTCCAAAGGCGAAGTTCGGGTCGCCCTGGTGACGCGGCGCCTCGCTGAGGTGCTCGGTCTAGAGGCTTTGCCGAAGGAAGGAATACCGGAATCCGCTTTCCGTGCGGAAATTGCACATCGCTTCGCCGATCCAGCGGATTTCGTCGTATTTCTCGATCGCAGCGCCGAAGAGCCGGTTTCGATACGCATGCAGCTTTTTCGGCTCAGTGGAGAGAACGGAGGGGATATCGAGGTCATTTCGTCGCCCGTACGCAGTGAATCGGGGAAAGCCCGTTCACGCCTCTTGATCTTCCGCGATGTGAGCAATCACCTCGAAGCGCAGCGGCAACTCGAACGAGATGCCGCGGATCTCGACCGATCTCGTGCATCATTGCAGCGGGCCTACGAAGAGCTTGCCGAAGTGCATCGGGATCTAGAGCAGAAACACCACGACGTCGAAGCGTTGAACCAGGAATTGAAGGAATTGGACAAGGCGCGTTCCGACCTGCTCGGTGATCTTTCTCATGATTTGCAGACGCCGCTCGTTTCGATCAAAGGCTACACACAGATGATCTTGGAAGGTCGTCTCGGTACGATCAACGAAGAGCAGCGTCGAGGTCTCACGAAGGCGCTGCAGAACGTCGAGCGAATGAGTGAGAAGGTCGGAGCGATCCTGGCTCTAGCGCGTGCGGAAAACGCCGTATTGACCGCGCCGGAAATGGTCCCGCTCAACGACGTCGTTCGCGCCGTAGTGGACGACTACCAAAGTGCGGCGAGGGAAAAGCGAATTCACCTCGTCATCGATCCCGAGTCTGTTCCTATGGAGATCTGGGCTGAGCGAGACGGCATCTTGAACGTGCTCGACAACCTCGTCGGCAATGCCGTCAAGTTCAACTTCGAGGGTGGTACCGTCAAGATTTCACAAAGGCGGTTGTCCGATGGTCGTGCGCTGATCGTCGTTGCCGACAATGGTCCCGGAATACCTGAGGAAGAACGGGAGAAGATCTTCGAGCGCTTTTATCGGGCCTCGACCGGATTGCGTCGGCCGGGAAGCGGAATCGGCCTCGCCATGGTGCGCGCTATCGTGGAGCGTCACGGGGCAGAGATCGAAGTCGAAGCCGGTGAAGAAGGCGGCGCGGTCTTCATGCTGCGCTGGCCTACCGCCTCTCCCAATGCGACGGCTTTGCGAACGACGGGCTAGGAGTCTGAGCGGTCGAACGATGCTCGATGGCGGTTTGGCGCAACCGTCGTTTCTTCGGGAGGAGCATCGGCTGCTAGGGCAGGGCGCTCGCAAGGCAGCGAAGGATGCAAAGGGGGAGTGACAGAGGGCCCGTGCTCATTTCTGTCGCGTAAGCTTGGCAACAGCTCGAGCTATGGACGTTTTTCATCCGGCAGGTTGGCGGCTCTCCCCCGGCGGTCGTGCCACGCGTGGGACAACAGGATGGCGGCTGCGCTCGGCGCTGAGAGGGACTCGACCGTGTCGCTCGTCGGTATGGTGATCTCGATGGCGTCGGTGAGGGAGAGGTCTGAGGTGCCGCGAACTTCCGAGCCGATGATGAGAAAGAATGGAAGGGACCAATCGACCTCATGAGGGGGGATGCCGCCACGTGTCGCGGCCACAGCCGGGCGACGCGAAGATTGGGAAATCCGTGCGAGAAAATCGGCGTCTGCAGCGGTGCGCGATACGCGGAGGCGGTGGATGGCGCCCGCACTTGCGCGCACGGCCTTGGCATTCCAAGGATCGGCACCTCCGGCAACGATGACGCCCCCTCCGCCGAAAGCGGCGGCTGAGCGGATCACCGTTCCCGTGTTGCCGGGAACTTGCATTTGCCAGATGACCACCAGCACCCCGGCCTGCTCGCACTCGAGCAGCATCGACGGGTCATCGGCGCTCGGCGGAAGTCGACATGCCCCGAGCAGTCCCGTTCCATGTTCGGTTGGAGAGAGGCGTTGCAGCAGTTTCTCTTCAACCGGTTGTACCGGTACGCCCCGAGCGTGCGCGATCTCGAGCAGATTCTCGTATCGCGCGACCTTCGTTCCCGCATCGCCGACCATGACCCAATCGAGCGCCGCTCCCGCTTCGATCGCTTCCTCGACACCCCGTGGTCCCTCGACGAGGAAGAGACCCTCTTCGCGCCGATGCGCGGCGCTTTTCTGCAGCTTGCGGACGAGCCGGGCCAGAGGATGAGAAGCGGAGCGGATGGCGGCCGGGAGCTTCATCTCGGGATCCTCGTGACGGGCGAAAGGCTTGTCGTGGCGGCGCGCAAAAGGTCGCTGCCGGGCGCGGAGGATTATAGGCTAGGCTCGATCATTCGTGGAACCTTCTTGCCGGAGCGCTCTCGGTGGCAGGGTTCCATGAACGCCGAATCTTCGCGGGAGAGTCTGTGTGGCGGAAAGCTCGCGACCGGGAGAGAAATCAACATGGTGGACGAACGTGTCTTGATGGCATCGGACAGGCTCCGGGCCGGTGGCATCGTCGTATTTCCGACGGAGACCTTCTATGGGATCGCGGTCGACCCGACGAATGCGGCCGCCGTCGACGAGTTGTTCCGCCTGAAGCGGCGCTCTCTCGGTCATTCACTGCCGCTGATTGCCGGAAGTACGGCACAAGTCGATCAGGTCGCCGCAGAGGGCTGGCGTGCTCTGCCCGGGCTCGAGTCATTGGTGGATCGGTTCTGGCCCGGCCCGCTGACCCTCATCCTCGATGGAGCGGTGGGTCTCGCCCCTGGTGTCGCGGCCGGCGACGGCAGTATCGCCATCCGCTGGACGGCGCATCACCTCGCCGCCGCATTGGCGCTGAACTTCGGGCACCCGTTGGTTTCGACTTCCGCCAATCTCAGCGGTGAGCCGCCGATTGCAGATGGAGCGGCTGCGCTCGAGGCTTTTTCGTGCGATGACGTCTACGTTCTCGACGACGGACCGTGCGCGGGTGGGCTTGCTTCGACGATTCTCGATCCTCGGGCCGGGGCGATGGCGATCTTGCGAGAGGGAGCCGTTGCTCGTCAGGCGATTGAAGACGCCTGCAGGCAGAGATAGGGCGAGCGGGGTGTCTCGGTGACACCGGAGTTCTCGTGTGTCGAAACGGCGGCATGAGGCATAATCGGAATTCCCTAGGAGTGATAGATGTTGCGTTCTTGCAGAGGATCATGGGTTCGGTTTCGCCGTGGGTTGGTTCATTCGCTTCTCGT
>Ga0256830_1001612_pt1 | contig 15720 bp, 22 predicted proteins | sample 128326metaG_FD_190537 | JGI IMG/M metagenome (GOLD analysis project Ga0256830, IMG submission 190537) | Hydrothermal vent microbial communities from Lau Basin, Pacific Ocean - 128-326 | ecosystem: Environmental > Aquatic > Marine > Hydrothermal vents | place: Pacific Ocean: Lau Basin | collected... | reverse complement strand
CGAAGTAAGTAACGTCAGGGTGAACCCTTTTCATTTGCTCAAGCTTTTGTTTTTCTGACATTCTTTTGTGTATTCCTGCACCGTGATATGTGCAGCAAAAAACATAGGTTTCGTGGTCACTATTCCACTCATAAACCCGCTCATACCGGTCATCGAATCTATAATCTTGATATTCGTACAATTCATTCATTTTTAGTTACCTCCATCTTTGTTGAACCCATTTCCCCGCTGAACCCCGTTTCCACTAGTGGTGGACTAGGTATACTTCGTAAGTGGTTGATCCAGCAGGAAATCACCACACTAATTGTAATCACTCAAAAAACGCCACTACGCGAATGACGTTTTTTGAGTGCCCGGCATATCGTTTGATATGCCGGGTTGTTGAATTAAACACCAAAAGCACGCCGAAATATCCTGATTTCGCGGGCAAACTGGTCAAGCTGATTTCGGTGACCAGTGATCAGCTCTTTGATTTCGCTGGCAGTGTATGTGCCAGCAGGATCAATCCCGACAGTAGCGCAAAATTGCCGGATTCCTGTCTCGCAAAAACCCAGATCACGGGCAGCTTCGAAAGTAACTGGCTGGCCAGCACGGTTTTTCCTTTCCTGCTGTTTTTCCCGCCAGCCTGACTCTAGTTCATCCAGTAATCCGTGATATGTCATGCCCGCACAGACCAAACAAAAATCCCAGTCCGCGCCAGCGAGTGACCGCTTCCAGACTTTGGCTAATTTTCCATCAAGTGTGTATTCCTTGACCAGTTCGGCGTCATATGCCTTGTGCAGTCTGACGTTCATTGGCGCGGTAGATTTTCCGCCGATACCTGCATCCACTAGGGCATTTAGTAGCCAGTTTCCGCGCCAGGATTTCGCAACAACAGTAATTTTGTGCGGCTGGCCGTCACGCATCTGGCCGAAAATCACCCGTCTTTCGGCGACACGGGAAAAATTTTTGTAGCTACCCCGGTACGGGTACTCTAGAGTTTCCTCAGTCCGATAAAACCATTCCCCAATTTTGGATGTTATCCCGGAATCAGGATTGGGTGAAATATCGTCAGGATAAATAACAGTAACTGGTTCGTTACCTTGTTTGCCGGTAAAAATGTAATTCGGGTAGCCGTGTTCGGCCTCACGCTTCCAACGTTCAATCTCATTTAACCACAGGATATGTGCTGTGCGCCGCGACTCGCGGCAACGGTAGATTTTCTTGCGCTCTGGATACATGTTATCCAGAGTCCGCTTGTGAAATTCCTCTGCGCGTTCAGCCAGTGCCTGCTGCGCTTCTCGCACAGCACGGATTCCCGGTCTCCCGTGACCAGGGTCGAATGCTAGCGCGGCTTTTATTCCACGCTGGCGGGCTTCTAAATACTCTCTCTCTACTTTGGTTAATTTTTTCTCATTCATCGTAAATTACCCCATTTTGGTTAGTGCCCATTTTCCCGCCAAGCCCGATTTCCTCAGTGCTGCGGGCATGGGCGTTTTCGTAAGTGCCTGATTCTTCAGGCTTTTCCCGCGCCAGCTTGCGCTAGCGCGGGTCTAGGTCATCGTGCGAACCAGTAAGATACTGATTCGCAACGAAAAAAAAGCCGCAGTAGCTAGAATGGCTACTGCGGCTTGGTTTTAGTCTTCGTCGTGATCGTGGTCTTCGAAGATGACACGAATACACGTGCTGTCTTCGATCCCTAGGCCTTCCAGGCAATCCTGAATTGCCTGGAGGGTCTCTCCAACAGTCCTATGATATCTCCAGATGTCGAGCGGTACGCGCTCGATCTCAAGAGTGACATAATCACTCTCAGTTTGCGCCACAAGAGCGTGCAGCTCTTGGCGGCCTAATTGGGTTAGACTGCCGTCATCTGACGGCATTGGGAGGTCTTCTCTTAGGTTAATAATCATATCTTTTACCCCTTTTTGGTTGTGCACAAAAAAGCCGCAGCTTGGTTAGCTGCGGCTGTCCAAGATTTCATCAAGCCAAAGCGGCGCATAGGCGAATCCTACGACGCCTAGCGCCAGGCCAAACGGCAGTGTTGCCGGACCGATTAGGACAATCGGTAGCAGCACGCCGACGATCAGCGCTAGCGTTGATAGCGCTAGCGATAGCAGGCAAAGCAGAAAATCTTTCATATCTTAGTCTCCATGGTTGTTACTAATATATAGAGCATGTCACACATATTACTATTTGTCAAGCGAAACATGCAATGGTAAAATTTATGGTGCAATCGGTAATATTTATGACCGGGACTGGTCAATGTTCCACCAACATTAAACTAAGTCTAAATTCACGCATATATAGTGTGTTTATACGTTTCGCGGATATCGAGCTGGCGGACGGCGGGGTGAGGGATGCTGAGGGTCGAGTAGCTGAGCGATTCGCTGGGGTTTGGGTGCTATAATTATGCAATGATGATATGATTCGCTATCATCAGCAAATGAGTATATTACCAATTGCTAATATGCGGGGGATCAAATAGGAATCTCTTCGAGATTGGTTAATTATAAAAATCGGAATCTCTGCGAGATTGTTTGTTTATATCTGTTCTAATCGGAATCTTGTTTGTTTGTATCCAAGATCGACTATGGCAGGAAGGTAGATATTGGCCGGGGTACCCCCTACGGTCGACCAGGCCCCCATAGGAGCCACTGTCATCCACAAAGGTTCCGCAAAAAAAATTTTTCAAATTTTCAAAATTTCGGATGTTCCACGTGGAACATCAAACCCAATGTTCCACGCAAACACAGGAGGCCCCTTTTGCACCATCAGCCCCTAAACAAAGCAGAAGCCGCCTTAAAAAAGGCAGGAATCCTGTCATCAACGGCGGAGGATCACAAAGCTTGGTTCAACGAAGGCAAGCGGTTACCTCTTCCGAAGGATTTAGAGAAGATGGTGCTACATGTACTTTCGTTGTGTTGTTATGGTTCTCAGGACTTGCAATCTGTTCGGGATTGGCTGAAGACCTATGATTTTGGTGAAAAGACGAATCTTTCGTGGGACCAGGTGGTTATTTACAGGGTTTTTTGTGTCTGGTTGGACCTGTTTGACGGTTTCAGGGATTTTGTAAAGGCTGACATTGATGAGTTGAGGCGTTGGCAGCGGGATGGAGAGCGGGAGTTGTTTTCGTCTTTGGAGGAAGGCCGCCGCAAGATGGCGTTGAAGTTGATAGGGTTATATCATCTAGCTTCTGCGGCTGAGTGTTTGGATGGTGGTGACAGGGTGAAGTTTGATTTTCATATTAGGGCTTCTGCTTCGGTATTTCCTGATGTGGAGTGGGGTCATTTAGTTCATTGGTTACATGCGGCGTCGCGTGTATTAGTTGAGGAGGTAGTGTCATGAAGCATAAATCTATGCATGGTAAGTACAAGTTGAACAGTGAGTCTCGAAAGATCACTTTGGAGAAGGGTAACAAGCCGAAGGCGAGTCGGGCTGTGGACACTTCTTTTGGTTCTAAGGAGTGTTGTTTGCGGTCTGGTTATCATGGGAGGAAGTATGTTGCCTCTTCAAAGGCCTGAGTATGTTGAGGAGGTGTTTGGGGTTGTATCGAGTTTAGGCCCTATTAATTTTAAGGGAATTGGCAAGGAGTTAGGGCAGGATTTGGATTTGATACACCCTGCTCTTCAGTGGCTTTTGCGGCGTGGTGAGATCCGGCGGGTTCTTGTTGGGTTTGGTTATGCTTTTGTGGTGACTGAGGGGTTTTGTAATTATGCGGATGTACCTCGGCAGTTGGTAGGGAAGAAGAGGGAGAAGCTGGAATTTTTGGAGTCTTTGCTGCCTGCCTATGGGGATGGGTTGTTGTTGGAGATTATTGAGGATTACAAGGTGAGTAATGACCGGGTTATTGAATAACCTGTGGATAACTTTGTTTTACTTTTCTTTTGGTGGGTATATTCCCGTAGAATTGGGATACTTGCCTGTGGATAAGTTGTGGATAAATGAGAAAAATACTCAGTAGAAAGGTTCTTTATGAGCGTGGGATTCGGGAGTTACCTGATCCTACGGTGGAATTGATTCCCAAGAGGCGGCTGACGGCGTTGGAGCGACGTGTTGCGGTGGAGTATGTGGTTGATTTTAATATTGCCAAGTCTTACCGTCGTGCTGTGGGCCGTAGTGATCCGGAGCCTGGGGACAAGCGGAAGGGGAAGGACATTCTTGGCCGGCCGCAGGTTGCTGAGTATGTGAAGGAGTTATTGGAGGAGATGGTTGGGTCCAGGGAGGAGGTTGTTGCGCAGATGTACCGGGAGGCGAAGCGGGTTGCGTTTTACAATATTCGTGATTTTCTTGGCCCTGACAACCGGTTGCGGCCTCTTGGTGAGATTCCCAGGGAGGCGTTGGCGGCTGTGGAGAGTATTGAGGTGGTGAACAGTATGGACCGTAATGGGAATCCTCGGGAGAGTTACCGCCTCAAGATGGTGAAGAAAACACAGGCGTTGGATATTCTGTGTCGGATTTATGGCCTTTACAAGGGAATTGAGGAGGATGAGGGGTCGGAGATTGATAAGTTGTTGGAAGAGATTGACGGTAAGGTGAGTATTCCGCTTGGGCAGTCTTGAAGAAAATTTCAGGAATCCGTACTGGCGTTTGAACAATCTTTACTGGATTGTGGATGATGCTGGGAACCGGGTGAAATTCAGGATGAATGAGATGCAGGAGAAGTTTTATGCTTCGATGCATTATTGGAATCTCATTCTGAAGGCCCGGCAGCATGGATTTACGACGTTGATTGACCTGATTATTTTGGATCAGGCCATGTTTTCGTCGAATATTTCTTGTGGGATCATTGCGGACACTAAGGGGAATGCGGAAAAGATATTTTATAACAAGATAAAGTATCCTTATGATAATCTGCCTGAGCAGTTGAAGCGGCGGAGGAAGATGGAGAAGGATACTTCCCAGGAGCTTCGGTTTGTGAATGGGTCTTCTATTTATGTGAGCAATTCGGCTCGTGGTGGCACGTTGCAGATTCTGCATGTGTCTGAGTATGGGAAGATTTGTGCTGAAGACATTAAGAAAGCTAAGGAAATTAAATCTGGATCGTTGAACACCCTGGCACCGGGGACGTTTTGTTTTATCGAGTCGACTGCCGAGGGTGATTCCGGGGATTTTTATGAGATGGTACAGACGGCGATTAGGGATCAGCGTGCTGGGCGGAAGTTAACCAAGAAGAGGTTTAAGCTTCATTTTTACCCTTGGTTCGAGAAAGAGGGTAATGTCCTTGATCCTGATGGGGTTATTATCGAATCCAGGCTTCAGCAGTATTTCGATGAGTTGAAGGCGAAGCATGGGATAGAACTCACGAACGAGCAGAAGGCGTGGTATTCGGAGACCGAGGCGGTTCAGCAGGAGCAGATGAAGAAGGAGCATCCTTCGACCCCGGATGAAGCGTTTCAGGCGTCGATCGATGGAACCTACTTCAGTCGGCAGTTTGAGAAGGCTTACGAGGAGAAGAGGATTTGTGCTGTGCCGTATGTTTCCACCCGGCCTGTGGACACTTGGTGGGATATTGGATTAGATGATTCGATGGCAATCTGGTTTTCCCAGGATTTTGGCAGGGAAATTCACCTGATTGACTATTTTGAGGACAATTCTGAAGGCTGGGAATATTATGCCCAGGTGTTGGAGAGCAAGGGATACCGGTATGGCCGTCATTCTGGACCCCATGACCTGAAGAACAGGGTTCACGGAGCGGTGGTAAAGACCGTGAGGCAGGTGGCACGTGAAGCAGGGATTAATTTTACGAATGTGGTAACCCGTCCCCAGGACAAGATGACGGCGATTAACAAGGTGAGGAATATTTTCCCACGGCTTTATTTCGATGAAGTGAAGTGTGCTGTCGGAATTTCCCATTTGAAGAAATTCAAGAAAAAGTGGAATCCAAGAACCGGCCGGTTTATGGAGGAGCCTTCCAAGGCCGGGGGACATATTCATGCGGCTGATGCCTTACAGACATTAGCCCTGGCCCATTCCTTTGAGGGGAACATGGGAATGGTCAGCGTAATTCCAAAGAGGTTCTGATGCTAGGTTTCAAAACGAACAAAGAGATCGACGAGGAGAAGTACGCCGAGATTCGGGAGGAGATCAATACCGAGGAGGCGACCGGGCTTTCCGGGTTTCTGAACCGGCGGTTCCAGGAAGCGAGGTCTGCCAAGATTCGGATCGAAGAGGATCTTCTGAAGGCGTTAAGGCAGCGCAAGGGTGAGTACGAACCTGATAAACTCGCCGAAATTCAATCACTTGGCGGATCGCAGATTTACATGCAATTGACATCGGTCAAGTGCAGGGCGGCGGAGAACTGGATTTTCGAGGTCATGTTCCCCCCTGGAGAAAGAAATTTTTCCTTGAAGGCCACTCCCATCCCGGAGATTTCCCCCGATGTAGCCGAAGCGATGGAAGAGGAGTTGATGCTTCAGGCGGCCGAAGCCATGCAGATCGACCCCACAATGGTAATCATGCCGGAGGAAGTCGAATCGGTTGCCGAGGAATTGAAAGAGCGGCTTCTTGATAAATTCAGGGAGGATGCGGCTGAGAGAGCAAAAAAAATGGAGGATTTGATTGAGGATCAGTTTGCCGAGGCTGGATTTAGACAGGTTCTAAAAGAACACATAAAAGATGTGGTAACTTTCCGGGCAGGGATTCTCAAAGGGCCGGTTTTCCTTAGAAAACGTGTGCTTGAATACAAGCGGATCAACGGCCGGATGATACCTCACATCTCTACGAAGGTGATTCCCTTTTACCAACGTGTGTCACCCTTTGACATCTATCCTTCTCCAAATTCTCGGGGAATACAGGACGGTTATTTGTTTGAAAGACATAAGCTTACGGTAAAATCCCTGATCGAGATGAAGGGAGTTGAGGGCTACCGGGGAGATGTCATTGATGAGATCATCGAGAATTATGGACAAAAGGGGAAACGGAACTGGCTTCTTAATGACCAGGAGCGGGCGAACCTTGAATCCCGGAATAACGAGTTTCTGACGGCAGAAGGGACGATCGATGTACTTGAGTATTCCGGTGGGGTAATCGGCAAAGACCTTATCGACTGGGGTCTCAACGTGGAAGATCCCACCAGGTACTATGAAGCCAATGTGTGGTTTGTCGGGCACTATATCTTCAAGGCGGTGCTGAATGATGACCCGCTTGGCCAGAGACCTTACTCAAAGTCATGTTTTGAGGAAATCCCAGGCTCTTTCTGGGGCTGGGGTGTGCCGGATCTCATGAGAGATACTCAGGATATGTGTAACGGGGCGGCAAGAGCACTCGCTAACAACATGGCTCTTTCTTCCGGACCCCAGGTAGAGGTGAACCGGTCGCGGCTTTCCACCCACGAGGATATCGAAGGCGTCTCCCCCTGGAAGATCTGGTTCACCAAAACAGACGAATTCGGCTCGAACGAACCGGCGATCCGGTTTCACGATGTCCCGAACAACGCCTATCTCTTGATGCAGGTGTATGATTTTTACTCAAGGCTTGCCGACGACCACACGGGAATCCCGGCTTATACCTATGGAAATGCCAAGGTCGGTGGAGCAGGCAGGACTTCCTCTGGCCTGTCCATGCTGATGACGGCCGCTTCCCGTGGAATCAAGGGGGTTATTGCGAACATCGACCGGACTTTGATTGAGGTGGTAAAACGGACGTATGACTACAACATGCGGTTCCACCCGGATGAATCGGTGAAAGGGGACGTGAATATCGTCGCTTCCGGTTCCAAGTCCTTGATTGCCAAGGAACAACAGCAGATCCGCAAAACTGAATTCCTGGCCGCGACGAACAACCCGGTAGATAACCAGATAATGGGCCTCGAAGGCCGGGCAGAGCTGCTTCGGGATATCCTGGCGACAATGGATGTCAACGTAGACAAAATCATCCCGGAGACTCCGGGGAACATGCCGATGCAAGGGGCGGTCCCGATGCAGGCACCACAAACCCTGGATGCGGCGGGAAACCCGGTCCAAGGGCAAGACTACAATCTTTTTGGAGGTAATAATGGCTAGATATGAAGACTTTCACGTCGCCCGGCTTCGCGTCGGTGATCCCGCTGATGAGTGGACAGCGAACGCTGCCGGCGCGTCGTTTACGATCGGCTCCGAATCGTCGAATACGATCAATGTCAGTGTGCAACTGACCGATGCGCTTGGAGACAACCTCGAAAGGGCAAACGCCGTCATGGCCTACCTGTCGAGTGACGCTTCTGGACAGGTAATTGAGGCAGCAGACACCGCATTGTCTGTCGCACTAGGCACCAACGGTGTTTTCTCCGAGTTGGCCGCAGACAATACTTTTATGCTTGTTACCGAAGCAACCGGTGTCGTGGACATCGACATCACAGACACCAGGGTGAACACGGTATATCTGAATGTCATCCTTCCTTCTGGGAAGATCGTGACCAGCGGGGCGATCACTTTTGCTTGATCAACCTGATGTCAATATACAAAAAGCGTTTAACCGTTTACGTCATAACGAGGATTTTATCCTTGTCGTGACTTACCTTGCATCGAACCTCGCAAGACTCGATGTGAAAAACCGGAGATTAGATGGACTCAACCTCCACTGGTCTCAGGGCGCGGCACAGGCACTTGGCGACCTGCTGTCGTTCATTGAATCCCGGTGAAAACCGGCTCAGGAGGATTTATGCCACTACCATCACACTTGCAAAAAGCAGACGAGGAGTTTAACCGGCTGAAATCAGGGGAACCTGCAGGCGAAACTCCGGCGGAAAGTAGGATCGAGGTTCAACCTGCCGATCCGAAGCAAAGTAAAGAGTATCTTGAACTCGATAAGCGGTTCAGGAATCTCAAGGCCAGTCAGGACAAAACGATACACGAGTTGCGTACCCAGGTTGCCGAACTGGAACCTCTGCGCGACCAGATCAGAGAGAGTCAGGAGACAGTAAAGCAGTTGAAAGCACAGATCGAAGCGATGAAGGAACGCCCCGCCGAACATCCCAGGGAGCTGTTAAGCTCCGAAGAACGGGATGAGTGGGACGAAGACTTTACCAATGTCGTTTCAAAGATCTCCCGCAACGAAGCGGCACGGATCAGGTCTGAATTGGAGTCTGTCTATCAATCCACGATTGACAGTCTTCAGCAAAAAATCAACACGCTTGAATCCACGGTCAACGAGGCGCGGACTGAAACTTCCCAGGAAGCCACACACCGGTTCTTCAATGAACTGACTGCGGCGATTCCAAACTGGCAGGAGCTTCAGGTTCGCCCGGAGTTTCAACAGAAACTCGCCGAAGTGGACCCTAACTCGACACTGTATCCGCCTTTTGTCGCGAAGACTTATGATGATCTGCTCCAGGAATACCTGGAGGCCAAGAATTCACAAGCCGCCATTGCTCTGTTTAAAAAGCTTGCAGGTGAAACGGGTGCTCAACCGGCCAATATCGTTCCGGAAGGAACAGGATCGGGAGAAGTCGCTCTGCCGAATGAAGGAAAACGTATTTATACGGAAACTGAATTTCGGGACATCTCTACCGACTTGGCAATCAAACTCGCCAGGCGAAAGATCACGCCGGAAAGAGCACGGGAAATTGAACGTGAGCTGCACGCAGCTTTTATTGAGGGGAGGGTGCGAAAGTAACCTCCCATTAGGAGGTAATCATGGCTTTTCCTGTGGCGGGGTCTACCCCGCAGTTATCAGGTAGCGTAGTCCCTAATGTACTCTGGTCCACAAGGCTTCTTGTCAAGTTTTATGCGGCCACCGTGCTTGGCGAAATCGCCAACACGGAGTACGAAGGCGAAATCTCCGATTACGGCGATTCCGTCACTATCCGGACTACCCCTGACATTGTGATCTCTAACTATTCAAAGGGTCAAAACCTGAATACGCAGAGACCTGAACCGTCAACAATCGATCTGAAAATTGACCAGGGCCGTTATTGGCAATTCGTTGCCGATGACGTCGATAAGCTTCAGTCTGACTATGACTTCATTGACGACTGGGCCAACGACGCGTCCATGCAGTTGAAGATCAATATTGACACCACTATTCTTGGTACCATCTACGCCGATGCGCACGCGGCAAACCAGGGTTCTTCTGCCGGAGCAAAATCCGGTTCGATCAACCTTGGCACCACGGGCGCACCGGTCAAGATCGACAAGACTAACATCGTGGATAAGATTGTCGATGTACGTACCGTCTTGAAGGAACAAAACGTTCCGGAAAGCGATATGTTCATCATTCTTCCGCCCGCGATGTGCGCAAGAATTCTGAAGTCCGACCTGAAGGACGCTTCCCTGTCCGGGGACGGCACTTCAATCTTGCGTAACGGCCGGGTAGGCATGGTGGCCGGAATGACTGTTTACGAGTCAAACCTGCTGTCAACTACCGTCGATTCCGGTACCACTGTAACCAACATCATTGCTGGACAAAAATCGGGACTGACTTTTGCATCCCAACTAGTCAAAAACGAAACCTTGAAAGCGGAGTCCACCTTCGGCACTCTAGTTCGAGGTCTCCAGGTTTTTGGCTACAAGGTTGTAAAGCCGGAAGCGATTGTCCACCTGTACGCTTACTAAGGAGGTGACAAGATGGCTACTGTAGATCTGACATCTAACGCCTCAATCAGCCAAGTAGGCAGCAGGGCGTTTGTCGTAAGTGCGACTGTTGATTTTTCCGAAACATCACGGTCTCAAAATGACGTGTTACAACTGTTCGATGTCGCTGCCGGTCAGCGCGTCGTGGATGTAACCGCGCATGTCGAGACAGCGGAAGGCGCAACATTCACTTTCGATATCGGCGATGGTGCCGATGCTAACGGGTACCTGAACAACGTAAACGGCAACTCTGCCGGGTACACGGGTATGGAACTGGCGCTTGCTGAGGGCACGCCTAACACTGTGTCTGCTTATTCAGACGGAAAGCTTTACACTTCCGCTGATACAGTCGATATGGTGTTGGACAACAACGCCTCAACAGCGAAGGTCCATGTTCGTGCGCTGATCGTTGATTTCAGTACCTAAACGAAAGCGCCCTTCGGGGCGCTTTTTTTAATGGAGGCAAAGATGGAAGACCCTATTTATCCCGGAGAAATAAAAATATATTCTAACGAAATTCTCAAGGAAGACGGAAACGAAGAGGTAGCGAATCACCTGGCAAACATGATGAAAGTATATGTAGACGAAGAAATTCTCAAGTCTGTTATCGCAAAATCACGCGAGGAGAAACAATGAAACCGACACATTTCAGAAATCCTGCAAACGGCAGGGACTATCCCTACACACCTGAGCTTGAAACACGGCAGGACTTTATTCCGATCATCAAAAAAGGTGACAAAATTAAAGTGCTTGGCCAGGCGGTTGTTCCAACAGGTAAAAAAGAAAAAAAGAAGTACCTGAAGCACGTGGTGACTGGCGCTGTTTTTCCTTGGTCTGAATTACTATCGGAAAATCCTAACTTGGTTCCGGTTGATTCAAAGGATGAAATCATCGGCACGCAAGAAGTGCTGGCATCGAAACCAAAAGAACAATACACGCTCGATGACTGGGCTAAGGCTGAAGAAGTGGAACCCGAATACGAAGTAGTAAAAGAAATTTCCAACGAGGAAAAGGAGATGAACGAAATGAAACGCGGTACCCTTCTCAGGGAAGCCAAGCTTCTTGGAATCAGGGTAGACCGGTATGAAAAAAAACAGGAATTGATCAGAAAAATCCTAGAGGTAAGAAATGGCCAGAACGGGGACTAACATTCAGTCCGCAGTCAGCGAGGTGCTTTCAGATCCAAGTGCCGTGGACTGGACTACGGCGCAGATACTGAGCTGGATCAACGAGGCGCAGTATGCCATTTCCGTAATCAGGCCCGACGCCTCAGCACAGATTGTCAACCTTCAGCTTTCGGGAGGAACGAAACAAACCATCACCGGCCGGAGACTGCTAGATGTCATCCGCAACATGGGTACCGACGGCGGAACCCCAGGGAAGGCGATTACCAAGGCGGACTGGACCTACAAGGACCGTTTTAATCCCAACTGGCATACCGACGCGGCGTCGAACACGATCGATGAATACATGCATGACCCAAGAATTCCGGATGTGTTTTATGTCTACCCGCCAGCAAATTCAGGGACTTACGTGGAGCTGAAACAGGCGATCGTGCCAACAGATCTTACTCAATTATCGGATAACATCACAATCGATGAAATCTATGCCCCGGCGATAATCGAGTGGGTTCTGTACCGCTGCTTCTCCAGGGATTCGGTGGAAACCCCGAACAACCAGAGAGCGATGCAACACTACACAGCCTTTTTTGATCTTCTCGGAAGAAAGACACAGATCGATACGGTATTTACACCCAGGGAGGATGTGAAATGACAGCCTGGACCGGATTTTCAAAATACGTAAGGCCCTTTGTGCCGGGATGTCCGGAAGAGGTCATTACCACCGCCGTCAAAACAGCCGGTATTGAGTTTTGTAAAGAGACGTCACTCTACCGGGCAAACCTTTCTGACTTTTCTACGGTGGTAGGAACAGACGAATACACCCTGAATCCACCGGCCAACACCCGGATTCTTTACCCGGTGGATGTGACTTATGACCAGTCCCCGTTAATGATGAAAACGGAAGATGAGTTAGATGACGTGGACAGGGGATGGAGGATTGCTGGGAACGGCACACCACTGTACTACTTCATGCTTGATCCGACAACCATAAAGTTTTCAAGGAAATCGGATGAAGCGGTTACCGTCAAGATCCGAGTGGCGCTCTATCCAACCGAAGATTCCACGTCAGTCGATGATCTTGTTTTTGAAGACTTTTACAACGTCATTGCAGAAGGCGCGAAGGCGATTCTTTTCAACATGAAAGGGTATGACTGGTACGAACCAAACCAGGCCAGGGCTTGCGCCTTGTCCTTTCAGAATGGAAAAATTGAAGGCTATTCAAAGGCTTACAAGGGAAATGTCAGGAAAACCACCACGGTTAGAATGAAGAGGTTTATATGAAACAGTTTACCATTTACGCAGACGACGATGTGCCAGTCAGGGAGATGTCAGACACGGTGTACTCCACCGTCATTTCGGTAGGCGGCACGGCAGAATCGGTCACAGTCCCGACCGGGGCGAGGATTGTCTTTTTCAAGGCCACGGCGGATTTTTACGTCAAGACTTCGGGAACAGCCGCAGTCCCATCCGGAGATGTTCTTGACGGTTCCGCCTCCCTCTTGAACCCGGAGTCGCTTTATGTGGAACGTGTCTCCACCCTTTCGCTGGTGTCTTCATCAGGGGGCGCTATCATTAACATGGAGTTTTTCGCGTGAGCAAAGACCTTTTCAAAACCTTCGCCGAGTCGACGCTTGCAGCGAGTATCACGACCGCCACAACCTCTTTTTCGGTGGCAGCCGGTGAAGGTGGTAAATTCCCGGCGATCACCGGGACAGATTTTTTTATCTGTGTGCTTTTGAACAAAAGCAACGGGGATGTCGAGGTCGTTAAGGTCACGGCAAGATCGGTAGACACCTTTACCGTAGTCAGGGACTACGAAGGGGCAGGGCCGAAAGCGTTCAACTCCGGGGATATCATCCGCCTTTCGTGTGTCGCAAGTACCCTCAACAACTTCCTTCAGGCGAGTGCGCAAACTAATACTATCCAATGGGACGATGATGGACCAGGGTCAGGCCCCACACTGGACCTTCATCGTAATTCCCAAACCCCTGCCGACGGGGATCTTCTTGGCAACATCCTTTTCTCCGGGGAAGACGATCTGAGCAACAAAGTCACCTACGGCGAAATTCTTGGAATAGCCAAAGACGTGACCAACGCGACTACCGATGGCAGGATTCTTATCAGGACGATGAATAATAACGTCCTGACAGATCAGATTAATATATCAAACTCATTCATTGATTTTTACAATGATGTCTACATAAACCAATCGTCGGAACCCTACTTCTACCTGTATAGGAATGATGCTTCCCCATCCAGCGGAGACGATATTGGCTCCCTCTTCTTTCGTGGAGAGGATTCAGCAAGCAACGGCACCAACTACGCAAGAATCACTGGAAATATCGTTACTGTCACCGATGGCTCTGAACAGGGTGAGTTGCAATTTCTTACCAAGATTGCATCGGTTACTTACAGGAACATGCGTGTCAGGTCAGACGTAATCACCTTCCTCCCCAAAGGCAATTCAGGGTATGACAATTCCCCAGGCGCAGGAGCAAACGGTGAATACGGTCTCCATATCCAAGTAGATAAAACATCCGGGGCTTGTTACATAGACAGCTTTTCTCCAACTGGATCGACAGATATCAGGTTTGGCACCAATTCTTCAGGAGGTAATGTTACTGAAGTATTAAGACTTGAATCAAATGGGAGTGCTCAATTTATCGGTGGTGTAGGAATAGGAAAGAGTTATACAGCATCTCTTTCAGGTTCTGCTGGAATATCTCTAGCAACCGCTGGATACATGCTGTTAGAAAGAGCTGATTCTGTCATGGCCATGTCAAGACTGGGGACACAAGGAGTGTTAAATAATTTTTATTATAATATGTCTACAAATGTCGGAAATATTTCGATTACCAACACTGCGACATCTTACAATACATCCTCTTCAAGAGAGCTAAAGGAAAATATAGCGCCAATAAAGGATGCTTTATCAAGAATAATGCAGTTGAATCCAATTTCCGCGAATTTTAAACATGACAAAGAAAAGAAAAAAATGGAGATGTTTGTTGCAGAGGAAGTCCAGCATGTGTGTGACTATGCGACCGACTGTGACCACCATAAAGACAAAACAGCAAAGATGATAGATTACAGCAAGTTTACGCCGTTATTGACGGCGGGTATTCAAGAGCTTGTAAGCAGGGTAAGAAAGATTGAACGACAACTGGAGGCAAAATGATCCTGGATTTTGAAGAACAGCGCGACATGCTTTTGTCGATGATCAACAATTCATCCTTTTCGGGTGCTGCGATCGATAAGGTTTATAATCTGAAGAAAGCGATCACTGAAGCTGAAATCAAGGGAAATCCTGACCGTGAAGATAAGGATTGATCGTTTCAACGGCATGGCCCCCATGGTAGGCAAATCCAAATTGCCTCCCAACATGGCCCAAAATGCCGTTGATTGTAAGCTTTGGAGTGGTGATTTAAGGCCATACAAGAAGCCGACCGATATCTTTGTGCCGACAAAAACCGGCCCAATCCTTGGATTCTATGACCTTAACGGTTACTGGCTCCACTGGCCTACTTATGTAAATGTCATAGAAAGTCCTATTTCTTCAGACATTTATGACAGGATTTACTATACGGGAGACACAGTTCCAAAGGTTACTAACGAGGCGTTGACAACTAATGGTGTTGGAACCGACTACCCGTTGGACTGGTATCAATTAGGAGTCCCGGCACCAGAAAACGCTGCTTCGCTTACTGTAACGGGTGGATCTTCAGGTTCAGAGACGAGATCCTATGTATACACCTTTGTCACGCAATGGGGAGAGGAAGGTGTTCCAAGTCCGGCAGTCACGGTCACAGGGTTTGCAGATGCCACGTCCTGGGACTTGTCGAACATGGACACAGCCCCACCGAATTCAGGAAACATCACGAATGCGGTACACAATAATGGTATTGTAACTGTTACCACCGACGCGCCACATTATTTGCGGACAGGGGAGTACGTGGACATTACCGGCGTCAACTCAATGACGCTTCTGAACGGTAATAACTGGAAGATTACCAGGGTGGATTCTACTAATTTTGCTGTCATTCTTACCCCTGTTAACAACTACACATCAGGCG
>Ga0256830_1001611_pt1 | contig 15722 bp, 20 predicted proteins | sample 128326metaG_FD_190537 | JGI IMG/M metagenome (GOLD analysis project Ga0256830, IMG submission 190537) | Hydrothermal vent microbial communities from Lau Basin, Pacific Ocean - 128-326 | ecosystem: Environmental > Aquatic > Marine > Hydrothermal vents | place: Pacific Ocean: Lau Basin | collected... | reverse complement strand
GGGGGTGCGCTACGATTGCGGCAGCAAACTCGGCTACCTCAAGGCGACTGTCGAGTATGCCCTGCAGCATGAAGAACTGCACGAGGCGTTCCGGGCCTACCTGAACCAGCGGTTTGGCGCAGCGCCAGCCAATGTCGGAAAGCTCAACACGAAGAAGCAGACAAGATAGGGAAAGATGGCTCCCGAGGCGGTCTCTTGGCTGTTTTTACGCTTTTCTGTTTAAAGAAACCTGTCTGAAACGAGAATAGTTTCCGCGGTATTGTTGGCGTGGTTCACCCGACGGCGGGATAGATGGCATGAGATTATTCTTATATTGCTGCAATGAATCTCCAGAAGATGATAGAAAATTCAACGAACAAACAAGTATTGGTGCTGGCTGCTGTGGTCTTATTGATTGTCTTGGCGGTTACGTTTTTTAGGGGGTGGACTTGGGCAAAATACGACAAGCGTGACCCAAACATAGGTAAGGAGTTCGTCATTGTTGGGTCTATGGTTTATTTGAGTAACTTGACTAAGTTCTACGCGGGTAAGGAGATTGCCAAGGAATTTGGGGGTTTAATAGCACCAAAGTTTTACTGGCGGAGGCTGAAATCAAGATTCAGTTGGATAAAGGATGAAGATATTCCTTGTACAGAGAGATTTGTCATTGTAGAGGTTTTGCATTTGATACCAGTTGGGCTTATTGAGATGTCAACAAAGACGACTTTAACGTATTACGTCGTTGAATCTGATAAATATCCCAGAACTGTGATAGAGGAGGGCAATTATGAGGCATATGCAAAGCCTGTTGATCATGTTGGTGACGGCGGTGATTGCGTTGCCCCGAGTGTGCCAGGCATTAACTAGCGGAGATCTGGCAGAATTTAATCTGATATACATAAATGGAGTAAATAACACTCCTGATCAAGCTCAAAAAAATGCCAGAAAAACAGAGATACTTTTCGGCTTGACAGAAGATAGACTAGAGAGTTTTTACAATTCCTCTGTGGGACCAGAATCAATGGGGTCGGACTCGATTGATAAGATTGGACACTAGCGGCGGTTGTTAACCCGGAATCTGAAGATTCGTGCCCAGCTGATGCACGAATTGAGCGCGTACATCGAAGATCAGGGGCTCACCCAGGTGGAGGCGGCTGCTTTGTTCGGGGTGACCCAGCCCCGTATCAGTGATCTGGTGCGCGGCAAGATCGATCGCTTCACCATCGACATGCTGGTGAACATGCTGGCGCGCGCCGGCCAGCGGCTCGACGTGAAGGTCTCCGGCCAGGCGGCCTGACCGGCCGGGCCGGATTGCGGAGGGAAAAAAATGGCTCCCCGGAACGGGCTCGAACCGCCGACCTAGTGATTAACAGTCAAATATTCTTCTATGAAAAGTAAGAAGAAAATCAAAAATGACTGGAATATGGACATTAATATGGACAGTAACGCTGCTTGCTAACCCGCATTTTCGGAGGGGTGGGGCTCCTTGGCATGCAGGGCGCGGACTGCGCTTTCCGGATCCACGTCGAAGATGCGCAGCAACGCCCTGGCCGGCCCGGTGGGCTTCCTCCGGCCCTGTTCCCAGTTGCGCAGCGTCGCCGGCTTCACGCCGATCAGGAAGGCGAAGCGGTCCTGGGATAGCCCGGTCTTTCGGCGGATGAGCCGGACTTCAGGATCGGGGTATTCAAAAATCCTGGTCGGCCGCACCTCTCCGCGCTTGTACTTGCCGGCCTCACGCACGCTTTCCAGAAGATCATCGAACAGCTTCTCATCCATCGCCCAACTCCCGCTTTACCAATTCACTCAATATCGCCTTTTGCTCCGGCGTCAGATCGTCCTGCCTGCTCTTGGGGTAGGCCAGCAGCATCAGAAGCTGGTCATTCCCTACCCACCAGTAGTAGATGATCCTGGCACCTCCGCGTTTACCCCTGGCTGGAAGATTCCAGCGGACCTTTCGTAAACCGCCGGTTCCCTGGATGAGATCCCCCAACTCGGGGTCTTTCACCAAGGCTTCCTGCAGTTCCCGGTACTGGTCATCGTCCATCAGTTGTCGGATGGCTTTGGTAAACGCCTTGAACTCAACGATGACCACACCCTGAAATATACGCCGCTGGCGCATATAAGTCAATGGCGTAGTTAGCGGCCGATCAAGCCCGGGGTTTATAAAACATAATCCCCGCCCTTAATTCTGCTCTCGGGTGAATCCCAGATTAAATCAAGAAAAATAAATCGCGGATTGATGTAAGTAATTGATATTAAATTATTTCAGTGCTCTTATTTGACTGTCGAAACTAACAGCAACATGGGTCAATAAGATGCAAAAAGACGGTGTGCGCCTGCTCAAGCGGAAGGAGGTGCTTCAAAAATTCGGAGGTGTATCGAAGGACTCCGGGTACCGGCATCTCTTCAGTCGTCCTGATTTTCCTAGGCCTGTGAAGGTTTTCCCCGGCCAGGATCTATGGCTGGAGAAGGAAGTCGACGAGTTCATCGAACGCCTAGTGGCAGATCGGGATGCAACAGGGGCTAAGGCGGCGTAGTGGAGCAGGCCATCCAAGATCGACATGGTAATAGCCCGCCGTGCGGCCAAGTCGCATTGGCGGCGGCCATCGGTGCTGCGGCGGCCGTCCGATCCTTACCTGACCGGTTGGCGAAGCGGAGGGCTGCAGCAGCCTGTCTGGCAGCCCTCCGTCAATATCTGGCCAGTGAGAAGGCGGAGAGGGTTACATCATGATTCCGGCCCGATTTTGGAGAGGCGCCACGCCGAACGACAATTCGCAGGTTTACGTCGGTTCGTCCGGCGACAAGGTCATCATCACAGTGGAGAGCGAAGGTGACGGCCGGTATGAGCTCAACCTGGATACCCATGCAGCCAGGCAATTTATCTTCCAGGTGCACAGGGCAATTCTCGAATCGTTGCAGGGCGGCCCATTTGCCGGCATTGGGAGTAAGGAATGAGCGGGGTAGCCTTAGAATGGGCAATGAGGCAGGAAGTCTCCGCAACCCAGAAGCTGGTGCTGGCCGCGCTTGCAACCTTCCACAGCCAGAAAAATGAGCGCCTTTTCCCTTCGCTACCTGCCCTGGCAAGGGTTTCCTGTCTGGATGAGAAGACCGTACGGCGTGCTCTCCCAGAACTGGAGAAAGCGGGTTTGATCGAAATCGAACGGTCTTCTGGGCGCCGATCCCACCGCTACAAGTTGCTATTTGAACCTGGGCGCTCTGCCCAGGTTCCTCCTGTTAAACCGGGCGCTCTGTCCAGGTTCAATGATGAGCAACCCGGACTTTCTGTCCATCAACCTGGACTCTCTGTCCCTCCAACCCGGGCAGAGAGTCCACCGAACAAGGTTTTTAACAAGGATAAGAACAAGAAAGTACAGGCGGACAAACGTCCGCCCTATTGCCCCCACGAGGAGATCATCGAGGCATACCATGCCGCCCTGCCTGCTTGTCCCAGGGTACGAGTCTGGCACGAGGGGCGCAGGCGGCTTTTAGCAGCTAGGTGGCGGGAGGACGAAAAGCGGCAGTCGATCAAATTCTGGAAGAGCTTCTTCCACTACGTCAGCGAGTCCGACTTTCTGGCCGGCCGAACTGAGGGCAGCGGCGGACGCCCACCATTTGTCGCCGACCTGGAGTGGTTGGTGCGACCCACCAATTTCGCCAAGGTCATTGAGGGGCGGTACCACAACGCCACCCGCCGGAGGGCAACTGGATGAGCATTCCCCAGCTGCATTCCATCCAGGCCGAGCAGTCCGTCCTCGGCGGCCTCCTGCTAGACAACCGCGCCTGGGACGACATTGCCGATTTGCTGAGCGAGGCCGACTTCTTCCGCCGGGACCACCGCCTCATCTTCCGGGCCATCGGCACGCTCATCGATCGTGGCGACCCCTGCGACGTGGTGACCCTGGCGGAATGGTTAGAGAGCCAGCAGCAGGCCGAGGAAGCCGGCGGCCTGGCCTACGTGGGCACGCTGGCCAAGGACACCCCCAGCGCCGCCAATATCCGCGCATATGCCCAGATCGTGCGTGACAAGGCCGTCGAGCGGCGCCTGTTCGAGACGGCCGGAAAGCTTGGTGAGATTGCCAGAGGACCGGGCGACACGGTGGACAAGCTGGACCAGGCCCAGGCGCTGATGACCGCCCTGAGCGAGCAGGGGCAGCGCAGAGGGACAGGCCTGCAGGCTGTTAAGGCCATCCTCCCGCGGCTGATCGACGCCCTGGACGAGCGCCTGGCGCGTGGTGGTGCCATTCCTGGCCTTTCGACCGGGTGGCCGGCTCTGGACAAGCTGACAGCCGGGCTTCATCCCGGTGATCTGGTCGTGGTTGCTGGCCGACCCTCGATGGGCAAGACCACCTTCGCCATGAACATCGCCGAGCACTCGGCTCTCAAGGACAAGATCCCGGTGGCTGTATTCAGCCTGGAGATGACGGCCGACCAGCTCCTTGAGCGGCAGACCGCGGCCATTGCACGGATCGGGTTCCAGCACCTGCGCCGGGCCGACCTCGACAACTCACAATGGTCCGCAGTCACCCGTGCCACTTCCCGGCTGAAAGAGGCTCCGCTGTACATCGATGAGACGGGCGACCTTACCGTCACCGACCTTCGCGCCAGGGCACGCCGGCTCAAGCGGGAAGATGGCCTCGGACTGGTTGTGGTGGACTACCTCCAGCTCATGCGTGGCCAAGGCGACAATCGCACTCTGGAGATCACACGCATCAGCCAGGGCCTCAAAGCGCTGGCCAAGGAACTGAGTGTGCCGGTCATCGCCCTGTCGCAACTCAACCGGGGTTTGGAGCAGCGCCATAACAAGCGCCCGGTGATGTCCGACCTGCGCGAGTCCGGCGCCATCGAGCAGGACGCCGACCTGATCTTGTTCATCTACCGCGACGAGGTTTACGACGAGGACAGCCCGCGCAAGGGTATTGCCGAGATCATCATCGGCAAGCAGAGAAATGGTCCGACCGGCACCGTGTACCTGACCTTCCTCGGCGAGTTCCTGCGATTTGAGAGCCATGCGGGGCAAATCCCCGATGCAAGTCCAGCCCGTCAACGATGGTCGGGAGGGTTCGACTACGGGGAGGTGGCCAGTGGCTGATACTACAACACCCTGGCCGAGTATGTCCGCCGTGTCACGGCCGGCTGCCCCTGCGATACCTGCGACCTGCGCCAGGACTGTGCCCGGACGGGGCGGGAGTGCGCAGATTTTCGACGATACGTTTCATACAAGAGCAACAGCGAGCGAGGTAAACGCGATGCACAATGAAGACAAACTCCGACAAGAGGCGCTGGATGATCTGACCGCCCTGGATGGCATCGCCCAGCAGACGCGCCAGCGCGAGAGTACCGCGGAAAAGGAACTGGCAACTCTCAAGCAGCAGTACCCGGCTGTGCTCCTGGATGAGGCGCTGGGGCGTGTTGGTCCGGAGAAGAAGGCCGCCATGCGGTCCAGAATGGCAGAGTTGGAGGCCGACCTGCGGGATTTCCCGACCATCTACACCCAGCTGGATGCTGAGCGCTTGCGCATCCAGCAGCGACTGCGAGAGGCCGACCGCCTGGCGAAACTGAGGGAGCGGTACACGGCCGCCAAGGAGGCGTTGCTGCAGGAGTATGGCATTGGGCCGGCGGATGAACTGCGCAGCTTGGCCAAGGCGCTTGGCGCCGAGACGGATGCGGAGGCTTTCCTGGCTGGCTTGATGCCGGATGACGCGGCATGAATAGCGAGCGGATGTACTCGGCCGCTCTCGTTCGGGTGCGCGAGTGCTGGAAGCGTGGCCGGCAACCGAACCCAGTTGATGCCGCTTTGGCCCTGGAGGCAGAGCATATCACCCTCGACGAAATTGACGCGCTGGAACGATTGATTGGCCTTGATGACCTGGAGATTGCCCCCTCGGTAAGGTAAGCCAATGGCAGTCAAGAAAAAAATAACCAAGCAAAACAAGCCGCGGGGCTCATCGAGGGCGGCCCAGAATCGGAAGATTCGGCGCGAGGCACTGCGTGAGGAATTGAAGGCAAGGGAATATCTGCGGCAGTTGGCCGACATTGAACGGCGCCTTAATCCGGACGCGAAGGATGCCTACGACCCCGACGATCTGCCCAGAGTGAAGGAGCGAGCGGGCATCCTGTTCCGGCTGCTCGACAAGTGCCTGCCCAACCTCCGCCCGGTGGAACTGCCCTTGGAGCCGGGCCTGGACCTGCCCGATGGTGAATCCACAACGGCACAGACGGCCGCTATCGTGAAATTGATGGCCGAGGGGCGAATACCACCGAGCACGGCTGTCACGCTGGTACAGGCCGTCTCCGGCCACCTGCAGGCGGTGACTGCCGAGGGGTATGAACGGAGGATTGCCGCCCTGGAGGCGAAACTGGAGGCTCTGAACCATGCGTAACCTGGATGCTCGATTGAAGCGGATGGAAAAGGCCCTTGGGGTCGGCCAGGCTGGCGACAAACACCTGGTGGTGGTCTACCCCAAGCCCGAAGAGAAACCGGAAAAAGCCCTGAAGCGGGAATGCCGGCGGCGGAAGATCAGGCTCGCGGATGTGGGCCACGTGATCTACATCGGCGACACCCTGGAGGAGACGGACCACCGGAACCACAACGGCCTGCGCACCCTGCAGGGCTATCCGGAGTTCATCGCCGAGGTGAAACGGATGCTCAAGGCCATTGATGGGCAGACGCTGGGGCCGACCGGCGTGAACACTTGACCGCGGCTGATCCGTGACCTACTTTCCCATCGTCCAGCCCGAGTCTAATGCGTTAGGGGCCCCATGGGGTGAAGGAGATTCGCGCCTTCCTGGACACCCAACCATGCAGATTCCCCCACCCGTCACGTCCTCCATGATGCTATGCCGTGTTCCATCATTGTGAGGGTGGGGGCTTTCCCCGCTTGACTGATTCCTGATCCTAGCCGATAGTTCGTCGCTGCTTTGCCACCGTAAGCATTCGGCGGGGCCTGTCCGGATGAAATAGCAGGTGCTCGTACAAAGGTGGGCTGGTCGCCGGGACCAGGGGAACGTGCGGTGCTGCGCTCCCAAAGCAGCTCATTTTTGTTCTACTTCACCTTCGATATTCGATAACAGTATCTGGAATGCGCCATTGACCGGGACGAGGCGTACCGGATGCTGCACGCCGGCGAGAAGGTGCGGGAGGCGCTGGCTGACGTGGGGTATGCGCCTAGGTCGGCCGGTATATCAGTCTGGTGGAAGCGAACTGCTATTAACGTCATTTGACTTCATCGCCACAAGGGGTAAAGTATAGTTGGTGCGGGCCTCATGTTATTAATGAAATCAAATGGATACGGATGAATTTGAACGGCACCTCAAGGAGTTGGCGCAGAATGTCGCTGAAGAGGCGAACACCGACATATTGATTTACAGCGGTCCAATTGATCAGGCTGGTGCTGACAAGGTAATTGGGTATACGCGAAAAGGCGGGCATCGCGACAATATATTGTTGTTACTGGCGACATACGGTGGTAATGCGCATGCCTCCTTTCGTATTGCTCGTGCGCTTGGACGTAAGTATAAATCGGTAACTGTTTATATACATCGCGTGTGTAAAAGTGCGGGTACATTGGTCGCTATTGGCGCGGACGAAATCGTCTTATCAGATTATGGAGAACTTGGCCCTCTTGATGTGCAGATAAGAAAAGAGGATGAACTCTTTGGTGAAACAAGTTCAGGCCTAAATGTAATGAATGCATTGGATACGCTGGGCCAGAAAGCGTATGAACTTTTTGAAAATTGTCTGATAAAAACAAAAGCAAGAAGTGCTGGTCAGGTTACGACGAAGAGCGCCATTGAGATGGCGGCAAACCTAAGCACAGGACTATTCGCGCCGATATATCAACAAATTGATCCGGTACGGCTTGGTGAAATCAGCCGTGCAATGACAATAGCCGAAGATTATGGCCAGAGGATTAATCGGGGAAATTTGCGGCCGGATGCATTGGCCGACTTGGTAGCGTTATATCCTTCCCATGGCTTCGTGATTGATCGTGAAGAGGCAGAGAATCTATTTTATCAGGTGCGTGAACCCAAGCAGGTTGAGCTGGACCTGGCGCGACACCTGAATAACGTACTTTTTGAGCCGCGAGATGAAGCATGTGTTTATGGTATGGATGAACTTGGTATCGGAAGTCAACCTGATACCGGAAAATTAGTAGCAGGGGAAAGTGTTGAAACAACGGAGCCTAGTGATGAAGACACTCATATCGAAGAGAGTGGAGGAGATACAAAAGAGAAAGGTGAGGCAAATGGAGAAGCTGCTGGAGAAAATGAGTCGCTCCACCATTGTGAGCCCTCGAAAGTTACGGGACTGCGATAAGCCACAAAGCGGTGTATGTAATCATATATCTAGCAAGTTAACAGAAATTCGACGTTGATTAAGAAACTCCGCTTTTGCGGAGTTTCTTTTTTGTGGTGTGCCAAGTGAGCAATGACGGTATGAACAGTGATGGTATTCACCTGTCGGCTGGCCAGTTTTCACATCATGAAGTATTTGCTGACATTGGTGCTAGGTAAAGCTCATGCGTGTCGTGGACAGTATTGACCTTAGTCTACAAAGAACACAATTGCTGGAAATTAGGTCCAGTTACTCACTGCTTGTAAGAAAAATCCGAGCATTAAGCACACAAGCCCGGCATTCGCACAATTACGGTGTTTTTCTAGTCTTGAGTTGATCATGGGGTCGTTTTCGTCAATTACGACAAAGTATCCGGATTCCATTAACGAAAGCAGGTCAGATGGAATCCCATGCTTGAAAATCAGTAACGCCCCAACAATATCTATGATCAGTCCAAGGGTGTTAATGTAGTTACCCATTCTTGTTCCTTAAATTATTCCCAGAATCAATTGGCTAAACAGCTATATGGAGTCACGACTTTCCATGTTGCACTGCTTAAAATCCCGGATCAGGATCAATTTCAGCTTCAATAGCTCTTTTTTGCTTTTCGATTAATTTGCCCAACTTTTTATTATCTTCCTCTATGCCGACTAGGGCCAGGCAGTCTTCTATAAATCGGAACATCGGGCCATAGTAGTAATGTTTTTTGCGGTGTTGGGATATACCAATATTTCCATCAATTGATTCTGAATATATACAGATCAAACGATTTACCAAGAAAGCAAGCGGTGGGTTATCCGGGATGCGTGTTTTGAAACCGCTCTTATTTTCCTCTTTGTCTTTGTCCTCTTTCTTATCTATGGTGACTTTTTTGAGAAGTGTGCGATCTTCGTATGCCACAATTCCTTCAATGGCGCCTTTTGCCCATAATTCAGCCTCACGCCTTACCCGGTCGCGTTGGTTTTCTGTATTCCTGAATAATGGAGGCATTCTCTCTGCAGCCGGGTTCTTAGAAAGGCCGTCAAATTCAGATAACGCCTCGTCGAATTCCCTGATTGCCGCTACAAGGTGCTTCGCTTTTTTTGCCAGTTTGTCTGTTGCCTTAAATACCTTTGCATCGTCATATTTAAGGTTTTTCATGACTTCATATCGCTGGAAGGCAAAGCCGATTTCCTCTTGGAAATCATAATCGGGTCTTACACCGTGATCCTTTGCTAGCTGTTCGATTTCTTCCTGGCTTGGGGTGGTCATCAATTTGCCCCCTGTAACTTGGCAATATATCGCCCCCATTTGAGCCAGGCGGATTTTGCTGGCTTGTTGTATCGAGCCAGGTTATAGGTCTTGCGGATAGACTTTTGATAATGGTTCAGTACCCGATCATGCACTGTTTCATCAATACCAGCATCGCCCATCCAAGTGGCGAATGTACGGCGCAGGTCATGGGGGGTAAACCGTTGCAGTTCCATGTCAGCCAAGCTGTTCCTGAGCGCCTTTTCAATGCCATCAAGTCGCAAATAGCCGTGATGGGTTTTCTTGCTGGCGAATACGTAGCGTTCGCCCTTGTGGCGTTTCAGAATGGCTTTGGCCTGTGGCGACAGATACACAATATGAGATCTGCCATTCTTTGTTTTCGAACCCGGCTGGCGCCATTCGTCACCGTGGATTTCTGACCATTCCATCTGACAGGCTTCACCGACACGGCATCCGGTCAGGAGGGTGAATAAAAGCACGTCCTGCTGGTCTTTCGTCAACTGGCTTTTGGGTAGCCCCTTGAGCAGTTTTTTCAGCTCGACCTCGCTGAGTGTCCGTTCACGCTCTTTCTCCGGGTGGGCACGGATCTGCAGGCAGGGATTGGTCTCAATGGGATGTTCGTCGGTGGGCCAGTCATTGCGAATTGCCCAGTTGTACATACCGCGGATTGCTGCCAGGGTCCGGTTGGCCATGATGAAGGCCTTGCGTGTCTCGATCCCCTTCAGGATGGTGCGGACATCGGATCTGGTCAGGTCGTGTGCAGGCAGGTCCATATAGGGCTCCAACTCCCGCTGAAGAATTCGTTCAGTGACCTTCCAGGATTTCCGGGTACTGCTGATGGCATCAATGTAGGCCTTTATCAACTGCCTGATGCTGCCGGAGGTGCTGGCCCGCTTCCGGTGGGACACGGCTATTTCCTGCTTGAGGATATCGGCCTGGGATGCCAGATGGGCCTTCGGGTCGATGCCCTTGTCCCGAAGTATCTTCAGGGGTTCCCATTTGCTGCGCGCCGCAGCGAGGGATAATTGGCCATCCTTTTTGCCATATATGCCCAGCGTCAGTTTTACGATCTTGTTGGTGGCCGGGTGCTGGTATCGGTAGAACCAGGTCTTTTTCCCCTTGGGTGAAATGCGCAGGCGAAGGCCGGGGTAGGTATCCCGATCATCGGCCACTTCGTAGGTGCATTCCCTGGGCTTTAGGTTCTGGACGGCCTTGTCGGTGAGCATGGTGCGTGTCCCCGGTTTGCAGCGGAACAGGGTGTGTTTTGCCCGGTGTCCATATCCAGGAATTTGGACACTATATGGACACTGGGAACCGGCGCTGTATTGCGACGCCTTGAGATTATTTGATACTAATTGCGATAGGGTGTCCAGTGTTTTTTGGACAGGAATATCACTAGGAAATACTGGAAGACAAGGGAATTCAGAAGGCTATGGACGTAAAAAATCCCGCAACGGTGCGGGTTTAAAAATGGCTCCCCGGGACGGGCTCGAACCGCCGACCTAGTGATTAACAGTCACCCGCTCTACCGACTGAGCTACCGGGGAATTAAGAAGTGCGGAATGATACGGAAGCGGGGGGGTAGGGTCAACCGAGGGAGAGGTGGAATGATGGTGGGGTTCGCTTCGCTCACCCCACCCTACCGGAGCCACCGTAGGGTGGGGTGAGCGAAGCGAACCCCACCGAAACACCGTTCAGCCCAGCGCTTTCCTCAACCGCCCCAGCGCCTCCTGCAGGTTCTCCATCGAAGTCGCGAACGACAGCCGCAGATGCCCCGGCGCGCCGAACGCCGAGCCGGGTACCAGCGCCACGCCGGCTGTCTGCAACAGGTATTCGGCCAGCTCCACGTCGTTGCCGATGCCGTCCAGCCGCTCGATGACTTCGCTGAAATCCGGGAACGAGTAGAAGGTGCCGTCGGCCGCCGCGCAGCGGACGCCGGGGATGGCGTTCAGCGCCTCCACCACGAAGTCGTGACGTTCCTTGAATGCCTTTACCATGCTGCCGATGCACGACTGGTCGCCTTCCAGCGCCTCGCGGGCGGCGGCCTGTGAGGCGGCGGCCGGGTTGGAGGTGCTCTGCGACTGGATTTTCTTCATGGCCTGGATCAGCGTCCTGGGCCCGCCGGCGTAGCCGATGCGCCAGCCGGTCATGGCATAGGCCTTGGACACGCCGTTCAGGACGATGGTCTGCGGCAGCAGTTCCGGGCAGGCGTCGACGATATTGACAAAGTCGCCTTCCCAGCGGATGTGCTCGTACATGTCGTCGGTGGCGATCAGGATCTGCGGCTGTTTGCGCAGCACGTCGCCCAGCGCCGCCAGTTCCTCGCGCGTGTAGGCCACGCCGGTCGGGTTGGAGGGGCTGTTGATGACGAACAGGCGGGTGCGCGGCGTGATGGCGGCCTCCAGCTGCTCCGGCGTGATCTTGAATCGCTGATCCAGGCCGGCCTTGACGATGACCGGTTCGCCGTCGGCCAGCCGCACCATATCGGGGTAGGACACCCAGTAGGGCGCCGGGATGATGACCTCGTCGCCGGGGTTCAGCAGCGCCTGCAGCAGATTGTAGAAACTCTGTTTGCCGCCGCAGGACACCAGGATCTGGTCCGGCTGGAAGTCCAGGCCGTTGTCGCGCCGGAACTTGGCTATAATGGCGGCTTTGAGTTCCGCCGTGCCGTCCACCGCCGTGTAGCGGGTGGCGGCGCCCGACTCGATAGCGCGGATGGCGGCCTGCTTGATGTGTTCCGGGGTGTCGAAGTCGGGCTCACCCGCGCCCAGGCCGATGATGTCCTGGCCGGCGGCGCGCAGTTCGGCGGCGCGGGCGGTGACGGCCAGGGTCGGAGAGGGTTTGACGCGCTGGACGCGGTGGGCGAGGGTGATGTCGTTCACGTGTGTGCCTGAGTCGGGGTGTTGTTGTGTCGGGCCGTAATCATACTGAAATGAAAGGCATTCCAGAATCCCCATGAGCAGGGAATTTCAACTCGTCTGTGACATGGAGCCGGCCGGCGACCAGCCGACCGCCATCGCGCAGCTCGTGGACGGCCTGGAAAGCGGCCTGGCCCACCAGACCCTGCTGGGCGTGACCGGCAGCGGCAAGACTTTCACCGTGGCCAATGTGGTGCAGCGGGTGCAGCGCCCGACCCTGGTGCTGGCGCCGAACAAGACGCTGGCGGCGCAGCTCTACGGCGAGATGAAGGCCTTTTTCCCCCACAACGCGGTGGAGTATTTCGTTTCCTACTACGATTACTACCAGCCGGAAGCCTACGTGCCGTCGTCCGACACCTTTATTGAAAAGGACGCCTCGGTGAACGACCACATCGAGCAGATGCGGCTGTCGGCCACCAAGGCGCTGCTCGAGCGCCACGACACCATCCTGGTGGCGACGGTGTCGGCCATTTACGGCCTGGGTGACCCGCGCGCCTACCTCAGCATGGTGCTGCACCTGGATCGCGGCGACCGGATCGACCAGCGTGCCCTGCTGCGCCGCCTGGCCGAGCTGCAGTACACCCGCAACGAGACCGAGCTGGCGCGCGCCACCTACCGGGTGCGCGGCGAGGTGATCGACATCCACCCGGCGGAATCCGACCGCGAGGCGGTGCGCATCGAGCTGTTCGACGACGAGATCGAGAATCTGTCCTACTTCGACCCGCTGACCGGCGAGGTACTGCGCCGCGTGCCGCGCCTGACCATCTACCCCAAGAGCCACTACGTCACGCCGCGCCAGACGCTGCTGGATTCCATCGAGCTGATCAAGGCCGAACTCAAGGAACGTCTGGAACAGCTGCGCGACGCTGACAAGCTGGTCGAGGCCCAGCGCCTGGAGCAGCGCACCCTGTTCGACATCGAGATGATGCTGGAGCTGGGCTATTGCGCCGGCATCGAGAACTATTCCCGCTACCTGTCCGGGCGGGCGGCCGGCGAGCCGCCGCCGACCCTGTTCGACTACCTGCCGGACGACGCCCTGCTGATCGTGGACGAATCCCACGTCACCATCCCCCAGCTCGGCGGCATGTACAAGGGCGACCGCTCGCGCAAGGAAACCCTGGTCGAGTACGGCTTCCGCCTGCCCTCGGCGCTGGACAACCGGCCGCTGCGCTTCGATGAATGGGAGCGGCTGGCGCCGCAGATGATTTTCGTGTCAGCCACGCCGGGGCCCTACGAGGAGGAACACGCCGGCCAGGTGGTGGAACAGGTGGTGCGGCCCACCGGCCTGGTCGATCCGGAGGTCGAGGTGCGGCCCGCCACCACCCAGGTCGACGACCTGCTGTCGGAGATTCGCGCGCGGGTGGCGGCCGGGGAGCGGGTGCTGGTGACCACCCTGACCAAGCGCATGGCCGAGGACCTGACCGAGTACCTGGGCGAGCACGACGTGCGGGTGCGCTACCTGCACTCGGACATCGACACCGTGGAGCGCGTCGAGATCATCCGCGACCTGCGGCTGGGCGAATTCGACGTGCTGGTCGGCATCAACCTGCTGCGCGAGGGGCTGGACATGCCGGAAGTATCGCTGGTGGCCATCCTCGACGCCGACAAGGAGGGCTTCCTGCGCTCCGACCGTTCGCTGATCCAGACCATCGGCCGCGCTGCGCGCAATGTACATGGCAAGGCCATCCTGTACGCCGACAACATCACCGGCTCCATGCGCCGCGCCATCGACGAGACCGAACGCCGCCGCGCCAAACAGCTGGCCTACAACGAGCGGCATGGCATCACGCCGCGCACCATCCAGAAGAAGATCGCGGACATCATGGAGGGCGCCTACCCGGGCGGCCCGGGCAGCCCGCGCCGTTTTGCCAGGGTGGCGGAGGAGGTGGCGGAATACGCCTCGCTGTCGCCCGAGATGCTGGCGCAGAAGCTGAAGAAGCTGGAAAAGCAGATGCACGAACACGCCCGCAACCTGGAATTCGAGGAAGCGGCGAAGCTGCGCGACCGCATCCGGCATATCCAGGAATCCAGCCTGGGGATGATGGAGGCGGGGTAGGGGTTGCGGTGGGGTTCGCTTCGCTCACCGCCACCCTACGGCAACCGCCCATGCCCCGGTAGGGTGGGGTGAGCGCAGCGAACCCCACCGGACCAGCCGTTCCCCCCAACATTCATTCAACATTCAATGGCATTCAATGGGGTCAGACTCGATTGATCCATCAATCGAGTCTGACCCCATTGACGTGACGGACCCTTGACCGCTACAGCATGCGTCTCTGCGTCGCGATGTAGATTGCCTCGGCGCGGCTGTGGGTGCCCAGCTTGCGGTGAATCCGTTTGAAGTGGTTTTTCACCGTCGCTTCGGCGATCCCCAGCTCGGCGCCGATCTCCTTGCCGCGCTGTCCGTCCGCTGCCAGACGCAGCACCTCCCGCTCGCGGCTTGTCAGCAGCGGATTTTCGCGGTCGTCCATCGACTCGCGGCAGCCGCTCTCGCTCATGCGCTGTAACAGGCGTTGGCAATCCACCGTGCGCAGCGCGAAGAAAAGCATCACCGGTTCGTCGCGGCGGCGCAGCCTGGCGGGTACGTAGTGGGTGCCGACGTTGGCCAGCACCTTGTCGCCGCGCCTGTTCGCCAGCAGCATGTCGAAGTCCATCACATTGCGGTGACGTGTGGCCTGTTCCAGCACGGGGCAGCGCGGGCCGCAAATCGCCCGCCCCCGGACATCGCTGCCGCAGACCACCCCGGCACAGCTACGCCCGATGGTTTCACTCTGCCGATAACCGGTCAGCCGTTCGCAGGCGCTGTTCCAGAAGCGTATGCGACGGTCGCGGTCGATGCCGAATACGGCATCCGTGGTGTGTTCGAAGATCTCGTACCAGGATCTCATGTCAGTCTCCTCCCGGCAGCCGCTCGCGGGGCACGGATGCCCTCGAATGGCGCCTGCCATTTGTAGTTATTGGACCCGGAAACTCGCGTGCACCGGCTGTCCCCCGGCTGTGGCTGGTGGACCCGGTCAGGCGCGGTCGAGTGGGACTCAGGCGGGTTTGGGTGGAGGAGGCTCGGTTTCCGGACAGACGGCCTGTGGCACCCAGCAGCGCGCGGGCGATCTGCGGGTGAAATAAAACAGGATCAGGAGAAAGGCGAGGATTTCCACTGCCGGCTGGTGCAGCGCGGCGAATTCGCAGCAGCAGCTGGTGGTGGGTGCGCAGGCGCTGTGGTGGGCACCGCTGTCGGTGTCACC
>Ga0256830_1001610_pt1 | contig 15735 bp, 13 predicted proteins | sample 128326metaG_FD_190537 | JGI IMG/M metagenome (GOLD analysis project Ga0256830, IMG submission 190537) | Hydrothermal vent microbial communities from Lau Basin, Pacific Ocean - 128-326 | ecosystem: Environmental > Aquatic > Marine > Hydrothermal vents | place: Pacific Ocean: Lau Basin | collected... | reverse complement strand
AGGAAGTGCTCAAGGTGGTGCCGCCGGACAACGAGATCTGAACACCTACCGGGGAAGGTTCCCGGCAGGTTCGGAACGGACAGGAAAACCCCCGCCGCACATCCCCCTTCCATCTGCGATTTTACGCCGGCGTCGGTGCCGGGTTCAGGCCATGGCCCAGGCCGGATCCGTCCGGGCCAGACGCCGTCCATCAGCAAACGCGGCCGACAGACGCCCACCCCGTCTTTCCGTTCCCGCGCCATCCCGGACGAAAACGGACATCCGCCCGGGCAGACGCTGATCCGCCCAAGCCCGATGACGCCCGTTCACCCGTTGCAGCACACGGGTGTGCGCCTTTCCGGGACGGCGGAGACCGTCCTGGCCCGGTTGAGTGAGCGGGTTCCGACAATCTCTACGCGTGGGCACATTATCGCCTTCCCGGGCCGGATCGTCCGCCGCGGCGTCGGTGGTGAAATCGCGCCACGCTTACCGAGACCCGTGGTGTTTCCCTTCCTGGCCAGATTCCGGGTTCGTCCATCGCCTGCCTTCGAGGGTGACCGGCAGCGCGAAAAAAACAGTTGCAAATGATAACAATTATCATTTAGACTCTGTTTCCAGGTCAGGCAAGCCCCCCACTAAGGGTTACGGGGTCGCCGTAACGGGCCTGCGTGGTGCGCAGGGCCGGATGCTGGATGGGCTTGTTTCCCCGGCCTGCAGGCCAGGCGGGGGTACTGGCAACGAATTCAACAACCGGAGGACTAGCAAGGTGAAAAATCCAACCAACCTGTTCCAGGCCACATTGCTCACGGGTGCGGCAATCACCCTGAGCCTGCCGGCCGGGGCAGACGAGAAAGCAACCGAGGCCGAGGCCAAGGTCCTGGACAAGGTCATGGTCATCGGCAACCCGGCCAACATCGAGAAGACGCCGGGCTCCGCGCACACGATCACCAAAGAGGAGATCCGCGAGCAGAACTACGACGACATCAACCAGGTACTGCGCAAGGTGCCGGGTGTCTACCTGCGCCAGGAAGAGGGCTTCGGCCTGTTCTCCAACATCAGCCTGCGGGGCGTGGACACCACCCGCAGCGCCAAGGTGACGGTGATGGAGGACGGCGTGCTGACCGCGCCGGCGCCCTACTCGGCACCTGCCGCCTACTACACCCCCACCGTGGGCCGCATGAGCGGGGTGGAGATCCTCAAGGGCTCCAGCCAGGTCCGCTACGGGCCCCAGACCACCGGCGGAGTGATCAACTACCTGTCGACACCGATACCGACCCGGGAAAAGGCCTATGTCAAGACCTCCTTCGGCAGCTACGGCGACCAGCGCACCCACGCCTACGTGGGCAACACCGTGGACACCCGCTCGGGTCAGTTCGGTTTCCTGGTCGAGGGCTACTATCGCAAGAACGACGGATTCAAGAGCATCGACGAGACGCCCGACTTCCGGGACGGCGACAACACCGGCTTCACCAAGTTCGATCCCATGATCCGGCTGTCCTGGGAGCCGAACACCGCCATGTACCAGCGGCTGGAGTTCAAGTACGGCGCCTCGGAGCTGGACGCCAACGAAACCTATCTGGGGCTGAGCGAAGCCGACTATGCCGCGGATCCCTTCCGCCGTTATTCGGCCACCCGCTTCGACAACATCAAGAGCAAGCAGGATCGCATGTTCCTGCGCTACGCGGCGGCGCCCAATGACGACCTGGACATCATCGCCACCTTGTACCGCAACACCTTCACCCGGAACTGGTACAAGCTCAAGGATTTGCGCAACGTGGACGATGGCGTCGGCGGCACCATCTCCCGCATCAAGCTGTCACCGGCGCTGGCCGGCTCCAATGGCGGCGCGGGGCTGGAATGTCTCAAGGGCAATCGTGCCTGTACCCTGCGCGTGCGGGCCAACAACCGGGACTACAACACCCAGGGACTCGATGTGGTCAGCTATTACCGTTTCGCCACCGGCGCCGCCGGGCACGAGCTGTCCACCGGCATCCGCTACAACCAGGATCAGGTGATCCGCTTCCAGTGGGACGACGACTACACCCAGCTCGCCAATGGCGCCATCGACGGCATGAGCCCGGGCACCCCCGGCACCGCCGGCGATCGCCTGCAGAAGACCGACGCCCTGGCCCTCTACGTGCAGGATGCGATCGACTACGGCCGCTGGGGCTTCAACCTCGGCCTGCGCCTGGAGCAGCTCGATCAGACCTACATCAACAACTATGCCGGCGTCGGCGGCACGCCCAGCACCAAGACCAACACCATGAGTCTGTGGGCCGGCAGCCTTGGCGCCACCTACCGCTTCAATCCGCAGTGGACCGGCTTCGCCAGCATCAACCGTGGCTTCTCGCCGCCCAGCCCCAAGAGCGCCACCGGTGGCATCAAGGAAGAGACCAGCCTGGCCTACGAACTGGGCACGCGCTACACCGATGCCCGCCGGGCCCTGGCCCTGGAAACGGTGGCCTTCTACACCGACTTCAACGATCTGATCGTGATCGACAACATCGGCGGCACCGGCACCGGCGAGACCGAGAACTTCGGCAAGGTGCGCAGCTACGGGCTGGAGTTCTCCGTGCAGTATGATGCCGGCATCGCCAACGGCTGGCAGGTCAGGAACCCCTGGTATCTGACCGCCACCTATACCAACGCCACCCAGCAGAACGCGGCCACCTCCACCGATCCCGAATCCATCTTCAGTTTCGGCAAGGCGGGCAACCGGGTACCCTACATCCCGGAACTGGTGCTGAGCCTGGGGACCGGCATCGATGCCGGCAACTGGGGGGGCGCGCTCAGTGGCAGCTATGTGAGCGAGACCTATACCAGCGCCAGCAATGTCGATGAGCAGGTCAACGGCAACGGCCAGCCCGATGCCCGCTTCGGGACCACCGATGCCTATTTCGTGGCCGACCTGTCCGCCTTCTATCGTCTGCGCGAAGGGGTGAAACTGTTCGGCGGCATCCAGAACCTGGGCGATGCCCGATACGTGGTGTCGCGCCAGCCGGAAGGGCCGCGACCGGGCATGCCCCGCTTCGTCTATGCCGGCCTGGAAATCGATTTCTGAACCAACGGCCAGTGACAGCCGCGGGTGGCGCGCCGCAAGGCCCGCCACCCGTTGCCGTTTGCGGGGCCGGGCCGACCCGTGTCCCACCTGCCAGCGGGGAAGCGGAACGGCAGGTCAGGCTGAATCGTGACCGATCTTTCCCGTCAACCGGAGGAAAACATGTACGAACTCTTGCAACAGGGCGGCGCCATCATGTACGTGCTGCTGCTGCTGTCGATACTCGCCACCGCCATCATTCTGCTCAAGCTGTACCAGTTCCAGCGCAGCGGGCTGCGCCGCACGGCCTTCATCGATCAGGCGGTGGACGCGGTTCAGCAGGGCGGGCCCGACCAGGCGCTGCAGATTCTGGAACGGCAGGACAACCCGGTGGCGCGGGTGCTGGAGAGCGCCATCCGTTTCGGCGCCGATCCGGCCATGTCCAGTCGCGACGTGGAAGCCGAGGTGAGCCGGGTCGGCAGCGGGCAGATCCGGGCCATGGAGTCGTGGCTGCGGGGGTTGTCCTCGATCGCCCATCTCAGTCCCCTGCTGGGCCTGCTGGGCACGGTGACCGGCATGATCACGGCCTTCATGAACCTGGAGGCCGCCGGCAGCCGCGTCGATCCCGCGATTCTTTCCGGCGGCATCTGGGAGGCCCTGCTAACCACCGCCTTCGGCCTGACCGTGGCGATTCCCGCCATGGCAGCGTTCTACTACCTGGAGGGGGAGGTGGACCAGGTGCGGGCGCAGATGAAAGACGCCACCGTGCGCATCCTGCGCCATTTCGGCAAGACCCCGCGCCTGGACGACCGCGACAACGAACGGATCGAGGACGAGACCCATGGACTTTGAAGGCCGCGCGCGGATTCATTCGCACCTGGACATCGCGCCGCTGATCGACATCGTGTTCCTGCTGCTGGTGTTCTTCATGCTCACCAGCACCTTCCTGGTGCCCGAGGCGGTGGAACTGCAACTGCCCGAGTCGGCGACCGCCGAGGCCACCGACACCCCGGCGGTGACCGTGACCCTGGATGCGCAGGGCGGCATCACGCTCAACGGCGAGCCCGTCACCCTCGACGGCCTGCGCCCGGCCATCGCGCCCCTGCTGGCGGATCGGTCGGAGACGCCGGTGACGCTCAAGAGCGATGCCCGCGCCCGGGTCCAGTTGCTGCTCGAGGTGATGGACGCGATCCGGGCCGGCGGCGGCCGCAACATCGCCCTGGCCACCTCGCCCCGGTGATGACCTCGCGCAGCCAGTTTGCCGGCGCCCTGCTGGCCGCCCTGCTGCTGCACGGCGGGGTGATCCTGTGGCAGCCCCGGCCCGAGCCGCTGCCGCCCGGGGAGGCGCGCCCGCCGCTGGTGCTCAGCCTGCAGATGACCGTGGCCGAGGAGACGGTGGCCGCCGCACCCGCCGCCACCCCTCCGCCGCCTGTACCGGTCACCCCCCCGCCGGAGCCGGCGCCCAAACCCGAGCCGAAGCCGGTGCCGCCCGAGGTGAGCGAAACGGTGGAGACCACACCGCCCCCCGAGCCGCTGCCGCCGACCGAGACCGCCTCCAGCGAGGCGCCGGTGGTGGCCGAGACCGCCCCGCCCGATGCCGAGGCCACGATCCGCTACGAACAGTTGCTGGTGGCCTGGCTGGAAAGGCACAAGCAGTACCCGCGCCGGGCCCGGCGCCTGCGCGTGGAAGGCGAGGGCCTGCTGCGCATTCGCATCGATCGCGGCGGGAACATCCGTCGGCTGGAACTGGCCCGGCGCACCGGCAGCCGCATCCTGGACAAGGCGGCGCTGGAGATGGCACGCCGGGCCGATCCCTTTCCGCCCATGCCCGAATGGGATCCGCGCCCGGAACTGGAGTTCGTGGTGCCGGTGGTGTTCGCTCTGCGCTGAGGCGGTCTGGCTGAACGCGCAGCATCCCACGGTGTTGTTCAGCCGGGATACGGTGCCTTGCCGTGTCGTCGGATTTCCCTCCGATCCGGCAGGTGTGTCTGCCGGTGGCGGATGTGGTGGTCGATGCCGCGTGTTCGTTGGAACCGCAAGGCATTCGCCCGTGAGTGGGGACTGCCGAAACGGGAACCTGTCTCCCTGACAGCCAATGCTTTCGGGACGGCTTGTCTGCCTTGCGTTGCGTGACGGTTTTTACAGGTTGATCGTATAGCGGTGGATCTGGCCCAGCAGCTCCGCATGGTGGAAGGGCTGCACGATGTAGTCGTCGGCGCCGGCGCTCAGGGCCGGAGAGACTTCCTCCAGGGTGTGGGGTTCGACCAGCATCAGTACCGGCGTGCCCTGCCAGCCGGGACGGTGGCGGATGGCCTGCAGCAGGCCGAAGCCGTCTTCCTTCGACAGTTCCAGATCCAGAAACACCGCCACCGGCATCTCCAGCGTGCCCAGCAGCCTGTGGGCCCCGGCGGCATCGGTGGCGGCGATCACCTCGTAACCTTCCCGGCGCAGCAGATATTCCAGCAGCCCGGCGGTGTGGGGATCCCGCTCGATGACCAGAATCGTGCCCAGAATCGGGCGTGGCAACACGTCGTTCATGGGCAGGACAGTTCCGCGGCAACCATGGAACGGGTTATCGGCAGGGGTGGAGGGGGACTTTAGGGCTTCGGGTCGGGGGCGCTGGGAATAACGCAGAGGGCGCAGAGACGCAGAGGACGCGGAGGTTTGTTTTTGTGATGTAGCGATGTTTGATGTGTGTAGGAGCGGCGCCCTCGCCGCGATGAAACGGTAGCTGGTAGCTGGGGACGGGTGGCTGGGAAAAACATGGATTATGACATTCTCCCAGCTACCCGTCCCCAGCTACCACACAATCACGGCGAGGGCGCCGCTCCTACATGAATACAAAGACAATCGAAAAGACGTGCAAGCATCCGTTTAGATTCGGCAACCGGATAATTGATGTTTGCGGGCACAACATCATGATGAAATCTCCCTCAACAAAACCCTCCGCGTCCTCTGCGTCTCTGCGCCCTCTGCGTTATTTCCAGCACCCCCGCGACAGCGCACCGTTCAGGCGAACAGCGCCAGCAGTTCCCGCGCCGCTTCGCGGCGGGCGCCGTTGCAGGAGATGGAGCGGTGGACCGGGAAGCTGTCCAGTTCGGTGGCTCTGGCATAGGCTTTGCGGGTGAAGGGGGTGTCGTGGTTGGAGATCAGGACCGGGATGCCGCGGGCGGCGGTTTCGGCAGCCAGTTCTGCCAGTTGGTGCTGCTGCTCCAGATCGAAACCGTCGCGGCTGTAGCTGGTGAAGTTGGCGGAGGCGGAGAGGGGAACGTAGGGCGGATCGCAGTAGACGACGTCGCCCGAACGGGCGTTGCGCAGGGTTTCCTCGAAGGATTGCACGCGAAACTCGGCCCGCTGGGCGTGGGCGTGAAAGGCCAGCATTTCGGCTTCCGGGAAGTGGGGCCGCACGTAGCGGCCGAAGGGCACGTTGAAACCGCCCTGCCTGTTGTAGCGGCACAGGCCGTTGTAGCCGTGTCGGTTGAGATAGACGAACAGGGCGGCCCGGCGGCGGCTCTGGCGGGCGCGGTTGAAGGCGTCGCGCAGGGCGTAATACTGCTCCGGCGTGTTGTTGCCCGGCTGGAAGAGCCGGCGGCAATAGCGCACGAACCCGGCGCCCTCGGTCTTGAGGGTGTTGTAGAGCAGGATCAGATCGGGATTGGTGTCGGTGAGCAGATACTGATCGTAATCCGTATTCAGAAACACCGCGCCGGAGCCGGCAAAGGGCTCGATCAGGCGCTTTCCCGGTGGCAGGCGCAGACGGATGTGGGGCAGCACCCGGTACTTGTTGCCGGCCCATTTGAGAAAGGGGCGCTGATCACCATTGGCGTTGGCGAGCCGGGCCACCATCAGGTGATGTCCTTGATGAAGACCTTGGCCTTGCGCTGGTAGTTGTACAGTTCGCGCCGTTTCACCGGCAAATCGTCGAGGCTGCCGGGACGGAAGCCCCGTTCGCGGAACCAGTGGGCGGTGCGGGTGGTGAGCACGAACAGCCGGCGGATGCCGAGCTGGCGTGACTGGCGCTCCACGTAGTCGAGCAGGGCGTCGCCGCGATGCTGGCCCCGATAGTCGGGATGCACCGCCAGGCAGGCCAGTTCGCTCACGTGTTCGTCGATGAAGGGGTAGAGGGCCGCCACCGCGATGATCATGCCGTCGCGTTCGACCACGGTGAAGTGGTCGATTTCCATTTCCAGGCGTTCCCGGGAGCGGCGCACCAGGATCTCCTCCCGTTCCAGCGGTTCGATGAGTTCGAGAATGCCGCCGATGTCCTCCAGCCGGGCCTGGCGGGTGTCCTCGAAGGGATCCTGCATGAGCAGCGTGCCGCAGCCGTCGCGGGTGAACAGCTCCATCAGCAGCGCACCATCCACCTGCCGGCTGAGCACGTGGGCGCGGGGCACACCATCCTTGACGGCGCCGATGGCGCTGGCCAGCGCCTGGCGGGCGTCCTCGTCGAGGTGAGTGGCCTTCTCCAGCAGGGCCTCGGCCTTCTCCAGGGTCAGTTCGCGCAGCAGCCGGCGGCGCCCGTCGACGATGCCCTTGCCCTCGACCAGATGGATCAGCTTGTCGGCACCGAGCTGCACCGCTGCCGCGGTAGCCACGTCATGCACGCCGAGATTGAACACCTCGCCGGTGGGCGAGTAACCGATGGGCGAGAGCAGGACCAGATCCCCGGCGGCCAGATGGCGTTGCACGCTGTCGCGGTCGATGCGCCGCACCTCGCCGGTGTGGCAGTAGTCGACCCCCTGGCGCACACCCAGCGGCTGGGCGGTGACAAAGTTGCCGGACACCACCCGGATGCCGGCGCCGGCCATGGGTGAGTTGGGCAGGCCCATGGACAGCAGGGCCTCGATGTCCACGCGCACGCTGCCGGCGGCCTGTTTCACGCATTCCAGCGCCGCGTCATCAGTCACCCGCAGGCCGTTTTCGTAGCGCATCCTGAGCTTGCGCCGGCGCAGGCATTGTTCGATCTGGGGGCGGGTGCCGTGGACCAGTACCAGCCGCACGCCCAGGCTGTTGAGCAGGGCCAGATCGTGGATCAGGCCGGGGAAGCCTTCCGCGTCCAGGATCTCGCCGCCGAAGGCCACCACGAACAGCCGCTGGCGGAAGGCCTTGATGTAGGGGGAAGAGTTACGAAAGTCGTGGACGAAACCGGACTGGGGCTGGCGGGATCTGGCCATGGCGAACGGCGGCGTTGGTGATTCACCCAAGTATGACAGGCGGGCGCGGAAAAATCACACGCCGGCGAGTCGGGTTACCAGGCGCTCTTCCGGCGCCAGCGCAGACGCGGCAGAATCAGGCCCAGCAGCATGCCGCCCAGCAGCACGCCGGCCCCGGCGATGAACCAGTCCCGCTGCGAGCTGTTCTGCAGCACCTGGTTCTCCTGTTGCAGCAGTTGCAGTTCCTTCTCGAGGGAGACGTTCTGCTGCTTGAGTTCCTGGTTCTGCTGTTCCAGCAGGATGGGTTTGGCCGCGACCTGTTTCAGGTGTGCCAGCTCGGCGGCGAGTTTCTCGTTCTCGCGCTGGAGACGGTTCCGCTCGGCTTCCAGCTCGCCGGCCTGCTTGCGCACTTCCGCGAGCTGTTGCCTGAGCTTGCCGTTGCTGGCCCGGTAGCGTTCGAGCTGCTTGCGGGCCTTTTCGAGCTGGTCGCGGGCGATGGGATCTTCCCGCAGGTAGCGGCTCAGCACCCAGCCTTCCACGCCGTCGGGCGTGCGCACCCGGCTGTAGCCATCCTCGGTGGTCTCGAGCACCTCGAGCAGGGTGCCGCTGGGCAGGGTCTTGATGATCTGGTACTGGCTGCCCTGCCCCGAACGCAGGGTGATGATCAGGTGATCGGTGACGTAGCGGGTTTCGGCCGCCTGGACCAGGAGGGGAAGGGCCAGCACCAGCAGGAAGAAGGCGATTCGTTTCACGCGGTCATACCCCGAAGATTATTGTCATTATGCTGCCGGAGCTATTATATAGAGGAAGCGCGGTCTGAAAAGGGGCGATTGGCCGATTCCGGGCCCATTTCACGGTTTTCGGCCTGCCGGCAGACGGTGGCGGGCGCCCTGTGGATGTCATATCCTTGTCATCTCCCTTCAGTCTAATTCCGGTGAGCACCCGGCGATGGTGCGCCGAGTCCGCCGGACGGCGGTGCGCACCGTCATCGGGCTGACACGAAGCCGTAACCGGAAGGGAACCATGAACGAAAAAACGTCTGCCAGGATTCTCATCGTCGAAGACGAAGCGGCCATTCGCGAGATGATCGTCTTCACCCTGCAGCAGGAGGGCTATGTGGCGCTCGAGGCGGCCGATTCCCGTGAGGCCACCGGGCAACTGGCCAGCCAGCCGGATCTGATCCTGCTCGACTGGATGCTGCCGGGCCTCAGCGGCGTGGAGTTCGCCCGCCGCCTGCAGCGCGACGAGGCCACCCGCGGCATTCCCCTCATCATGCTCACCGCCCGGGGCGAGGAGGAGTGCAAGCTCCAGGGTTTCGAGGCCGGTGTGGACGACTATGTCACCAAGCCCTTTTCCACCCAGGAACTGCTGGCACGGATCCGCGCCGTGCTGCGTCGCACCCGGCCGCCGGCGCCGGAGGTGATCCGGATCGACGGGCTGGAACTGGACAAGGCCGGTCACCGCCTGCGCGTCCATGGTCGGCCGCTCGATCTGGGCCCCACGGAGTTCCGTCTGCTCAACTTCTTCATGACTCACCCGGAACGGGTCTACAGCCGCGATCAGTTGCTGGACCAGGTGTGGGGCGAGAACGTCTACATCGAGGATCGTACCGTGGACGTGCACATCCGCCGCCTGCGCAAGGCGCTGGCGCCCTACGGCTTCGATCGCCACGTGCAGACCGTGCGTGGTGTCGGTTACCGCTTCTCCCGACAGGTCTGAAAACATCATGCGCCGCACCTGGTATTCCGAGCTGGCCCAGTTTCTCTGGATCGGAATCGTGGTCGGGCTGCTCGGCGCGCTGCTGGGGCATGTCACCCTGGCCCTGCTCGTCTACACGCTGGCCTATCTCGGCTGGTACTTCAACAACCTGCGGCGACTGGAACGCTGGTTGCGACTCGGCCGCAAGTTCGCCCCGCCCGACGCCCGCGGCCTGTGGGGCGAGGTGTTCAACGGCATCTACCGCCTGCAACAGCGCAACCGCAAGCGCCGCAAGCGACTGGTCAAGCTGCTCAACCGCTTCCGTGAGACCACCGGCGCCATGCCGGACGGCATCATCATCCTGCAGCCCAACGGCGGCATCGAATGGTGGAACGAGGCCGCCGAGCGGCTGCTGCGGCTCAAGTATCCCCAGGACGTCAGTCAGCATCTCAACAACCTGATCCGGCATCCCGACTTCGTGGCCTTCATCAACGGCGAGACCGATGCCGAGGACGTGACCATTCCCAGTCCCTACGATGCCCAGCAACGGCTAAACATCCGCATGATCCCCTATGGCAAGCGCCAGCAACTGGTGCTGGTGCGCGACGTGACCCTGATGGAGCGGGTCGAACAGATGCGCCGCGACTTCGTGGCCAACATCTCCCACGAACTGCGCACGCCGCTGACGGTGCTCAGCGGTTACATCGAGAACCTGCAGAATGGCGAGCATCCGCCGGAGGCGGTCCAGCGGGCTCTGGCGGTCATGGCCCAGCAGAGCAGGCGCATGCAGCGCCTGACCGAGGATCTCATGCTGCTGTCCAATCTGGAGAACCGCCGGGAACAGCGGCGTGAAAAGGTGAACGTTGCGCAGATGCTCGACAGCCTGCTGGAGGAAGCGCGGCTGGTGAGTGGCGAGCGGGCCCACGTCATCGATCTGACAGCGGACGAGGGGCTCGAGGTGCTCGGCGATCCGCGGGATCTGGACAGCATCTTTTCCAATCTGGTGATCAATGCCGTCAACTACACCCCCGCCGGCGGGGAGATCCACATCCGCTGGCGCCGTGACGAGGATGGCGGCGCGGTGTTCGAGGTGACGGACACGGGTCTCGGGATCCCGGCCCATCATCTGCCCCGGCTCACCGAGCGCTTCTACCGCGTGGACGTGGCCCGCTCACGGGAAACCGGCGGTTCGGGGTTGGGTCTGGCCATCGTCAAGCACGCCCTGCAACGGCTCGGCGGCCGGCTCGAGATCGAAAGCGAAGTGGGGCGGGGCAGCACCTTCCGGGCCCGCTTCCCCGTCGAGGCCGTGGTATCGGCGCCGGCCCCCGAAGGGACGGACGAACTGGAGCGCACGGCCTGAGCCGACGGTCATCCTGCCGTCATGGGCGTTTCATGTTTCTGTCACATTCCGGCGCTAGAGTGTCGTCGTTCGTTGCTTTAACCCCATCCGCAATCAATCTGGAGAACGGCATGTTCAGCAAGAAAAACCTCACGGCACTGGTCGCCAGCGTGGCCCTGATGACCGCCGGATCGGCCCTGGCGGCACCGAAACTGGATCCCAAACTGCCCGCCTACCAGTCCACCAGCGGTGTGTCGGGCAATCTCAGCAGCGTAGGTTCCGACACCCTGGCCAACCTCATGACCCTGTGGGCCGAAGAGTTCAAGCGGGTCTATCCCAACGTGAACATCCAGATCCAGGCGGCCGGATCGTCCACCGCGCCGCCGGCGCTGACCGAGGGCACCTCCAACCTGGGCCCCATGAGCCGCAAGATGAAGTCCAAGGAGATGCAGAAGTTCGAGGACAAGTACGGCTACAAGCCCACCGCCATCCGCGTGGCCATCGACGCGCTGGCCGTGTTCGTGAACAAGGACAACCCCCTCAAGGGTCTGACCATCCCCCAGGTGGACGCCATCTTTTCCTCCACCCGCAAGTGCGGCTATCCGGAAGACATCACCCGCTGGGGCCAGCTCGGCCTGACCGGTGCCTGGGTCAATCGCAAGATCCAGCTCTACGGCCGCAACTCGGTTTCCGGCACCTACGGCTACTTCAAGAAGCACGCCCTGTGCAAGGGCGACTTCAAGCCCAGCGTGAACGAGCAGCCGGGGTCGGCCTCCGTGGTGCAGTCGGTCTCCGCCTCGCTCAACGGCATCGGCTATTCCGGCATCGGTTACGTCACCACCGGCGTGCGCGCCGTGCCCCTGGCCAAAAAGCCGGGCCAGCCCTTCGTGGATGCCACGCCCGAGAACGCCGTCAAGGGCAAGTATCCGCTGGCGCGCTTCCTGTACATCTACGTGAACAAGGCGCCCAACAAGCCGCTGCCGCCCCTGGAGCGGGAGTTCATCAAGCTGGTGCTTTCCCGACAGGGACAGCAGGTGGTCATCAAGGATGGTTACATTCCGATGCCGGCCCGGGTCGTCGAGAAGGAGCTGGCGAAGCTGCGCTAGAATCACGCCGGATGGCGGAAGGAAGGCCGACGGGCGCAAGCCCGCCGGCCTTTTTTCATGGCCCTGTCATGGAACGGTCATCGGTCGGTCACTTGCCCGGGGCATACTTCGTCCGGCATCAGGCGGCGCAGGGAAGGGAGACGGCGCCATGATCAGGGAAGGCGGCCTGGTGCCCGAATACCGTTCGATACCCTTTTTGAATCAATGGCTTGCCGAGGTGGTGTCGAACACCCGCGGGCTGTAACATTTCTGTCACAAAAAGCGTGTAGGCTGTCGCCATCGTGCGACCACCCCGGGATCCCCGCCTGCGATGACCGACGTCCGTACTCCCCGCCAGTTGATGATGTGGCGCATGTTCAAGGACCGCCTGGCCCGCTACATGGTGGTCTTCGGCGGGATCAACGTCATCGTCGCCGTCATTCTCATCTTCATCTATCTCCTGTACGTGGTGGTTCCCATGTTCCGGCCGGCGGAGATCGCCCGGGTCTCCACCTACGCGCTGCCGGAGCAGGCCCGCACCCTGGCCCTGTCCCTGGAGGAGCAGGCCACCATGGGCATGCAGCTTCTGGACGATGGCCGTCTGCGCTTCTTCGACACCCAGACGGGTGAGCAGGCCGGAGAGATACGCCTGCCGATCCCGGAAGGGGTCCGGATCATGAGCGTGGCGCGCGGGGATCCGGCATCCAACGTCTTTGCTGTCGGGCTTTCCAACGGCCAGGCCATCGTCTTCCGCCAGGGGTATCGGGTCAGTTATCCCGAGGACAGGCGCACCCTCACGCCCTTCGTGGAATACCCGCTGGAAGACAACACACCCTTGCAGGTAGACGAAGAGGAACTGCCGCTCGACAAACTGGCCGTGCAGCTCGACGAGGAGCAGGCCACGGTGGCGGCCCAGACACCGGATGGCCGGGTGCTGCTGGTTCACGCCGCCCCCGGCGAGTCCCTGTTCGCCGAGGACGAAGGCTGGAGCGTCACCCGCTACGAGGTGGCCCATTCCGGCAAGCCAGTGCTGCGGCTCCTGCTCGACAAGCAGCAGCGGGATCTGTTCCTGGCGCGGGCACAGGGCATCGTCGATTTCTTCGACATCAGTGACTGGGACGAAGGGCCGGATCTGATCCAGCAGGTGAACATCGTCCCCCCCGGTCGGACCCTGACCCGTATCGAGTTTCTCACCGGCGACATCTCCCTGTTGGTGGGCGACTCGCAGGGCACCATCGCCCAGTGGTTCCCGGTGCGCCGGGAAGGGCAGCGGGTGCTCACCCACATTCGCGACTTCGACGATTTCCGCTCGCCGGTGAAGGACATCGTCTCCGAATACCAGCGCAAGGGCTTCATCGCCACCGACGCGCAGGGTCGGGTCGGCATCTTCCATTCCACGGCCCACCGCACCCTGGTGGTCGAGCGCATCTCGGATCGGCCCCTGCAGCAGGCGGCGCTCAATCCGCGGGCGGATGCCATGCTGCTGCTGGACGACAGCCAGGCCCATTTCTACCGCATCGACAACGAGTTTCCGGAGATTTCCTGGTCGTCCCTGTGGGGCAAGGTCTGGTACGAGAGTTATCCCGAGCCGCAGTACGTCTGGCAGTCCTCGTCGGCCAGCAACGACTTCGAGCCCAAGCTGAGCCTGGTGCCCATCTCCTTCGGCACCCTCAAGGCGGCCTTCTATGCCATGCTCATCGCCATGCCCCTGGCCATCATGGGCGCCATCTTCACCGCCAGTTTCATGTCGCCGCGCCTGCGCAAGGTGGTCAAGCCCACCATCGAGATCATGGAAGCCCTGCCCACGGTGATCCTCGGTTTCCTCGCCGGCCTGTGGCTGGCGCCCTTCGTCGAGAATCATCTGCCCGGCATCTTCTCGCTGCTGATTCTCATGCCCTTCGGCCTGCTGTTCGCCGCCTGGAGCTGGCGCATGCTGCCCGATCGGCTCCGGCATCGCATACCCGACGGCTGGGAGCCGGTGCTGATGATCCCGGTGGTGGTGCTCATCACCTGGGCATGCATCGCCGTCAGTCCCTGGGTGGAGGCCAGCTGGTTCGGTGGCGACGTGCGCATCTGGCTCAAGGAAACCCTGGACATCGACTACGATCAGCGCAACTCCATCGTCGTCGGCCTGGCCATGGGCTTTGCCGTGATTCCCACCATCTTCTCCATCTCCGAGGACGCCATCTTCGCGGTGCCCAAGCATCTCATCCAGGGTTCCCTGGCGCTGGGCGCCACGCCCTGGCAGACCCTGGTGCGGGTGGTGCTGCTCACCGCCAGCCCCGGGATCTTCTCGGCGGTGATGATCGGACTCGGCCGGGCCGTGGGCGAGACCATGATCGTGCTGATGGCCACCGGCAACACCCCGGTGATGGATTTCAGCATCTTCGAGGGCATGCGCACCCTGTCGGCCAACATCGCCGTGGAAATGCCCGAGTCGGAAGTGGGCAGCACCCATTACCGCGTGCTGTTCCTGGCCGCGCTGGTGCTGTTCGCCCTGACCTTCATCTTCAACACCGGTGCGGAAATGGTGCGCCAGCGCCTGCGCCGCCGCTACAGCAGCCTGTGAGGCCATGAACCTGAGACAGCAGACACGCGAATGGTGGCAGAGCGGCACGCCCTGGATCTGGCTCAATGCCGGGGCGGTGAGCATCAGCGTGCTGATGGTGATCGGCCTGCTGCTGCTCATCATGGTTCAGGGGCTGAGCTTCTTCTGGCCCGCCGATGTCTTCGACGCCCGTTATCAGGAGGCCGATGGCCGTATCGTCCGGCTGATCGGCGAGATCACCGACAGCGAAACCATTCCGGTGGCCCGGGCCCGGGACAACGGCTACACCCTCGACGAAGGCACCGGCCAGATCACCCGCTACGTGGTCAAGATTGGCAACCGGGATCTCTACGGTGTCGATTTCAAGCCGGTCTTCGCGCCCTTCCTGACCGACGTCACCTATCCACGTGACCTCATCGTCGGCGAGCGGCGGGAGTGGGGCAACTTCTACGGCTACCCGCTGCGGCTGCTGCACGATGGCAAGGTGGTGGCCGAAGGCGAGGCGGTGCCGGCGGCGCTCGAGCAGGCGCTGGCGCACGTCACGGAACTGTTCGAGGAAGTCGAGGGCCTGCGCAAGCACGACATCGGCAAAATCAACTACCAGATGGAACGCCTGCGCCTGGAACGCCGCCGGCTGGAACTCGATGGCGTGAAGGATCCTTCCGCCTATGCCGACATCGAACGACGCAAGGCGGCCCTGCAGGCCGAATACGAAAAGCTCAATGCCCGCATCGCCGAGCTGGGCCGGGAACTGAACCGCGACAGCCTGATCATCCGGGCACAGAACGATCAGGAGATGACCATCCCCCTGGCCAAGATCGTGCGGGTGTACTATCCCAACGCCATGTCGGTGTTCGCCAAGCTGGGCACCTATTTGAGCAAGATCTGGGAGTTCG
>Ga0256830_1001609_pt1 | contig 15737 bp, 19 predicted proteins | sample 128326metaG_FD_190537 | JGI IMG/M metagenome (GOLD analysis project Ga0256830, IMG submission 190537) | Hydrothermal vent microbial communities from Lau Basin, Pacific Ocean - 128-326 | ecosystem: Environmental > Aquatic > Marine > Hydrothermal vents | place: Pacific Ocean: Lau Basin | collected... | reverse complement strand
GATACCCGCGCCCTTGAAGCCGGGGCACATTCTTATGCCGCTCTCAATGGGGACTATAAGCCTCTGACCAGGTATTACAAGGACGACCAGGGAGACCTAGTAGGGGAGATAGAGATACCGGCCGCCGTCGGAGTCATAGGCGGGGCAACGGCCGTTCATCCTGCAGCCAGGGCTAATCTCAAAATTCTCGGAGTGAAAACCGCCTCTGAACTCGCCATGGTTATGGCCTCAGTGGGGCTTGCCCAGAACCTGGCCGCCCTTCGCGCCCTGGCCACGGAGGGGATTCAGCGCGGACATATGAGCCTTCATGCCCGCAATATCGCTGTCATGGCGGGTGCCGAGGGCGAGCTCGTAGACAAGGTGGCCCAGAAGCTCGTTGCCGAGGGCAAGGTGCGCCTTGACAGGGCGCGGGAGATTTTGAAGGAACTCGCTGAAAGCAGAGGCTGACCCCCCGTAAACCATAAATATGTAATAATAAAGAATTTTTTTAATTCATCGGGGGTTAGAGGGTGGAAAAGGTTGGGGGATTACCTCAGGAATCTCTTCCAGAATTTAAAGAGATGCTAGACTGCCTCGGCGAGGGTGTTATGGTCCTGGACAGGAGGCTTCATGTATCCTTTATTAATGAATACATGCTCTCCCTCACAGAAAAAACCCTAAAGGAGGTTCACGGACGGAGGTGCTTTAAAGCCTTTTACGGGCGAAGTTCTCCATGCCCCAACTGCGTCGCCCAGAAGGTCATTCAGAGCGGCACAGAAGCCAAGGCTGTTTATCCGTGGGAGGCCAGCCTCGACAAATGGCTGGAACTCAACGCGTATCCCGTTTTCTCCAATGATGAGCTTGTGGCCGTAGTCCAGATTATCCGCGACGTTACAAAGAGAAGGGACTTCGAGGAGAAACTCAGGGAGTCCGAGGAGAGGTACAGAACCCTCGTTGAAACAATGAACTACGGCCTCTGGGTTATAAACGAGAGAGGAGAGGTCACCTTCTGGAACAAGGGGATGAGGGAGATCATAGGATACTCCTCTGACGAGGCGATGGGCAGGCCTATTCATTCCTTCATGCCCCAGGAAAACCGGGAAAGATTAGAGGAACTCACCAAGCAGCCCATAGGCGCCTCCACCACCTACGAAGTGGAACTCGCCACCAAGAACGGCGGCAGGATCCCCGTGCTGGTGAATGCCGCCCCCCTCTACGACAGCCAGGGCAACTACAAAGGCAGCTTTGCCGTGGTCAGGGACATCTCCGAGAAAAAATGGCAGGCCAAGGAGTTCGAGGAGTACTCCAAAAAACTGATGTCTATGGTGGAGGAACGGACAAGGGAGCTGAGAGAGTCAGAGGAGAAATACAGAAGCCTCGTAGAGAATGCCAATGACGGCATATGCTTCGTGGATATAGACGGCAGATTCAAGTTTTTTAATCCTAAGTTTGCCGAGATGTTCGGATACGTCCGGGAGGAGCTGTACAAGAAGGACTTCTTTGAGCTGATCCATCCCGAGGACCTCTCCAGGGTGAAGGAGATCCATGAGTCCATGACTAGGGAAAGAACCAACCCCAAGAGATACGAGTACAAGGGCTTAACCTGGAAGGGTGAAGTCAGGTATATAGAAACGAACGCCGTACCCATTGAGGTGAATGGTCGGGTCATCGGCACGCAGATGATAACCAGGGACGTTACTTCTCGGCAGAAAGCCGAGAAGAGAATGGTCCTGCTGTACTATCTCAGCAGGTCTCTAAGCTCAACCCTAAGCCTGCCGGAGGTCCTGAACAAAATCGTAAAGGTTACCTCTGTTTTGCTGGAGTGTTTCAACTGTTTCATACTTCTCCTAGAGGATGACGAGAAAACCCTCCGCTGCGTTGCCGCCAATGACAACCTCTGGGAGAAGGCCAAGGACCTGACCATCGACATCAATGGGGTTTCCCTGGCTGCTGAGACTGTGAGGATCCGGACCCCGATAGTCGTGGAGGAGGCACATAAGAGCCCCATAGTTAATCAGAGGCTTAGAAGGTACTTCGGTCACAAATCCCTTCTATCAGTGCCCCTCATCGTTAAAGACAAGGTCCTGGGAGCCATAGTCCTGGGCGAAACCCAGAGGACGAGAAGGTTCACTGAAGAGGAGGTGGAGCTCGCGGCCACCATCGCCAGCAGCGCCGCCGTTGCGATAGAGAATGCCCGCCTCTACGAGGAGATCTGGAAGACAAAGAACTTTCTGAACAACGTCATCGAGAGTTCAGCCGACTCTATAATAACAACCGACCTTGAGGGGAGGATAACCTCCTTCAGCCGGGGGGCCGAGGGGCTCTTCGGTTTCAGCGCCGATGAAATGATAGGAAGGTCTGTGCTTGAGCTTTACCCTGAGGAGCTACGGAGCAACCGCATCAAATGGGTTGAAAGGCTCCAGAAAGAAGAAGTCCTTAGGAACGTTAAGACCACCGTATACAGCTCCACAGGGGAGATCGTCCACATCAGCGTCTCCCTGTCTCTCCTCAGAGACGCAGAGGGAAAAGCCATCGGCACTGTTGAGGTGGCCCGGGACATAACCCCTGAGGTTAAGGCTCGGGAGCGCCTGAAAGAGGCATACAAAAGACTGAAGGAGCTTGACAAGCTCAAAGACGAGCTCATATCTAACGTCAGCCATGAACTTCGAACCCCTATCACAATCGCCAAGACAGCCATGGAACTGGCTCTAAGGGAGAGCAATCCTCTTCAGAGACAGAAGCTCCTCGAACTCGGAATAAGCGCCATGAAGAGGCAGAACAACATCGTCGGAGACCTCATATGCATCCATGAGATGCAGACCAAGAATTACACCCTCAGCAAGGAGCCTGTTGACCTGGTTTACCTGGCCAACAATGTAGCCGAGGAGATGCAGCCCACCGCTTTAACCAAGAATATACACCTGGAGGTCAGGGCCACACAGGAGATCCCCCGGGTGGAGGCAGACTTCAACGAGATAAAGCACGCCCTCAGGAACCTTGTGGATAACGCCATAAAATTCAACCGCCCAGGTGGCGCTGTTTACATAGAGCTGAAGAGGGGATGGGGGTGTGTCAAGGTGTCTGTGAGAGACACCGGCATAGGGATCCCCCCCAAGTACATCGAGAAGATCTTCGAGAGATTCTACCAGATCGACAGCGGCCCTGAGAGACAGTATGGCGGCACCGGCATGGGCCTGGCTATTGTTAAAAACATAGTGGAGGCCCATAAAGGCAGGGTGGAAGTGAAAAGCACCAAGAGAAAGGGGAGCACCTTCACCTTTACCCTGCCTATCTAAATAATGAGCAAAAAACTAGTTATTTGGTTTATATTTTTATAAATACATGCAGATAATTCTACACGTGTTTCCAGTTTCGTGAACATATTCGCATAAATGGGAAAATATAAATTTGCCCATATCCGAATTTAAGCCATGGAGAGGGATGGAAGACTTTTAAGGCTAGTGCTTAAGGGCAACACCATGGAAATCCTCCGGCTGGCTGTGGAGGACGGGTTTTATCCGAGCCAGATAGCCTCAAAGCTTGAGGTCAGCAAAAGTTCAGTGGTGAAGAAGCTGAATGAGCTGGAGAAGCACGGGATAATAAATAGCAGGTTTTCAACCCGCCGGGGCTCCGTGGTGAAGAGGTTCCAGCTGGTTGTGGAGGAGTTTACTCTCAGGGTGGATCTCAGGAATGGGAAAGTGAGGCTTGAGGAGAGGCGCATCAAGACAGGACCGACCGAGAGGATTAAGGAGCTCTTGTAAATGGGCGTTCCCCCTGAAGCCCTAATCAGGAAGGAGTTAATAGGCTACGCGTTCCAGGCAGGGCTCTTGGGGGCGGTTCTCTTCCACGCCTACACCCATGGAAAGAAAACGATTTTCAGGGCATTCCTCACCTATGGCGTCTACCTGGGACTTCACATCTCCACCAGAGGCGCCCAGGTGGGATACGCCGTTCCTTTGGATCCGGAGAGCCTTGAGCTTTTCTCCCACGTACTTAAATCCGCCTTTTTCCTCATCATGGGATACGCTTTTCTGGACGCCTTAATAACCGAGAAAACCCTGAAAAAGATACTTCGGAGCAACCTCTATATAGCCCTTATTCTCCTGGTTGTATTAGCCCTTGGAATAGTCATGGTGGAGGGGAAGAACTTCGAGTTCATGGAAACCGTTAAAGAAGTTGTTTATGAGATAGCAGAGGTCACTGTCACCATAATGATAATAAACATAATCATTCACTCCTGGATGGACACAAAGGCGAGGAATCTCAATTCGTGGCCACGGCTTTTCTCTTCTTCCTCCTGGCGGATGTGGCCCATCTCTACAGCCTCCTCTGGGGCTTCTCGGAGCTGGAGTATATGGTGCGCCACTTACTGCGCCTGGCCGCCCTCGCCACCCTCACCTACAGCATGCTGGTGTACCAAAAAATGAGAATCCTTCTCCTAATGATTCTATTAATGGGATGCCTACAGAGCCCGGTTCATGAAAAAGGGAAAGAACCATTTCAGGAGCCGGGCTCTGGCGAAATGAGGAAAGTGACGGGTTATATAGGGGGTGCAGAGCTGCACCTTGAGGTAGCATTATCTCCTGAGGAAAGAGCCATAGGTCTCATGTACAGGGAAAGCCTGGGAGAAAAAAATGGCATGCTCTTCGTCTTTGAGGAAAAGGGAAACCACGCCATATGGATGAAAAACGTCAGGTTCCCCCTGGATCTTTTGTGGCTGGACGATGAAATGCGAGTCGTCTACGTCTACCCAGATGCATCTCCCTGCAGGAGCGACCCGTGCCCCATCTACATTCCCCCCGAAGATGCGAGATATGTGCTTGAGCTGCCCGCAAACTTCACCCTCAGACATGGCATCGGGATCGGTGATAGACTGACTCTGGAGACTGCTTATAGAGCTCCCTGACCCCCTCAATAACCTTAAGAGCCTCCAGGAAGTGCTGCTTGCTCTTTTCTTTTCTTAGATGGAGAAAATCCTGGATAACTCCTTTAAACCAATCGGCGTGCACAGAGTCCCTGCTCAGTCCCTCTGTAAACTCGTACACCTTATCCCCGTATGTTAATCTGTTCTCAAGAAGCTCGATCCTCTTGGGGCTGCTGCAGTGAATATTGACCTCCCTCTTGCCCGAGGTCCAGGTAAGGCTAACCCTGGCCCTTCTTTCTCCCGGGAAGAGCAGCTCAAACTCTACGTCACAGTCGACCCCTGAGTCTTTGAAATAGGCCATATGGTTCAGCCTTGCCTTCCCGAATTCGGAGCCCATGAGGTACATGGCTAAATATATATTGTGATAGCCGTGATCCATCAGGATCCCTCCCCCCGAGATGTCTGGATTGACCCGCCAGTCAGGGTTCCAGTGCTCATTCCCCCTGCTGTAACCCGTTCTCCTGGTCTCCATGATTATGTCGCCTTTGCCGTTTATAAGCTCCTTCATTTTCCGGTAATGGGGTGAGTATTTCCAGTTATGGACTGGAAAGAAGAAGATGTCGCTTTTCATCACGGCCTTTCTGATCTTGTCCGCCTCAGATGGATGGGCAATGGGTTTTTCGCACAGCACATCCACCCCCGCCAGGGATGCGAGATGAACGGCCTGAAGACGGTAGTTCGGCGGGGTGCACAGGTCAAGAAAGTCTATCTCCTCCTCTTCGAGAAGCTCCTCAGGAGTCGCATACGTCCTGAGACCGGCCATTCTGGCTCTCTCCCTCCTCTCGGGGCATAGATCAGCTACCGCCGAAATCTCAACCCCTAGGGCCCTGTAGGCGGGAAGATGGCCCTTCTCGGCGATGTTGCCGTAACCTATTATGGCGCCCCTCACCCAAGCACCCCCTTAAGGTATTTCATGGCCTCCTCCGCAGCCTGCCTGGGATACTGGATGTGCTGGTTAAGCTCCATGGAGAGCCAGCCGTCGTACTTGATGTCCTCCAAGAAGGTGAAAAGATCTCTGTAGTTCACATCTCCCTCTCCCGGGATCAGATGCCTGTGAGGATGTTCACCATACCTTGCATCATCGACATGAACATGAACGAGATAGTCTTGCATTTCCGTGATAAACTCCATAGGGGTCATATTTAAAGCTATGGCATGGCTCAGATCGCAGACTGTTCCGATGGCATCGCTGCCTGTGGACTCAATATATCTGACAACCTTGGAGGGTGTTCTGAGAAACTTTTCAGGCTCTGGCTCCAGGGCGATGGTCACATTGTTTTCCTCAGCGCAGCCGGCCAGGCGCTCCAGGGCATCGAGAAAACGTACCTCCATAGCCTTCGAGGGGGGCCTGCCGTGAAGATAGCCGGAAGCGGTTATGACCAGGCCTACGTCGAACATCTTCGCCAGGGTTATCACTCTCTCGAATTTTCGGATGTTTTCTTCCCGAAGCTCTTTGTTTGGGGTGATGTAGTCCAGGTGAGCGCTGAGGGCAGATATCTCGAATCCCCTGGAGGCGATCATGTCCTTCACCATGGCCACCTGCTCCTCGCAGTCGTACGGCGTGACATGCTGCCCCTTGCACCACAGCTCAACTGCCTTGAAGTCCAGTTTTTTCAAAGAATCCAAGGCATACTCTAGGGAGAAATTCTTGAAGGCGTTTGTAAAAAAGCTGAAAAACTTCATCCCGCCTTCCTCCCCTGCAGCAGGACAGATGCCTTATAAACCACGTCTGCCTTAACCTCATCAAAGCCGGCCCGCTTGAGCAGGTCTCTCCACTCCCCTATGTCGTAGATCCAGCATTTTCCAAACTCCACCACATGCCTAACGAACACCATATACGCCTTCAACAGAGGGTTGCCCGGCTTGAATATGTCATATATTATTATCTTCCCCCCCTTCTTCAGGACGCGGTTGGCATCCCGGAGGATGGGAGCTATGTTCCTGAACTCGTGAGAGGCCAGGGTGAAGTAGACGGCATCGAAGGTGTCTTCTTTAAAGGGCAGGTTATATGCGTCTCCCTGGATCAGCTTCACAGATGGGTTATCCCTGTTTTTGGACCGGTTTATCATGAGCATGCCCCTGGTAAGATCCAGGCCCACAACCCTCTTGGCTTTTATGTGTCCCGTGACATACCCCGTGCCACAGCAGAGATCAAGGGCGAGTTCTCCATCGCCAGAGGAAACTATCCTCTCCCTAACCCTTCCGTAGGTGCCCATCATCAGCACCTTGGTGAAAAAGTCATAGTACTTAGCAATAGCTTCGAATCTAGTTTTCTTCATATCAAGAACCCCACCGTTAGAAGAATCATCGTAGAGCTGTAGACCTTTACCATGGCCTCATTGGCAGCTGCCACCTTGATTTTATCCCTGTAGTACCTCCTCAGATAGCTTGCTGAGGCGTATGCGAAGGGTATGGAAAGAAAGGCCAGGAGAGCCTGGGCCGGGAAGAACCCGGCAGCGACCGAGGCGGCTATGAAGAGATATGTGACGGCCAAACTGAGAATAAACACGTCTTTCCCCCGCTCCCTACCCACCCGCACCACCAGGTTCATTTTCCTTGCTCTCTTATCCTCCTCGTAGTCCGGGATTTCGTTCACGACTATCATGGCCCACATCAGCATCCCCGGAACCAGGCCCGCGATTGCAGGCTCCAGGGCGACTTCTCCGGTCTGAACAAAGTAGGCCCCCAGGGTTATGACCGGGCCATAGCCAATGAGCATGGCGAGCTCCCCTATTCCCCTGTAGGCAAATCTGAAGGGCTTGGCGGAGTAGAAGACTGATATGAACAGGCCTGCCAGGATTATGTATATGAGAGTTGAACCCACGGTCAGGGTCAGATAAATCCCTATCCCGAGGGCTATAACGTAAAAGAGGAGCACGGTGGTGAGCATTTCCCTGGGGGTTATTACACCGTCTACCAGAACCCCGCTTCCGCCGCTGTAGGGGTTTTTCTTTCCGCTCCCTGAGGCATCTGTTCCATAGAGAAAGTCCAATGCATCGTTAAGCATCGTCAATGCGAACTGAACGAGAGCCATTCCGATGAAGGCAAGGGAGAAGTTGAAGGGATTGAAAACCCCTTTGGCGTGCCATGCTACTGCGCTGCCCAAAAGCACGGGAAGAACTCCTTGAGGAAGAAATTTAAGCCTTACAGCATCCACCCAAGCCCTCAGCTTCAATTCATCCACCACCGTTGAGCCTTGTCTCCAGGTGCTCCATGACGTACTTACCCACCTGATCCCTGTCAACCTCCTGCCATGCCCTGAGACATGCCCTGGCGATGACCTTGTCCAGGGGGGGCGGATTATATATGAGCTTCCTAATACTCCTGGGGCTGAGGGATAGGGGATCATAGTTCTTAGGCAGCATGTTATGCTCTATGGCGTATTTTTCCAGGCGGGTGTGGGGCTGAATGCCGAGGAAGAAAATCACGGGATTAACGTGCTCTTCCCCGAAGACATCCTCAATCTTCTTATACGCCGCCACGCTCTCCAGGAGAGATTCCCTTGTCTCAGTAGGGGCGTTGAGGGAGAAGTTGAGGAGAATCCTTTGGTCCTCATGGCCCGCTTTTTTTATTTTCTCACATGCCCTGAATATGTCTTTTATCTTATAGTCCAGGGTAAGGAAGTCTATCACCCGCTGAGAGCCGCTGGCGATGCTCAGCTCAAACTGCATTATCCCGCTCCGAAGCATCCTCTCGGCCAGGGCCACGGTTATGTTCTCGATCCTGATATATCCCCCCCACTCTATGTCCACCTTTTCTTTTATCACGGCATCCAGGGTGTCGATGCACCTGGGAACGTAGGTCCTGCCAGGGATGAACTGGGAGTCGACAAGCCATATCTTCTTAACCCCGAAGGCATGATGGAGCTGCGATATCTCGCTGGCAACGTCCTCGGGCCTTCTACACCTCACGACTTTTCCCTCAATATACGGATACAGGCAGTACATGCACCTGTGAAGGCATCCTCTTTTCGTCTGCACGCCCACGTACTCCCCCAGGTACTCCTTCATCTGAGGAAAAATCTCGGCCACGTATTCATAGTTAACCGGCCCAAGCTCCTCCGCCTTCACGAATCTTTTCTTCTCCCCCCTATAGATCCTGCCCTTGTGTTTGAAGACAACCCTCTCATCTAACAGGTCCTTGTTCTCAACCCCCTCCACGATCTTTGTCATGACATGCTCGCCCTCCCCCACAACACCCAGGATCCCTTCCTCGAGCCTGCCTATGACATGCTCCGGGAACACGCTGACCGCAGGGCCTCCGACAACGATCCTGCCATCATACCACTTAGCCGTGTCCCGGATGTATCCCATGTTCTCCTTTATTCGGGTATGGTAGTCCAGAATAGAAGATATGCCTGCCAGGGCCGCCCTCGCCTTTACAAGGGGATTAGGTGAATAGTAGAAGCGGAAGGCGTTCTCCAGGGACCGATCGCCGTGGTCAGGGGAGAAGATCTGTATGTCCCTCCATGAGAAAGCCACAACGTCTGGGCCGAATCTCTCTATTTCCCTCCGCAGGAACTTCTTCCTCCCATCCTTGTCGATGAGCGCCAGGTCGATTATCCTCTGTTCCGCCCCAGTAGCCCGGTATATGTAGTCGGCAAGATAAACCGATCCGGCGGGATATATCTTCCTGCAGGGAAGTCTTACGTGGAGAAGTCTCATGGCTGAACCATCAGTGGTCTGCTTTTATTTAAATTTATACGTTGCCTTATCCTGGAGGCGTTACTATTAAAAAGTCATAGATAGCAGCATACTCCATGCTTCCCCGCGAGTTCGTGGAGTACGCAGCAGAGTTCACCCTGGGGTTCCTTGCCACGGTTAGGGACGGGATACCCTCTATTGAGCTGGTGGAGTTTGAGGCTAAGCCAGAATATATATTAATAAGGGATATGCGCAAGGATGGAGTAGCGTGCCTCGTCTTCGCCAACGAACGATACTCCGAGAACTCGAAGATGGCCCAGGTGACTGGGGAGCTTGTCATGGAAGGAGGGGAATGCAGGCTCATTCCTCAAAGGGCCTACTGGACCTACCCCTTTAGCCTATCCTCCTATCCCAGGGAGATAGTTAGGAGGTGGCGCAGGAGATGATCCCCAGGGAGCTCGAGGAACTCCTTACCCAGATAAGAACCCCCGTGATACTGGCTACAGCGGGGGAAGAGCCACATGCAACCCCCATGAACTGGTTCTACGACGGTGATTTCTGGATAAGCCCCGCCGGCGGTACAAGAAAAATACGCAACATGAGGAAAAACAAAAATGTCTGCATAGCCTGCCTGGAGAACATGCATCCCGGTGGGAGAGGATTCATCCTTTGGGGCAGAATCGAGGAGATGGAAACAGGATTTCTTGCCTTCCTGCGGCACGCCTTCATCCTCAAGAGCATGCTGGAAAAAAAGTCCTCCATAGGGGTCGGAATAAAGCTCCTTCGTTACGCCCGGATCTACGCCGGCCACCCCAGCATTAAGTACTCTGCCCTTCCCTGGAAACGGTACTTCGTTAAGATAAGGATCCTCCGGGGGAGATACTGGCAGAACAGGGAGAGGCATGGGGAGAAGGAATTCACCATGGAGTAATTCATTCTTTCATCGCCTTACAGTAGAAGGCGATCCCCCTCATGTTCTGAATCTTCTCCAACCGGAGGCCTGCCTCCTTGAATATCTTTCGCAGGTCTTTTTCTTTGAAGATATGGACGAAGATCCTCAGGACATTCCAGCTTGGCGTTATTGTCAGGACAACGCCGCCGTCTCTCAGGAGTTTTTTAAATCCTCTAACCGCATTTATCGGATCGTTGAAGTAGTAGAGAGATCCCGCACTTATGACCGTGCCGAAGCTCTCGGGCTTAAAAGGGGGGCGTGACGCATCTCCCAAAACAAGGCTGCCCTTATAGGATTCCCTGGCCCTGGTGAGCATCTCCTTGCTCAGATCGATGCCCACCGCCTCTCTCATGTGCTTTGTGGTGTATCCTGTGCCCACCCCCACATCTAGGACGCGGCCCCCTTCAACGTCTCTCAGCAGGGTGTCCCTCATATCCGCGGTGTATATGAAGGGGTTGATTACGTCGTATACCTTGGACAGGAAGTCGAAGAAACGTCTCGCTCTGGCGGGGCCGACAAAGATTCCCATGATACCTAGGTGCAGACCACTAAATTTAAGTCTTTCCAACGAGAGAGATCTCTATGTGAAGCATGGGGAGGTATTAGAGGAAATAGAGAGGGAGATCCGGGAAAAAGGATACAGCTCAGTTGCTAAGAGGTTCTGGAGGCTTGTCAAAGAGGTCAAGAAGAGCCCCGACCTCGCTGTGAAATATGCTGAAAGAATAGGCAGGATCGACCAGGAGATATTCAGAGAAAAAGCCGGGATCACAGTGCCTTTACAGGTTGGGAACCTTTTGGCTATCCTAGGGATCGCCGCCAGCATAGGACTCATCGCCGCGGGGGCAGGAAGCCCTTATCCCATAGTTTATGCCGTGGCCTCTGCCTTTATACTGTCCACCGTCGTCCATCCTCTTGCCCATATAACGGCAGGAAGGCTGGCCGGCATGCGGTTCACTTTTTACTTCCTTAACGGCCCCATAAAGATAGAGCCCACAGTTAAGGTCGACTACGGAACATATCTCAGGGCCTCCCCAGAGCAGAGGGTGGCCATGCATCTGGCCGGTCCGGCTGCCACCGCCCTAAGCCCATTGCTCGTTATGGTGATTGCGTATAGCCTCGGTTATCCTGCAAGCTCCCTCTACGCCCTTGTGGCACTGTTTCTATTTTTCCTATCCACCGAGTTCATCCCCTTGCTCCTCGTAAAGGCCGGGTCTCCAAGGTTTCTCGGCCTTGACTTCAGAAAGAGCGACACCTACAGGGCCATGCGGGAGAAGAAACTCGCCTGAGCTTATTTCTTTATCTTGACGTACAGGGGGATGGCCGAGATCAATAGCCCTAGGGAGATGAGGAAAGCCGCCGCCCACAGCTCAGAGTACCGTATCTTATTGATCCCGTTGGCCACTAAGAAGACACCTATCAGCTTCGTGAATAAGTCCAGCCTCTGATGTATCGGCTTCTCCAGCTCAAGAGTCATTTAAACGACTTCTGTAATGATGGAGTAGTAGGAGAACAGCACCAGCATAATAGCCATGATTATCATCAAGGCTATACCTTTCTTCCTCTTGCTGGGATGGTACTCCTCGCCTTTGTCCCAGAAGGGCAGGAGCAGGAGTATAAGCCCGAACACTCCCGGCGCCAGGACACCTATCACCTTGGCGGAGATCGGGCCGATGTCCCATATCCAGAACTTCAGAAAACCAAATAGCGGGAGGAAGTACCACTCCGGAAAGATGGGCGTCAGGGTAGTGAAGGGATCCGCTGGATCGCCGAGGGGTGTTGGAAAATACGTGGCCAAGAATATTAGTCCTGCGATCATGATGGTAGCAGCAAAGGCCTCCATGAGGAGATGGTTGGGTATGAATGGCCAGCCCTCTACCTTTTCTTTTTCCTCCATCTTATAGCCCTCCTGAAATGCCCTGTCTCCTTATCATCAAGAACTTTATCGCAAGGATTCCCATTATTGTTAGAGGCAGCAAAACAACGTGGATTATGTAGAATCTGGACAAGGTGTTGGGTCCGACGGTTGGTCCGCCCTGCAATAGCTGGACGATTATGTCTCCAACAACGGGAACGGTACCAGCTATTTGGAGGCCCACCGTTGTAGCCCAGTAGGCAAGCTGGTCCCATGGGAGCAGGTATCCGGTGAATCCCTCGAATAAACTCAGGCCCAATACCGATACCCCTAAAACCCAGGTAAGTTCCCTGGGCTTTTTATAAGAGCCGGTGAGGAAAACCCTGAAGGTGTGCAAAACGATTGCGGCGATGAAAATATTAGCACCCCAGGCATGCAACCCCCTAATAAGACTCCCCATATAAACCTGGGTCATGATGAATTTCACGCTCTCATATGCAGCCTCCGGGGTGGGTTTATAGTACATGCCCAGGAGAATACCTGTGGCGATTTGAAGCAAGAAGGCGGCGAAAGCCAAGCCGCCGAGGCAGTACATCGGGTGAGTGGCATAGTCGGGAATAGGCTTCTTCATGACTCCCTCCAGGAAGTCCTTCATATTATTCGGTACAGTGGGCTTCCAGCCGGGAGTGTCGACGTATTTGAAGTACCTCTCATCGAAAAAATCGATGACCTTCTGTATTATCCCCATCACACCGCCCCCTTGTTCTTGTAGACATCCAGGGTTTTAACATAATTGAGGTCTTTCCAGTCCACAGCCCATATCTCTTCCCCACGTTTTTCCAGCTTTATCTCAGGGATAGCTGCGGGGGGCGGCCCGCTGATCACGCTGGCACCATTGGAGATGTCGTACATACCATTGTGGCAGGGGCATGTGAGGATACTCTGCTCCGGATCCCAGTTCTTGGGGATGCATCCCAAGTGGGTGCATAGCAGGCAGTAAGAAACTATCTCATCAGGAAGACCAATGTTCTCGTTGGCACCTCCGCCCATATCTTTGCCATCAGCCTGGGTAGCCCCTTTGCGCTGATGAGTAACCTTTCCCTCCAGGTACCATAACCCACCCACTAGGGTTATCTTGCCGAAGTTGAAGTTAAACATGGTGAAAGAGCCCGGAGAAACATCTTTAAGATCGGCCACTTTTATGGGGCCGGGCTTGACCTGCCCCTTTGGCATAGGCCAGTCAGGGCTTGGAGAAACATATCTCAGCACCACGGGTACAGAATTAAGGACAGTGAAACCTATACCGCAAACAGCCGCATATTTCACAAGATTTCTCCTGGTGGTCTTCTTCATGGCTATCTACTCCAATGCATGTACTCTCTCGTAGTCTAAGTAGCCCTTTTCCAGAGCCCAGAACAAACCCGCAAGGACGAGGAGGGCCGTTATCATGAGGCGCCCCACCATAGTTGTGTCCTTGACGACGGCGGCATAGTAAAGGAGGAAAACGGTTATGACGGCTTCAATCATGGCGAGAGCCACGACCAATGCCTGGAACCCGGGTGAGTCCTTTTCCTTCCGCTCGATCTTTTCGATTTTCATACGGACACCTAAGTGTGTTTATAGATATATACCATCAACATAACTGTGAATAAAACGCCGAATACAAGGAGGCCGATGTCCCACTGGGGCAGATGAACCCCTATCTCCTCTTTTTTCCACTCTTTCATCAGAGTGACGAGACTGTTTATCTGCTCATCCGTCAGGACCCCCTTCCAGGGAGGCATGCCCTTATCCGCCCTGCCCTCTGATATAACCTTCGCCACAGCCGCTGGGTCGCTCTCAGCCACGAATTTATTACCTAAAAGAGCAGGAGCGGCCTCTGTGCCTTTTCCGCCCTCACCGTGGCAGGCCATGCACTTGGCATTATAGAGCTCTTCACCCATGGGAAGGGCTTCTCCTGCTGCCTCTTTTTTCTCAGGAGCCGGCTTTTCCTCCTTTGCCTCTTTTACCTCCCAGCTCCTTATATAGGCCACAAGGTCATCGATTTGCGACTCCTCCAGGGGGCCGCCGTTGGCCTTTCCGAAGGCGGTCATGGCCGTCCCAGGCCTGCCGTTGGTTATGGTGTTTTTGATGAAGGCGTTGTCCTTAGATTTGAGAAAATCCTGATTATTCAAAGCAGGGAAGGTGCCTGGCACCCCTTTTCCGTCAGGCATATGGCAACCGGAGCAGTATGTCTTGTAAAGCTCTGCCCCAGACTCTGCGGAGGCTGCGTATACCACGCCCATCAGGGCGAAGGCCAGAACGACAGGAATCAATGCCTTCATTTTCCCTTCTATAACTAACACGATTCCAATATAAATATTTCGATAACCAAGAGAAAGACCTACGAATCTACATACGTTGGGAAATGGTGCTCAAAGGCAGCTCAGCTACGGAAAGATGAGCATTGATACCGGGACCAGATATTGCCTATCCTACTATGGGAACTATTTAATATTCGCAGCCTGTTAGAAAAACCCGCTCCAGAGAAGTTTGCAATCTGATCGCCAACACCCCTAGCCCCTGCTTCGCCGGCCCGTCAAAGGCGGCTGGGGCATGTTGTTAATGAAAGACAAAGGGTGCTTTGGGCCAGTATATATAGCCCTTCAGTTTTTTATTCATGAATCTCCTCCCCCTCCGAGTGGGTACATAAACCCTTGTTTTATTATCTGCCTCGATGACTTTCTCCACGTATCCATTCTCTTTTAAGGTGTAAAGGAGGGGGTATACCATTCCCTGACTCACCTCCACTCCAAAGCTCCGGGATATTGTTTTTATAATGTCTATACCGCACATGGGACGCTGCTGCAACAAAGACAGCACAAGGACATCCAGAGACTTTTTTATCCACTCATCCATATTCCTCTCTGAAAGAATTTTGATGGAAGGGTGAGAATCTCCAGCGAAGAAGACGGTTGTGCCTTTCTTTGTGGATAGTGTGGACCTCTCGTGAAGCCTAACAAGCTCCTGCGCCTCCACATGGCCAAGGATCGACATGTTAAAGACACTCATGGTCGTGAAGCGCCGGACATCCCATGAATGGATCCATTTCTCTAGGTCCAAGACAAGCCCCATAGAACCATTTCTCAGGGGCACCCCGAAGTCCAGCTGAAGCCTAATGGCTCCGTGTTCCTCAAATCTCCGGCCCAGTTCCTCAAGGGCGTGGCGAAGGCTCTTAATAATTCCTGCGGATAAGGAGGATAATTTTTTCCTGGACATAGGGACCATCAATACATGTTCTCCGGCATCTCCCAGGTGGCGGCGCAACTTAAGTCCCTCCTTGCCTCCGGGATAAACATGGCAACAAAACTCTCCTCTATCCAAGCATCTCTCTAGAAAAGACGCCAT
>Ga0256830_1001608_pt1 | contig 15751 bp, 16 predicted proteins | sample 128326metaG_FD_190537 | JGI IMG/M metagenome (GOLD analysis project Ga0256830, IMG submission 190537) | Hydrothermal vent microbial communities from Lau Basin, Pacific Ocean - 128-326 | ecosystem: Environmental > Aquatic > Marine > Hydrothermal vents | place: Pacific Ocean: Lau Basin | collected... | reverse complement strand
CGACAAACAAGGGGTGGGTTACCAGGCAGTTTACGGCCGTTGCGTGTTGGTTTTTGAGCTGTTTTACCGCTCCGGCAATGGTGCGGCCGGTGCTGGCCACATCATCCACAATGACAACCGTGCGAGCTGCAAAATCAAACGGTGGCAAAACTATTTCCACTTGGTGGTCACTGTGCCTGTGTTTGGTGGCTACGCACCAGTCGAGACTGGTTTCATCGGCAATCTGTTTCACCCATTGTTCTGACTCTGCATCCGGCCCCAGCAATACCGGCTGTGTTGGCCGGGTGGCAAGAAACGCTGCCATCAGTTGCGTGGCCGACAGGGTGACTGTTTCTGTATTGGGGATGGCTTCGTCCAGCCTTGCTATGCGATGAAGGTGGGGGTCAACGGTAATGATCTTGTCGATCAGTTCGCCCAGCCATTGACCGATGATTTTTTGGCTCACAGCCTCTCCGCGATGAAAGGCGATATCCTGGCGCATATAGCAGAGATAGGGGGCAGCCAGGGTGATATGTTTGACGCCTTGTTGTCGGGCAACCTGAACGCTTAATAAAAGCTCGATCAGCTTGTTGTTGGGGCGATCCAGGCTGCGGCAAAAGATAATCTGTTTATCCAGTCCGGTCGGTAATGTGACCTTGCTTTCGCCATCAGGAAAGCGATGTATCTCAACCTCGCGGTACTCAATGTCTAGCGCTGCGGCAAGTCGCTTGCCCTGATCACGATAATCTTTGAATCCAAGTAGCTGCATGATTAGAATTCTACGTAGGCTCTGGCTAATTTGTCGGCGTTGCCAATGGTGTAACCGCTGCCGCTTTCATCGCTCAGGGTGCGGGCGAATTCGAAGTCACTTTTGAATAGCGCATGGACGCGATACAGCGTTTGCCCCTTTTTGACGTGCTCTCCCAGTTTTACAAACAGGTCTATACCTGCGCCCTTGTCCATTGGCGCACCGGCAAAGCGCGCCAGCCTGGCAATATGAAAATTGTTGATATCGATGACAACACCATTTTTATCTGCGCATATGTCATAGGTGAGTTCTCCCAGTGCCGGTGGTGACGTGTTTCGGCCCTGGCTATCGACGATGTCATTCATCTTGGCCATGGCACGCCCTGACTCCACGATATCGCGGGCAATGTTGTAGCCCTGGCCGCCACGCACGTCCGGATCGAATTCGATCACCCGCCCGGCCAGGCGTAAGGATTTTTGCAGCAGATCATCGGGCGCATCCGGGTCATTATTCAGCACCTGCATGACATCGCGGGCCTCCAGCACCGGGCCGATTCCTTTGCCGATAGGTTGGCGGCCATCGGTAATCACAACTTCAAGATGAATGCCCAGTTGATCGCCGACAAATTCAAACAGTTTACGTAGCGCCAAGGCCTCACGCATGTGACGTACTTTTGCGGTGGGACCAATGGGGATGTCAATCAGCAAATGGGTTGAACCTGCCGCCATTTTTTTCGACAGAATAGACGCCACCATCTGACCTTGTGAGTCAATGCTTAAGGGGCGCTCTACCGATATCAATACGTCATCCACCGGGGCCAGGTTGGCGGTGCCGCCCCAGCCGATACAACCGCGTTCTTGACGGATGATATGGTGCAGCTTGCCTGGCGGAAGCTCTACCTCGGCCAATACTTCCATGGTGTCGGCTGTGCCTGCGGGCGAGGTGATGGCGCGACTGGATGTTTTGGGAATCAGCATGCCGTGGGCGGCCACAATTGGTACCACCAGCATTGAGGTGCGATTACCGGGAATGCCGCCGATGCAGTGTTTGTCGACCACCAGGGGTTCATGCCAATCGAGTCTGGCACCGGTCTCTGTCATTGCCTTGGTGAAGTGCAGCACCTCGTCGCGATCCAGACCGGTTTGGCCAGAGGCAACCAGAAATGCCGCCAATTCCATCTTGGAAAAGCGGTGTTCGACAATGTCGCGGGCGAGATCCTGAAAATCGCTTTCATCAAGCCGCTTGCCGGCAATCTTTTTTCGTATGGCTTCCATGGCTGATGGCGGCTTGGCGTGGGCGACGTATACCGTTGCCCCTTCACCTATTTTGATTTGGGCGAAGGCCTGTTCTGACAGCCCAAGATCGCCGGGCGCAACAATCTTTTCATCGTCTACAACGTTGAGCACGGCAAGAATGGTGTTGCCATTGGCCTTTATTTCAATCTTGGAAAGGGCCTGAAACCCCTCGGCACGATACACCCCGCAGTCACGATGCAAATAGGCAACATTCTCTCGGTAGGTATCGATAGCGACGCGGCGTAGTTTCAGGGATTGCTTGGCTGAGTTGTTTTGTTTGCGCGTCATGTTAGGGCCTGTTAACACTATTGAGAAAGCATCGCTGGAGGCCATTTTTTCTCGGAACAAGGCGCATTGAGCGTGGCGTACTGAATGTACGCGAGCGAAATGCAACACAGTTCCGGGGAAAAATGGCCCCAGCCCGGAGGGTTGCCGCCCCAAAAGGGGCCATGCGGCGTTACTCGTCGTTCATTTGGAACCACCGAACTTCTCTCCTCGTGCCTAGTGGTCCATGCGGAAAATTATGTAACTGTTCGCCTCGTGAGAAGGTACAGCTCTGTGTTGGCAAAACTCGAAATGGAACCACCATTCCAGCGTTTTGCCGCCTTGATCTGCACCTTCTCACTGTGCTCCTTAAGTAACAGAACTTCCCGCATGGACCACTAGCCTGGCCCCTTTTGGGGCGGCAACGCTGATTTCTCAATAGTGTTAACAGGCCCTAAAAAGGTAGCACAGTTGAGAAAAAGTGCGCTAATTAGCCTCTTTGGGCGCTTGTTGCTGTAGTGCCCACATGTGGGCATAGGCATCGCCCTTTTTCAGCAGTTGGTGATGTGTGCCTTTTTCTACAATACGCCCTTCATCCATCACCAGAATTTCATCGGCGTCGACAATCGTGGAGAGGCGGTGGGCGATGACCAGGGTGGTGTGTTCTTTTGCCACCTCTTTGAGTTCTTGCAGTATCGCCTGTTCCGACTTTGAGTCCAGCGCCGAGGTGGCTTCGTCAAAGATGAGGATGGTGGGGTTTTTTAATACCGTGCGGGCGATGGCAATACGCTGTTTTTCGCCGCCTGAGAGTTTCAGGCCGCGTTCGCCCACGGTGCTGTCGTAGCCGTCGGGCAGCGAGGTGATGAAATCGTGAATGTGAGCGGTTTGTGCGGCGCGGATGATCTCTTCTTCCGTGGCGTCAGGACGGCCGTAGGCAATGTTGTACTTGATACTGTCGTTAAACAGCACAGTGTCCTGCGGTACGATACCGATGGCGGCGCGCAGGCTTTTTTGCGTGATCTCGCGGATGTCCTGGTCATCAATCAGGATGCGTCCCTTATCAACTTCATAGAAACGAAACAGCAGGCGTGACAGGGTCGATTTGCCCGCCCCGCTATGGCCGACCACGGCGACCTTCTTGCCCGCCGGAATTTCAAAATCCACGTCATGAAGAATCTGGCGTTTTTTGTCATAACCGAAGGAGATATGTTCAAAGCGCACCGCGCCCTCTTTTATTTGCAGCGGGGGGGCGTCCGGTCTGTCTTGTACGTCTGGATTGTTATCCAGCAGGTGAAACATTTTTTCCATATCGGTCAGCGAATGCTTGATTTCGCGATAGACGAAGCCAAGAAAGTTAAGTGGCATAAACAGTTGCAACAGGTAGGCGTTGACAAGCACCAGATCACCGATGGTCATCTCACCTTTCACGACGCCATTGCTGGCGAGAATCAGCAGCGCCGTCATGCCGATGGCAATGATGGTGCCTTGGCCAAAGTTGAGCAGGCTGAGTGAGGTCTGGTTTTTGATGGCTGCCGCCTGCCATTTTTTCAGTTTGCTGTCGTAGCGCCCGGCTTCGTAATCCTCGTTGCAAAAATACTTAACCGTTTCGTAGTTGAGCAGTGAGTCGATGGCGCGGGTGTTGGCCCTGGAGTCCAGCTCGTTCATTTGACGGCGGAAACGCATGCGCCACTCGGTGACGGTTAGCGAAAAGGTGATGTAGGCAGCAACGGTGACAAAGGTGATGATGGCGAACCAGGCGTCGTAATTGATGAACAGAATGACAGTGACCAGGCTGATCTCCAGCAGCGTCGGCACGATGTTGAATATCATGAAGTTGAGTAGAAAGCTGATGCCGCGGCTGCCGCGTTCGATGTCGCGCGATACGCCGCCGGTTTGGCGTTCGAGGTGAAAGCGCAGTGACAGCCGGTGCAGGTGTTTGAAGACCTGCAACGCTACACGACGGATAGAGCTTTGCGTCACCTTGGCGAAAATAGCGTCGCGCAATTCACCAAAGGCCGATCCCACCAGACGCAATGCACCGTAACCCAGCAGCAGGGTGAGTGGCAGGGTCAGCGCAATATCGGTGGCCGACAGTTGATCGACGATATCCTTGAGAAACCAGGGCATGGTCACCATGGCGACCTTGGCCAGTACCAGGCAGGCCAGCGCCGCCATCACGCGGGGTTTGTGCTCCCACAGGTAGGGTATCAGGGTGCGGATGGTCTTCCAGTCGTTACGATTGCCGGAAGGAGACTCTTGGGCAAAACTGCGCATGAGAGGGCTTTATCAATTCAATTAGGAATTGATAAAGCTAGCAGATCCGCTTTCGAATGCGCAATGTAAATTAGTTAGGTCAGCTAAACGCAGGCTGGAGCGTCAGCGGCGGGCTGTCATCTGCCACCAGATCGGCTAGGGTGAATTGGTTCAGAATACTGAGAAAGCCCTCGCGGGCCTGGGTGAGGGCATCTTTCAGCTTGCAGCCGCCAACAAACGGACAGTCTTGTGACGGGGCCTGGAAGCATTTGATGATGTTGACGCCCCTCTCCATCTCATTCACCACATCCCCGGCGCGGATATCACAAGCGGCTTTGGCCAGGCGGATGCCGCCCCGAGCACCGCGGTTGGTGAGAATAAACCCGCTGATCCCCAGTTGATGCACGACTTTGGCAATGTGGTTGCGAGAAACCTTATAACTTTCAGATATTTCCTGAATAGTGGCTTGAGCATTATTGTTTTTGGCCAGATACATCAAGACGCGAAACGCATGTTCTGTGAAAGTGGTTAAGTGCATCTCAATTATCCCTATGTATTGTGGGTGCTTTATGGGGATAATAGCAGCAAAGATTGTGCGGGAATAGCCTGTGTTTCCCGCTGCTATTGTGGCGTGATTGCGCGGCGAAGTGGGGAGGGGTTGGAATATGGTATAATTCGCCCCCATTTTATTTGAGTTCTAGACAGTCCTGCATTCCGCAGGTTGAAGTTGGAGGTGAACATGCCCATTTACGAATACAAGTGCGATGCTTGCGGTCACGAAATGGAAGCCCTGCAGAAGATGAGTGATCCAGCGTTAAGCGATTGCCCCGAATGCAAAGATCCAGGGCTGAAAAAACAGATATCTGCCGGAGCTTTTCAACTCAAGGGTTCCGGCTGGTACGAGACGGATTTCAAAAACAGTGGTAAATCAAAACCTGCACCGTCGTCGGCCTGTGGCACGGGGGCGTGTCCCGCCGCCAAGGGTTAAGCCCGACAGGCTCCTGGGCAGCAGGGTTTAAAGTGGCAGCGAATCGCTGCCATTTTTTTATGGTCGGGAGTGGTGAAAAGTTGCGCCAAGGCCGGTCAAATCGTAACATTGCCTCCCCTTGCGGGTATTCCCGCTCATCCTATTTTATTGTGTAAGTTAAGCGTAAGGAACGGAACAGCATGCGTACCCACTATTGTGGTCAGGTGACAGAGACCCTGGTTGATCAGGACGTCGAGGTTTGTGGTTGGGTTCATCGTCGCCGCGACCACGGTGGCGTTATTTTTATTGATCTGCGTGATCGCGAGGGGATTGTCCAGGTGGTGTATGACCCGGATATCCATGATGTGTTTGCCACTGCCGAGCGTGTGCGTAACGAGTATGTGCTGCGTTGCAAAGGCAAAGTGCGCTTGCGCCCGGAAGGCACTGAAAACGCCAATATGGCCACTGGCAAGATCGAGATTCTGGGCCAGGATCTGGAGATTCTCAACCGTTCTGAGCCGCCGCCGTTTCAGATGGAAGACGATACCGATGCCTCGGAAGAAGTGCGCCTCAAGCACCGTTACCTGGATTTGCGTCGTCCCGAGATGCAGCAGCGTATGCAGATTCGTGCCCAGGTGACACGCCACCTGCGTCACTTTCTCGATGAGCGTGGTTTTCTCGAGATTGAAACCCCATTCCTGACCAAGGCGACCCCAGAGGGCGCACGCGATTATGTGGTGCCAAGCCGTACCCATGAAGGCAAGTTTTTTGCGCTGCCGCAATCCCCCCAACTGTTTAAGCAGCTGCTGATGATGAGTGGTTTCGACCGTTACTACCAAGTGGCGCGCTGCTTTCGTGACGAAGACCTGCGGGCTGACCGTCAGCCCGAATTCACCCAGCTGGATATCGAGGCTTCATTTGTTTCAGAAGATCAGATTACTAATCTGATGGAAGATATGTTCCGCGACATCTTTACCCATGTGCTTGAGGTGCCGCTGCCTCACGAATTTCCTCGCATGACCCATGCCGAGGCGATGGAGCGTTACGGCTCCGACAAGCCTGATCTGCGTGTGCCGCTGGAGCTGATCTCCATCACCGATCTGATGAAGGAGGTTGAGTTCAAGGTTTTCTCCGCGCCGGCCAATGATCCCAAAGGCCGTATCGCGGCGTTGCGTCTGCCCGGTGGCAGCAAACTGAGCCGTAAAGAGATTGATGACTACACCAAATACGTGGGCATCTATGGCGCCAGGGGCTTGGCCTATATCAAGGTTAACGCGCTGGCCAAGGGGCGTGAGGGGTTGCAGTCGCCCATCCTCAAGTTCCTGCCGGATGACGTGATCGACGGCATTATGAGTCGTGTCGGCGCAGAAGACGGCGATCTGGTCTTCTTTGGGGCCGACAAGGCTAAGATTGTCAATGAGTCTTTGGGGGCGCTGCGCGTTAAGCTGGGGCATGACCTGGACATCATCGAGCACGGCTGGAAGCCGTTGTGGGTGGTTGATTTCCCGATGTTCGAGTTCGATGAAAAAGAGAATCGCTACACCGCCCTGCATCACCCATTCACCGCGCCGGTTGGCACCGTAGAAGAAGTGGCGGCAAACCCGGACGCCGCGCTCTCTCGTGCCTACGATCTGGTGCTGAACGGCACCGAGGTGGGGGGCGGTTCTATCCGTATCCACAGTCCGGACATGCAGCAGGAAGTGCTGAAACTGTTGGGTATTGATGAGGTCGAAGCCAAAGACAAGTTTGGTTTTTTGTTAGAGGCACTGGCCTATGGTTGTCCGCCGCACGGCGGTATTGCCTTTGGCCTGGATCGTCTGGTGATGTTGATGACCGGCGCTCAGTCTATCCGTGACGTGATGGCGTTTCCAAAGACCCAGACGGCCAGTTGTCCGTTGACCTCAGCACCCACCGCGATTGGTTCAGGACATCTGCGCGAACTGGGGTTGAAGCAGCGCCAGTCGGCAGTCAAGGAATCCGCATAACTTCTTGTTAATTTGGTGTTTTATTAATGAGCCAAAGCAGCTTAGCTCTACAGGATTTTTCCAGTCTCCAGGACGGTGATTGTCTGGCGCGTATTCGCGCCGCCAAAGAGACCCTGGGCGATCGCCTGCTGATCCTCGGGCATCATTACCAGCGTGAAGAGGTGTTCCAGTTTGCCGACGCCGTTGGCGACTCCCTCAAACTGTCGCGTGTGGCCGCTGATTCAAAGGCGCAGTACATTGTGTTTTGCGGCGTGCATTTTATGGCCGAGGTGGCGGATATCCTGTCGCGCCCTGAGCAGGTCGCCATCTTGCCCGATCTGGCCGCTGGCTGTTCCATGGCCGACATGGCCAACCTGGCCAAGGTGGATCGCGCCTGGAAAGAACTCAGCCAAGTGATTGACCCCGATGAGTGTGTCACGCCCGTGACCTACATCAACTCCGCCGCCGATCTGAAGTACTTTTGCGGTGAGCACGGCGGTATTGTCTGCACGTCCACGAATGCGCCGCATGTGCTGGAATGGGCCTTCACGCAGCGCGAAAAGGTGCTGTTTTTTCCGGACCAGCACCTGGGGCGCAACACCGCCTATAAAATGGGTATCCCGTTGGACGAGATGGTGGTGTGGGATTTCGACCAACCCATGGGCGGCCTGACTGAGGAAGCGATCAAAAAAGCCAGGATGATCCTGTGGAAGGGGTTCTGTTCCGTCCACCAGATGTTTCAGCCGGATCATATCGATGCCTTCAAGGCTAGGTTCCCTGATGGCAAGATTATCTCCCATCCTGAATCTTCTTATGAGGTGTGCCAGAAGTCGGATTATGTCGGCTCCACCGAATACATTATCAAGACTATTCGCGATTCTGCGGATGGCACGCGCTGGCTGGTGGGCACCGAGCTTAATCTGGTGAAACGCCTGGCAGAACAAAACCGCGCCCGCGGCACCCACGTACACTTTATGTCGCCGACCATCTGCATGTGTTCCACCATGTTCCGCATCGACCCGCAGCATCTGTTGTGGACGTTGGAAAATTTGTTGGAAGGCAAGGTGGTGAATCAGATCACCGTGCCGGAGCCTATTGCCAGCAAGGCGCGTCTGGCCTTGCAGCGTATGCTGGATTTGAATATCTAGTGTTTGTTACACCACACCAGTAGATGCCAACCACTTCCAAGGCCCATGAATAACTCAGAACTGGAACAACTCAAGGCTATCGTCGTCCGCGCAGCAGACGAAGAGCTGTTGCCCCGTTTTACCAAAATAGGGCACTCCCTCAAGTCCGATGGCAGTCTCATTACCGAGGCTGACTTGGCGATGCAACAACGCCTTGAATCCGAGTTGAAAGCGCTCTTTCCCGATTACGCATTTGTTGGTGAAGAGATGAGTGAGGCCGAACAAGATCGCCTGATGGCCGACCATTCACGCCCCATCTGGATACTTGATCCGATTGATGGTACCCGCAACTTTGCCGCAGGGTTGCCCAGCTTTGCTCCCTCGCTCGGCCTGCTCCAAGAGGGCGAAATTGTCGCGGGGATCGTTTATGATCCCTGCCGAAAAGAGTGTTTTAGCGCCATCAAAGGGCAGGGCAGTTGGTTAAACGGTAAGCCGATCCAGCCGCTTCACACCGCCACAGCGTTAACGCAAAGCATTGGTTTGATCGACTACAAGCGCCTGGACCGCGAGTTGGCCTGCCGCTTGGTGACAGAGCAGCCCTTTAGTTCACAGCGCAGCATTGGCTCGGTGGCCCTGGACTGGTGTTGGTTGGCTACTCATCGCTGCCATGTTTACCTGCATGGCAAACAACGGCTTTGGGACTACGCTGCCGGTTTTCTGGTGTTTGCTGAAGCTGGTGGGCAGGCCTGCACGCTTGATGGCGAGGCCCTGTTTCAGCCCCATCTACAGCCTCGTTCAGCCGTCGCAGCCCTGGATGAAGATATCTTTAACGAATGGACACGCTGGCTTGGTATTCGCCCGAATCCGTCCCTTCAGGATGGCGCATAGCACAAGCCTTTGCATCCACCCTGAAGGTACGGATTCAGTCAAACTGACATTGTTGGTGGGTTGATAAGCACAAGGATTAGGGACAAAAAAAGCCGCTCACTTGAGCGGCTTTATTGAATGCTGGAGCTGACGCGCTTTACGTGGAAGGCGTAGAGCAGGCCAGTTCTTCTTCGATAGTGTCGAGGCCGGCTTCAACCGCATCAATCGCTTTTTGATCGTGTGGGTTTACCGGACAGCCGCATTTGTGAGTGTCATTGGTGGCGTGCAGGCGGGCTTGCTCCAGATGCCATTGGGCAACCTTGATATGTTGATCTACATTCATTTTAAAAAGTCCTTCAATATTCTGAATTGGAAAGGTAAAGTTGAGCGCATTGCTCGGGTAACGGATTCTACCACAAAAGTTTTGTCTGGTTTTATTGGGAAGGATTGTCATGTTTCTCAGTGTATTGCGACCAATTCTACGTGCGGGTATATTTTCTGAAATTTAGTGAAGGAGTTTGTGATGAGTGGTTGTTGTTCTCCAAAGGCCGAAAAACCTGATCATGCCAAGCATGATTCCCATCGCCAGGATGTGCGCGATGCCTATGCCAAAGTGGCAAATGCCGAGACCGATGGAAGCAGTTGCGGTATCGAAAGCAGCTGCTGCGGGGTGTCGGATGATGCCGCGATCAATACCTTGATATCAACGCGTCTCGGTTATAGCGAAGAGGATCTGGCCAAGGCACCCTCCGGGGCGGACATGGGCCTGGGTTGTGGCAATCCCCGCGCCATCGCTTCGCTTAAGCCAGGCGAGGTGGTGGTTGATCTGGGGGCCGGAGGCGGCTTTGACTGTTTTCTTGCTGCCCACGAAGTGGGCGAGACCGGGCATGTGATTGGGGTTGATATGACACCGGATATGCTCAGCAAGGCGCGTAATAATGCCACCAATGGCCAGTACAGGAACGTTGAATTTCGCCTGGGCGAGATTGAGCACCTGCCGATTGCCGATGAAACGGCAGATGTCATTATTTCCAACTGTGTCATCAACCTGTCGCCCAACAAGCCGCAAGTATTCAGGGATGTTTTCCGTGTATTAAAACGCGGTGGCCGCTTGGCGATTTCCGACGTGGTGGCCACTGTTGAGTTGCCTGAAGAGATGCGTAACGATCCCTCCCTGATCGCTGGTTGCATGGGCAATGCCTCGCTGATCGAAGATCTGGAGGTGATGCTTAAGGATGCCGGGTTTGTTGATATTCGTATTGAACCCAAGGACGAATCGAAGGCATTTATTCGTGATTGGGCTCCGGATCACAACGTGACCGATTACGTGGTGTCAGCCGCTATTGAAGGGGTAAAGCCTGGCGCAGCTTGCTGTTAGGTGTCGCGGTCTCCTGAGATAATTCAGGGGGCCGCCCTTGTTACCTTGCGTGTCCCCGGCTGGGGGCAAATCAATCAAACTGGATGCCGACCTCGTAATGCTCCTCATCACCCAGATCTATGGACCATTTGATTTTTCCTGAGCGTTTCTCGCTGAACCCCTCAAGCCCTTCCAGCCATAACTCATCGTTCAGTTCGTGTGCAAACCCCACCTGCATGCCAACACCGCCAAGACTAATGTTGGTGATAGTACCCATGTAGTGGGTGCGATCAGCGCTGTCTATGCCACTTTCCCGAGTGTGGTAGATGGTGCTTTCCGAAATACGTGTGCGCGGGTATTTGCGTTTTTCGGCCGACATATAAAATCCTTATTATTTTAGTATGTTAGCTTCCGAGAATAGCACGGGCCCCGGCCAGTTGAAATATAGAGCGCGCTGTAAATTGGGTGCTATGCGTGGCTTAGGGTATAGTTACGCCGTTGATTTACCGAGACGTCGAAGCTTGGGGTGGGTTTATAATATGCGAGTCAAAACAACGTTTACTATTGCGCTGCTGGTCTGTTTAACGACGGCTTGTAGCAGTCTGTCGATTGGCCCAGCCTCTGTTGGACAGTATTCCCGGCAAGTGAGTGGCTTGCTGGCCGACGGTGAGATTGGCGAGGCCGATACGGTGTTGGGCGAGATGGAACTGTATTTTCCGGAAACCCCTCAAATGCAGGCGTTGTACGTCAAGTTAATCGAGGCGTATTACAAGTCCGGGGACAAAAAAACAGCGGCGGCTGCGGCGGCTCGTTTCATCACCATGTACCCAGAGCATAAAAATATTGACTACGTCTACTACCTGGGCGGCATGGCCAGTTATTACCGCGGTATTTCCGGCGCGGCCCCCTCAGCCAAGATACAGGACTCCAAGGCGGCGCGAGATGCGTTGAAATATTTTGATGCGCTACAGGAGTGTTGTCAGGGCAGCATTTATGACATCAAAGCGCAGGAAAAGGCAGTGCCTCTCGCCCCGCTGGTGGTCAAACATGAGTTTGGGGTTATGCGCAACGAATTTTTGGAAGGAGACAACACAACAGCGTTGCTCGTTGCACAATACATTGTTCGCCGTTTCCCTAACCAAGATGAAGCTGGTCTGGCAGCCTTAATGGCGGCGGCATCGGATGACCCCCTGAAATTAAAGAGAATTCTGGATATGACTGCCGACGCAGATATCTCGGCACGAGAGGTGCGAGCCCTGCTGAGTGGGGTGGCTATGGGCGATGCTGCGCTACCTTCCAGGACGAAAGCGCCGCCTGTTAAACCGCTTGTGACAATCAGCAAAGAGGTAAATGTTGCGCCTGTGCCGGTTGTTGTGCCAAACGTTGTGGCGCAGGCGGTGCCCCAAAAACCTGTTTCGCCACGAACTGAAGCACCAAAAACAGCAGGGGCAACCCACAAGCCGCGCCTGTACACTATTCAATTGGCGAGCAACCGTACGCTTGGGCCGCTTAAGGCACGCATGAAAAAATTGGGGGTCAGTGATCAGGTGAGTTACCAAACCCGCGAGGTGAAAGGCGAAGTCTGGTTCTCAGCGTTGTACGGTGGTTACACCGCTCGCGCTGAGGCAACGGCTGCATTGCCCAAGGTGCGCCAGTTAACCGCTGCCAGCGATGCCTGGGTAAGGCGCATGCCTGACGTTGGCCTGGTACAGTAAATATAAAGTGCAATAAATGTGGCTACCCGCGTATTTAATTTAAGAAACGTACCTGATGACGAAGCGGAGGAAATCCGCCAGTTGCTCACTGATAGTGATATCGATTTTTATGAGACACCTGCTGGTAATTGGGGGATTTCCATGCCCTCGTTCTGGGTAAAAAACGACAACCAGGTTGCTCTGGCAAAGCGTGCCATCGAGGCATACCAGCAACAGCGTGCGGTTCGGATGCGTGAAGAATTTGCGCAGTTAAAGGCCGAGGGGCGACAGCGCACATTCGTTGATTTGGTCTGCGAGCGCCCGATGCGATTTGTGTTGTACATATTGCTGATTATTTTTCTTCTCTATATCTCCATCAACCCATTTTTGAAACTGGGTTAAGCCAATTCCCCGGGAGTGCTAAACTCCCTCTATTTGCGACACCTAATGACGAGGAAACCATGGCAGGACATAGTAAATGGGCCAATATTCGCCACCGCAAAGGGGCGCAGGACGCCAGGCGCGGCAAGATTTTTACCAAGTTGATTCGCGAGATTACCGTTGCAGCAAAAATCAGTGGTGACGCGGATGCCAATCCGCGCCTGCGCACGGCCATCGACAAGGCCTTGGGTCAGAACATGACCAAAGACACCATTGATCGCGCCGTGAAACGTGGTTCGGGCGAGGCCGGTGGAGACGACTATGAAGAGCTGCGCTATGAAGGTTACGGCCCGACCGGCGTTGCCGTGATGGTGGATTGTCTCACCGACAACCGTAACCGCACTGTGGGCGAAGTGCGCCACGCCTTTACCAAACGCGGCGGCAACCTGGGGACAGATGGCTCGGTCGCTTACCTGTTTACCAAGCAAGGCATCATCAGTTATGCCGCAGGCGTTGATGAAGATAAGATCATGGAAATCGCTCTGGAGGCGGGTGCCGAGGACGTGGTGAGCCATGACGACGGTTCCATCGATGTCATCACCACGCCGGAGAACTTTATGGATGTCAAAGAAGCGATGGCGGCAGCAGGTCTGGACGCGGCAAATGCCGACATCACCATGACGGCCAGCACAACGGTCGACCTGGACGTGGACGATGCCCAGAAAGTGATGGGCCTGATCGACATGCTGGAAGACCTGGACGATGTGCAAAACGTTTACACCAACGCCGAGTTTTCTGACGAGGTGATGGCGCAGTTGAGCTAACCCGGTGCTACGGATCCTTGGTGTTGACCCCGGTTCCCGCATCACCGGATTCGGTGTTGTTGAAGTGACTCGTGGCAAGGTTTGCTATGTCACCAGCGGCTGTATCCGCGTGCAAGGCAAGGCCCTGCCGGAACGCCTCAAGTCTATATTCAACAGCATCAGCCAGATTGTGGATGAGTTCCAGCCCACCGAGATGGCGGTGGAACAGGTGTTTGTCAATAAAAATGTAGACTCGGCGCTAAAATTGGGGCAAGCCCGTGGTGCTGCCATCTGCGCCGGTGTTACCCGTGAGTTGGCCGTGTTTGAATACACCCCCACCCAGATCAAAAAGGCCATTGTTGGCAAGGGCCATGCCGACAAGGCGCAGATGCAATTCATGGTGCGCGCCCTGCTGAATCTGCCGGGGCTGCCGCAGCAGGATGCCGCCGATGCGCTGGCCTGTGCGCTGTGCCATCGTCATACCAACGAATCGTTCGTCAAAATTAACGAGGTAACGGCATGATTGGTCGTTTGCGTGGCAAGCTGATAGTGAAACGTGCCCCCCGCCTGATGGTGGATGTGGGGGGGGTGGGTTATGAGGTGGATGCCCCCATGAGCACCTTTTATGCGCTGCCGGAACTGGGTGACGAGATAGTGCTGCACACTCACATGGTGGTACGCGAAGATGCCCAGCTGTTATACGGGTTTGCCACAGAGCCTGAACGCAGCTTCTTCCGTGAGCTAATCAAGGTCAATGGCGTTGGTGCCAAAATGGGGCTGACCATTCTTTCCGGCATGTCGGCCGACGCCTTTGCCCTGTGTATACGTGATGGCGATGTGGCCAGCTTGGTGCGCCTGCCTGGCGTGGGCAAAAAAACCGCAGAGCGTCTGATAGTGGAGATGAAAGACAAACTGGAGATCAAGTCTGACGCCTCATTGCCGCACGCCGTTGGTGCTGTCAATGAAAGGGCTAAAGCCAATCCCGCCAACGATGCCATCAGCGCGCTGATTGCCCTGGGATACAAACCGCAGGAAGCGAGCCGCATGGTGCGCGCCGTGAAGGGTGACGATCTGGCCAGCGAAGAGATTATCCGTCAGGCATTAAAAGGGGCGGCAGGGTGACTCCAGAATGATAGAAACCGATCGTTTGATCAGTGCCGCCGCACCCGCCAAAGAAGAAGAGGCCATCGACCGCGCCATTCGCCCCAAAAAACTTGCCGACTATGTGGGGCAGCCCGCCGTGCGCGAGCAGATGGAGGTCTTTATCCAGGCCGCCACAATGCGCAGCGAGGCGCTGGACCACACCCTGATCTTTGGGCCGCCCGGCCTGGGCAAAACCACTCTGGCCAACATCATCGCCAATGAAATGGGCGTGGCCATGAAACACACCTCTGGCCCGGTGCTGGAACGCCCCGGTGACCTGGCCGCCCTGTTGACCAACCTTGACCCGCACGATGTGCTGTTTGTCGATGAGATTCATCGCCTCAGCCCGGTGGTGGAAGAGGTGTTGTATCCCGCCATGGAGGACTATCAGCTGGACATCATGATCGGTGAGGGACCGGCGGCAAGATCCATCAAGCTAGACCTGCCACCGTTCACACTGGTGGGGGCCACTACCCGTGCCGGTTTGCTCACCTCACCGCTACGGGATCGTTTTGGCATTGTGCAGCGTTTGGAATTTTACAGTGTTGAAGACCTGACATTTATTGTTGAGCGCTCGGCCGATATCCTGAATCTGGAGATCGCCGGTGACGGCGCTCAGGAGATAGCACGCCGTTCCCGTGGCACGCCGCGCATCGCCAATCGCCTGCTGCGCCGTGTGCGCGATTACGCCGAGGTAAAGGCCGACGGGCGCATTAGCTCCGATGTAGCCGCTGCTGCGCTGGATATGCTGAACGTGGATGGCCATGGTTTTGATGTAATGGACCGTAAATTGCTGATGGCGATCCTGCAAAAATTTGACGGCGGCCCGGTGGGCGTGGACAGCCTGGCGGCAGCCATTGGCGAAGAGCGCGGCACCATTGAAGACGTGCTTGAACCCTATCTGATCCA
>Ga0256830_1001607_pt1 | contig 15760 bp, 14 predicted proteins | sample 128326metaG_FD_190537 | JGI IMG/M metagenome (GOLD analysis project Ga0256830, IMG submission 190537) | Hydrothermal vent microbial communities from Lau Basin, Pacific Ocean - 128-326 | ecosystem: Environmental > Aquatic > Marine > Hydrothermal vents | place: Pacific Ocean: Lau Basin | collected... | reverse complement strand
AGAGGGCGCTGGTGTTGGAGATGGTGGTGGCCAGGCTGAGGATCTTGTTCTGCGTGGCCGGATCGGGCGTCACCGCGGCGCTGATGGCCAGGTCCGCCTGACCGCTGGAGAGGATGGTGGCGCTGTCTCCGACGGCCACGAAGATTTCCGTGTTCCACGCCGCCGCCCGCAGCGCCTGGTCCGTGACCTGGGGGAAAAGAATGAAACTGCGGTCACTGGCATCCAGGCTGGAAAGCACGATGCCGTCATCGGCCAGGACCAGATACTGCACCCCGTTCCAGCGGATGGCATGGAAATTCAGGGTCGTGCCCGAGGCCACCGCCTTCCAGTTGAGGCCATCCGTGCTGGCGATGATGGTGCCGCCAGCTCCCACGGCGACGATTTCCTTGCCGCCCGTGATAATGCCGCTCAGATCCTGTGGGGGGAAGTTATTGCTCCACGGGAGCGTGGTGGGGGGGATCCAGCTTGCGCCGTCGGGACTGGTGAGGATCGTGCCGCCATCGCCCACCGCGACGAACAGACCGTTGCCATTGTCCCAGGCGGCGGCGGTGAGCCTGGCCGGGGTGTTGCTGACGCCCGGCGTCCAGGTGGTCCCGTCGTTGCTGGTGATCACCGTCCCCCCATCGCCCACGGCCACGAAGCGGTTGTTGCCGCTGGTAACGGCGTTGAGGTGCTGGGTGGTGGAGGAATTCCCTGTCTGGTCGTTCCAGTTCGCGCCGTCGGGGCTGGTGATCACCGTTCCCCCATCGCCCACGGCGGCAAAGACGGCAATATTGTTCAAAAAGGCCGCGGCCACGGCGTTGAGATTCAGGACCGTGCCGGAGGCGGCCGTGCGGTCCGTCCAGGCGGCGCCGTCGGGGCTGCTCACCACCGTGCCGCCATCGCCCACGGCCACGAAGGTATTGCTGCCCCAGGCCACGCCGTTCAGATTGGCGGCCGTCTGCGTGACGTCGTTGGACAGGGCATTCCAGGTGATGCCGTCACCGCTGGACAGCAAGGTCTCCTTGCCCACGACAATGACCAGGCCGCTGGTCCCGTTCCAGGCCGCGCCCTGCAATTGGCTGGTGATATTGGTAACCCGGGCGGTCCAGGTTTCGGCATCGGGGCTGGTCATGAGGAAGCCATTACTGCCCACGCTCACATATTGGTTGTTGGTGCCGTCCCAGGCGATGGCATAGAGAGTCTGTTGGGTGGTTGGGTCAGGGTTGAGATTGGTGGGCGTTCGCCATGTGAAGCCGTTTTTGCTGGTAAGTACGGTCCCTCCCGTGCCCACGGTGACATATTCCTGACGCACCGCGTTCCAGACCAGGCCGCGCAGGATCAGGCTGGGCTCGTCCTGATAGCGGATGGTCCAGGTGACCCCGTCCACGCTGGTAATGACCAGGCCGGAACTGCCCACGGCCACAAACTGCTGCAGGTCGTCGCTCCACACCACTCTTCTCAGCATCGCGCCCGTGCCGGAATTCTGCCGTGTCCAGGTGATCCCGTCGGGGCTGGTGAGCAGCACCCCGTTGGCCCCCACCGTGACATACAGAGAAAGCCCGGGGCTCCAGGCCACGCTGAACAAGGCCTCGGCGCGGACGCCCGTGTTCCGGAATGTCCAGGTGTTGCCGTCGGGGCTGGTGATCAGCAGGCCGCGGTCACCGGAAATGACATACTGCGGGTTGGTGGTGGAGCCGTTCCAGGTAATGCCGTACAACTGGTGCAGGACGTCGATGGACTGGGAAGACCAGTTCACGCCGTCGCTGCTGGTGAGAATGACGCCGCTGGAGCCCACGGCGGTATAGCGGTTGCCGTCCCACAAGATGTCCTGCAGTTCGTTGAATTGCGGTGTGGGGTTGACGGAAGTCCATTGCGTGTTGGCCGCCTGGAGTCCCATGCTGACCAGCAACAGGGTGAATGCGGTGAGCCAGAGACAGATTTTCGCAGGAAGATAGTGCTTCATGGTCATGGTCGGACACATTGATGAGGGTCAGCCGCCAGGGATTGGTGGCGGCCGTGGGGGATTCTTCCTGAGTCCTAAGCCAGGCTGCGCCCCAGGTCCATGATGGGGGACACAGCCAGAATCTTGAGCAATTGTATCACAATCAGGACGACAAGCGGGGACAAATCGATCCCCGAAATGGGCGGAATGACGCGCTGGGCGGGGCGCAGCAGCATGTCGTTGACGCTGTAGAGCAGGGCCGTCACCGGATGATAGGTGCCGGGGCCGATCCAGCTCAGGATGACCTGGAACAGGATGGTGATCATGAAAAAATTGAAAACCAGATTGAGAAGCTCCCCGATGGAGAGCACGAACAGGCTGGCGAGGGTGGTCTTGGTGCCCATGGCCATGAAAATGAGGAACAGGGCCAGCATCTGCACGGCCAGCAGGAGCACGATGGACGCAAGATCAACGCCGCCCCAACCGGGGATGACGCGGCGCAGGGGTTTCAGCGCGGGATTGGTGATCTTGACGACGAACTGGCTGACCGGGTTGTGGAAATCGGCGCGCACCAGTTGCAGGATCAGGCGCACCAGCAGCAGCACCATGAAGATGCCGGCCACGGCATTGATGAGAAACACGGCCGCATGGGACATATAGGCTTCATTCATTGTCACGCTCTCCCAGTTGTTCAGCCAGTTCTACGGCACGCCGGTGCGCCGCCTTGAGCGCCTGCGAGAAAAGCCGCTGGATGCCGCCTTCCGTGAGCACCCCGACGGCCTGTTCCGTGGTGCCGCCGGGGGAAGTGACGTGCTGGCGCAGGGCGCGGGTGTCCTCGCTGGTCTCCAGGGCCATCTTGGCCGCGCCGAAGGCGGTCTGCAGGGTCAGCAGGCGGGCGGTTTCCGGCGTCAGGCCCAGTTCGCGTCCCGCCTGCTCCATGGCCTCCATGACCAGGAAGATATACGCCGGGCCGCTGCCGGACAGGGCGGTCACCGCGTCCATCTGATCCTCGTCATCCAGCCACACCGTGAGGCCCACGGCGCGCATGACGGATTCCGCCAGGCTGCGCTGCGCGCGGCTGACGCGCGGGTTGGCATGCAGGGCGGAGGCGCCCGACTGCACCAGCGCCGGGGTGTTGGGCATGGCGCGCACGATGGGGAGGCCGCCACCCAGCCAGCGTTCCAGGGCCGCCTCCCGGATGCCCGCGGCCACCGAGATCACCAGGACGGGCCTGCCCTGCAAGTGAGGACCCACCTCCATGGCCACCGCCCTCATCACCTGGGGCTTGACGGCCAGCACCACCACATCGCAGCCGGCCACGGCCTCGGAGGCGGCGCCGGTGGTGATCACGCCAAAGCGGGTGGCCAGGGCGTCACGGCGCTGGGCATCGGGTTCCGCCACGCGGATGCGCCCACTATCGAATCCATCGGCGATGAGCCCGCCAATGAGACTGCCTCCCATGTTACCCCCGCCTATGAACGCGATCGCGTGATGTTCCATAATTGAATCCTGCTGCAGACCCAGGGAGTTGCCCGACCACCGGGCGGTCATAATCCCAGCCGGTCAAGCAGTTATCTGTGCACAAGTGTACTGGCCCGGCGGGGAAAGCGCAAAGACCGGACTTCGTGCCAGGTTCTCCCCTGGATGATGGTCATTGCAGGGTCAGGGTGGACGCGCGCCAAACAATGCCCGCCCGATGCGCACGATGGTGGCGCCTTCGGCAATGGCTGCTTCCATGTCGCCCGACATGCCCATGGACAGGGTATCCAGGGGCCAGCCCTGCGCCACGAGGCGCGCCTGGGCCTCGCGGATCTGGCGGAACGCGTCGCGCTGCCGGGAGAATTCCGCCAGTGGCGGGGGAATGGCCATCAGGCCGCGCAGGCGCAGACGGGGCAAGCGCGAAATGGCCTCTGCCAGGGCCGGGACTTCCGTGATGGCGACGCCGGACTTGGTGGCCTCTCCGCTGGCATTGACCTGGATGCACACATTCAGCGGTGGCATTTCCGCCGGACGTTGATCATCGAGGCGCCGCGCGATCTTGACGCGGTCCACGCCGTGCACCCAATGGAAATGGCGGGCGATATCGCGGGTCTTGTTGGACTGGATGGGACCGATGAAATGCCAGGTGAGGCCATGATCAATAAGCGCGGCCATCTTGGGCAGGGCCTCCTGCACCTGACTTTCCCCGAATTCGCGCTGCCCGGCCCGTTCAACGGCCAGGCGCAGGGTCTCCGCGGGATGTCCCTTGCTGACCGCCAGCAGGCGCACCGCCCCCCCGGCGCGGCCAAACCGCTGTTCCGCGGCCGCGATGGCCTTCCTGACATGGGAGAAGTTTTCTTCGATGGTTGGCATGATCGTCCCGGGATTATAACGTATGCCAATGCTCAAGAAGTGGCGGCTCCGGCCGTTAGATCTGGATAGCTGGACCTGAATCCGTGGGTTCATGACGGCGCAGAGCCCGAGCTCTTGATCCCACAGCGGTTCAAAAAATACCCGCTTAACCTTTGGGTGAAGCTAAGATTTTTTGATTCCACTGTGAAATCAACAGCTCGCGCTCTGCATCCGCCCTGAACCCACGGATCCAGGCTGGAGTTAACCCGCGCACAGGATGTGCCGTATTGACTGGAGGAGAACATCATGGATGTCGCAGAACTGCTGGCCTTCAGCGCCAAGAACAACGCCTCGGACCTGCATCTGTCAGCCGGCCTGCCGCCGATGATCCGCGTCGACGGCGACGTGCGGCGCATCAACGTCCCCGCCCTGGACAACAAGACCGTGCAGAACATGCTGTATGACATCATGAACGACAAGCAGCGCAAGGACTTCGAGGAAAAACTGGAGACGGATTTCTCCTTCGAGATCCCGGGGCTGGCGCGCTTCCGCGTCAACGTGTTCAATCAGAACCGCGGCGTGGGCGGGGTGTTCCGCACCATTCCGTCCACCATCCTGAGCCTGGAGGAACTGGGCTGTCCCGAGGTCTTCAAGGACATCGCCGAGTACCCGCGCGGTATCGTTCTGGTGACGGGACCCACCGGTTCCGGTAAGTCCACCACCCTGGCCGCCATGCTGGACTACAAGAACAATAACGAGTTCGGCCATATCCTGACCCTGGAGGACCCCATCGAATTCGTCCACCAGAGCAAGAAATGCCTGGTGAACCAGCGCGAGGTGCACCGCGACACCCTGGGTTTCGCCGAGGCGCTGCGCTCGGCGCTGCGCGAGGATCCCGACGTTATCCTGGTGGGTGAGATGCGCGACCCGGAAACCATCGGCCTGGCCCTCACCGCGGCGGAGACGGGTCACATGGTATTCGGCACCCTGCACACCAGCTCCGCGGCCAAGACCATCGACCGTATCATCGATGTTTTCCCGGCGGCAGAAAAGGAAATGGTGCGCTCCATGCTGTCCGAGTCGCTGCGCGCCGTTATTTCCCAGACCCTCCTCAAGAAAGTGGGCGGCGGCCGCATCGCCGCGCACGAGATCATGATCGGCACCCCGGCCATCCGCAACCTGATCCGGGAAAACAAGATTCCCCAGATGTATTCCGCCATCCAGACGGGACAGGCCGTGGGCATGCAGACCCTGGATCAGTGCCTGGCGGATCTGCTGGCCAAGGGGCTGATCACCAAGCAGGATGCCATGGCCAAGGCGGCTAATAAGGATAGTTTTCAGTAGGTTCTTTCCGGAGAGGGTCGGGTGAGGGGCGGGGATCAACCCCCCTCACTCCGGCAAAAAAAACCGCCGCCCCTCCAGCTCCATCTGGCGCAGGGGATATCCATAGAGCGCATTGAGATTGTCCAGGGTCAGCACCTTGTCCCGGTGTCCCACGCGCACCCTCCCCTCGCCGCACACCAGCAGGAGATGATCGCAGTAGCGCGCCGCCAGGTTGACGTCATGCAGCACCATGACCAGGGCCCGGCCGGGGCCGCTGCACAGGCGGCGCAGGGTCTCCAGGGTGTGGATCTGGTGGCGCAGGTCCAGGTGGTTGATGGGTTCGTCCAGCAGGCTCAGGGCCGGGGCCTGGGTAAGCAGGGTGGCGATCTGCAGGCGCTGGTGCTCTCCGCCCGACAGCGTGCCGACCTCCCGTTGCGCCATGTCCTCCAGTTCCATGACGCGCAGGGCCGCGCGGGCCTTGTCCAGATCCGCCTGGTCTTCCCACTGCCAGCGTTTCAGGTAGGGATGGCGGCCGATGAGGGCGGTTTCCAGGACGGAACTGGGAAACAGCTCGCGGTTGTCCTGCAGGACCACGCCGATCCCGCGCGCCGTTTCCCGGCTGTGGAGGCGGGACAGGGGGCGGCCCTGAATGAGAATCTCCCCCCTGCCGGGCGGGCGCAGGCCGGCCAGGGTCAGCAGCAGGGAGGTCTTGCCGATGCCGTTCTGGCCCAGAATTCCCCAGGTCTGTCCCGCCTCGATTTTCAGATGCAGATTTTCGCAGACGGTTTTGCCGCCAATGGCGATATGCAGGCCGCGCGCCTCCAGCAGGGTCATCGCGCGCTGTTCCTGTGCAGGAGGTAGAGAAAAACGGGCACGCCGATGAGGGCGGTGACGATGCCCACGGGCAGTTGCTGGGGCGCCAGCAGGGTGCGCGCCAGGGTGTCGGCGATGATCACCAGGCTGCCGCCCGCCAGCACGCAGGCGGGGAGCAGGATGCGGTGGTCATGGGCGCCCAGCAGGCGCATGAAGTGGGGCACGATGAGGCCCACGAAGCCGACATTGCCGGCGAAGGTGACGGCCGTTGCGGTGAGCAGGGCCGAGATGGCATAGATCTGCAGGCGCAGCCGGGAGATCGGGACGCCCAGTGCGCTGGCGCGCATATCGCCGCGCACCAGCACGTTGAGATCGCGGGCGATGGGCAGGGCGAGCACCAGTCCCGCCGCCAGCACCCCCACGCCCGCGAGGGAGGCGCTGCCCTGGCTCAGGTCGCCCATCAGCCAGAACAGCATGCCGCGCAAGTGGGTGTCGGGGCTGATGACCAGGATGAAGCTGATGAGGGCGCCCCAGCCGGCGGCGATCACCACCCCGGTCAGCAGCAGGCGGGTGGGCGTCCAGCTTCCGCCGCCCCCGTGGGCGAGGGCGAAGACCAGGAAGATGGACAGCATGGCGCCGGCAAAGGCGCTGCCCGTCATCCACACGCCGCCCACGCCGAGGAGCAGGGCGAGCAGGGCGCCCACCGAGGCTCCGCCCGACACGCCCAGGATGTAGGGATCGGCGAGGGGATTGCGCAGCAGCACCTGCAGCAGGGCGCCGGCCAGGGCCAGCAGGCCGCCACAGGCAAAGGCATTAATGGCGCGCGACAGGCGCAACTCGATGATCAGGCGCTGCTGGACGTCGCCGCTTCCCCACACCGTCTGCCAGTCCAGCCCCACGCTGCCGGTGAGCAGGGCGAAGAGGAAGCTCGCTCCGGCGATGGCGCCGAGGACGATGAGCAGCCCGTAGCGCCGTCCCGGATGAGCGAGGGTCTGGGCCTGGGAGCGGGACATGGCGGCGGCTCGTCAGCGCAGGGAGCGCACGGGCCAGCCTTTCTTCCTGGCGTGGCGGGCGAGGGTTTCGTCGGGATCGACGGCCGTGGGATGGGTGACAAGCTCCAGCAGGGGCAGGTCGTTGTGAGAATCCGAATAGAACCAGCTGTTGGACAGGTCCAGTTGCTCGTCCCTCAGCCATTGTTGCAGGCGCGCCACCTTGCCTTCCCGGAAGCAGGGAGTCCCGGCCACTCGTCCCGTGTAGCGTTCCCCGCGTCGTTCCGGCTCCGTGGCAATGAGGTCCGCGATCCCGAATGCATCGGCGATGGGACGGGTCACGAAGGCATTGGTGGCGGTGATGATGAGCAGGCGGCGGCCCTGAGCCCGGTGTTCCTCCACCAGCGCGCGCGCCCTGGGCAGGATGATGGCGTCGATTTTCTCCCGCATGAACTGCTCGCGCCAGCGCAGCAACTGGCCCATGGGGTGCTCGGCGAGGGGTTTCAGGGAGAAATTGAGGAATTCGAAAATGTCCAGGGTGCCCGCCTTGTATTCCTCGTAGAAGCGCTCGTTCTCGCGTTCGTATTCGTCCCCGTCCACGATGCCCTGCTCGACGAGGAACCGGCCCCACAAGTAGTCGCTGTCACCGCCCAGGAGGGTGTTGTCGAGATCGAAGATCGCCAGTTCCAAGTTGTCAACTCCTTGTTTATTCGATTGATTAATAGGGGTTTTTATTGGGGTGGCCTGCTGGTGGGCGAGCCCCGGCCGTCATATCTGATTTGCCGTGATGAATGTAATTGTGTGAAAATTAATTCTATTAGATAAAGATTCTAAAGCGAGTATACAACACGTGATTGATGTAAATGGATACCGGGCCAATGTCGGGATCATGTTGCGCAATCCGTCGGGAAAACTGCTTTGGGCACGGCGCATCGGCCAGGATGCCTGGCAGTTCCCCCAGGGGGGCATAGCCCCCAACGAGACCCCCGAGGAGGCCATGTTCCGCGAACTGCGCGAAGAGATCGGCCTGGCGCCCGAGGACGTGGAGATCGTGGCGCGGACCCGGGACTGGCTGCGCTACCGTCTGCCCAAGCGCCTGGTGCGCCACCATTCCAAGCCGGTGTGCATCGGCCAGAAGCAGATCTGGTTCATGCTGAACCTGACCGCGGAAGAGAGCAAGGTGCGTTTCGACCTGACGGAAGAGCCCGAGTTCGACTACTGGCGCTGGATCGACTACTGGTCGCCCCTCAAGGAGGTGGTGGCCTTCAAGCGCGAGGTCTACAAGCGGGCCCTGAAAGAGTTCGAGCCTTACTGCCGCCCGCAACGGTGCAAGAAACCGTAACCCAGGCGCCACAACCCATGCTGCACACCCTGCGCCGCATCGTCAACGAAGTCAATGAGGCGCAAAACCTGCCCGAGGCCCTCAGGATCATCGTCCGCCGGGTCAGGCAGGCCATGGGCGCCGATGTGTGCTCCGTCTATCTCTCGGATGCCTCATCCGGCCACTACGTCCTGATGGCGACGGAAGGACTCAACCCCCGGGCCGTGGGCCGCCTGCGCCTGGCGCGCGGCGAGGGGCTGGTGAGTGTCGTCGCGGAGACCCAGGAGCCCCTGAATCTCGACGACGCCCCCGCCCATCCCCGCTTCAGCTATTGCGCCGAGAGCGGCGAGGCTCCCTACCGCACCTTTCTGGGCGTGCCCATCATCCACCACCGGCAGGTGATGGGCATCCTCATCGTCCAGCATACCGAGCGTTCCTTCGGAGAGGACGACGTTTCCTTCCTCCTCACGGTGGCCTCCCAACTGGCGGGGGCCATCGCCCATGCCGATGCCAGCGGCGGCATCAAGGGCCTGGCGGACGATGCGGCGGGCAGCCGCCACATCGACGGCCTGCCCGGGGCGCCCGGCGTGGGCCTGGGCACCGCCGTGGTGGTCTATCCGCCCGCCAACCTGGATGCCATTCCCGACCGCGCCATCCAGGATACGGAAAAGGAGGTGGCGGTCTTCCTCGCCGCCCTGGAAGCCGCGCGACGCGAGATCCGGGATCTCTCCCGGCGCATGAACGCGGCCCTCAGCAAGGAGGACCGCGCCCTGTTCGAGGCCTACGCCCTGATGCTGGACAGCACCACCCTGGAGCGGCGCACCATCGAGAACATCCGCGCCGGCAACTGGGCGGCGGGCGCCCTGCGCGCCACCATCTTCGAGCACGCCCGCATTTTCGACGAGATGGACGACCCTTATATCAGCGAGCGCGCCGGCGACATCCGCGACCTGGGGCGGCGCATCCTGGCCCACATCCAGAACAACGCCACCAGCCAGATGGACTACCCGGAGCAGACCATCCTGGTGGGCGAGGAGATCTCCGTCACGGAGCTGTCCCAGGCCCCACTGGAACGCCTGGCGGGGGTGGTCTCCGGGGCCGGCTCCACCTCCTCCCACGTGGCCATTCTCGCCCGCGCCCTGGGCATCCCCGCCGTGGTGGGCGCCAGTTATCTGCCGGTGTCCCGCATCGATGGCCGCGAACTCATCGTGGATGGCTACAAGGGCCGGGTGTACATCTCCCCCCATGCCGCCGTGCGCGACGAATACCGGCGCCTGGCGCGGGAGGAAGAAGAGCTGGCCGCGGGGCTGGCGGAACTCTCCACCCGCCCGGCCATCACCCGGGACGGCGTGCGCGTCCCCCTGTATGCCAACACGGGCCTGCTGTCGGACATCAATCCTTCCCTGGCGCGGGGCGCCGAGGGCGTGGGCCTGTACCGCACCGAGTTTCCCTTCATGATGCGCCAGCAGTTTCCCGGCGAGGAGGAGCAGTGCCGCATCTACCGCCGGGTGCTGGAGGCCTTTTCACCCCGCCCCGTCTATCTGCGCACCCTGGATATCGGGGGCGACAAGGTGCTGCCCTATTTCCCCATCCACGAGGACAACCCCTTTCTCGGCTGGCGCGGCATCCGCGTCACCCTGGATCACCCCGAGATCTTTGTCGTGCAACTGCGCGCCATCCTGCGCGCCTCGGCCGGCCTCGACAACCTGCGCCTGCTGCTGCCCATGGTGAGCCACGTGGCGGAAGTGGATCAGGCGCGCGACATCATCGCGCGGGTCTTCGCGGAGCTGAAGGAGGCCGGGGAAGCCATCACCATGCCGGAGACCGGCATCATGATCGAGGTGCCTTCCATGCTCTACCAGATCGAGGACCTGGCCTCGCGCGTGGACTTCTTTTCCGTGGGCACCAACGATCTCACCCAATACCTGCTGGCGGTGGACCGCAACAACACCCGCGTCGCCGCCCTGTACGACATCCTCCATCCCGCCCTGCTGCGGGCCCTGGCCCAGGTGGTGCTCGCCGCCCAGCGCCACGGCAAGCCGGTGAGCGTGTGCGGGGAGATGGCTGGCGACCCCGCCGCCGCCATCCTCCTGCTGGGCATGGGCATCTCCAGCTTCAGCACCACCGCCGCCAGCCTGCCCCGCATCAAGTGGGTGATCTGCAACTTCAGCATCGCCGAGGCGCGCAACATCCTCGACGAAGTGCTGCTGATGGAAGACAGCCACGCCATTCGCGCCTTTCTCAATGACCGTCTCGATAACGCAGGCCTTGGCAGTCTGGTCAGGGCGGGAAAGTGAAGCGTTCTTTGCGTGAGATGTGAGGGGCATTGTTCCGTCTCACGCCCCACGCACCTACCACGGCCAGGCCAGGTTGACTGTCAGCAGGTGCTGGTTGTAGTCATAGATGCGGAAATTGGAAGTGTTATGGATATAGCGGTACTCCGTGGTGAAGGCGCGCTTCCGCCGCAGGTTCTGGGTGAGGCTCAATACCACCTGATAGCGGCTTTCGCGGCGGGTCAGGTGGCTGCCGTCCGCCAGTTCGGTGGGGTCGTTGTAGCGGCTGTAGCGGTAGCGCAGGTCGATGGCTGCCTCGGCCAGTGAATCGAGCCGGAATTCCCCTCGCAGGCGGAAGCGGTGGCGCGTGGGGGAGAAGCTGATGAAGCGCGCGGCGTCTATATCCTGGCGGTCGTTCAGCTCCAGTTGGTAAGACATCCGCAGGCGCTTGCCGCTGAGCACCCAGGTGGATTCGGCCTCGGCTTTCTGGCGCCAGCCTTGCAGAAAGGCGAAGCGCCTGTCCAGGTCATCGATATAGCTGTACTCGTAGCGCAGGCCCAGCAGGTGATTGTCATGCAGCTTGCGCCTGCCGCGCAGGCTGAAGACGCCACTCTGGGTATAGCCCTGGTTGTTGAGACGGGTGTTGAGGTAATGCAGGCCGCTGTTCGTCTGCCAGCTTCCCCACTTGCGCTCCAGGGATCCGCCCAGGCGCGCGGAGCTGGTGTCGAAATCGCTCAATTTCATGTATTTCAGGATGTAGAGGCTGGCCTCAAGGTTGTTGCTGCGCGGGCCGTCCGCGGCAAAGCGTGCCTTGCCATAAGCGAAGAAGTCGAAAAACTGGTCGTTCTTGTCCGAACTGACGATGGTTTCGGAGTCCGATACCAGCGTGACATTGCTGTCGAACCCGGCGCTGCCGCTGATGAAGCCGGACCATCGCGGGATCGGGGCCGGGTGGACTTCTGCGTCCATTTGATCGAGCATGGAGGAGGCGAGGGTCCGCAGCTTGGGATTGTCACTTTCCTCCAGGGTTCTTTCGAACCACGCGCGGGCCTCCGGGCGTTTTTCCTGCTTGAGCGCCACCAGCCCCAGGTTGTAGTGCGCCAGCGGCGCCATGTCCGGGTTCCGGGCGCTGGCCAGAAAGGCCTTGCGGGCCTCTGCGTAGCGGGCCAGCTTGTAGTAGGTGACCCCCAGATTGTAGTCCAGCTTGGGGGATGAGAAGCCTTGTGTCCTGGCTTCCAGGAAGGCCTTCAGGGCGTCGTCATAGTGGCCGGCGGAGAAGGCCCGGCTGCCGGTTTCGTACGGGGAGGGTGATTGCGTATCCGCCCACGCGCGAGGCCCGGTGAATACAAGACCGCACCCCAGAATCAGGCAGGCCGCCAGGGGGCGCCACGCGGAGAACGGCGTCTTCAAGGGGCACCACGGACCTGATGGCGGGGGAGGCAGGGGTGTGGAGGCAGGTGAGCCGGGTAAACTAGCGGGGCGTCGTCCATGAGGCCAGTTCCTTTGGCGGTTTGCCTGCCCGCGGCACAACCCGAAATGAAACACGCAAACACACTACTCCCGTCTTTTTCACGGGAGGATTATAGCATAAGCGTGCGGCGGGGTTCCGTCGCGTCCGGGTGAGAGGTGGGTGGAGGCTGCCTCAGTCGTCGTCGCGGGTTTCCGCGTGCTCCCTGACTTTTTCCCGCGCTTCCCTGGCCTTGCCGGCAATGTCCTCGCGCGGATTTTCAGCATGCTCCAGAGATTCTTTCATCTTTTCCCGTGACTCCTCGCGCTTTTCACTCAGGGCCTCGCGTTCCACCTCCGGGGGCGCGCTTCCGGTCTTGCCCATGTCTTCGGCGGGGCTGGCGCCGATGTCCATGGCCGTGACCTCGTGTGTGAGTTCATGCGCCGGGGCCTCCTCGCGGCCATGCTCCCCGGCGAACAGGTTTTCACGGGGGTGGTCGTGTTCGCGCAGGTCGTCAGCCGGGTTTTCATGGACATGGGGCCGCACGTGCCGGGTGGTTTCGCCACCGTCCGGCACGATCTTCTCCCGCGCCGGCGCAGGCAGCTCGATGCGGTTGATGAAGTCGTCGATGTCGTCATTGATGTCCATGATCTGGATGGTGACGTCCTCCAGCCGTTCCCGCGCGTTGACATTGCTGGTGAACGTCATCAGCAGCAGATAGCTGAGGGTGATGGCGAGAATGAGGCGGGTGAAATTCATGGTTGGTGCAGTGCCGTATGGATCAGGCCGGCTGTACGGCAAGGCTGGGGAGCGCGGATTCCTGATGATTGACGTTCATATGCAGGCGGAAGGATTTTTCCTTATCGCCGTGAACCACGTAGGCGGCCAGTTCTCCCATGCCGGGGTTGCGCGCCACCACGGGCAGCACCAGCAGATTCTCGCCCTTCTTGAGCCTGCCTTCCCAGGTGATCTCGCTCTGCTCGGGATAGCCGTCCAGCTCGACGCCGGGGGGGAGAACGATGGTGAAACGGGCCTTGTCGAAATTCTGCGCCGACTTGAAAATGAGCTTGACGTCGCTGACCTCGTTGAGGCTGATGGTCATGCCGGGAATGGCCTCATGCCTGTCGCCAGGGGCGGGCGGCGGCGAGTTCTTGAAGAGCGCGGAGCTGGCGAGCACCAGGAAGAAACTGGCGGCAATGGCGCCACCCAGGCCATAGCGGCGGCGCGCCGAACGCCTGTGATGGGCATAGGTGTTCTCGAACAGGCGCCGATGAAAATCATTGCCGGGTTTGGCCACCGGCAGGGCGCGCAACGCGGCACGGACGCTGCGTTCCTCGTCAAAGGCGTTGCGGCAGGCTGGGCACGCGGCCAGATGATCATCGACGGCCCGGCGCCCCGCCTCGTCCAGCGTGGCATCGAAATAGTCATCCAGCTTGTTAAAATTTTCTTGGCAATTCATCGTTTTAGGCGCTCAGGTAATAATAACACGTTAACTTTGCGCAAAAGGTTCCCTTGAAGTTGTCGGCTATAACTCACTGTATTTTAATCTGTTTTCTCTCTCGCCGCTGTGGGGGAAAAGGCGGGAGAGGGACTCAATGGGAACTCAGTCGCCATGGGGCTCGTCCAGCGAACGCTTCAACAGATCCCGGAAACGGGCCCGGGCGCGGTGCAGGCGGGACTTGAGGGTGCCGATGGGGCAGTCCAGGATGGCGGTCATTTCCTCCAGGGTATAGCCTTCGATATCGTGCAGGGTGATGACCATGCGGTGATCGTTGCTCAACTGGTCGAAGGTGCGCACCATGTGGCCGTTGTAGAGGTGACGGGCGGTTTCTTCCTCCGGACCCCGGTGCTCGCTTTCCAGGTAGTCGATGGGATCGCTGCCTTCATAGTCCGGGGAGTTGTCCACCGTGAGATGAATGGGGGAGCGGCTCTGGCGCCGCTTGCCATCGATGAACAAGTTGTACATGACGCGCACCAGCCACGGGCGCAGGTTTTCCACCTGGTCCAGTTCCTTGCGGCGCGGGTAGATCTTGATCATCAGGTCCTGCACCAGATCCTCGGCGTCAGGCTTGTTGCCGGCGAAGCGGTAGGCCAGGCGGTACAGATGGTCGATATGGGGCTGAAGCAATTGCTCGAAGCCGCGTTGATCAGAGCCCTTGTCAGGAAAACCGATAATTTTCGCCATAGCCTTGAATGACAGCCGAAAGGTCCAAATAGTTCAATGGATTTGCTATAATCAAAGCTTCAATGACCAGAGCGCATGCCCCCGCCCGCGCGGCAGCGATGATCATCCATTGTCCATGCCGAAATCCCCAAAGTCAAAACCTTGCTGACTGAGTGGTTATAGAACATGCGCAGGCTCCATATCGGCGGAGAGCAGAGGAAGGACGGCTGGGAGGTTCTCAATATCGTGCCGGGCCCGGCGGTGGATCATCTCGGCGATGCCCGGGACCTGTCCCGCTTTCACGACCATACCTTCGGCGAGCTGTATGCCTCACATGTACTTGAACACCTGGATTACCAGGATGGCGAACTGCTGAACACGCTGAGAGAGTGGCATCGGGTACTGACGCCCGGCGGGCGCCTGTTTCTCAGTGTGCCGGATCTGGACACGCTGGCGCGACTGTTTCTGGACAAGACTCAATTCAACACAGAGGGCCGCTTCCGCATCATGCGCATGATCTTTGGAGGGCATATGGATGAATACGATTATCACATGGTGGGCCTCAATCTGGATATCCTGGCCGTATACCTCAGGGAGGCCGGCTTCAGCCGCTTGAGACAGGTGCCGGAATTCGGCCTTTTTGATGATGACAGTCTGATCCAGGTGAACGGCCAGTTTATCAGCCTCAACGTAATCGTGGAGAAGGCGGGCTGACAGAGCAGTTGCCAACCCACCCTGTCCTTTCCCCCAGGAGGGCCAGGGAGAGGGGAATAAACCTCTCAACTCAATAAATTTCATCTAGAATCGATATACCTGAATATGTCATACCAGAGACACAATCTCATCCAGCCACAACAGACACATCGCACACCGATGCCCCGGCAGGCCTCCCCAGCCAAGCAAGTCAACCCAATAAAGAAAAAGGACACCGGCCCACGTGGATAACCCCGTCAACTGGGCACTGTTTCTCGTTGTCAACGGCCTCGCCCTCTACAGCGCCTACTGTTTCTCCGGCTACTTTCTGAAGCGCAGCCTGTCCCCGGACATGCCGGCCCTGTCTCTCGGCATCGCGGCCACCGGCATACTCTATTTTGCCCACATCACACTCGTCGTGCTGTTGCTGGGCGTGGTGCTGAAATACCTCAACCTCCACTCCGTCATCATCGCCAGCGTGG
>Ga0256830_1001606_pt1 | contig 15761 bp, 29 predicted proteins | sample 128326metaG_FD_190537 | JGI IMG/M metagenome (GOLD analysis project Ga0256830, IMG submission 190537) | Hydrothermal vent microbial communities from Lau Basin, Pacific Ocean - 128-326 | ecosystem: Environmental > Aquatic > Marine > Hydrothermal vents | place: Pacific Ocean: Lau Basin | collected... | reverse complement strand
GTCGGCGATGACCGCATGGATCGAGGCCGAGCGGCGGTGCGAGCGCGGCGGCCTGCCGATCGAGGCGGTGGAGCAGGCGATGCGGCACGCGGTCTCGTGCCGGGACCGACTGCTGGCGGCGGTACGGCACGAGGCCGAGGCACGCTGCGACAGGCGATCCGCACGGGAGGCCGCCTGATGGGAAGGACGGCGGGGTGCAGAGTGCGTGCCCCGGCGACTTCGGGGGGGCGTTACCGGGCGTGGCAGACCATGCGGCTGTTCCGCAAGAGCGGCACCGCCTGGAGCGTCCGGCAGCTCGCGTCTCTGGGCGAGACGAGCGAGCACAATGTCGGCGCGTTCGTCCGCGGCCTGATGCGTCACGGTTACCTGGCGGTGGTGCGGCCGAAGCGCGAGGGCGTAGTGCTCGGCGACACGCTGTACCGGCTGGTCAGGGACACGGGGCCGTATGCGCCGCGCGTGCGGGTCGACGGCAGCCTCTACGACCCCAACACCGGGGAGGAGATGCAGTGAAGGCGCTCGATCGCGCACGGCGCGCCTGGGGCGAGCCGCCGGACTGGATCGTGGCGCTCGCGCGCGAATCCGACCGCGGCACGCAGCGGGAGGTGGCGACGCGCATCGGCTACAGCCCGGCGGTGGTCAACCAGGTGCTGGGGCGCAGCTATCCCGGCGATTACGCATCCGTCGAGGCGGCCGTCCGTGGCGCGCTCATGGGCGCGCGGGTCGCATGCCCGGTCTACGGCGAGATCGGCCGCGATTCCTGTCTGCGAAACCAGAAACTGCCGAAGGGACCGACCGGCGATCCGGCGCGGCGGGCGCTGCGCCTGGCATGTCCGGCCTGTCCGCATTCTCTCGGAGGTGAGTGATGATCAGCACCGAACTCCGGAACCTCGCGCGGCTGCTGCAGCCGCTGGCCTCGGGTTCCCTGCCGGCGCGGCCCGAGGGCATCCGCTCGGTGACGCGGGTGCTCGAGGACCTCGCCGACCGGGTGGAGGCTCTGGAGAACGCGGCGGTGCCGGAGCCGACACGCTCCGTGGATGCGGCGCATGCCGCCGGCGTCGCCCGGCGGGTGATGGCCGAGCTCGAGCGCATCGTCCGCGAGCAAGGCGGCGGAGAGCCGGCATGAGCGGGCAGGACCGTTGCACGGTGGGCATCACGAGCCGCAGCGGGCGGATGTTCTTCGGCATCTTCTGCCGGATCGGCATCGGCGATGCCGTCTACCGCGATCTGGTCCGGGGCATGGACGCCCATGTCCGCCTGGAACCGAGCCTCGCCGACGGCCAGCGGATCCGCGTCGCCGCATCCACCGGCGGATATTCGGTGGTGGGCCTGAGGGGGCGACGCCGATTCTTCAACTGGCGTATCGGCTGCGATGCCGATCCCCACGTCGTGGAGAGCATCGTGGTGCCCTGGTCCTTCCAGGACGGCGCCCTGCTGCTGGAGCCTCCGGACAGGGTGCTGGAGGTGTTCCGAGCCCTGCACTGGCCGGTCGAGAAGGAGGCACGCACATGACGACACTCGCGGACATCGAGGCACTGGCCCGGGAGTTCTCGGAGGCCAGGCGGAGGCTGGCCGATGCCGTGGCCGACCTGGAGGAAGAGGTGCGCCGCCTGAAGCGAAGGCGGCTGCCGCAGATCCGCCGGCTGGTGGACCGGGCGGCCACCGCGCGTGCCGAGCTGCATGCCGCGGTCGAGACGGCGCCGGAGCTCTTTCGCCGCCCGCGCACGGTGGTGTTCCACGGGGTCAGGATCGGCTGGGCCAAGGGGCGGGGCGAGATCCGCTTCGAGGACCCCAACCGCGTCGTCGAGCTCGTGCGCCGGCATTATCCGGAGCGCTTCGACGAGCTCGTGAAGACCAGTTATCGGCCGCTCAGGACGGCCCTGAGCCGGCTTTCGGTGGCCGAGCTGCGGCGCATCGGCGTGACGGTGGTGGAGACCGGCGACCAGGTGGTGATCGCGCCGCAGGACGGCGAGATCGACCGGCTGGTGGATGCGCTTCTCAAGGACGAGGAGGAAGTCAGGGAGGCCGCGGAATGACGACGAGAACGCCCATCGCGAGAGACATCGAGCAGCTGGCGACGGTGCTGCTCGGGCGTCTGATCGCCGGTGTGCCGGTCGCCGGCGCCGATCTCGAGGCGCTGGTGGAGCGGCTCAACCGCATCGCCGAGCGGGTGGCCGATGCGGAGCGCGACGGCGGCGTGGTGATCGACTTCACGGCGGCGAGGAAGCGCCGGTCGCTGCGCGCGGTCGACGCCTCGGCGGGATGACGGTGTCATTGCGCAGACTGACCCGCGGCGACGTGCTGTACGTCCTGCGCCGGCTGGGCCGAGACGGCGCCACGGCGGACGAGCTCGCCGACCATTTCGCGAGCACCAGGAACGTGGCCGCTGCCCATCTCTCCGTCCTGTTCAAGGCCGGGAAGGTGGCCAAGGCGGGCGAGCGCGGCGGCCGCACCGTGTATATGGCGGCCCGCCATGCCCGCGGAGCCGAGGAGACATGACGGCGCCCGGCTGGAAGGGCCGCGACACCTCCCTGGCGGCGGCCGAGGAGATGGCCGCCCGCGCGCCGGGCATCCGCGAGCTCGTCCTGGCGGAGATCGAGGGCGCCGGGAAGGAAGGGGCCACCGCCGACGAGATCGCCCGCTGGCTCGGCCTGTCGCCCCTGTCGGTGCGGCCACGTTGCACCGAGCTCGCGCAGATGGGCGCGATCCGCGATTCCGGCCGCCGGCGGCGGAACGAACAAGGCAACCGGCAGATCGTATGGGTGGCGGGATGACCAGCCTGTTCGGGCGTCTGCCGGCGGCGACCGGCCCGATTGCGGAATCCTTCGAGCGGTTCTGGAAGGCCTATCCGCGCCGGCGGCCGAACCCGAAGCCGCCGGCGGCCCGGGTGTTCGCCGATCTGGTCCGGCGCGGCATCGTCACGGCCGATGATCTCGTCACGGCGGTGGAGCGCTACGCGAAAGAGGCCTATCAGCTCGGCATTCAACCGTGTTTTACGCCGCATGCGGTGACCTGGCTGCGGCAGCGGCGCTTCCTGGACTATCTCGGCGAGGCGTGGGAGTCCGGCGGATCGGATGATGCCGCCGTCGGCCGGATAATGACACCACCGGAGCGAGACGATCTGCGTGCGGTCTGGGCCCGGATCGGGCAGGTGCAGTACCGCAACTGGATCGCGCCTCTGGAGATCGAGCGGCGCGGGCCGGAGGTGGTGATCACCGCCCCCACGCTCGCACATCTCGACCAGTGCAAGTGGCGCTACGACCTGGTCCTGCGCCAGGCGCTGCGCTGCCGACGGATCGTCTGGAGACATCGATGAGACGGAAGAAGCGGGCCCGCGCACCGCAGACGCGCTTCGCCATTCTGTGGCGCAACCGGCCCCATGGCGAGCGGGTCGAGGTCCTCGACGTACCGACGGCCGCCGAGGCACTGGCCCGGGCACGGCCGGACGGCAGTGTTTTCGAGCTGCCGAGCAACACCGCGCAGGCGCTCCATCTCCTGACGCTGCCGCCCGTGGAAGTCGCACGCAAGGACGCACCGGAGGCGCAGCGCATGCTGCTGAAATACGGCCGGCCCGTGACCGCGGAGGAAGCATGAGCGACGACGCCGACGGTCTGGTCCTGGCCATGGCCTCCGAGCTGGTGCGCCTGCACGAGGGCTACCGGCAGAAAGGCTACGACGACGCCACCGGCGAGCCCTTGCGGCCCGGCCATACCCTGGTGGGCAATCCTACCGTGGGCTGGGGGCGGAACCTGCGGGACGTCGGCATCCGCCGGCACGAGGCCGAGATCCTGCTGGCGGAGGATCTGAAGGAGGCCATCGCCCGCGCCCGCGCGTTCGCGGGCCGGGCATGGGGCGGCCTGTCGGTGGAGCGCCGCGCGGTGCTGACCGACATGGCCTTCAATCTCGGCGGCAGGCTGAGCTCCTTCCGCCGCCTGCGCGCGGCCATCCATGCCGGCGATTTCGCGGCGGCGGCCCGGGAGATGCTGGATTCCCGCTGGGCGCGCCAGGTCGGGCGCCGGGCGCAGACGCTGGCCGCGATGATGCGCGGCGGCGAACACGTTACCGTCGCCTACGCGACCGGCACGGGTGCGGCGATCGTACGGAGAGGGTGATGACGGCACCCGTTTCCCGCTCCCGCAGGTACGACACGAAGCGGCTTCTCGCCGCCGTGCACACGGGCCGACGCGCCCTGGACCTGGACGATGCGACGTACCGTGCGCTGCTGCAGCGGGTGACCGGGCGACGGAGCGCCGCCGGCCTCGTTCCCCGCGAGCTGCAGGCGGTAATCGAGGAGATGCGGCGGCTGGGCTTCGCGCGCGCCGAATGGCGCCGGCTGGAGGAACCGCATCAGCGCAAGATCTTGGCGATGTGGCGGCGGATGCACGATGCCGGCCTCGTGCGGGAGCGGAACCCGGACGGTTTCGTGCGCAGGATGGCCGGTGTCGAGCGGCTGGAATGGCTGCGCGCCGAGGACGCCGCGCCGGTGATCGAGGCGCTGAAGGAGTGGTCGGAGCGCGGGCATGGCTGACTTCGATCTCCTGGGCGACGTGGAGGAAGCATTCGGGCCGGCGGCTGCCGCGAAGCTGGCCGCTCGTCTCGGCGGGCAGCGCATCTGGGTGCCGACGACCGCGGAAGGACGCGCCCGGCTCGCCGATCTGATCGGCGGCGAGGTCGCCGATCTTCTGATCGAGCGCTATGCGGGCATCGACGTCTACGTGCCGATGGCCATCAAGGAGACACGCGCCCGGCGGGAAAGGTGCATCGCCGAGATGGCGGCGCGCGGTCTCGGCACGCGCGAGATCGCGGCCCGGATCGGCTGCACGAGACGCACCGTCCAGCGGATCCTGGCGCGGGCGACCAAGGTCGCCTCGGGAGAATGACGGCGCGGCACTAGCATCCGGTCGGCAACCTCCGGAGCTGGTGCCATGTTCTATTCCGGTGGCTTCCTGGCCGGCTACAAGACCTATCTGGTTTCGGCGCTGATCGTCCTGCAGGCGCTCGTGCGCTGGGCGGCCGAGGGACAGATCACCTTCACCGAGTTCCTGGACGTCATCTTCAGCACCGATGTGCTGACCGGTCTGGGCCTCGCGGCCCTGCGCGCCGGCATCCGAAAGGGAACCGGCGCATGACCGGCTGGCGAGCTGCCGTCGCCGCGATCACGCTCTCGGCCTGCGCCCAGCTGCCGACCGGTGATCCCGCGCCGATCCCGCCCGAGATGCAACTCGTGACCATCTGCTCGTCCATTGCCGTCGCCGAGGCCGAGCTCGCGCGGGCGATCCGGGACGGCAGGCTCGACGAGGAACAGATCGACCAGGTGGCAGCTCTGAAGCCGGTCGCGGACGCCGCCTGTCTCGACGGCGAGACCGACCCCGTCGTGCTGCTCGGTCGGGCCCGCGACGCCCTCGCCGGCCTCGAGCGTATCGGGAGAAGCGCGCGATGAACGTCGACCTCGTCATCCGCATCATCGACATCGCCAGCGCGCTGATGAGCATCGCCCCTCTGCTGGCGGCCGAGTTCCGGGATCTTCCCGAGGACGAGCGTCGCCGACGGCTCAAGGAATCGCTCCGCCGCATGCGGGACGTCTACGAGCGGGCGTCGGACGAGCTCGAGGCGGCGATCGCCGCGGCCAGGAGCCCGGAGTGACCTATCTCGCCGATTACGGCGCCGTCCTGTCGTTGCTCGTGTCGACGCTCGTCGCCTGGGTGGCCTGGTCGATCAAGCGGGTGGCCGAAGCCGGCCAGACGCGCCTCGAAATCCGGATCGAGCGCATCGAAAACGCGCTCGCTCATGTCGCCAAGCCGGGCGAGGTGGCGGCGCTGCGGGAATCGCTCGCCGAGCTGCACGGGGACATCCGGGCGCTCGGGGCTCAGATCGAGGCGCTGCGCCAGACCACGACCTCGCTCGGCGCCGCCGCCGAGCGGATCAACGACTATCTGCTGCACCGGGGACGATGAGCTACAGCGATTTCCTCGCCCAGGACCGGAGGCTGCGCATCCTGCAACTGCTCGCACGCTCGCCCGGCTACGCCTCCAACGCGGTGCTGATCGGTACGGCACTGGAGGCGGTCGGACACAGCGTCAGCAGCGACACCATCGCCTCGGATCTGGCATGGCTGGAGGAGCAGGGGCTCGTGCGCCGACGTGCCATCGCCGACGTGGTGGTGGCATCGATCACGCCCCGCGGGGCCGACGTGGCGCAGGGCAAGGCGGAGCAGCCCGGGGTCCGACGTCCGCGGCCGGGCGAGTAGCATGGGACGGAAGAGCTCGGTGGCCAGGCTGCCGCGGGAGGTGCGCGAAGAGCTGCACCGGATCCTGCGGGAGGGCGCGTACACGATCGACGAGATCGTGGCGCATCTGCGGCAGCTGGGTGCCGACGTCTCGCGCTCCGCGGTGCATCGCTACCGCCAGCGGTTCGATGCCGTCGCCGAGAAGATGCGGCAGGCCCAGGAGATCGCGGCGGTCTGGGTACGTCAGCTCGGCGAGGCGCCGGAGGGCGATGTCGGCCAGCTCTGCGCCCAGCTCCTCAAGACGATCTCGGCGCAGACGCTCATGCAGATGCAGCTCGACGAGACCGAGGAAGGCGCGGATGCGAAGGAGATCATGATGCTCGCTCGCGCCATCAAGGATCTCGAGCAGAGCACCAAGCTCGCCATGGAGCGCGAGATGCGGGCGCGCGAGGCGGCCCGACGCGAAGCCGCCAAGGCGGTGGAGAAGGTCGCCCGGGAAGAGGGGCTGCAGTCGGAGACGATCGATGCCTTCCGGCGCGCGATCCTCGGCGTCGCCTGAGGCTCCCCCTGTCCTGCTGCCCTATCAGCAGCGGCTTCTCGCCTGCCGCGACAATGTCGTCGTCTACGAGAAGAGCCGCCGCATCGGCGTCTCCTGGACGGCGGCCTGCGCCGCGGTGACCACCTCGGCCGCCTCGCGGGACGCTTCGGGCACCGATACCCTGTACATCGGCTACAACCTGGAGATGGCGCGGGAGTTCATCGACGACTGCGCCTTCTGGGCGCGCCATCTCGCCGCGTTCGCGGGACAGGTGCCGAAAGTCGAGGAGTTCGTCTTCCGGGAGGACGACCCCGACGGCGAGCGGGCCATCCAGGCCTTCCGGATCCGCTTCGCCAGCGGCTTCGAGATCGTGGCACTTTCGAGCCGGCCGCGAAGCCTCCGCGGCAAGCAGGGCTTCGTCGTGATCGACGAGGCGGCCTTCCACGAGGACCTGCCGGGGCTGCTGAAGGCGGCGATGGCGATGCTCATCTGGGGCGGCCGCGTCTGGGTGATCAGCACGCACAACGGGGCCGGCAATCCGTTTCACGACCTGGTCGAGGACGTTCGCGCGGGCCGCAGGCCCTACACGATCTTCCGCACCACCTTCCGCGAGGCGGTGGCCGAAGGGCTCTATCGCCGCATCTGCCTGCGGCTGGGCAAACGGTGGTCCGAGGAGGAAGAGCGGCGCTGGGTGGAATCCATCTATGCCGAATACGGCGACGATGCGGCCGAGGAGTTGGACGTCATTCCCGCCCTCGGCACCGGCCTCTGGCTGCCCAGGGCCACGATCGTCCAGTGCATGCACCGGAAATGCGAGCTCGTCCATCTCGCCCTGCCGGACGGCTTCGTGCACGAGCCTCAAGATTACCGCCGCGGCTTCGTCGAAAGCTGGTTCGAGGCCGAGATCGCGCCCCGCATCGCCGGGCTGGATGCCGGCAAGCGGACCTTCGCCGGCGGCGACTTCGGGCGCAGCGGCCATCTCACCGTGATCAGCATCGGGCAGCCGGATGGCGGGATGCTGCCGGTCCCGCTGATGGTCGAGCTCCGGAACTGTCCCTTCAGCGAGCAGCGGTGGTTGCTGTTCGCGATCCTCGACGCGGTGCCGCGCTTCGCCGGCGGCGCGTTCGACGCCCGCGGCCTCGGCGCGCAGATCTCCGAGGAGACGATGCAGCGCTACGGGTCCGGCCGCATCCTCGAGGTCAGGGCGAGCCGCGAGTGGTACCGGACGGTGATGCCCAGGCTCAAGGCGATGTTCGAGGACCGCACGATCCTGCTGCCGAAGGATGACGATGTGGTCGCCGACCTCCGGGCGATCCGCGTCGACAAGGGCGTCGCGGTCATCCCGGAGACGCATTACCGCTCCCTTCGCGGCGGCTTCCGCCATGCCGATGCCGCCGCATCGCTGGCGCTGCTCGTGCACGCGGTCGAGGAAGCGCGGGGCCCGATCGAGTTCCGTTCCTCGGGCATCCGGCGTGCCGGCGCGACGGCATTCGACGAGGGCGCGACCTTCGAGCTCGACGCCATGGGCGGGGCGCGCCGGTCGCGCGGCCTGTCGCTGGCCGAACTGCGGGAGTACGGACTATGAGGCCTGTCTTCCGGGAGGTGGCGCCGCCCGAGGCCTATGCGCCCGTGCGCGGCTTTCTCGAGCCCCTGCGTCAGCCCCAGGACAGGATCATCGCCGCCCGGGGCTACGATTTCACCGCCTACGAGGAGATCCTGCGCGACGACCAGGTGCGGGCGACGTTCCAGCAGCGGCGGCTGGCGGTGGTCTCCCGCGAGCTCGTCGTCGAGGCCGGCGGCAATCGCGCGATCGACCGGCAGGCGGCGGATTTCCTGCGGGAGCAGATCGAGGCCCTGCCGTTCGACGACATCACGGACAAGATGCTCTACGGCACCTTCTTCGGCTGGTCGGTGGCCGAGCTCCTGTGGTCGCGCCAGGGCCGGTGGATCGGCATCGATGCCGTCAAGGTCCGGAAGCGGCAGTATTTCCGCATCGACCTGGATGGCAGGCTGCGGCTGGTGACGGCCGCCAGCCCGCAGGGCCAGCTGCTGCCGGAGCGCAAGTTCTGGTGGTTCCAGACCGGCGGCGATACCGACGACGATCCCTACGGCCTCGGCCTCGCGCCGCATCTCTACTGGCCCGTCTGGTTCAAGCGGAACGGGCTCAAGTTCTGGCTCATCTTTCTGGAGAAGTTCGGCGCGCCCACGGCGGTCGGGAAATACCCGAAATCCGCCAACGACGACGAAAAGACCAGGCTGCGCGAGGCGCTGCAGGCGATCCAGACGGAAGCGACCATCGAGGTGCCGGAAGGGTTCGAGGTGACGCTCCTCGAGGCGGCGCGCACCGGCAACGCGACCTACCGCGAGTTCATCGCGGCGATGGACGCGGCGATCTCGAAGGTCGTGCTGAGCCAGACCATGACCACCGACCCCGGCTCCTCGCGGGCGCAGGCCGAGGTGCACATGGACGTGCGCCAGGAGGTGGTGAAAGCCGATTCGGACCTGATCTGCGGCAGCTTCAACGGCCAGGTGGCGAAATGGCTCACCGAGTGGAACTTCCCCGGCGCACGCACACCGAAGCTCTGGCGGCGGGTCGAGGACGATCCGGACCTCGAGGCGATCGCGCGGCGCGACCGCATCATCCTGGAGCTCGGCTACCGACCCACCGAAACCTACATCCGCGAGACCTACGGCGAGGGCTACGAGCCCGTCTCGCCGGCGACGCAGCAGCAGCCTCCCGCGCTTTCCGAAGGGCATGCCTGTCCGCATTGCGGCGCGCTCGCCGAAGCGCCCTCCCGGGACGCGCTCGACGGCCTCGCCGACGACGCGCTCGACGGTTGGGAGCCGCTGATCGCGCCGCAGATGGAAGCGATCCTCCGTCTCGTGGAAGACGCGAGCAGCCTCGACGAGCTGCGGGCACGGCTCGGCGAACTGCTGCCCGCGCTTGAGAACCGGGCCGTCGTGGAGCGGCTGTTCCGGGCCCGCCTGGCCGCGCGGCTGGCCGGCGAGACGGGGGCGGAGATCCGCTGAATGGCGATCCGGCTGCGGGCGCTGCCGGCGGCGGAGGCCGTCGCTTTCTTCCGCCGGAAGTTCCCGCTGCGGAGCTTCGACTTCCGCGACGTCGAGGCGGAGGAGCACGCCGTCGCCTTCACCATGGCCAAGGCGATGCAGCTCGACGTGCTGCGCACCGTGCAGGAGGAGCTCGACCGCCAACTCCGCGAGGGACCGGATCTCCGCGCCTTCCGCGCGAATCTGGAACCGCGATTGCGCGCGCTGGGCTGGTGGGGGCGCCGGAAACGCGTCGATCCGCTCACCGGCGAGGAGCGCACGGTGACGCTGGGCACGCCGCGCCGCCTGGAGACCATCTTCCGGACCAACGTCCGCACGGCGTACGCGGCCGGGTCCTGGGAACGCCAGAGGCGCCTGGCCGAACGCGCGCCCTGGCTGCTCTACGACGCCGTGCTCGACAGCCGCACGCGGCCGAAGCACCGGGAGTGGGACGGCACCGTGCTGCGCTGGGACGATCCCTGGTGGGGCACGCATTATCCGCCGAACGGATGGAACTGCCGCTGCTCGGTGATCCAGCTCGACGACGCCGATCTGCGCGAGCGGGGCCTGTCGCCCGGCGTGGCGCCGCGCGGTCTCGTGCGGCGGTGGGTGAACCCGCGCACCGGACGGGTGCGGGAGGTGCCGGAAGGTGTCGACCCCGCCTGGGCGTATCACGTCGGCCGCGCCGCCGAGCGCCAGCCGCTCGAGGTGCTCGGCGACCGGGTCGAGCGGCTACCGGAAGCGCTCGCCAGGATGGCCGTCGAGGACATCCTGCGGTCACGGATCTTCGAGGATTTCAGCGCCGGCCGCTTGGCCGGCTGGCTGCCGGTCGCGGTCCTGCCGCAGGATCTCCGGGAAGCGCTCGGGGTTCGTACCAGAACGGTGCGCATGAGCCGCGAGACCCTCGAAAAGCAAGGTCGGCGGCATCCAGACCTGGTGCGATCCAACTACCTGCAGATCCAGGAACTGCTCGATCGCGCGCCGGTATGGAAGGAATGGGGCACGAACCTCGTTGCAATCGGCCAGCAGAACGAACGATTGTGGCAGGTTGTCGTCAAAGGTGCGGCCGACGGCACCGAGGTGATCTTGACGACCTTCCACCGAGCGAACCCGAAAAACATTCGCCGCGCCCGGAGACGCGGCGTGAAGGTTCGTTGAAGGCGCCCGGGGGGCCGGTGCCACCCCCGCGGAGCCGCAGCCCCGGCTAACCGAACTATGACTCGGGCGCCAACAACAATGTGAACGCCGCAGGGCTGCTTGTAAAGGGCACCCGGGGGGCCGAGATACACCCCCGCGGAGCCGCAGCCCCGGCTACCCGGATCTGACTCGGGTGCCCGGGCGCATTCTCGCTTCTCCGATGGCCGAGGTAAAGCCCGGAAGGGCCGGATTTTTGTTTAAATGATTGAGTTTCCGACGAAAAGTGCCCTTCGGACCGGGCATGCGTGCCGTCTGCGCGAAAGCCCGGCTCCGTAGGAGCCCCGTAGACGGCCGATTCGCATGCCGGACGACCTTCGGTACCCGAAAATCCTTAAACAAAAAATTAAACAGGTTTGCGGCCCGTCTGGGGGCATTCCGGCACCGGTTCCTCGGCCGTGGTGTGGCCCCCGCCGGATCGGACGGCGCCCGATCGCGACCATCGTCGCCTTCGGCCGCATGCGCGGGCGTGAAACATCGGCACCATGAAGATCGAGATCCTGCGCACCGGCAAGTTCCGCGACGCGGGCGGTCGGGACATCGTCGTCGATCGCGAGGCGCTCGCGCGGATGGCGTCATCCTACGATCCGCAGCTGCACGAGGCGCCCGTGGTGGTCGGCCATCCCGTCCACGACCAGCCGGCCTACGGCTGGGTGAAGCGTCTGGAGGCCCGCGACGACCGCCTGCTGGCCGAGCTCGGCGAGCTCGACCCCGGCTTCGTCGAGCTCGTGCGGCAGGGGCGTTTCAAGACCCGTTCCGTGTCGCTCTACCTGCCCGGCATGGCCAATCACCCGCGCTCCGGGGAGGGCATCTATCTCCGGCACGTGGGCTTCCTCGGAGCGCAGCCGCCGGCCGTCAAAGGGCTGCGGCCGGTGCAGCTCTCGGGCGACGACGATGCCGTCGCCGAGATCACGACGGACGTCGGCGGCGGGGCGGACCCGGCACCGAAGGGACCGGATGGCGACACTCCCGAGACCGAATCCACAGCCGAGGGATCGAACATGACCGACACCGGACAGGATACCGGCAGCCAGGACGCCCTGGCCGAGCGCGAAAAGCAGCTCGAGGAGCGCGAGCGTCGGATCGCCGAACGCGAGGCGGAGCTCGAGGCGGAGCGCCGGCGCCTCGCGCGCGAGGCTCATGCCGCCTTCGCCGAAGGGCTGCTCGCCGAGGGGCGGATCGTCCCCGCCGATCGCGACATCGTGGTGACCCTCCTGGAGGTCGCCGACACGGCGCCGGCCGAGTTCGCCGACGGCGAAACGGTGTTCGGCGAACGGCTGCGCAAGTGGCTGAGCTCCCTGCCGAAGCGGGTGGAGTTCGGCGAGCGGGCCGGCGGAGAGAAGCACGCCGAGCTCTCGGACCCGGAGACCATCGCCGAGCGGGCGATCGCCTATCAGGCCGAGATGAAGAGCAAGGGCATCATCGTGCGCGCCGACGAAGCGGTGCGCCGGGTCGTCGGAGGCTGACATGAGCGGGCCCAACCCCACCCTCACCAAGAACTTCACCGCCGAGACCGCCGTCACCAGGTACCGCATCGTCAAGTTCGGATCGTCGGACGGCCAGGTCGTCCAGGCCGCCGCCGCGACCGATGCCATGGTCGGTGTCGCCGCCGAGCTGGACGCGGCCGGCGGCGAGCGGGTCGATGTCCACCTCGCCGGTCTCGCGGAGGTCGAGTTCGGCGGCACGGTGACCCGCGGCGCGCTGGTCACCGCCGACAGCCAGGGGCGGGCCGTCGCCGCCGCGCCCGCGGCCGGCGTCAACAACCGCGTCATCGGCGTGGCGATGGTCTCGGCCGCCTCCGGGGACATCGCCTCCGTTCTGATCGCCCCGCAGCAGATCCAGGGATGAGCCCATGACCACCGCGCCGTTTCCCGTCGATCCCGTCCTCGTCGGCATCACCCTCGCCTACCGCAATCCGCGCTACATCGCCGACGAGGTCCTGCCCCGCGTGCCCGTCGGCCGCGAGGAGTTCAAATACTGGAAGTACCCGGAGGACGAAGCGTTCCGGGTGCCGGACACCAGGGTCGGCCGGCGCTCGCGCCCCAACGAGATCGTCCTGACCGCCACCGAGAGCACGGCCTCGACCGAGGATTACGGGCTCGAGGACGCGGTGCCCAACGACGACATCAGGAACGCGCCCGCCAACCACAGCCCGGTCGACCGGGCGACCGTGCAGCTGACCGAATACATCCTGATCGACCGCGAGCAGCGGGTCGCCAACCTCGTCTTCAACAGCTCGTCCTACGCCTCCGCCAACGTCACCACCCTGTCCGGCACCTCGCAGTGGTCGGATCAGGCCAACTCCGACCCGGTGGACGCCATCACCGGGGCGCTCGACGTGCCGCTGGTGCGGCCGAACATCATGGTGCTCGGCCGGGCGGTGTGGACCAAGCTGCGGACCCATCCGAAGGTCGTGGCCGCGGTCAAGCCCGCCGGCGCCCGCGAGGCTTCGGGCGTGGCCATGCGCCAGGCCGTGGCCGAGCTCTTCGAGCTCGAGGAGGTCCTGGTCGGCGAGGCCTGGATCAACACCGCGAAGAAGGGCCAGGCGGCCTCGATCAGCCGCGTCTGGGGCAAGCACTGCGCGCTGCTGTTCCGCGACCGCACGGCGGACACCCGCTCCGGTCTGACCTTCGGCTTCACCGCGCAGTTCGGCAGCCGCATCGCCGGCACCAGGCCCGATCCCGATATCGGTCTCAGGGGCGGCGTCCGCGTCCGGGTCGGCGAGTCGCTCAAGGAACTCGTGATCGCCAACCAGGCCGGATACCTGTTCCAGAACGCGGTGGCGTGACGATGAAGGTCAGGATGGTGCACCGCGTCGTCCATGACGGGCGCGTCTACGAGACCGGCGACGAGGCCGAGCTGCCCGAAAAGCACGCGCAGGCCCTGCTCGCGGTCGGCGCGGTCGTCAAGGCGCCGGCCGGACGCCGCGGCAAGGAGCCCTCGTGAGCTACGCGACGCAGCAGGACCTCGAGGACCGGTTCGACCGGAACCAGCTGCTGGTCATCGCCGACCGTGACGGCGACAACCTGCTCGATGCGGACGTCGTCGCCAGGGCGCTGGCGGATGCCGACGCCGAGATCGACGCCTGGATCGGCAAGGTGCACGATCTGCCGCTGCCGTCGGTGCCCCCTCGCCTCGTGACGGCGGCCTGCGACATCGCCTTCTACCGTCTGCATCCGGCCGAGCCTCCGGAAGACGCCCGAAGGCGCTACGAGGACGCCCTCGCCTTCCTGCGGGCGGTGGCGGAGGGCCGCGCGGTGCTCGATGCCGGCGGTTCGCCGCCGCCGTCGGCCACCGGCGGGGTCTCCCATTCCGCCCCCGATCGCGTCTTCACGCGCGACCGCCTCGACGACTTCGAGGGATTCCGATGACCTTCGAGGTCGAGGTCGAGATCCGCAACGAGGAGCTGCTCGCGGCGTTCCGCAGGCTGGAGGCCACGGCCCGCGACATGAAGCCTGCGATGGAGCGCATCGGACGGTATCTCGAGGCCTCGACAAGGCTGCGGTTCCGAGACCAGACGGGACCCGACGGCGAACGCTGGCCGCCCAGCCGCAGGGCCATCGAGCAGGGCGGGCGAACCCTCGTCGACACCGGCACCCTGCGTAGCAGCATCACCTACGATGCCGGGCACGATCGCGTCGAGATCGGCACCAACGTCCCCTATGCGCCGGTCCACCAGTTCGGCGCCACCATCACCCCGAAGCGCGCCCGCTACCTGAAGTTCCGCACGCCCGACGGCGGCTTCGTGCAGACCACGCGCGTGACCGTTCCGGCACGGCCGTTCCCGGGCATCGACGATCGCGACGAGCGCCGCATCCTCGAAATCCTCGAAGACGCCATCGCGGAGGCGGCGCGGTGATCGCGAGCATCGTCCAGCAGCTCTCCTCGGGCGTCTCCGCGCTCCGCACCGTGAAGTCGACCGCGGACATGGCCCTCGTGCTGGGCGGCAGGCTGCGTCATGCCCTGCCGGCGGCCTTCGTCCACCCGGTGCGCGACACGGCCGGCGAACCGCAGAGCTTCCCGGCCCACACCCAGATCATCCGGCGCCAGGTCGGCGTGCTGCTGCTGGTGGCAGCCCAGGGTGCGGACCGCGGCGCCGGCAGCCACGACGTGCTGGAGCCCCTCTTCGACGCGGTGCGGACCACCCTGGCCGGCTGGACGCCGTCCGGTGCCGACGAGCCGCTGCGCCTCGTCGGCGGCGAGATGGTCCGCGTCGCCGACGGCGTCGCCTGGTGGCTGGAGCTGTTCGAGACGGCGGAGCTGCTGCGGACATGAGAGAAGGCGGCCGATACGAGGTCGGCGAGGACGGCGAGCCGCGGCTGGTGGAACGCACGGCACCGGCTCCCGCACCCTGGCAGAAGCCGGCACGCCAGGCGGCACCCGCGCGGAAGACCAGCGAGCGCCGTGAGCCGAGGAGGAAGAGCTGATGGCCAAGCGCTGGAACAAGCGGATCCTGCTGGCCAAGGTCGAGACGAGCTACGGCACCGACGCGGCCCCCACCGGCGCCGCCGATGCCGTCCTCTGCCGCGATCTCGAGGTCGCGGTCGAAGCGGATCTCCTCGACCGCGAGCTCGTGCGGCCGACGCTCGGCGATCTCCCGGCGCTATCCGCGCAGCGTCGCGCCACTGTCGCCTGCGAAATCGAACTCGCCGGATCCGGCGCCGCGGGCACCGCTCCCGCCTGGGGCACGCTGCTACGCGGCTGCGGCCTGGCCGAGACCGTCACCGCCGGCGTCAAGGTCCAGTACGATCCGGCATC
>Ga0256830_1001605_pt1 | contig 15773 bp, 13 predicted proteins | sample 128326metaG_FD_190537 | JGI IMG/M metagenome (GOLD analysis project Ga0256830, IMG submission 190537) | Hydrothermal vent microbial communities from Lau Basin, Pacific Ocean - 128-326 | ecosystem: Environmental > Aquatic > Marine > Hydrothermal vents | place: Pacific Ocean: Lau Basin | collected... | reverse complement strand
GGACAGCATTGCCTTGTCGCTTATTCTTGGAGGTGCCCTTGGTAACCTCACAGACCGTCTGAGACTCGGGTATGTTGTGGACTTTATTGACCTACACCTGGGCAGGTACCACTGGCCGGCCTTTAACCTGGCAGACTCGGCATTGTCTCTGGGTATGGTACTGCTTCTTTTTAGGCTCTTCTGGAGGATGAGGAAGGGTGTATAATGGATGGATGTCTTTTACTTCTCTCCCCTACTTGCTATGAAGAACAGATATTCTTTTCAGAATCCTTCCAATGCCTTCTCTGAATGTAATGAAATAAACACCCTCCATAACCTCGTCAGCGGAAAGGCCCTGCAGTCTTTTCCTGTGGTCCTTATCCGCTATAATGTCCAGTGAACCGGTAACATCAGAGCCCGCCAGGGAAAGCGAAAGGTAGCCCCTTATCCCCTCAGCCTCCAGTACGCCTCTGAGGGAGTAATACCCCGGAGCCTCTCTTCTTACAGTGAAGCTCATCTCCCTGAACACACTCAATGGCAGTTTATGACCGCCCGTATCTATATCAGGCAGAACCATATCTCTGATCCGGCCCCTGTAAAAGAATCCTGCGATCTCCCTTCCATGAAGGGAGAGACTCATATGGCCTTCACCATCGTGAACCCCACGGGCAGGAGAAGATTCAGGCCCCTCTCTGGTAAGTGGTAGTTTTACACCCTTCACCCTGAAGTCAATATCTGCCCTTCTGTCTGAGAGGTCAACGGTTGTATCAAGGCCGCCATCAGATATTTCCCCCTTCAGTCTGACCGAAAGACGTAAAGACAGAAGGGCAAAGGGGTTCAAGACCCCTGTGAGGTTAGACACTTGAAAGAGCTGGTAGTCACCGCTCATCAGGGAGACCTCCCTGACGGAAAAGCTAAGGGGCATCCCCTTTTCAAAAGAGCGGATATCCGCCCTGATGGTATGGCCGGCTATCCTGAAGCCAGAGAGGGAATCCAGCCTCTTCGTTACCAATGACGATGGCAGTAAGTACCAGGAAGACAACAGCAGGAGGATGAGGATAACTACAAATATGACAGGTCTCTTGGCCATCAGCTACCAAAAAGAAGGGCCTGACCTTTTATCTCCTGCCGTTCAACCTCCTCAAAGAGCCTTATTTTCCCGAACTCGCCATCAAAACCCGGGCTTATATGAACCTCGCCTTTGCGCATCCTTTTTATGCCTTCAGCCACCACCTCTCCGGCGGATCTTTTTATCTCCTCAATATCAACCTCCAGGAGTATATCAAACTCAGGACCAAGATCATTGAGCATCTTCATATAAAGTGCCTGGACCTTTTTTGTGTTAACCCCGGCCTTTAAGGCCTCGGCAATTATCTCCTGTAAGGGGATGGCCGAATAAAAGGGTTTTGCCTCTGGTGGTCTGTAGCCATCATCCCTGTCAGCAAGCATCTCCACCCTGTGCATCACACCTACAGTGAGGGGCCTCCCACAGATAGGACACCTCTTTCCATGTTTTCTCGTCTCTTCCGGGGACAGACAGACACTGCAGTTCCTGTGACCATCAAAGTGGTATTTCCCTTCCTCTGGATAGAACTCAATGGTCCCTTCAAAGCCCTTTCCACTTTTTATGGCATTCAGAATCCCTTCGTATGAAAGGACTGATTCAAATATGTTTGCCTCCCTGCCCAGCTTTGACGGTGAATGGGCATCAGAGTTTGATACAAGCCTTACCCTGTCCAGTTCCGAGAGCCTCCAGTTCATTGGCGGATCAGAGCTCAGCCCTGTTTCTATCGCATAGATACTGTCTGAGAGGTCCTCAAAACACTCCTCAATGGAGTCAAACCCTGAGAAGGCTCCGAATATTGAAAAGTGTGGAGTCCATGCATGGGCCGGGATGACGAGAGAATCCTCGCTGATCTGAAGTACCATCTCAAGGAGTGTCCTGGCGTCAAGCCCCAGTATGGGACGGCCATCTGATGTTATATTTCCTATCCTTGACAGTCGTGCATTAAAGGCGGTCACCAGCTCAAGTGAAGGCATTATTATTATGAGGTGTATCTTTCTTATTCTCTCTCCTTTCTTGTAGATACAGCTTATCTCTGCAGTGGGGATAAAAAACACATCCGATCTGCATCGCGAGGGAACCCCGTCAGGGGCATCCTTGAGTTTATACAGGTTATTCTCCTGTCTTACAAGCCTGTCCTGGAGTTCCCTGACCCACCCGGGATGGGTAAAGTCACCGGTGCCCACCACCCTGATGCCCTTCAGTTGCGACCAGTAGGAAATCCCCTCGGGCGTCATATCCCTGCTTGTCGCCCGTGAGTATCTTGAATGGATATGAAGGTCAGCAATAAACCTCACCGTTAAAACCTCTCATTATGTATCTTTGTCTCGTCGTATTCGCTTTCAGAATGCTCGGGAAGCTCCACAGCAGGATAGCCTATGGGCATCATGCACAGTACCCTGTATCTCTGGGGAATGTCAAGGAGGTTCTTTACATAGGCCTCTGCATTGCCATGGGGACCATCTGAGTCGGCAACCTGGGTGAAGCAGCTTCCGAGCCCCTGGTTGACAGCCTCAAGATGTATATGTTCTGCACAGATTGATCCATCCTCCTTGAACCGCTTGCCCTTTTCAGTATCATAACAGACAACGATCACCACAGGGGCATCCTTCACATAAGATGCATAGGGTGTAGCCTCTGAAAGGGCCTTCCTTGTCTTTGGGTCCTTCACTATTATGAACTCCCATGCCCTTGTATCCCATGCTGTAGGAGAGAACATGGCGGCCTTGAGAATCTCTTTCAATTTTTCCTCTTCCACTGCCTTCGGTCTGAAGGCCCTGATACTCCTTCTCTTTCTGATCGCCTCTAACATACTCACCTCCCGTTAAGGTTTAACCCCCTCTCAATCCTTCTCAGGGCTTTCTTTATGGCCCTCTCAAGAGAGCCTGTCCTTGAAGGCACCATTCTTAGTTTAACATAGAGGACATTATTTTCTGGTGTCAGGGAGATGTGAATCGTGTTTTCCGGCCCAAGGAGCGAGAGCAGTCTCATCAAAAGCCCTTCCAGTTTCCTGTTACCACTTGATAGTATATTGAATTCCATCCCCTCCCTTTTCAGCTGTCTTGTTTGCAGTTCCGAGGGATTCTTTATCTCAGGCATCCAGTGTTTAAGGGCAAATCTCCTTATTATGTGCGCCTCTGCAGGGACGCCACCCTCAAGGTAAAAGAGCATCTCCAGTGTATCTGATCCCCTTCTAAGCCATGCAACGGGCATATAGAGGAGGCTCTGGCGGGGTAAGAGGCTGAGTAAGAGGATGATCTTTGTAAATGGTCTCCTCCTGTATTCGGCCCTGAAACCAGCCACACCACCCAGGAGGGTGTACTCCTTGTCCGATGGTCTTAAGGCATGCTCAAGCAGCCTTGAGACCTCTCTCATGAGTCTTATGTTCCTCCTGCTGCCCCACTGGTAGGAGACCACCATCACAACAGACCCGAGGAGGAGCAGAAAAAACCAGATGCTGTTCTCCATCAAGGAAGATCAACCTCCTGCAAAGCTCTATTGATTCATCATACTGCAAAGTGCCTCTCCGATCTCAAGGGCATATTCACGTGGAGTGGTTACGTCACCGTAATAGGGGATATCCACCCATATACTGTCACCTGAGAGATCCTTTAATTCATCCAGGTTCTTTTCATCCACCCGGCCCAGTCCTGCCTTGTTACAGACAATATAGTCAACACTGATGTGGAGTGCCTTCAGGTCTTTTATGATCAGCATGGCCTCCTTCAGGGACAACTCATCGTAGTTCATCACAAGTACCCTTGCTGATAGTTCCCTGTCCTTGAGCAACCCTTCTATCTCAACAGCCCTTCTGTACTCAACCGATAGCTCTCTTAGAACAGGGTCATCCTCATCATCTACGGCAACTGCATCGCCAAAATAGCTCCTGCCCTTTATGTGGGTGATCTCCCTTCTCCTTGAGAGGATCTTCCTTCTCAGTGAGACAAGGCTGTCTATCCACCTGTGTGTTGTGAGAGGCATTGAGAATATCCTCAGGCTCAACCCTGTGGGCGGCATATCCACGATCAGATGCTCTGCAAGCCCTGACCTCCTCCTGTATATCTCATCTATTGCGGATATGAAACCATACTCCTCCATCCCGGGGGTGTGCTTGAGCAGGTCAAACATCCCCTCAAGGTTCAGCACTGTGAGGTATCTGTATGTATCCTTCATCCTCCGTGATGTCTCCTCCAGGAGCCTCCTGATATGGCCTTCAACACTGCATTCCTCAATGTAGAGACCCTTTCTTACCTCTGTCACCCCCTCTGCAGGAGGCTGCTGGAAATAATCGTAGAGATTGTGGGCAGGGTCAAGGGATGATATATATACCCTTTTGCCCTCAGATGCAAGATACTCTGCAAGACTTGCCGATAGGGTGGTCTTTCCCACCCCGCCTTTGCCAAGGAAAAAGAGAAACCTATGCATAGTTATCCAAAGTCAAGGATGCTGAACCACTGTGCAAACTGGTCATCAAGGGTAGAACAGCGTGAAAGCATTACCCTCATCTCCCTCTCCATGTATGGTAGCAGCTTTATCCCCATGTATGATGGTGGTGCTGGCATCCCTGAAAGGGCACCTGTGGTGATCAGTGCAAAGGCATTCTCCATCTCCTTGAGTTCCGCCTCAATTGCATCTGTGCCCCTGGATAGGAACCCCTTCATAAGGTCTGAAAATATACTGTTAAATCTCCCGAGCATTTTTTATTATAACACCGCAGGGTGTGGTTGAAGAAAGTACCGTCATCTGATTTGCCATTCTTCATCTGAAAATGTTAGAATTTCAATTTAATAACCTGCAGTTTCCATAGAAGGTCTGTCAGGTTTCAGATAATATTTCCAAAATATAAAAGGGGTGCCTATGTTACAGGAAAAGGTTCCAGTAGGGTTAACATTTGATGATGTCTTATTGTTACCTTCAAAATCAAATGTCACACCCAAGGATGTTGAGGTATCTACCTTGCTGACAAGGAATGTCCCGATGAACATACCCATCGTCAGTGCTGCAATGGATACGGTCACAGAGGCAGGGCTTGCTATTGCCATCGCCCGTGAAGGGGGAATAGGGATAATCCACAGGGCCATGTCTCCCGAAAGACAGGCCCTGGAGGTAGACAAGGTAAAGAAATCAGAAAGCGGGATGATAGTTGACCCTATAACCGTGACACCTGAAACACCCATCAGCAGGGCACTTGAACTGATGGCCCACTACAGGATATCGGGTGTGCCTGTGACAGTGAAGGGTAAGCTTGTGGGGATACTCACAAACAGGGATCTCAGATTTGAGACCAACCTGAACAAGCAGGTAAAAGAGGTAATGACCAAGGAGAGGCTGATCACGGCAAAGGAGAATATCACCCTTGATGAGGCAAAGGAGATACTGCACAGATACAAGATTGAAAAGCTCCCCATAGTTGACAGGGAGATGAAACTCAAGGGGCTGATCACCATCAAGGATATTGAGAAGAGGAAAAAGTATCCCAATGCGTGCAAGGACAGTCTTGGCAGACTCAGGGTCGGGGCTGCAATCGGGGTTGGCGAAGAGGCGATCCAGAGGGCAGAGCTTCTCGTAATGGCCGGTGTGGATGTGATAGCCATAGACACAGCACACGGGCACAGCGATGCTGTAATAAAGACCCTCAAAAAGGTGAAAAAGATGTTCGGAGTTGATGTAATAGCCGGTAATGTCGCAACAAAGGAAGGGGCTGAGGATCTTATCAGGGCAGGTGCTGATGCAATAAAGGTGGGCATCGGTCCGGGGTCCATATGCACCACAAGGGTGGTTGCAGGTGCTGGTGTGCCCCAGTTGACAGCCATCAAGGAGTGTTACAATGTAGCCAGGCGGCACAGGATCCCTGTTATAGCTGATGGCGGGATCAAGTACTCCGGTGACATCACAAAGGCACTGGCAGCAGGTGCCCATTCTGTCATGATAGGAAGCCTCTTTGCCGGCACGGATGAGTCTCCTGGTGAAACAATACTCTATCAGGGAAGGAGCTACAAGGTCTACCGCGGGATGGGGTCCCTTGGGGCCATGGCACAGGGCGCCCGTGACAGATACGGCCAGGAAGGGGTGGAGAGTTCAAAGCTCGTTCCAGAGGGTGTTGAAGGAAAGGTTCCCTACAAGGGGCCTCTCTCACAGAGCATCCATCAGCTTGTGGGAGGGCTCAAGTCAGGGATGGGCTATTGCGGCTGCAAGACCCTTGCAGAGTTGAGAAGAAAGGCAAGATTCATAATGATCACCAACGCAGGGCTGAGGGAAAGTCACGTGCATGACGTTATAATTACAAAAGAGGCACCAAACTACAGGACAGAGTGGTAGGATGGAAAGAGAAAAGATACTTGTTCTTGACTTTGGTTCCCAGTATACCCAGCTGATTGCACGGAGGGTGAGGGAATGCAGGGTCTATTCAGAGATATATCCCTATAGCATGGATATTGAAAAGATAAGGGCCTTCAATCCAAAAGGCATTATCCTTTCAGGTGGCCCCTCCAGTGTCTACTCTGAAGATGCGCCGATCCCGGACAGGGAGATCTTCAACCTTGGTATTCCCATACTGGGGATATGCTATGGCATGCAGCTGATGGCCTATCTGCTCGGCGGGCAGGTTTCAAAGGCCCAGAGACGCGAGTATGGAAGGGCAGAGATTATCATTGATGATGACAGGGACCTGCTCTGGGGTGTGTCCGACAGGTCTGTTGTATGGATGAGCCATGCTGACAAGATAGACAAATGTCCAAGGGGATTTGTTCCGATTGCACACACTGACAACTCACCCATCGCAGCCATGGCAGACTTTCAGAGGAGGTTCTACGCCCTCCAGTTCCACCCGGAGGTTGTCCATACCGTTGAGGGAAGGCAGATCATACAGAACTTTGTAATAGATATCTGCAAGTGTAGCCCCACCTGGAAGATGTCATCCTTCATTGAATGGGCCACAGAGGATATAAGGAAACAGGTGGGCAGTGGGAAGGTCATCTGCGCCCTGAGCGGCGGGGTGGACTCCTCTGTTACCGCCCTCCTTGTCCACAGGGCCATTGGTGATAACCTTACCTGTATTTTTGTTGACAACGGACTGCTCAGAAAGGGTGAGGCTGAAAAGGTCATTGACACCTTTGAAAGACACTTCCATATACGACTTGATGCTGTTGATGCAAGGGAGAGGTTTATAGACAAGCTGAGGGGTATTACCGATCCTGAGCAGAAAAGAAAGATCATTGGCCAGGAGTTTATAAAGGTCTTTGAGGAGGAGGCGAAAAAGATAGAGGGGGTTGAGTTCCTTGCCCAGGGCACCCTCTATCCTGATGTAATTGAAAGCGTATCATTCAAGGGGCCCTCTGCCACCATCAAGTCCCATCACAATGTGGGCGGGCTGCCTGAGGTCATGAAGCTAAAGCTCATTGAACCTTTAAGGGAACTCTTCAAGGATGAGGTAAGAGAGATCGGTGAGGAGCTGGGGCTCCCTGAGGAGATATGCTGGAGACATCCCTTTCCCGGACCAGGGCTTGCCATCAGGTGTCTCGGAGAGATCACGGAAAGGAAGCTGGATATCCTCCGTGAGGCTGATGCCATTGTGCTTGAGGAGATCAAAAAGGCAGGGCTTTACAGGGAGATCTGGCAGGCCTTTGCTGTGCTCCTTCCTGTGAGGACAGTGGGTGTGATGGGTGATGAGCGAACCTATGATTATGCCCTGGCTGTCAGGGCTGTGGTGAGTCTTGACGGTATGACAGCTGACTGGGCAAAGCTGCCCCATGAGCTCCTTTCAAGGATATCCAACAGGATAATAAACGAGGTACAGGGTATAAACAGGGTCGTCTATGATATAACATCCAAACCACCCGGTACAATTGAGTGGGAATAAACTCAGTGGTGTCCAAAATAATTTTACTTTAACCTAAAACAAGGCAGGGTGCGATAAGACAGTCAGGAGTCAAGGGTCAGGAGTTAACAGTGAGCAGTAAGCAGTGAGCAGTTTGTGGGTGGATGAGTAAATGAGTGGATGAGTGGATGGGGTAAAGGAGAAATCCATGTATTTTCAGGATATAATCAGGACACTCAATCAGTTCTGGTCAGAGAGGGGCTGCCTCATACTGCAGCCCTATGATATTGAGGTTGGTGCAGGAACCTTCCATCCAGCCACCTTTCTCCGTGTCCTCGGCCCTGAGCCCTGGAGGGTGGGTTATGTTGAACCCTCCCGCCGTCCAACAGATGGCCGTTACGGTGAAAACCCCAACAGACTCCAGCATTACTACCAGTATCAGGTGATCCTGAAACCCTCTCCCCTCAGAAGTCAGGAGATATACCTTGACAGCCTGAGGGCACTCGGGCTTGATCCCCTCAGGCATGACATAAGATTCGTTGAGGATGACTGGGAATCCCCAACCCTTGGAGCCTGGGGACTTGGCTGGGAGGTCTGGCTTGATGGTATGGAGATCACCCAGTTCACCTATTTCCAGCAGGTGGGCGGGATAGACCTTAAGCCCGTCTCCGTGGAGATAACCTACGGACTGGAGAGAATAGCCATGTACCTCCAGGAAGTGGAAAGCGTGTTTGACATAAAATGGTCAGAGGAGATCACCTATGGTGAGGTTCATCACCAGCAGGAGGTGGAATGCTCCAGGTACAACTTTGATCTTGCTGACGTAGGACTGCTGAGAAGGCACTTTGATGATTTTGAAAGGGAGTCAAGGAGGCTCATTGAGGAGGGGCTTGTTATTCCAGCCTATGAGTTCTGCCTGAAATGCTCACATACATTCAACCTCCTTGATGCAAGAGGTGCCCTTTCCGTTACCGAGAGAACGGGGTATATCGCACGTGTAAGGGGGCTTGCAAAGCTTGTTGCAGAGGCCTATCTCAACCAGAGGCGGGAAAAGGGCTTCCCCCTTCTTGGCAAGAGGTTTCCTGAAATAAAAGAGGGGCATCCCCGGGAGCTCCACAAGCCTTTGCAGGCGGAGACCACACCTGTGGGTGATTTTCTTTTGCTGGAACTCGGCACAGAGGAGATACCTGCCAGATTCATGAGCCCCCTTATAGAACAGCTACGCAACAGGGCAGGTCAGTATCTTGAAGAACTCAGGATAGACTTTAAAGGCCTGAGGACCTTTGGCACACCACGAAGGCTTGTCCTCATAGTAGAGGGACTCGCCGGCACACAGCGGAGCGAGAAGCGCATAATCTGGGGTCCCCCGAAGAAGGTTGCCTTTGACAGTGAGGGCAGGCCCACAAAGGCTGCCACCGGGTTTGCAGCCTCACATGGGTTGGATGTCAAGGACCTCAAGACCGGCAGAAAGGGTAAAGGCGAATACATTATGGTGGAGATTGAGGAGCGTGGAAGGGAAACAAAGGAACTCCTCCCCGGGCTCCTGAAAAGGCTTATACTTGATCTGCACCTTCCGAAGTCAATGCGATGGGCAGATGGTGATATCCGATTCATCAGACCGATTCAATGGATCGCTGCCCTTTACAGGGGTGAGAGGGTGGATTTTGAGCTTGACGGTTACAAGAGCGGTAGCCACACCTATGGACACAGGTTCCTGAGCCCAGGGCCTGTAGGCTTCTCAACCCCGGAAGAGTACATCCAGAGGCTTGAAGAAGGCAATGTTATTGTTGACCATGAAAAAAGGGTGAGGATAATAAAAGAACAGCTGGAGGAACTCTCCTCAGAGACAGGCGGTACTGTTGTACTGGACCCTGAACTCCTTGAGACGGTAAACTTTCTTGTTGAAAAACCCTACTCTGTACTGTGCGAATTCCCCGAGGGGTTTCTTGAGCTCCCCAAGGAGCTGCTTGTAACGGTCATGAAGGACCACCAGAAGTATTTTGCCATAGAGGACAGCGAGGGCAGGCTTGTAAACCGTTTCATCGTTGTAAGCAACACCTCTGAGGCCAATGAGGAGGCCGTGCGTACAGGTGCACAGCGGGTGATAAAGGCACGGTTTGAGGACGCACGTTTTTACTACAGTGATGACCTCAAGAGACCACTTCAGGACAGGCTTGATGAACTGAAGGGGGTAATCTTTCATGAAAGGCTTGGTTCACTCTACGACAAGGTAATGCGGATAAGCGCCATAGCCTCAAGGATAGCAGAGCTTGTACCTGTTGATAAAGACAAGCTCCAGAGGGCTGCCTTGCTGTCAAAGACCGATCTTGTTTCAGGTGTGGTCAGGGAGTTCCCTGAACTCCAGGGTCTGATGGGCAGGTATTACGCTGAGGCACAGGGTGAGGACAGGGAGGTTGCCCTTGCACTGTATGAGCAGTATCTGCCCACCCACTCAGGAGGTGTACTCCCCAGCACTGAGACAGGAGCTGTGCTGAGCATTTCTGACAGGATTGACACCATAGTGACCTTCTTCTCAATAGGCCTGAAGCCAACAGGCTCGGAAGACCCCTTTGCACTGAGGAGGCATGCCCTTGCCATTATAGCCATCCTCTCAGAAAGGGGATATGATATTACACTTGGATGGCTTATTGAGACCGCCCTCTCATGCATGCCTGTTCAGTACGGCAAGGACCTGAAGGCCGAGATTGAACAGTTCTTCTTACAGCGTCTGGAGGGAATACTCCTCTCCGAGGGATACAGCCATGATGTGGTCAACGCGGTTCTTGGCAGGGCAATGGAGAACCCCTTACAGCTTCTGAGAGAGATTGTGAAGGCCCTTGTGGGGTTCAAGAACTCAGAGGCCTACCAGGAAACCATCACTGCCCTGAAGAGGGTCTTCAATATCCTGAAAGAAGCCCCTGCTGCAGAGGTTGACAGTGCGTTGTTTTCAACCAGTGAAGAAGAGGCGCTTTATAAGGCTGTTACCGAGGTTGAGGGAAGGATAGACAACCTGCTCTCCTGCAAGGACTTTCATGGTGCCCTTGGAGTCCTAAGAGAGCTGACAGCACCTGTCAATGAGTTCTTTGACAATGTGCTGGTGATGGACAAGGATGAGAGGGTACGCTCCAACAGACTTGCTCTACTTAACAAAATAAGAACAGCTGCCTTGAAGATTGCCGACCTGTCGGAGTTACAGGAATTGTAGAACCGTTCATTGGTTTGACTTGCTTTGAAAATTCTACTTGACAAATCACCTATGCCTGTGATATGAAAAAACGGATGATGCCTGTTTTACAGGCATTTAATTTTTTTGTTTATTCAGGAGGTCATGATGAATTTTCCAGATGATCTGAAATACCACAAGGAACATACCTGGGTCAGGGTCTCCGGCAAGAAGGCAACCGTGGGCATTACTGATTATGCCCAGGACCAGCTTGGAGACATAGTCTACATTGACCTGCCTGATGTGGACTCGGAGATTGAAAAGGATGCAGAGTTTTCAGAGATTGAGTCCACAAAGGCAACATCATCTGTGATCGCCCCTGTTAGCGGAACCATAGTTGAGGTAAACGAGGAGCTTGATGAGTCACCGGAGATAATCAACGAGGACCCCTATGGAAAAGGCTGGATAGCAGTGGTTGAACTATCCGACCCCTCAGAACTTGATGACCTTATGGACGCATCAGACTACCAGAGCTATGTGGAGGAGGAGGCAAAATAATGAAGCTGTGCGTCTTGGGTGCTGGCCCTGGTGGGTATGTGGCTGCAATCAAGGCCGCACAGCTTGGTGCAGAGGTGACGGTTGTTGAAGAGACAGAGGTTGGCGGGACATGTCTAAATCGTGGATGCATTCCAACAAAGACGCTTCTTGCATCCACCGAATTGTATAACAGGATCAAGGAGGCTGACAGGTTCGGCATTGAACTTAAGGCTGAGGCAACGGCCAGCCTCCAGAAGATAATGGAACGAAAGAACAAAGTCGTACAGACCCAGGTTAAAGGCATAAAGGGGCTCTTCAAGAGCTGGTCAGTTGAATTGAAGAATGGCAGGGGAACACTCCTGTCAGAAAGGGAGATAAAGGTCTCCGGAGCAGATACAGAAGAGAGGATGACCTTTGAAAGGCTTATTATTGCAACAGGCTCAAGACCAGCAGAGATTCCACTCTTTGAGTTTGATGGAAAAAAGATCATCTCTTCCACAGAGGCACTTGAGCTGACAGAACTTCCAAGGAGCATGCTCATTATTGGTGCCGGTGTAATAGGCTGTGAATTCGCATGTATCTTTAATGCCCTGGGGACGGAGATCACAATGGTGGAACTCCTGCCAAGGGCTGTCTCCACGGAGGATGAGGAGATATCCTCTGTGCTGGAAAGGGAACTGAAGAAGAAAAAGATCAAGCTCTTTACCGGTACCAAAGCCGAGAAGGTGGAGATCAAGGATGATAGTGTACATACAACACTTTCAAACGGTAAAATGATAGTCACAGAAAAGGTACTTGTTTCAATAGGAAGGGCATTGAACTCCCACGGCATAGGGCTTGAAAATGCAGGAGTGGAGATGGGACAGCGGGGTGAGATAAAGGTGGATACCCGTATGAAGACAACAGCAGAAAACATATATGCCGTCGGTGATGTCACAGGTGGGATACTCCTTGCCCATGTAGCATCCAGGGAAGGCATAGTGGCAGCAAGCAATATCATGGGAGAGCCTGCAGAGATGGACTACTCAGTGGTGCCTGCCGCCATATTCACCTCACCAGAGATCGCCTCGGTCGGACTCAGGGAGCATCAGGCAAGAGAGAGAGGAATTGATTATACCACCGGCCACTTCCAGTTCAGGGCGCTTGGAAAGGCCCATGCAATGGGTGAGATATCAGGTCTGATCAAGGTGGTTGCAGACGGAAAGACTGACAGGATACTGGGTGTACATATTATCGGCCCCCATGCATCAGACCTTGTACATGAAGCAGCAGTGGCAATAAAGGCAGGCCTCAGGGTGAAGGAGATCGCAGATACAATCCATGCCCATCCAACGCTTGCAGAGGGTTTGATGGAGGCTGCCGAGGATGTCCATGGAGAGGCGATTCATCTCCCAAAAAAACAGTAAGGAGCCATAGAGATTGATTTCACAACTGACACGGGGAAAATGGTTTGAGTCTGTATTCAGGGAGCATAAAGAGCAGTTTTCCGAGATTGATACACTTCTGAGGGCTCTTGACAGGTTCTTTATAATTGAGAATCTGCCGATCCAGAAGGAGGTCTATACAGCCCGCAACTTCTATATTGAACTATCAATCATCAAGGATGTGATACTGAGGCTTCTGAGTCTCCTTGAGCAGGTAATACCTGAAAGTACAAAAAACGCCTTCTGGTTCCAGAAATATGCCGAGCAGAGCTATGCCTCTGACAGAAAGCATGACATGCTGCGGGCCATCCTTTACAGACAGGATTCACCTGAGAACTCACTTATACTCCTCTATGATTCATTCATAAACCTGAAGGTTATCATTACCGATATACTCAAGAATAACAGGATAAACTATATGGCCTTCAAGAACTATGGCGATATAATCACAAGGGAGATCAGGGAGAACAGATACTTCAATCCCTTCAGCAAGGATATCAACCCTGACTTTGACAGGATCAGGAATCCCGAGCTTTCCAGGATCACCAGGTCAATCAAGGACAGGGATACAAAGAGGGCTGTCTCAACGGTGTTTATACTGCTGTACAGGATCCTCAGATACCTCAGGCACGTTGATATAGCCTCTCACCTGCATGTATCACTGAACTGCAGTTATGTGATACTCATCCTGATACGCTCCGAGATCAAGGGCCTTGTCAAGTATCTGAGGGACATCTCGGCAAACATTGACGATGCCAAACTCAGGGAGACCATTGACTCGCTGGCATTCCAGTTCTCAATTGAATCAAAGAGGGTCTATGAACAGGAGCTGAGGGACCTCTCCAGGATTTCCGCCCTGAACAGGATAAGGGGACGTATTGAGAACTGTCACGGAATACTGAGAAACCTGACAGAACAGTGTATTGTCCAGCTTGCCTCATACTTTTCACCCAGCATTGAAGGGGAGCAGCTTTTCCCGAGCTTCAAGACCAGACTGGAACAGTCCATGAAGCTGAGGGAGGATATTTATGTGCTCTACGAACTGATCAACATACTTGAAGGTGTTTTCCAGAAGGAGAAGGCACGGCTGAAGATATTTGATGCACTGAAATCCTATATGCTCTACTTTGAAAGCTTTACATTCAGGCTTCTCAGGTATGATGACTACGAAGAGTTTGCAAAGTTCTTTGAGGAGTTCCTCTCCATACTGCCTGAACAACTGTCACCAAGTGAAGCACAGAAGTTATATGAGAAGATCCACAGGTTCAAGATTTTTCTTGAGACCACACTGAGGCTAATCTCACAGAGAACGGAGCTGAGAGACAGGCCTATTGATAAAAAGAGGGCAGAGGATGTGCTTGCCCAGTTCTTGCCGGATAATCTTTGAGATATACAACAATTTTCAAGGAGGTTATCATGTCAGAAATAGTGGATGTCCATGCCAGGGAGATCCTGGACTCAAGGGGTAACCCCACTGTTGAGGTTGAGGTATTTCTTGCCTCCGGTGCCGCGGGCTCTGCAGCGGTCCCCTCTGGTGCCTCTACAGGCGAACGGGAGGCCCTTGAACTGAGAGACGGTGATGAAACACGGTACCACGGAAAGGGTGTTACAAGGGCTGTAAATAATGTTATTGAAGAGATCGCACCCCGTATCATCGGCCTTGACTCGGAGGATCAGGTATATATAGACAACCTCCTGATAGAGCTTGACGGAACGGAAAACAAGCAGCATCTTGGGGCCAATGCGATCCTTGGGGTCTCACTTGCCATCTGTCGTGCCACTGCAAATGAGCTTGAACTCCCCCTCTACCGGTATATTGGTGGCACGAATGCCAGGCTCCTGCCCCTCCCAATGATGAACATAATGAACGGAGGTGCCCATGCTGACAACAACCTGGACATCCAGGAGTTCATGATAATGCCGGTTGGATTTGAGGACTTTTCATCCGCCCTGAGGGCCGGCTCGGAGATATTCCACACACTTAAAAAGATACTCAGGGAGAGGGGATTGAATACGGCTGTTGGTGATGAAGGTGGGTTTGCACCAAGCCTGGAGAGAAACGAAGAGGCCATCACCCTGATAATGGAGGCGATAGAGAGATCAAATTACAGGCCGGGCGAGGATGTCTACCTTGCACTTGATGTTGCAGCCTCAGAGCTTTTCAGTGATGGCAAATACAGCTTTGAGGGTAAAGAGCTCAGCTCCTCGGAGATGGTTTCCTATTACGAGGAAATTGTCAAGAAGTATCCCATCCTTTCCATAGAGGATGGCATGGGTGAAAACGACTGGGACGGATGGAAGGAGCTGACGGCAAGGCTTGGAAAGAAGGTCCAGTTGGTGGGTGATGATATCTTTGTAACAAACACAAAGATAATCAGGAGAGGCATAGAAGAGGGTGTAGCCAACTCCGTTCTTATAAAACTCAACCAGATCGGTACACTCACCGAGACACTTGATGCAATTGAGATGGCAAAAGAGGCAGGGTATACAACGGTCATCTCCCATCGTTCAGGTGAGACGGAGGATACCACCATTGCTGACCTTGCGGTGGCCTGCAACACCGGTTTTATAAAGACAGGTTCACTTGCAAGGAGTGAGAGGATTGCCAAGTACAACCGGCTCCTCAGGATTGAGGAGGAGCTTGGCGATGCCGCACAATTCCCGGGCCTCCGGGCATTCTATAACCTGCGATCCTAAAATAGGGATTGAGTATACTTAACTTCAGTGGTGTCCAAAATAATTTCAGTTTTATAAACAAGGCAGGGCACAATAAATACAGTCAGGAGTCAG
>Ga0256830_1001604_pt1 | contig 15779 bp, 10 predicted proteins | sample 128326metaG_FD_190537 | JGI IMG/M metagenome (GOLD analysis project Ga0256830, IMG submission 190537) | Hydrothermal vent microbial communities from Lau Basin, Pacific Ocean - 128-326 | ecosystem: Environmental > Aquatic > Marine > Hydrothermal vents | place: Pacific Ocean: Lau Basin | collected... | reverse complement strand
GGGCCTGGAGCGGATAGCTCTCGATCGGCAGACGGAAGCCGGCCATCTCGGCGAGCACGCTCGAATGGCCGGCCACCACGATCCCCACCCTGTCGGCCGCGATCGCCCCCCTGGTCGTCTCCAGGCCCACCACGCGGTCGCCCCGGCGGCGGATGGCCGTCACCTCGCAGTTCTGGATGATGTCGACGCCGAGGGCGTCGGCGGCCCGCGCGTAACCCCAGGCCACGGCATCGTGCCGGGCCACCCCGCCGCGGCGCTGGAGGGCGGCCCCCAGCACCGGATAGCGGGCGCCGCGGTCGATCGACAGCGGCGGACAGTAGGCCCTGGCCTCCTCCGGGGTGAGCCATTCGTTGTCGATGCCGTTGAGACGGTTGGCGTAGATGTGTCGCTTGAAGATCTGCACGTCGTGGACGTTGTGGGCGAGCATCATCACGCCGCGGTCGCTGTACATGACGTTGAAGTTGAGCTCGCGGGAAAGCCCGGCCCAGAGACGGAGGGCGTGGTCGTAGAGGGCGGCGCTCTCGTCGTGGAGATAGTTGGAGCGGATGATGGTCGTGTTGCGGCCGGTGTTGCCGCCGCCGAGCCAGCCCTTCTCCAGCACCGCGACATCGCGGATGCCGTGTTCGCGGGCGAGGTAGTAGGCGGTGGCGAGGCCGTGGCCGCCGCCGCCCACGATCACCACCTCGTAGCGCGGGCGCGGTTCCGGGCTGCGCCAGGCCCGCGGCCAGTCGCGGTGGCCGGTGAGGGCGTTGCGGGCGAGGGTGAAGATGGAATAGCGGCGCACGCCGACCTCCCCGACGAGATGCTCCCGTCCCCTTGTCCGCCGGACCGGCGGTCGATGCAAGTGCGGGGCCGCACTTCTCTCCCCGCGACCTCCACCTTCGCCATACCGCGCGCGGCTAAGCCTTCGGGAAAAAACGCGGCTTCAACTTTCCTCTTTGCGTCGCCGTCGCCGACTGTGGTATTTCTGCGACAAGGACGGTGGAACGAGGCCGAGATGACCGTCATGCTGTCGAGGGACGCGTTCCGGAACGAGGGAGACGGGGGCGGACGGCCGCGGCAGACGCCGGAAACGGTGGCCTTCCTGCTGGTCCCCGACTTCTCCATGCTGGCGTTCACGAGCGCCATCGAGCCCCTCAGGATCGCCAACCGGCTCTCGGAGCGCCAGCTCTACCACTGGGTCATCCTCTCCCCCGACGGCCGGCCGGTGCGGGCCAGCAACCAGGTGGCGATCCAGGTCGACATGCCGATGCAGCGGCTGCAGATCGACACCGCGCCGCCGCCCACCGTGATCCTGTGCAGCGGCCTCGGGGCGGAGCGCTACGCCGACCGCGAGGTGCTGGCCTGGCTCAGGCGGGTCGACCGCCACGGGGCGGAGGTGGGCGCGCTGTGCACCGGCGCCCACATCCTCGCCCGGGCGGGACTGCTCACCGACCATCGCTGCACCATCCACTGGGAGAACCTGCCGGGCTTCATCGAGGCCTTCCCGGACATCGACGTCGCCGGCAACCTGTTCGAGTTCGACCGCAACCGCTTCACCTGCTCGGGCGGCACCTCGGCCCTCGACATGATGCTCTACCGCATCTCCATGCAGCACGGCGAGCGGCTCGCCACCAAGGTCTCCGAACAGTGCATGCTGGACCGCATCCGCGGCCCCCGCGACCGTCAGCGGATGCCCATCCGGGTGCGGGTCGGGGTCCACCATCCGAAGCTCATCACCGCCATCGAGCTCATGGAGGCCAACATCGAGGAGCCCCTGAGCCAGGAGATGCTGGCCCGCTACATCGGCCTCTCGCGGCGCCAGCTCGAGCGGCTGTTCCGCAAGCATCTCGGACGCACGCCGGCGCAGTACTATCTCGAGCTCCGGCTCGAGCGGGCCCGCCACCTGCTCTACCAGACCGACATGCCGATCATGAACATCGCCTGCGCCTGCGGCTTCGTCTCCGCCTCCCATTTCTCGACCTGCTACCGGCAGATGTACGGCCGCACGCCGCGGGCGGAGCGCAGCCAGGCCGCCTGATCAGGCCTTCACCCCGGCGCCCGGCGCCGGCTCGGCCTCGGGGTCGAGGGGCCAGCGGGTGCGGATCCGCACCGTCTCCACCGGGGCCGGCGGCAGGCCCGCCGCCAGCCGTTCGAGCCCCGCCCAGGCCACCATCACCGCATTGTCGCCGCAGAGCCGCAGCGGCGGCAGCAGCAGCGAGAACCCCTCCGCCGTCGCGAGCTCCTCGAGCGCCGCCCGGATCGCCCGGTTGGCGGCCACGCCGCCGGCCACCACCAGCACCGGCGGCGCCGCGTAGGCCTCGCGGAACCGGCGCATGGCGCGCCGCGTGCGGTCGGCCAGCACCGCGCACACCGCCGCCTCGAAGCCGGCACAGAGATCGGCCACGGTGCGCGGCTCGGCCGCCTCGCGGCCGAGCTCCAGGATGCGGTGACGGACCGCGGTCTTGAGACCGGAGAAGGAGAAATGGCAGCCGGGCTGTCCGAGGAGCGGGCGCGGCAGCGGGAAGCGGTCGGGATCCCCCTCCCTCGCGTGCCGCTCCACCGCCGGCCCGCCCGGATAGCCGAGCCCCAGCATCTTGGCCACCTTGTCGAAGGCCTCTCCCACCGCGTCGTCGATGGTGGTGCCGAGGCGGCGGTAGCGGCCCACCCCCTCCACCACCAGGAGCTGGCAGTGGCCGCCCGAGATCAGCAGCAGGAGATAGGGAAAGGCGGCGTCGTGGGTGAGGCGGGCGGTGAGAGCGTGGGCCTCGAGATGGTTCACGGGATAGAGGGGCAGACGGTGCACGACGGCCAGCGCCTGGGCGGTGGCGAGCCCCACCAGCAGCCCGCCGGCGAGGCCCGGGCCGGCGGTGACGGCGATGCCGTCGAGCTCGGCGAAGGCGAGATCGGCCTCCGCCATCACGGCGGCGATCATGCGGTCCAGCTTCCGCACATGGGCGCGGGCGGCGATCTCCGGCACCACGCCGCCGTAGAGGGCGTGCAGATCGAGCTGCGAGAACACCGCCTCGGCGAGGATCGCGCGGTCGCCGCGCAGCACCGCCGCCGCGGTCTCGTCGCAGCTCGTCTCGATGCCCAGGATGCGCGCCTGCGCCGCTGTCGTCACCGGGTTCCACCTCTGCTACAAGCCGCCCCATCATATGGAACGGGAAGCATCCGCGTGAAGCCGTCCGCGAGACTGACCATCGGCACCCGGGGCTCGCCGCTGGCGCTGGCCCAGGCCGAGCTGGTGCGCCGTGCCCTGGCCGCCGCCTGCCCCGAGCTGGCCGCGCCCGAGGCCGTCGCCGTCCGTGTCATCCGCACCTCCGGCGACCGTTTCGTCGACCGGCCGCTCACCGACATCGGCGGCAAGGGGCTGTTCACCAAGGAGATCGAGGAGGCGCTGCTCGACGGCGGCATCGATATCGCCGTCCACTCGATGAAGGACGTGCCCACCGAGCTTCCGGAGGGGCTCGTCATCGCCGCCTGCCTGCCGCGGGCGGATCCGCGGGATGCCATGATCGGTCCCGCCGGCACCGGCCTTTCGGAGCTGCCTCCGGGTGCGGTGATCGGCACCGCCTCGCTGCGCCGGGCGGCCCAGGTGCGGGCGCTGCGCCCCGATCTAGGGATCGTCAATCTGCGGGGCAACGTGCAGACCCGCCTCGACAAGGTGCGCCGCGGCGAGATCACCGCCACCTTCCTCGCCGCCGCCGGGCTCGAGCGGCTCGGGCTCCTCGACGAGGCCGACCGCCTGCTCGATCCCGAGGAGATGCTGCCGGCCGTAGCCCAGGGTGCGATCGGCGTCGAGGCGCGCCGCGGCGACGAGGCGACCCTCGACTTTCTGGAACGAATCGACCATCTCGATACCCGGCGGTGCGTCGAGGCGGAACGGGTGTTCCTCGCCGCTCTCGACGGCTCCTGCCGGACGCCGATCGCGGCACTCTGCGAATTCGCGGCGGGCCGCGTGTGCTTCCGCGGCCTGCTGGCGGCCCCCGACGGCAGCCGGGTCCAGCGGGTGCAGCTGCGGGGCGATGCCGGGGCGGCGGCGGAGCTGGCGGCCGAAGCGGCGCGCATGGTACGGACGGGCATGGATGGCGACGGAGATTCCGGGAGGCGGCATTGATGGAGGTCGGGAACTGCCGATGATGGAGAGCCGGGCACGCAAGCGCTGGATCCTGATCACGCGGGCTCGCGAGCAGGGCGAGCAGACGGCGCGGGAGCTGCGCGAGCGTGGCTATCTGACCCTGGTCGATCCGGTCTTCGAGACCCGTCGCGTTCCCTTCTCCCTTCCCCGACCCGAAGAGCTGCAGGCGGTCCTCCTGACGAGCGCCAACGCCGCCTACGCCCTCGGCCGCGAACTCGCCGGGCTGCCGGTGTTCACGGTCGGCCGCGGCACCGCGCGGGCGGTGCGCCAGCGGGGGGCGATGGACGTGCGGGCGGCCCGCGGCGACTGGCGGTCCCTGGTGGAGCGGATCCGCGAGGAGCTCGATCCGCGGGCGGGCGCGCTGCTCCATCTGAGCGGCCGCGAGGTGCGGGGCGACCTCGTGGGCGAGCTGCGGCAGCTGGGCTTCACCTGCGAGCGGCTGGTGGTCTACGAGACGGTGCCGCGGGAGGAGATCGGCTCGCGCACGCGGCACGCGCTCAGTCGGCGGGCGGTGGGCGCGGTGCTGCTCTATTCGCCGCGCACGGCGGCGACCTTCGCACGGCTGATCCGCGACGGCGGGCTCGAGGCGGGCCTCGACGGCGTGCTGTGCGTCTGTCTCAGCGAGGCGGTGGCCGAGGAGGTCACCGATCTCGCCAATCTGGAGATCGTGGTGGCCCGGGAGCGCGACCAAACGGCGCTGCTGGACTGCCTTGAAGCGCACATGCCCAGCTGCTAGCGCTTCGTGTCCGGGTCGGCGGAGCGCCGTGTCCGCCGAACCACGACGGGCAGAGGAAACGACGGCACCGAGCGGAAGGACGGCACAGGAATGGCGCGCAGCCGACAATCGGGGAGTGCCGGCGGATCGGCCGGAGGCGGACGGCAGCGGAAGACCCAGAGTTCGCGCCCGTCCTCGCGAACGAAGAAATCGGGAAGCGGCACCGCGGCGGCGGCCGGGAGCGCGGGCGGAAAGGCGGCCGAGGAGGTGACCGGCACCGGCGCGACGCCACCGGAGACGGAGGCCACGCCGGAGACGGCTCCGACGAGACCCGGCGAGACCGGAACCGGGGCCGGGAAGGCCGAAGCGAAGCCGGAGAAGCCGGAAGGGGTCCGGGCGGAACCGCAGACCACCGAAGGCGGAGCGGAGCCGGGGCGGGCGCGGCCGGCGGGCACCGCCACAGCGGCGGCGGCTCCGATGCCCCCCGGCGGCGAGGCGCGGACATCGCCGGCACCCGCCGCGGCTCCGCCCTCGTCTGCCCCGCCGGGCTGGCGGACGCCGCTCCTCGCGGGCCTCGTGGGCGGTGCCGCGGTGGCGCTGATCGTCCTCTACCTCGCCCCCTCGGGCCCGCCCGATCCGAGGCTCGTGAGCCGTCTCGACGAGCTCGGAACGCGCATCGCCGGCATCGAGGACGGGCTCGCCGGCCGCCTGTCGGCCGTCGAGGAGAACGGGCGCGCGCTCTCGGGACGCATCGAGGAGCTGACCGGCCGCTTCGCCTCGCTCGAGGAGAGGCTGGGGCCGCTCGAACCGCTGCCGGCGCGCGTCGAGGAGCTGACGGGCGGGCTCGCCGAGGCCACGGAACGGCTCGACGCGCTCGAAGGACGCCTCGAAGGGTTGCGGCCCACCCTCGATGCCGTGGCCGGGCTCACCGACCGGCTGGCGGCGGTCGAGACGCGGCTGGACGAACTGGCCATGGCGCTGCCCGCCGCCGACGGAAGAGAGATCCCCCTCGCCGGGGAACTGGGCGGCCGTCTCGACGCCCTCGAAGGCCGCGAGCGCGAGGTCCGGGAAACCCTGGCCCGGCTGGAACGGCGCCTCGGTGACGAACTCGGAGGCGTGCGGCGGAGCCTGGCCACGCTCGAAGCCGAGCGGGCGAAGCTGGCGGCCGCCATCGAGTCCCTGCGCGGCGAGCTGCGGGGCACCCGCGAGGAGCTCGCCGGCCGGGTGAGCGGTCTCGACGAGCGGCTGGGCGAGGTGGCGGCGACCGTCGGCACCCTCGACGACGGGCTCGCCGCCCTCGACGGCCGTCTCGCCAGCTTCGGCGAGCGGCTCGAGGCCCTCGACCGCACGACACGAGACCTCGGCCGCCGTACCGGCGAGCTGGAAACGCGGCTCGCCGAGCTGCGGAGCGCCCGCGAGCGGGCGGTGGGGCTGGTGCTCGCCGCCAACGCCCTTTCCCTCGCCGCCCTCGAGGGCGGCAGCCTGGCCGAACCGCTGGCCGACGTCGAGGCCCTGGCCGGCGAGGATGCGGATCTGCAGGCCCTGGTGGCGCGGCTCCGTCCCCATGCGCAGACCGGCGTGCCCACGCTCGGCCAGCTGCGCGCGCGTTTCGAGGCCCTGGCCCCGGCCATGCTCGGCCGTCGCGCCGAGGGCGGATCGGTGCTCGAGAAGACCCGCAGCAATCTCGAGGCCCTCGTCACCATCCGCCGCCGGGGCGAATCCCTCGATCCCGCCGTCGCGGCGGTGGACCGCGCCCGCAACGCCCTCGCCGCGGGCCGCGTCGAGGAGGCGGTGACGGCCCTCGAACCGCTGGCCGAGGCCGGCAACGAGGCGGCGCGGGAATGGCTGGCGCTGGCCCGGGCGCGGCTGGCGGCGCTGGCGGCGATCGCCGAACTCGACGGCTACGTGCGCCGCCTCCTCGTCGATACCCGATCCAAGAGCTGAGCCGAGCCCGGACAGATCATGCGCAAACTGATTCTCTTCGTCGTCATCGCCCTCGTGGCCGCCCCGCTGGCGGCCTGGCTCGCCGACAATCCGGGCCAGGTCCGGATCGCCTGGCTGGATGTCGAAATCGAGACCACGGTCGGCCTGCTGCTGGTCGGGGTGCTGCTGGTGGCGGCGGCGGCGGTGCTGCTGGTCGAACTGCTGCGCTGGCTGTTCGGGCTGCCCCGGCGGCTGCGCGACCGGCGCACCCACAAGCGCCTCGCCGAGGGCTACGCCGCCCTCACCACCGGCCTCGTGGCGGCGGCGGCGGGCGATGTGGCGAGCGCCCGGCACCATGTGCGGCGGGCGGAGAAGCTGCTCGACGACGGGGTGCCGGCACTGCTGCTGCTGGAGGCGCAGACGGCCCAGCTCCAGGGCGACGAGACCGACGCCATCCGCCGTTTCCGGGCGATGCTGCGCGATCCCGAGACCGAGCTCCTCGGTCTGCGGGGCCTGCTCGCCCATGCCCTCAAGGACGGCGATCACGCCACCGCCCTCGAGCTCGCCCGCAAGGCCCACCGGCGCAGCCCCGGCACCCCCTGGGTGGTGAGCACCCTGTTCGATCTGCTGACCCGGGCCGAGGAGTGGGAGGAGGCGCTGGTGCTCCTCAACCAGCTCGCCGATCTCAAGCTGATCACGCCGGAGCAGGCGCGCCGGCGGCGGGCCATCCTGCATCTCATGCTGGCCCGCAAGGCGCTCGCCGCGGAGCGCTTCGACGAGGCGCTGCGCCAGGCGCGGCGGGCGGTCAAGCTCGCCCCCGCCTTCCCGCCGGCGGCGGTGGAGGCGAGCCGCATCGCCGCCCGCATCGGCCGCAACCGGCTCGCCCGCCGCATCCTCGAGAACGCCTGGCGGCTGGAACCGCATCCCGACCTGCTCGCCGCCTATCTGGAGCTGGGCGGCAAGGACAATCCGGCCGAACGGCTGCGGCGGGTGGAGCGGCTCCGCAGCCTCCAGCCCTTCGACCCCCTCTCCTACATCGCCCTCGCCGAGGCCCAGATGGCGGGAGAGGACTACGAAGCCGCCCGCCACTCGCTGGCCCGCGCGCGGGAACTCGGCGCCACCGCCCGCGTCTACCGCCTGCTGGCGGAGCTCGAACGGCGCAGCGGCGCCCCCGAGGAGAAGGTGCAGGAATGGCTGGCCCGCGCCTTCGACGCCCCCGCCGACAAGGCCTGGGTGTGCGAGGACACGGGCGAGGTGCTGCCGGAATGGAAGCCCTTCGGCGTCAGCGGCCGCTTCGATGCGGTGCAGTGGGAGACCCCGGCCAAGCTGGCGGCCCTCGAAGGGGGGCGTGCCCCCACCACCTTCCTCACCCATACCGAGACGCCGGTGCCGGCCACCACCCCCGCCCCGGCGCCGGAGGGGAGCGCCGAGACCGCCCGCCTGCCGGCCCGCGAACGGCCGGCGCCCGAGGAGGCGGAGACCGCCGAGGCGAAGGCCTCCGGGGCCGGGGAGGCGGACGCCGAGCGCGGGGCGGGCGAGGGGGAGAGCGGGGACGGCAAGCCCAGGACCCCCGCCGACGCCGCCTGAGGGGCCGGCTTCCGGCTCCGCTCTATCGTCCTTGATTGTCCTTGCTCGGCGGCCGCGCCATGTATTAAGAGCAGCCGCGTGCCGCAGTAGCTCAGTCGGTAGAGCAGCGCATTCGTAATGCGCGGGTCGGGGGTTCGAGTCCCTCCTGCGGCACCAGCGCCGGGACCCCGCTGCGGTGGCCGCAGCCGAACGAGGCGCGATCCCCTTGCCCTCGATCCCGTTCGCCGCTTCCATCGCCGCGTCCAGCCGCGGAGCCCCCGATGCCCGTCGACGATCCCGTCCTCCTGCCGCCCGCCGTGATGGCCCGCGTCGACGCGGCCGCCATCGCCGCCGGCACCCCCGGTACGGTGCTGATGGAGAACGCCGGCCGCGCGGTCACCCGCGCCGTCACCGCCCGTTTCGCACCCGCTCCCGTGACCGTGCTGTGCGGGCCGGGCAACAACGGCGGCGACGGGTTCGTGGTGGCGAGGCGGCTGCGGGCCGCCGGCTGGCCGGTGCGCCTCGCCTGCATGGTGCCCCGCGAACGCCTGCGCGGCGACGCCGCCCGTGCCGCCGCCCGCTGGCAGGGGCCGGTGGAGCCGCTCTCTCCGGCCGTCCTCGAAGGGGCGGGCCTCGTCGTCGACGCCCTGTTCGGCGCCGGCCTCGCCCGCGACATCGAGGGTCCCGCCCGCGAGGTGATCGCGGCCGTCGAGGCGGCGGCCCTGCCGGTGGTGGCGGTGGACGTGCCGTCGGGCGTCGACGGGGCCACCGGCGAGATCCGCGGCATCGCCCCGCACGCCCGGCTCACCGTCACCTTCGTGCGCGAAAAGCCCGGCCATCACCTGCTTCCCGGACGGCTGTACCGGGGCGAGCTGCTGGTCGCCGACATCGGCATCGCCGACCGCTTCGTCGCCGCCGAGGAGGTGGGGCTGCGCCGCAACGATCCGGCGCTGTGGCGCCATCGGCTGCGCCGCCGCGGCCCCGCCGACCACAAGTACCGCTTCGGCCACGCCCACGTCCTGGGCGGGCCGGCCGCCACCACCGGCGCCACCCGGATGGCGGCCGTCGCCGCCCTGCGGGTGGGGGCCGGGCTCGTGAGCATCCTTTCCGAGGCCGCGGCCCTGCCCGTCTACGCCGCCCACATGACGGCGGTGATGACCAAGCCCTTCGCCGACGAGGCGGCGCTCGCCCGGCTGCTCGCCGACACCCGGGTCACGGCGCGGCTCTACGGCCCCGGCGCCGGGGTCGAGGCCGCCACCCGGCGGCGTGCCGAGATGCTGCTCGAGACCGGCTGTCTCACGGTCCTCGACGCCGATGCGCTGACCGTCTTCCGCGACGATCCCGAGGCCCTGTTCCGGCGGCTCGGGCCGCATTGCGTGCTCACCCCCCACGACGGCGAATACGCCCGCCTGTTCCCCCATCGCGGCAGCCGCCTCGAGCGGGCGCGGGCGGCCGCCCGCGACTGCGGCGCCGTGGTGCTGCTCAAGGGCGGCGACACGGTGGTGGCGGAACCGGGCGGCGCGGCCGCGATCCTCGCCGACGCGCCTCCCGAGCTCGCTACCGCCGGCAGCGGCGACGTCCTCGCGGGCCTCGTCACCGGGCTCCTGGCCCAGGGCCTTCCGGCCTTCGCCGCCGCCGCCGCCGCCGCCTGGATCCACGCCGAAGCGGCGCGCCGGCTCGGGGGTCCGCTCACCGCCGAGGACCTGCTCGCGCCCCTGCCCGCGGTGCTGGCGACGCTGCTCGCGGCGGGCGGCGGAGAGGCTGCGGAAACGGCCGGCGATCGTACTCCGGGTCATTGACGCGGCGCTTTGAACCTTTGGAACTTTGTACTTCCTCGTGTAGTGAGAACCCGGCTGCCGAACAGGAGCGACAAGGGACGACGGCGGCCCGCGGTGCGATCCGGTCGCCCGCGAACAGGTGATCGACGGGCCTGAAGATGGCGCATGCGAGGCCAACGAGGCGGGGCGACGGTGCTTGACGAGCGCGCGCTGGCGGCGGTGCTGGACACCGCCGACCGGGCCGCCTTGGTGGTGCGGCACCGCGAGGGCGCGACCCGGGGCCTCGAAATCGCCCATGTCAACCGCTGTTTCCAGACCCTCTTCGGCTACGAACCGCGGCAGGTGACCGGCCGTTCGCTTCGCCTCCTGCGGGCGCCCCGGACGGCGCGCGAGGCCCTCGCCGCCCTGCAGGCCGCCTGCCAGACCGCGACCCCGTTCGCCGACCGCATCCTCCTGCGCACGGCCGACGGCCGCACCGTCGACTGCCGGGTGCGCGGCCTGCCGCTCGCGGTCAACGACGGGCTCTACGTGCTGTGGATCGAGCCCGTCGGCCGCACCCTCGCCGAGGTCTCGGCGGGCGGCGTCTCCGGCCTCGAGGAGCTGAGCGGGCTCACCCGGGATTTCCTCTATCTGCTCGAGGTGGCGCCCGACTGCAGCCTGCGGCTCGCCTGGTGCGATCCCCGCCTCGCGCGGCTGCTCGGCCGCGAGCGGCTGGAGCGCTTCGCCGATCTCCTCGACCATCTGCCGGGCGAGGAGCTCGAGGTGCTGCGCCACAAGCACCAGGCGCTGCTGCGCGGCGAGGAGGTCGAGGTCCGCTACCGGCTGCGCACCGCGGGCGGCGATCTGGTCGAGGTGGTGGACAGCGCACGGCCGCGGCGCGACGCCCGCGGGCTCGTGGTGGCGATCCTCGGCGCCATCGACCTCCCGGGCCGCGCGGAGGCGGCGGGGGAAGCGGAGCGCGGGCTGAGCTTCCCGGCGGCGCTGATCAGCCGCGTGCTGCACAGCCTCGTACTGGTGCTGGAGGTGAGCGGCATCGTCACCTGGGTCAGTCCCGAACCGGCGACTCCGCTGGCCGACGCCCTGCGGGCGGCGGTGGGGGAGGATCTCGGGCGGGTGCTGCCGCCGGAGATCGCCGATGCCTGGCTCGATGCGGTGGAGCAGGCGATCAACGCCCACGAGCGGGTGACCCTGGAATCGGGCCTGCCCCGCGACGGCGGGCTCGACGGTACGGTGCAGGTCACCGTCACCCCGCTGGACGGCAGCCACGCCCTGCTGCTGCTGCGGCCGGTGGAGCGGGAGGTACTGCCGGCCCCGGCGCTGGCCGAGGCGCAGGCGGCCTACCGGCCCGAGGCGGTGATCCTGAGCCCGGGCGGCGACGCCTGGCTGGACGCCGTCCTCGAAGCGGTCGCCGACGGGGTGATCGCGGTCGACGAGGAGGGATCCATCCGCCGCGTCAACCGGGCGGCGCAGGTGATCTTCGGCTTCAGCGAGGGCAACGTGGTCGGCCGCCCCCTCGACATGCTGCTGAGCTCGGGCACCGACCGGCCGCTCGACTTCCGCCGCCTCCTGGAGGCGGTGCGGGACGAGCCCCAGGGCTACGCCGAGGTGCTGGGACGACGTCACGACGGCGAGGTGATCCCGCTCGAGATCTTCATCGTCCACATCGAGGTGCCGCCCTGTGGCTACGTCCTCACGGTGCGGGACATCACCGTCCGCCGCCAGACCGAGGAGGCGATCCGCGCCCTCGCCTACTACGACGCGCTGACGGCGCTGCCCAACCGGCTCCTCTTTCTCGACCGCCTAGGCCACGCCATCGAGCGCGCCCGCCGCCAGCGCCAGATGCTGGCGGTGATGCTGGTGGATCTCGACCGCTTCAAGCTCATCAACGATTCCCTCGGCCTCCAGCTCGGCGATCTGGTGCTCAAGGCGGTGGCCGAGCGGCTGGTGCGCACCCTCAGGAAGAGCGACACCGTGGCGCGGCTCGGCGGCGACGAGTTCATGGTGCTGCTGCACGGCGTCAACAGCGCCGAGGCGGCGGCGCGGGTGGCCCAGAAGCTGCTCGACTGCCTCAAGCCCTCCTTCACCGTCAACGACCACGAGCTGAGCACCGGCGCCTGCATCGGCATCGCCATGTTCCCCCACGACGGCACCGATCCCGACACCCTGATCAAGAACGCCGACACGGCGCTGTCGCGGGCCAAGGAGCAGGGGCGCAACCACTACCAGTTCTACACCACCGACATGAACGCCGCCGCCTTCGAACGGCTGATGCTGGAGGGCCGCCTGCGCAAGGCCCTGAGCCAGCAGGAATTCGTCATCTACTACCAGCCCCAGGTGAGCCTCGAGACCGGCCGCATCGTCGCCGTCGAGGCCCTCCTGCGCTGGTTCCACCCCGATCACGGCATGGTGCCGCCCTCGGAGTTCATTCCGCTCGCCGAGGAGACCGGCCTCATCGTGCCGATCGGCGAATGGGTGCTGGAGACCGCCTGCGCCCAGGTGAAGACCTGGCACGAACACGGCTTCGGCGAGCTGCGCCTCGCGGTCAATCTGTCGGCCCGCCAGTTCCAGCAGCGCGACCTGCCGGACAAGATCGCCGCCCTCACCGAGCGGCTCGGCTTTCCGCCCGACCGGCTGGAGCTCGAGCTCACCGAGAGCGTGCTGATGCGCGACGCCGCCGAGAGCACGCGCAAGCTGCGCGACATCACCGCCCTGGGCGTCCAGCTCGCGGTGGACGATTTCGGCACCGGCTATTCCTCCCTCGGCTACCTGCGCAAGTTTCCGATCCGCTCCCTCAAGATCGACCGCTCCTTCGTCCACGACATCGGCCACGACCGCACGAGTGCCGCGCTCGCCAAGGCGATCGTCGCCCTGGGCACCAGCATGCAGCTCAAGGTGGTGGCGGAAGGGGTCGAGACCCGCGAGCAGCTCATGCTGCTGCGCGGCTTCGGCTGCCACGAGATCCAGGGTTTCCTGTTCAGCCGGCCGCTGCCGGCCGCCGAACTCTTCGCGCTCCTCCGCGAGGGCCGCCGGCTGTCCCTCGACTAGCCCTCGGTGGCGGCGGCCCGGGGCGGCTTGCGCATGTGACAGCGGCCGATCGAGCCCTCGGCGCAGATGCTCTCGCCGTCGACCCAGCGGGCACCCGAAAGGTCGGCCCGCAGGAGATCGGCGCCGTCGAGACGGGCACCCGTGAGGTCGGCGTCGCGGAGGATGGTCTGGTAGAGCTTGGCCCCGCGCAGATCGGCATTGCGCAGGCTGGCGCCGGTGAGGTCGGCGCTGGTGAGATCGGCCCGCGCCAGATCGGCCCCGTCCAGGATCACGCCGAGCAGCTTCGCCGACACGAACTTGGCCCGCCGGGCGTCCACCTCGCGCAGCACCGAGCCGCTGAGATCGGCGCGCTTGAACGAGGAATCGCGCAGCACCGCCCCCGTCAGGTCGACATCGGTGAGATCGGCGCCGTCCATCATGCAGCGGCGCCATTCCACCCCCGGCTGGGCGAAATCGGCGCAGCCGGCCCGGGCCTGCGGAGCCGAGATCAGCAGCAGCGGCAGGAGCAGACCGGCGAGGGCGGCGAGGCACCGGCGCGGCGGTGCGAGGGGAGCGGAGCGGATCCGGGTCATAGAAAGCAGATTAGCGCGGCGGGACCGTGGCACAAGGGAGACGGCCCCCCTCAGCTCCGATCCGCCGGCGCCGCCTCGCGAATCTCGCTCCCGAACACCGCCGCGAACCGGCGCGCGAGGGCGGCGTCCACCGCCTCCACCGTGGCGGCGACGCCGAGCGCCGCCATCGAGGTCACCGGAAACTGGCCGAGCCCGCAGGGCACGATGCCCGAGAAGTGGGAGAGCTCGGGATCGACGTTGAGGGAGATCCCGTGATAGGTCACCCAGCGCCGCACCCGCACCCCGAGGGCCGCGATCTTGCCCTCGCCACCCCGGGGCAGCGCCACCCAGATGCCGATCCGCCCCTCGCGCCGCTCGCCCCGGATGCCGAACTCGGCGAGGGTGCCAATGAGCCATTCCTCCAGCATCCAGACGAAGCGGCGCAGGTCCCGTCCCCGCCGGCCGAGATCGAGCATCACATAGCCCACCCGCTGGCCGGGCCCGTGGTAGGTGAACCGGCCGCCGCGCCCCACCTCGTAGACGGGAAAGCGCGGCTCCAGGAGGTCCTCGGGCCGCGCGCTGGTGCCCGCGGTGTAGACCGGCGGATGCTCGAGCAGCCACACCGTCTCGGGCGCCGTGCCGGCGCGGATCTCCGCCACCCGGCGTTCCATGAACGCCAGGGCCTCGGGATAGGGCACCGGCACCCGGCTGCGGCGCCAGCATACGGGATCGGTTTTGTGCGGGGGGGCCATCTTGAAACCGCTCCTGCCTTTTGCTACCTGCAAGGCCGTCCGTGATGACTAGTGCGGTCGTGGCGGAATTGGTAGACGCGCCAGCTTGAGGGGCTGGTGGGGGCAACCCCGTGGAAGTTCGAGTCTTCTCGACCGCACCAACTCCCGCCTTCGCGGCTTCCGTTCTCCACCACCCACCGGTTTTTCACGAAAAAAAGTTGCCATCCGGCTTGCCGTCGGCGGCAACGGGGGGTTGAGTGCCCCGGATCTCTGCGAGCAGGGAGATATCCCATGTCCGACCGCCTCCGTGACGACGCCCTCGATTTCCATCGCCGGCCCGTCCCGGGCAAGCTCGCGGTCGTCGCCACCAAGCCGCTGGCTACCCAGCGCGACCTCTCCCTCGCCTATTCCCCCGGGGTGGCCGCCGCCTGCGAGGCCATCGTCGAGGAGCCGGCACGGGTCGCCGAACTCACCGTGCGCGGCAATCTGGTCGCCATCGTCACCAACGGCACCGCGGTGCTCGGCCTCGGCGCCATCGGCCCGCTCGCCGCCAAGCCGGTGATGGAGGGCAAGGCCGTCCTGTTCAAGAAGTTCGCCGGCATCGACGCCTTCGATCTCGAGATCGACGCCACGGACATCGACCGTTTCGTCGAGATCGTGGCCGCCCTCGAGCCCACCTTCGGCGCCATCAACCTCGAGGACATCAAGGCCCCCGAGTGTTTCGAGGTCGAGCAGCGGCTGCGCGAACGCATGCGCATTCCCGTCTTCCACGACGACCAGCACGGCACCGCCATCATCGTCGCGGCGGCCATCGTCAACGCCCTCCATCTCACGGGCCGCTCGATCGAGAAGGTGCGACTGGTGACCAGCGGCGCCGGCGCCGCCGCCCTCGCCTGCCTCGATCTCCTGGTCTCCCTGGGCCTGCCCCGCGAGAACATCCTCGCCACCGACATCGAAGGGGTCGTCTACGAGGGCCGCGACAGGCTGATGGATCCCTGGAAGGCCCGCTACGCGCGGAAGACGGAGATGCGGACCCTCGCCGAGGCCGTCCGCGGCGCCGACATCTTCCTCGGCCTGTCGGCGCCCGGGGTGCTGAAGCCCGAGATGGTGGCCACCATGGCCGAGCGGCCCATCATCCTGGCGCTGGCCAATCCGGTGCCGGAGATCATGCCCGAGGAGGCGCGGGCGGTGCGGCCCGACGCCATCATCGCCACCGGCCGCTCCGACTATCCGAACCAGGTCAACAACGTCCTCTGCTTCCCCTTCATCTTCCGCGGCGCCCTCGACTGCGGCGCCACCACCATCAACGACGCCATGAAGCGGGCCTGCGTGGAGGCCCTGGCCGGCCTC
>Ga0256830_1001603_pt1 | contig 15780 bp, 10 predicted proteins | sample 128326metaG_FD_190537 | JGI IMG/M metagenome (GOLD analysis project Ga0256830, IMG submission 190537) | Hydrothermal vent microbial communities from Lau Basin, Pacific Ocean - 128-326 | ecosystem: Environmental > Aquatic > Marine > Hydrothermal vents | place: Pacific Ocean: Lau Basin | collected... | reverse complement strand
AAAAACAGCGCGAACTCTCAAAAGACGAAAGTCAAAACATAAAAACACCAACCCGCTATGAGACGGCAACCGAAAACGTTGCGTTTGACCTGGTTTCCCGTTCCTGCATGATCATGTTTTTCGATCGGCGAAAATTTTCAATCGGTTTGAAGAATACAATGGCAGTATACGTTCAGCGTAGTAACGGCAAATAAACAATACCGGTTACATTGAGCTCACCGGCGTGTGTTACTTATCATTTTGAATTTAAGCATTTCCACGTGTTTCAATCTTTGAAATTACGCTTGACGGGGTCGGCGGTCCCCCTGCGGAATGCGGGGTCCGGTGCAGTGGGGGTTAGGTTTTTGCCTTGATTTCATTAATAAAGTTATCCCAAATCTTTTTAAAACTCTCAAGATTGTTTTTTGTTCTAAGCACTGAATATGGGATAGATGGTCGTAGTTCAATTTTATGTTCTGGGATTGAAATCCCATTAATCATATTAAGTTTCCTCAATATTATTTTGCGGTTTTCAATATCATCAAAAACTGGTTTATTTTTCATATATTGAAATTGTATTTCAATTCCACCATATGTCCACATGGCAAAAAAAGTATAAGCTTCACCGTTATGATCTAATACAGGAAAACAGGAACCATATCTTTTCCCTTTTCCCCACCAAATTCTAATGTTTTTACTTTTACACCATTCCAATAAATCTTTTGCTATCCTAACATCATCTATACCATTATTTTTCTTTAATTCTGTTAAAAAAGAATCTTCATTCCACCGTTTTATATCGCGAACGGTGGATTTTTTTCTTTGAAGTTTAGAAGTCTGACCAATGACTCTTGGAACTAAAGTTTTATTGTTTTTACCAACATATTGTCGGATTTCAACTGCCAAAACTTCTGCCGGATTCATCTGTTCATTTAGAAATTCCACAATCTGTCTCAATTCAAAGGGTATTTCATCAGAGACAAATATCATTCTTATTCTACCTGATTGGAGATTATCAGAAACTATTTTCCAATAATCATCATAGTTAATTTCATCTTCAAATTTATTTCTTAATGCTGTTTCTGGTTCAATATTTTTGTTTTTACAATTAAGTTCAAATTGGGCTTGAATTCTTTCTATTGCCCAGTAAGCGGTTGCATTTGCGGCATAATCTAACATTTGTCCCACAACTTCTCTTCGAATTCTCGTATCACTACCTCTTTTTGTTTCAATGAATGTGGGAATACCGTCTTGGTCAAGTAATAAATGATCAAGTGACCATCTGCCCGATGAAGATTCACTATCAGGTATGGAAAACTCCCTTGATATGAAGATCCATTTTCTCGGGTTCAATTCATCAACTTGATTCCCTGGGATGAGGGATGGGTAATCTTCCAACAATTTTTGAAGAAAATCTTCGGATGAGTATTCCTGTTGATTCATTTCAGAAAGATTACCGTTTTGGTCAATGTGAAATATTCCCGTACTCATTTTAAAACCTCATAATTTGGGCAAAACCTAGCAAATAAATCCCCTGACAACAAATTCCTTTACTTCGTTGTCAACGTCCACACACCATCCCAATCATCACCCGGCGGGTTGGCCTTGAAAAAATCACAACGTTCCAGATAGACACGGCTGGGGTTCGTGGGACGATTGGTAAAGACTTCCTCCAATTTTTCCGACTCAGCGAATGTCTGCCGAGCCTTATCCCATTCCTGTTTCCGGTAAAGCAGGAGACCTTCATTATAGATATCGCGCATTTCAAGCAACCGGCTGCTAAGTTCTCCCTTTCGCGCCATCAGTTCGAAGCTTTCAACCGCCTCGGTCTTACCCACAACGCGAACCCGATCAATTTCACGGGCCTCAAACTTATCCGGCCCCGCCAAATCCAGCGTTGCTTTGGTCATCTGAATATATATCCCGTATTGTTTGGCGGAGGCCTCCAACCGTGCGGCCGTATTTACCACATCACCCATCATGGTGTAATTCATTCGCGTACGACTACCCATATTACCGGTGACAATTTCTCCGGAATTAATCCCAATCCGCATACGCATATGATGTACCAATTCGGGCCACTTATCACCTTCCCCGGCCCACTTCTCCCGCAAATGCGCCAGTTCCCTCTGCATGTTCAAAGCCACTATACACGCACGGTAAGCATGATCATCCATGTAGATCGGAGCGCCAAAGAAAGCCACGATCGCATCTCCTTCATACTTGTCCAACGTACCGGATTGCTCCAGCAACACATCCGTCATGGCCGTGAGATACTCGTTCAACAACTCCACCAATTGTGTGGCGGACAACACCTCGGAAAAACTTGAAAAACTTTGGATGTCCGTGAAATAGGCCGTCTTGACACCTGAATCGCCGCCCAGTTTCGGTTCCTGTTTCTCCTCGTACATTTGTTCGATTAATTCCGGTGAGATATACGTACTGAAAGTCGACCGTAAAAATCGTTTATCTTTCTCCACCACGATGAAATTATACAAAAATATTCCCAGGTAGGTCATCCCCACCGTCACAACCGGCCGGATGACCTCCCACATGGTGAGGTGGGTAATAAATTGGCTATAGGTAAAAACCACCCATCCTAAAACACCCAGGATTGGAATCGGCAGAGAATATAAGGGTTTGGGCAGTATATTTATGCTCAGGCCAAACAGGAGGCCGATAACCAGAATCACCCGGAAATCGGTTGCTTTGCTTGTCCTCCGGACGAATTCATTATTCATTAAACTATTCATCACGTTGGCGTGGATTTCAACCCCGGCGAATGTTTCCTGCACCGGTGTGTTCCTGAGATCCATCAGCCCCGGGAGAGATGAACCGACAATCGCAATTTTATTCTCCCAATATTCCGGCGGGAGCATCTCCGGGTCGAAACAATACACATAGGGGAGATAGTAAAAGGTCTTGAAATATCCGTAATAATTCACAAACATCCGTCCCTCATCGTCAATCGGGATTTCACGGATAACCGTCCCGGTGGTGTCCGATAAACGAAGCAGGTGATTGTCAAAATCATAATCAAACCCGTCGGAGGGAATGCCAAGAATATCCATGGCCGCCGCCATGGTCAACGAGGGATACACGTGGTTTGGTCCTTTAAAAAATATTGCCGTCGGAGCGCGACGAATAATGCCGTCATCATCCTGGGGAAAATTAGCGCTTCCGGCTCCTTTTGCCGCGGAAAGAAGCTCCACATCCGTATTCCCGATACGTTCCGCCGTGGGAAGGCGTCGCGCCTGCTCTTCGGGAATGTTAATAATATGCTTTTGGTATTCGTACCCCTCCGGTTCACTGTCCATGGGGTAGAGGAAAAAGGCCGTGTCGCTTTCCTCGAATACCAGCGCATGGTAAACTTTTTCACTCGCGCGGGTTGATTCAATAAACCTTGTCGGGTCGTTGGAAACCAGAAATTGTTCCACAACGGCTTCCAAATCCTCATCCTGTGGTGGATTTTCGGAAACCAGGGTGTTAACCAGTTCATAATCGAAGGTGTTTTCAGGATCAAAAATAATATCGAAAAGGATGGCCTTGGGATTCCCGGAGGAAACCACGTCGATCAACTGACCGTGGTAGGCGTGGGGCCAATCCTTGTAATTCCCCAGGGTCTCGATGGAGTTCTGTTCGATATCAATGATAACAACGCTGTCGATTGAAGACTCTTCCCAATCCCCCAGGCGGGCCCTCATACGGGCATCATAAGAACGGAATTCGTATCCATCCAATAAAGATTTAAGGAAAAATCCGTCAATATTGGTACCGACGGCAACAATCAAACCTACGACTAAACCGATGAGGGCGCCGATGCCAATGCGCTTTACAATATCAGGCATTGGAATCCGGGACTATATAAAAATTAGACGTTTTGTTGAATAACACCGGAGGAAAGACAATCACAGGGTTCACATCCCGTCATTCCGGGAGTTCTTACACACACCTTACCATTACGGTTTTTTGTCCAATTCCTTGTTCCACTTCACAAAATCCAAATCGGCATCCGCCGCCTGATCGAATTTGAACACGTGGTACTTTCCGTCTTTACGAACGTTGATCTGCATTCCTTCCACCAGTGAAATCCAGTCTTCCAGGGATACTTCATAAGGACCGGCAACCTCCGTAGGAGCCGCTACTTCTTTTAAGGGGCCTAATTTGAATTTCGGCTTACCTCCTGGTTTCAACCCTCCGCCCCTGGGCGATTCCTGAACATTCTTCGGCTGATTTACATCCACTTTCCCCTCATACACCAGGACGGAGCTTTCCTCTTCTCCGGCCTTGGTCCGATATTTAGTACCGCGAATGGCGGCCACAGCAGTAGGGGTGCGGATCGACACATTCTTTTTTTCTCCGAACGCCGCTTTGGCGGCCACCCAGGCATTCCCTTTTTTCAGGTTGGCCCTGAAATTCTTTTCCATCGGTTTGATATTGACTTCGTTTAACTCCAATTCGGAATTTTCACCGATCCGGACCTTGCCACCCCCCCTGAGGGATATTTCGCACCGCGATTTGGCCAACGTGCGAATAATATCACCCTGGAACACTTTCCGGTTTGGCATAGCCCGTTTCCATTGGTTGCCGTCCTTACTCCGTATCTCTACTTTTCCCAATGGTAATGTAATTTTGCCGAATTCTTTCCCCCCGGATTGTCCGAAAGCCTGTAACCATAGTAACCCGATTATTACAAATAATATAATTTTAAGTCGCTTCAAAACCAGCCCTCTTGTCGTTTAACAACAAATTTGCGCGCTCAAATGCTTTGCAAACATAGAATAGAAAAGGCACACATCAATCCGGTGATACTCCACACAAACTACTTCACAAGCAGCATTTTCCGGGTATCGTGGAACAACGGCACACCATCGTTACCGTTAATCCGGACACTGTAAAGATAGACCCCGGTCGGCGCCTGTTGTCCATGCTGATCACGGCCGTTCCAGATCAGGCGGTGGAAGCCCGCCGAAAGCCGCTCGCCGTTCAAAAGAACGGCAACTTCCTCACCCAGCACATTATAAACTTTCAATGTCACCCGGGCCTCTTCCACCAGCGACAACCTGATCGAAGTCGCCGGATTGAAAGGATTGGGAGTATTCTGGGCCAGCGCAAACTGTTTGGGCAACAACCCCATGGATTCGATTTCCTTTGTCAGCAAAGACCGGTCGCCGGCGAGCAAAACAAAACTTCGTTCCTGTTCAGCGCCATTGTTGGTAAACCGGTAATCCGGTTTTTTCCTCAAATCCTGTACCGTCCGGTAATCCCGGTCCACCAGGATCAAACCGACCTGTTCGGGAATATCGACCAGATGTTCACCGGTCAGTGTGACGATCCCATTCACATTGCTTTTCACGCTGATGTTCCATCGGTAAACACGTTCCCCTTCCGGGCGAATATCGGTACGATATTGTCCGGCGCCCTCGGCCCAGTCCCCGTTATCAAACGCCAGACTGACGTAATCCCCGATCACCGGCGGTTCGTGAAAATCATACTTGTCCCGTTCGTTGCCGGCCTCCGGGTGCACACCAAACCAATTAATTCGATCTTCGAACCGGGCAACCCTGGCGATAAGGTTGGCCTTCCAGCCCCGCGCATCCGATACGAGTTCCCTCGGTCCAGCCACCGTTCCCGGCATAGGCCGAAGCGTCATTTGCGCACTGGTTTCAGACCAGATCCAGTATCCTTCCCCGGGTTCCATGACAGAAGTTGTGCGATAACCACTCCCATCATAAAAATAAAGAACCTTCTCCACCCGTTCATTGCTATAAGTTACCTCCGGAGCGGTAATATCGTTACCGAAAGAATAAGGCGATCCAATCATATTCCAACCCCCAGCCAGTTGAATCGTATATTCACTCAAATCGGTGGAAATTCCCGGCCCCGTACTGAGCGTGACCGGTTCACGGGTAATAAGCCAAAAGGCACTGCCGGGAATGAATTGACCACTGTTTTCAAGGTACCGGCCTTCCTGCCAACGAAACACCCGCCACTGTTTGGGATCGTATGTTCCCAATTCATCCAACACAAAATCTATGTTTTTATTATACAATTCACCGGGTACAGAGACCATACTATAGGTCTCCGCTGGTAAATCCTTTAAACCCAATGACGGGAATTCAACGGTGATGTTCATCCGTGATGAAGCTTCCGTATAATCCAGTTTGTCAACGGCGCGAATCTCCAACGCAAGGCCGCGAGGGGTAACATCATTGCCGGGAATAACACCTTTCCAGAGCAAAGACGCTACGGCCACCGGAGTCATGTCCACTGTGGACAGGTTCGATTCTCCCCCCCGGGAATAAACAAGCCGGGCGCTTTTTACACCATTGACGGAAGAAATCTCCGCCGTAATCGCAATATCTTCTCCCACTTTCGGGGTGTTGCCTTCGATACTGCCGTTGGCAATCGTCGGACCGTGATCAACCCAGGGAGCGATGGACACCACAACCGTATCGCTTTTCACCGGTAAGGTCAGGGCCGCATCCCCATAACCGTCCACGATAATCAAAGCGGAATCGGCGCTTCCGGTGGGACTAACGGTAACAAATACGGTGTCTTCCTCAATTCCAACAGCATCCCCGTAATCCGGTTGGATCGTCAACCATTGGCTGCCGGACATAAATGTTACCGTGGCGTTCCAATACAGCGTACCGACACCGGTATTTCCGATCAGGATTTCCTTTTCGTACTCCTGCGCCTCAAAAGTTAACCTATCGGTGGAAACCTGCAACTCCGGCTGGGCACCCTCACATTCCTCCAGGGTTACATCCAGGGTCGTCGTGCCCGCGACATTCACATTAAAGGCTTCCCCCCAAAGATCCCGACCTGAATCGCAAGTGTCAACCCCGCCGTTAGCCGACCCCTGCTCGTCGAAAAACACACCCAAATAATAACCGCTGCCTTCTTCAACACCGTCCAATTGATACTGGTAAAAATCGCCTGGTTTAGTAAAGGAAACAGGAAGAGGACCGCGTGCAATATCCGGGTTTCCACCACCGGGATCGCCGGAATACCAAAGCGCCAGATACAAATCACCGCTGGTAGCGCGCGGCGAATATATTTTTCCTGCCAATATACCGGTGGTAACAGATGTCAATTCGATATTAACATCATTTAATTGACCCGTGGACGGCACGTACAACAGGCTTGCTTCTCCCCTTGGTTCATCATTATCAAATTGTCCGTTTCCATTCACATCGAAGAAGGCCCTGACCACATACGGACCGGTGTTGGGTTTTATGTTTTGGCTTTTGAATTCATAATATTCCGTTGCCGGGGGATCGGCGCTGATCTGAAAACTCATATCGGGATTATCCTTATCGGGATCGGCGCCGGGGAACCACAAACCGAGATAAAACTGACCGGGAGCATAATCACCGTACAGGATAACCGTTCCGCTGATCTTTCCTTCAGCGACACTCCCACCCAGCGGTTCATCGGAAACCCAGGTCGGATTTCCGGTAATATTCGCATCATGGTTCCCCATATCATCATACAATATCCAGCCACTGCCTTCATTGCATTGATACAACAGGGAAGTATTATTGTCAGGATTGTAATTGTTTGCCCAGGGATCAAAATTATTCGGATAGTGACGGGCTACATTACTGATACGGATCACATCGGCCAGACCGTCAAAACCCTGGCCGAAACGCAACACGGGTTGCACTGAAGCCAGCGCGCCGCCGGCCGGCGTTTGTGCCTTAACAATGCCGTCCCAATAAATCGCCATGTTGGCGCCGTCATATTCCGCGGAAATATGATGCCATTCATTCGGGTTGGGCGAAAACTGCCAGCGTACTTCGCCGATATTTTCCAATCTGAATCTGAATTCCCCCGTATTGCCGTCATAACCCAGGCCTCCCCAACTTTCTCTGTAAAACAGGCTGACTTGTTCCCCGGAACCGAAGGACCGATGAAGTTTGATAAACATTTCCATGGTAATTTCCGGGCCACCGTCCAGATCCTGGAAGTTGGTTTCGGCGTACCCTCCGGTGGCGCCGAAATCAAAGGAATACCCGCCGGCGGGCACCACTCCCACATCAATAGTTCCGACATCGGCAAAACCATTAAGTACGCTGAAAGAAGGAGTTCTTCCCACATCTTCTTCGGTATCCGGGAAATTATTCCCATTCTCATCCACAAAGGCCACCACAACGTAGCCGTTTCCATCAATAATACTTGCATCATTAAACTGAAAGGACAAGTCCGGAATCGGACTGTTATACCGGCCCATCTGTAACTCCAGCGAGCGCTGGTCCCAATAATTGGGATCGCTACCCGGGAAAAACAAGCCAACAAACACATTTCCACTGGTGGCCGGATCAAAACGCAGATTCCCTTCGATCCTTCCGCCGCTTGCGCGTGATTTAAGCAAAATCGTCATATTTTCGATCGGCCCCGGAGTGAGATCAAGATCCTGATCCCACCAATTCTCGGCATCGACGGAACCGTCGTTTTCCGCATCGAATTCCACGGCAATATTATAACAACAATCCTGGTTCAGTCCCGGGTCCTCAAACGAAAAATCGATTGGGGGATTAAAATCCACCGGCGGTCCGATCACCATGGCGCGCAGGGGGGGGTCTTTCGGGTATGGCCATGCGGAGGGATCTTTCCAAACGGAGATTTTTACATTGCCATTGTCGTAGTATTTATTATCGTACTCGATCGTCCCGCCAATAAAGGCCGATGATTGTAAATGCGCGCCCTGGACAATCCAATCGTATATTTTTTGGATCTCGTTGGAACTGAGGGCCGGACTTGGCGAAGGTGGCATTATGTCGCCTGATTTGCCGGTGTTGGCTATTTTATTATAAAGAACCGAATTGTCCGGATCATACGGTTTTACTCTGAAATCGGGATATCCGGTGGCCGGAATATTCACCAAATTCCAATAACTGTTCCCAATCGTCAGGTCCAGGCCGGTGGAGTGGCCGGCTACATGGCAACCGGAAAGAGCACAGTTGTTGTCGAAAATTGGTTGGACATCAGTTTCAAATTCCACCTGGGCAAATGAGAACGCACCAATAAATAAAAAGCTTAGGAAAAACCTGTTCCGTTTCATCGCCCACCTCCTGTCATTAACTTTGGTCTCGCAGGCGGTTCAGGCGGCAATTGCAGATCGGATATTTCTTTTCCCTGTTGAAGCATGTAATAGTAATATGCGCCACCACCGGCCGCCGCCAGCATTCCGGTCCAAAACAACCATTTTTTGCCTCCTTTCCTGGCGACTTTGGGTTTTTCCGTGGATATTCCCGCCCGCTCCTTGAGATCATCCGGCGGTTCCAGGCCGACCAATTCCCACGCCACCAATTCCACCTGGGTAATCAAACCATCCACTTCACCCTTGTACGTTTTATTAACGGCTCGCTCGGTCTCACCTGTTGCGACGGAAAACATTTTAGCTTCGATGGTGTAGGTTTCACCGACTTTCCCGAAAGATCCGGAAATCATTTTATGGACTCCTAACAAAGCGCCGATTTCCACGGCACATTCGGCCGTCGTACAGCCGCTCTGCTGGAAACCCTGCTCCTGCAGTATTTCTTCAATCTGATTTCTTTCAACAATAATCAGCGCGCCCGTATTCACCAATTCCCCGGCCAGACGTTGAGTAAGGGCAATTGCTTCCATGCTGGTAATACCCAACCCCTGAAAATCCAGCACCGCCGCGGTGGATTTTTCATCCGGAGCCGCTTCTTCCTGGGCAACTATAAAAAACGGAATAAGCAGGAATACTCCGGTTAATAAAAATCTGTATCTGTGTTTCATATTACTATTTCTCCCGATATCTAATTTTTTCTTAGCAGGTTCCCATAAAACTTTCTGATATAATTGTTTGAAAGTAATAACTCAAGCTAACGAACGCCCGAGTTCAATCTCATGCCTGGCTTTTCCGCATCTCGTAAACATCGATGATCGAAGGATTTATTCATGGCTTATTCAACGTTAATAATTTCAGGAGCAAATTCTTGTGCGTATGAACACATTATGGTTACCACGAGACGTAGCGCACACCCCTGCTGCTGAAATCAATCTGAATATCATTTCGCAATTTCCCCTTTATGTTTGACTAATTGCAAAGCATAATAACAGAATGGTTCTTCCCCTCTCTATTCCTCCACCAATAATTTATCAATCATGGAAGACAGTTCACCTTCAAAATCTTCCCCTTCCTGGAATCCCTGCTTGGTCAATCGAATGGTTTGATATTTATCAATGATAAACAGTCGGGGCAGGGTTTTCGCCCCATACCGTTCTTTTACCACACCACGATTATCATTCAGGATCGGAATCATGATGCCCTTTTTTCTTAAAAACGGTTCCGCCACGGGTGAATTCTCATACCCCGGATTGTTTCTGGTTGCTTCGGTTATATCCACCAGGAAAAACTTCACGTTTCGCTCCTGATACTTCTCGTACAGGTTCTGCAGATACGGCAGCTCTTTCATACAGGGCTTACACCAGGTGGCAAAAAAACTTAATACGACCACATGCCGAATCGGCTGGGTATTGAACCGGCGTAGTCTTTTCCCGCGTTCAACCGTCCAGTTTTTAAGAAACTCAAATTTCCCGGGCGCATACATGAGCGCCCACGAGGGCGCTAAATCACCCGGTTTTAAAACCACACCCTCACTGCCATTGGTGTCCGGCACCGCTATTTCGGTCTCCTGCGCCGCGGCAAAGGTCGCCAACCAGATCAAAACGAACGCTACACCTGTTCTTTTCATAAATTCAATCCCTCTTTAATCAACCGCCATTCCTTCAGTCCAATAATATCAGTACCCGGCAATCGCGTAATACACCGTTGGATGCATCGGCCGACTTGATCTTCATAACATCGGCATTGGCGATAACCACATCGGCTTTGTTGGCACCACTCACCGAAACGGCTTTTACTATCAGTGGATTTCCTTTAACCCGCATATCTTCCCGGGCGGCTTCCAGTGATTTGGAATACCCGGCCACACCATTGGTAATCGCATATTCACGGGTATAATTACCCGGTCCGTAGACCACGCCGCCGTTTTGATCCAGCAACCTTGGCGCCAGCGCCGGCCGGACTCCCAGACCGCGGGCATCAACAATAATCCCCGTATAGGCGGACGTTGCGGCGGTGGGGGGCGTCGTCGACGGGGACGGTGGCGGAGGGGGAGTAGCATTGAAACCTTCCGTGGGGATAACAATTTCCGATATTCCGCTTAAGGAAACCGCCATGGTCACTTCGACGGAAGTATCGCTGAGATAACGCACGTCGCCCACCTGGTAGGCGCCGCGAATCAATCCGGAAACCTTTTCCTTTACCACTTCATCCGCCATGCGATTCCGCATTGTGGTTTCGCTGGTAAGGGTAATCCCGTTCACCAATTCAATTAATTGCCGGCGCGCGTCCACCTTCGCAGCGCGAATGGCCATGGCCCGCGCCTGCCCGGCATTCACTGCATATTCAGGAATGGAACCAATCCCGGTAGCGGTTACAATACCCTGGGAATAATTGATTGCTCCGTTATCGGTTTCTTCAACGACCGCTCCCGGAATCACACCGTAGCCATATTGACTGTAAATAATACTGAACATCAGACAAAATACAATTGAAATTCTTTTCATTGGTTTCTCCCTTCTGATTGCACGTGCATAATATTAATATCGGTCATATCCCGAAAAAATCAAGTTCCGGAACCGCGATGTGTGAAAAATTTTTTTCCCGTATTTCCCATCCCCGGTCATATGACCCGGATTATTCCACAATTTCGGCCGTGATCCGGTTACCGCTGAGGCCCGTTATCTTGAAATTGAATCCGTCCGGAGCCGTGCGGGACAAGCCCATAGCCAGGTTCTGAGCCTTGCCTTCAAATTCAACTTCGTACTCCGCTACACCGTCGTTCAGACTTTTGGCATAAGCATTCCGGATACCGGGTACTGTTTGCGCTTTCAGGAAGGATTCGAACATCATGTACGAACCAAAATCGGCCTTTTTTAAAACAATATGAACTTTGATGAAATTGGCCTGTTCGGAGCTCCATTTCTGAATGAGTTGTTTGATAATCTCGCGCCCTAACTTTTCAACCGCGTCATTCATGGCATTAATACCGGCGGTAGAGGCCGAGATGTGCGGCTTTTTCCCATGGGCGGACGCTACGGCCAGTATTTCACCGGTGTCGGAGCGAACAATTTTGGCGCTGATATCGGCCTGCCCCGAATGCATATTATAAAATTTTCCGCCCGAGGATATTTTTGCGGTGCCGATAACAATAATTTCGGACCCCAACTGGCTGGCAATCCGGGCTGCGGCCGCCACGTTGCCGGCCAGGGCCTGGCTGTAATCCGGTTCACCCTTCAGCGCCGAGACCAATTGCCGGTCCACCACATCAAACCCCTTGTTGTAAAACATGCTTAACAGTTTTGTCTCGGCGAAGTCGGTCGGAGTATTGTCAATCAAATTTTCTTCCCGGATCAGAAAGGTAATCCGCGGTCGATTCATGCTGTTCAATAACGTTTGCAGAGCCGTTTCATCCTGGATGATTTGATCCAGGATCCTGGTCACTTCGGCTTCGATTGTCACTTCCCATAACCCGTCGGGTCCCTGTTTTTCGTTCACAACTTTGAACGTTTTGACAAAACCCTGAGCCTTGGAATATATATTGTCCGAAAAAACCGCCGCGTTTTTGACCACTGTTTCAGAGGAAATTATGGCCCCGAGTCCCTTTTCCACGGCATCCCTTTTGGCATTCTCGACGGCCGCATCTTTACTGAGCCCCATTCCTTCCCCGGTGACAATTTGCGGTTGGGCAAACACACTTCCACACAGGATAATTACAAAGACAAACAAGAATTTTTCTATATTTCGCACAACTTTTCCTCTATTATCACTTATCCAGTTTAGCAATATAAATTATTTATTACATTCCCACAATGCAATGATAAAGGAAATTTTAGTGACCCGTATCAATATCGCAACCGGAAGGTTTTATTTCACCGATTTTACACCTATATTTGTGCAATGATTTATTTAAAGAGGAATGTGCCATGAAACACTTTAACCATTCAACATTGTTCATTTTGTTGCTGGCGGTTTTTTTCGGCTGCAGCCAGAAGCCGCAAAGCGATGTCGATACCCCGGCCTATCATTATTCCGCCGGTATGCGTGCCATCGATAACGGGGACTACAATTCAGCTCTCAAGTCTTTCCAGCGGTCGGTTGACCTGGATCGCAAATTCGCGTTGGGCTATGGCGGGCTGGCCCTTGCCAATGCCTATCTCGGCAATACGCGCGAAGCCAAAAACCTGGTAGACAAGGCCGTAAGCAAGGGCTCCAAGGATCCGGATGTCCTCGCCCTGGGGGCGCGCGTCTGGATCATACTACGTCCGACGGAAAAAAAGTGGTTTAAACACGCGGAAAAACTGCTGGAAAAGGCGCTGAAAAAGAAAAAGACTCATGAGGCTTCCCTGTATTATTTCGGCCTGGCGCATCTTTATAATTACAATTTCGCGGAAGCCGAGCGTTACTTCAAAAAGGTTGTTGATAAAAAAGGTGAATTCGCCGGAAAAGCCGATGCGAAATGGAAGCTGTCGCAAAAAATCGTGCGCGCCATGCCCGGCACACCGGTCGGCAAAAAGGTGGCCCTCCAGGATAAAATCACGCGCGCCGACCTGGCGGTATTGTTTATTGAAGAATTGAAAGTGGGCGAACTCTTCGACCGGATGCCCGCCGCCGGAACCGGGTTCCAGACCCCCTCACAAATGCAGGCCCAACAAAATACAAACTTGCCACCGGACGTTCGGGGTCACTGGGCCGAGTCATGGATTAAGGAAGCCCTGAAATACAACGTAATGGATGTTTTCCCGGACGGCAAATTTTACCCGGACGAAACCGTCACACGCGCGAATTACGCTATGGCGGTCCAACGTCTGCTGGTTGCCGCCACGCGGGATCCCAGTCTGGAAACCCGTTATTTCGGGGAGTCCCCTTCGCGCTTCAGCGATGTGCCCAGCAGCCACCCGGCTTATAATGCCATGGCGCTGGTCACCGAACGGGGCATCATGCAGGCCGACGTTATGACCGGACGGTTTAATCCCAACGGTGCGGTAGGCGGTGCCGATGCTTTGCTCATTATCCGGACGCTGCAATCCTCATTACGAATGACTTTCTAAGTCCTGTCGTTAAATGAATTGATCAGGGCGTGCCTTTACGGTACGCCCTTTTTATTTCCGTTCTGTTCGGATGGTGATAATTCAAGTCCTTTCCGGAAACCACAGGTATAAATTGTCAAGCGTTGATTGTTATCTTTAATCAGTACACTGAACAATTGATCCTTGTCGTGAAGCACACCTGCCCGGCGATGTGCAACGCAGCCAGGACTCGCCCGGCGTACTAATTCCAAAAAAGGATTTATTCATAGCGGAATTTTAATGGGCGGGTTTTTATATTACCCCCTGCAAAAGACCTCCCGGCGTATTCCGGTCGGATTGTGTTTTAAGGAAAGCCAGATGTGATAAAAATGGAATCAGGTCCCAACTCTATCCGTGGCATGATGTACCAAAAAAATGCCGGTTCCGCGCTGAAACAATTCGGCCGTTCCCTGAATCTTACGGACAAAACGCTATTGCTTTACTTGCTATCGATCACAATCCTGACGGTAATAAGAATAACAGCCTTGCCCGGATGGAAGCTGCAGCTTGCCGCGAATTTTCTGATCTTTGCGGCAATTTTTATCCTGGCGCTTTGGGACAAGCGATTCCATAGCCGGTCATCCCGTTTCCTGCACACATTTTACCCGGTGTTTTTACTGATCTGGCTTTATCCCCAGGCCTGCATGCTGCGCCACGCCATTATCGCTGTTGATTTGGACCCGACTCTTCTTCGTTGGGAACTGGCCCTGTTCGGACAGGAATGGTACAAACTCCTGCCGCAACGACTGAACCTGTTCTGGCTGGAATTTTTCCATGGGGCCTACTTTGTTTATTACATCGGCTTAGGTCTCTTTGCCATGCTGGCGAATGCCAGGCAACCGGAACAGGTTCGAATATATTTGTTTACACTGGTTGCCACCATGATGATTCATCAATGGTTTTTGATCCTGTTCCCCGCCTCAGGACCGGTCTATTTACGCGCGGAGCTGATTCCCCGCGGCGTGGTTTTCATTCCCCTTATGAACTGGATCTATGCCAATCTCGACCGGGGAGGGGGCGCTTTCCCCAGTCTCCATGCCGCCGCGGCGGTGATAATGACCTTTTTTGCCATCCGGTTTTTCCCCCGCTGGAAATACCCCCTGTTGTTATTCCTGGCTGCCATTCTAACGGCTACCGTGGCGGGTTCCTTTCATTATGTCATCGATACCGTAGCCGGAACCGTCAGCGGCTACATCTGTTACCTGGCAGGACCTGTGCTTTATGCGTATTTTTCAGGGAATGATTCGCAATAAATTGCTCCCGGTATTACTATCCTTGCATATGTTAATCGCATGAAATAATGATTTTTTCAATTTTTAAGATCCCCAACCTACACTACGTTACGGCAGGCAGGCTCTTTCTTTCTCCCCTGTTACCCAAGACCTCGTCGAGGCAGACAGGGGAGAAAGCAAAGGTTTCCGATCCGAGTATTCACTTTAATAAGTATGATTCATTAATAGGAATAACCACTGCCGGTTTACTATTACTCTTCGGTTCCGGCTGCGTGGAACATGTTATTACCGTCCGGGTCCATCCGGATGCCACGTACACCATGCAATTTGTTTCCCGGGGAGATTCCAGCGATGTGTTCGATGACGATTTTCCGCATCCACGGGACGACCGGCTCTG
>Ga0256830_1001602_pt1 | contig 15780 bp, 14 predicted proteins | sample 128326metaG_FD_190537 | JGI IMG/M metagenome (GOLD analysis project Ga0256830, IMG submission 190537) | Hydrothermal vent microbial communities from Lau Basin, Pacific Ocean - 128-326 | ecosystem: Environmental > Aquatic > Marine > Hydrothermal vents | place: Pacific Ocean: Lau Basin | collected... | reverse complement strand
TTCAGGCCGTTCAAACCGTTCTCCCAGTGGCTTTTGCTAAAGAGTGGAGCCATCTCCTGACTCCTGACTCTTTAGCAGGGCTTTCGTTCCCTTCACGGCTGCGGGGCAGCGGGGGATTCACACCCCTCTTCCACGCATCCGCCTGTGCCTGAAGAGAGGAAAATCCTTCTTCAGACTAATCTATTTAAGCAGATCATGTTTTTAAATGTCAAATAGAAGAATCGGGATTTTCTGCAATCTTTAACAGGGCATTCACTATGGCAACTGCTACAGGGGTTCCACCCTTTCTGGAAAGGTTTGTTATGAAGGGGTAGGGCTGCATGGACAGGATGACCTTGGACTCAAGGGCCTTTACAAATCCCACAGGCACCCCGATTATCAGGGGTGTATCATGTCCTTTGTTCTCTGAAAATATATCTATAACGCGAAGCAGGGCTGTTGGTGCATTCCCGATAGCAATAATCCCTGTATTACTGTTTTCCTTTATTGCCCTTTCAATGGCAATCTCTGATCTTGTCTCATGAGCACCGGCTTTGAGATTGTCATAGAGGCTGAGTCCGCAGATTGCCCTGATACCGAACCGCTCAAGGAGTCTTCTGTTTATCCCTGTCTTCACCATCTCAATGTCCGTTAATATGTCCCTGCCGGCTTTTATCATTTTCAGGGCATGCTGGATTGCCCGGGGATGAAATGTAAGGGTCTTTATGAATTCAAAATCTCCGGTGGCATGGACCACCCTTGTGACAATGGCCTTCTTTTCTGCCGGAGCATATCCCAGCATCTGTCCGTCAGGGTCACTGACTATGAGTTCAAAGCTTCTCTGCTCTATCTCATCAGGCGACAGAGGATTTCTTTTCAGATGTTGGATGATCTCTTTTGAGTAATCCTGTAGTAGGGATATCTCTTTTCCTCCTGTATGATCTCTGAGCTGTTTAGTGATATTGTCAATGATGTGCCTGTCAATGAGTACGGGACAGATGTATAACCGCCCGGCAGTATGGCTGTCAGAGATTTCAATGATTTTGTCCGCAATCTTTCGGGTATCACCATCTACAGGTAATGTATGGACGGGATGGCAGACCCTGAAGGGTAGAAGATGGGGCAGTGTTTTAATGATATTGCCGAGGTTGATCTCTGCCATCTTATGGGGATAAATTACAACAAGACAGTTTTCCATATTCACCTCATAAGGTTTTTATTTATTGCACTAATAAACTCCTCTGGGTTGCTTCCAAAATGAAGATGTACATAACTGCCCAGGGTGTTAAGATATCTGTATCCTTCCATCTTAACAAACCCCTTCTCTTTATCAAAAACCCTGTAAATGGTTTTTATGCCTCTCTTCTCCATTTTTCCTGAATAATCATCTTCAATAATCTCCGAGTAGTGGAACTCATGCCCCCTGTATCTGGTATCTCTTTTTCCGAAGAATATGTCATCCTCTAACATAACCTCCCGGTAACCAAGATAGGCCCTCCTCTTTCTCATTTTCATGACAAAAGGCAGTATCCCTGCCATGGGAAAGTATCTACCCTGGGTGTCATAGATCCCCTCTGAAATATAGAGCAGGCCTCCACATTCAGCATAAACTGGCAGACCCTCTGAGGCAAGTCTGCAGAGGGTTGAGAGGAGTTCTCTGTTCCCTGAAAGCTCCTCTGCATACAGCTCTGGATAACCACCTCCGAGATAGATGAGATCAGCCTCTGGCGGTGTCCTGTCATTCAGGGGGCTGAATCTTACTATCTCTGCACCTGCTGATCTCAGTAAATTCAGGTTGTCTGGATAGTAGAAGCTGAAGGCCCTGTCATGGGCAAGGGCAACCCTGAATCTCCTGTCAGTCAATGGTACCGGGCAATGACGTCTCTTTTCTCTCTTTAATGGCTCTGTATTTTCCTCTATTGTTGCTATGCTCAGAAGCCTTTCAATCCCTATTGTCTTTGACAGTATTCTGCTGATGGTGTCGTAAAATCCCCTGTCCAGAGGGGACTCTTCAGCAGTTGTAAGGCCAAGGTGTCTTTCAGGTATGGTAATGTCCAGATGAGACGGGATATAACCGATTACGGGGATATCTCTCAAGGCCTTTTTAATCCTCTGGAGATGCCTCTCAGAGGATATCCTGTTGAGGATCACACCCTTTATGCCAGGAGAGTCTGTGCCAAAATCCCTGTGATAATAATCAACAAAGCCCTTTACAATGGCAGCGGCTGTCTCAGCCATACCATAGGCATCAACAACAAGCAGCACGGGCACCTTCAGTTCAGCAGCAAGCTCTGCTGTGGAGGGTTCTCCGTCAAAGAAACCCATTACACCCTCTATGATGGAGATATCAGCAGTTTCTGATCTGTGCAGGAATGTCTCAAGGGTCCTCTTGGTTCCACACATCCAGAGGTCAAGATTAACAGAGTCAGTGCCTGTGATAAGTCTGTGCAGTCCCGGGTCTATGAAATCAGGGCCTGCCTTGAAAGGCTGGACAGACAATCCCATGGATTTAAGTAGATGGAGTATTACCAGGGTGGCTGTTGTCTTTCCGCAGCCACTATGTGTGCCGGCAATTAATAGGGCTTTCATAATTAGTAATTACTTTTTAAGGAGACCCAATATGAAATCAATATCCACATGGTCTCTGAGTATTCCGGCCCATCTGTCCAATTCCTGCTGCTTGATCTCTTCATAGCTAATCAGGGGTTCCACTGGAGGAAGTCCCTTTCTCTCTCTCAGGGAGTTTAGTATATCTCTTCTCAGTCTGTCGTTGTCAAAGATACCATGGATATAGGTGCCCCATACAGTGCCTTTTACAGAGCCATCCCTTACGGTTCTCTTTTCTGCGGTTCTTTTTACTGTGAATACGGGATTGGATGTATGGCTCTCTCCCATGTGGATCTCGTAACCCCTCAGGTTATCATGGGTGTTATTAACAAGGGGGATGCTCCTGTCAAGGGATGCCCTCACCTGGGAGGTTGTTTTACTATCCTTCAGGTCTGTTTCCACATCAAGCAATCCCAGTGCATCCATTGATTTATACTCTGATTCCACGCCAAAGGGATCATTGATCCTCCTGCCAAGCATCTGGTAGCCACCGCAGATGCCGATGATATGCCCCCCCGTCTTTGCCCTCTGTCTTAAGACAATGTCAATACCTCTTTCCTTTAAGTAAACAAGGTCTTTTATGGTGTTCTTTGAGCCAGGCACTATCACCAGATCAGACTGGAGGATATCCTCCTTCCTCAAAGAGAATAACAACTGTACATCAGGCTCAAAGAGAAAGGGGTCAAAGTCTGTGAAGTTGGAAATAAAAGGTGTCCTGACAACAGTGATCCTGATGGGTCTTGAATAATCAGTGGTCCTGTTACTCAATGAAAGCCCGTCTTCCTCGTTCAGCACAAGGTCCCTGATATAGGGTATGACACCGATTACAGGTATCCCCGTCTTTTCGGTGATAAGGCGGTTGCCAGGCTCAAGTATGGAGATATCTCCCCTGAAACGGTTTATTATGAAGGCCCTGATCCTTGTGGCATCACCATTCAGGAGTGAAACTGTTCCGTAGAGAGAGGCGAACACCCCTCCGCGGTCAATGTCTCCTACAAGCACCACAGGTGAGCCGGTGTATCTTGCAACAGCCATGTTTACGATCTCCTTGTCCATCAGATTGATCTCGGCAGGAGAGCCTGCACCTTCAATAATGATCACATCAAACTCCTCGGAAAGCCTCTGCCATGCCTCTGTTACAACAGACCATGCGATATGACGGAACTCGTAGTAGTCCTTTGCCAGCATATTGGAGTGGACCCTGCCGTTCAGGATCACCTGTGCCCCCTTTTCACCAGAGGCCTTCAGCAGTACCGGGTTCATATAAACCGAGGGCTCGGTCCTTGCAGCCTCTGCCTGAAGTGCCTGTGCCCTTCCTATCTCTCCCCCATCCTTTGTGACGAATGAATTCAGCGCCATGTTCTGTGCCTTGAAGGGTGCAACCCTGACCTTCATGTCGCTGAGGATCCTGCAAAGGCCGGCTACTATGAGGCTTTTGCCGACCCCTGATCCGGTTCCCTGAATCATTAATGATCGTGTCTTGAGGGTGTTCATATTATTTTATTAATTTCTCCAGGAAGGCCTTTACCTCTGACTGCTCCTTTATATAATAGTCTGCCTTGCAGTTGTATCCCACACCTATGGAGATTCCCCTCCCTGCAATAGCCATGAAGGCATCCTCATCAGTGGTATCATCTCCAACATAGATGGGATAACTGTTGTGATCAAACCTTTCCAGCAGCCAGAGTACGGCATCGCCCTTGTGCCAGGAGTTTAGAGGCCGGATCTCAAAGACCTTTTTGCCATGGGTGATGCGGAACAGGGTTTCATAATCCTTTGAGATACGCTTGAAGGTACTGATAAGCCTTCCCAGTTCCCTTACAGGGACATTACGATAGTGGATACTTGCCGTGGCACCCTTGTCTTCAATCTGTATCCCCCTGATGTCTCCCATCTCTTTCTCAAGCCTTTCAATAAACTCCTTCAATGCATGGCGGCAGCTTTCCACCTCATGGCTTATGATCTCCTTTTCACCATCCCATATCTCTGCTCCATGATTTCCGGCATACAGGATCTCCTCAATACCCACCAGTTCCTTTATATTGGATAGAGATCTGCCTGTTATTATCGCAACGGGATAGTGCTTCGTCAGTTCCTTGAGAAGCTCTCTCATCTCCCTGCTCAGAATAGCCATGTCAGGTGTGGAAACAATGGGGGTCAATGTACCATCATAATCAAGAAAGAGGAATGTATTTTTTGATTTTATATCACTGATTAGTTCGTCCAGGATATTGAAGAGATAAACACACTCCTTGTTTTTCATTGTTGAGATGGTGGCCACCTCGGACAGGATGTCAGTGATCCAGCGGTATACATCGTTGTCCCTGACCTGCTGTCTCAGTTGATGGATTCTGCTCTGCTTTTCATCATCAGGCATGACAAGGGATCTGTGTATCGTCTCAGCAAATCCCTCTATGTCATAGGGATTAATCAGGAGTGCACCTGTCAGTTCATCAGCAGCACCTGCAAGCTCACTCAGGATCAGTACCCCTCTGTTGTCAACCTGGGAGGCCACAAACTCCTTGGCAACAAGGTTCATCCCGTCATAGATGGAACTGATTATGGCAAGGTCGGCCATCCTGTAGAATGCAACCAGTTCCGAGATGTCAAGCTTTTTGTCTATGTAGAGTATAGGTGTCCAGTCATCTGTGCCATAGCGGTTGTTGATCTCGGAGATTAGCTTCTCTACGGTCTTCTTGTAGCTCAGGTAGGGCTCTCTCAGCCTGGTGGCGGTTGAGATCTGGATGTATGTGAGGTCCTTTCTCAATCTCCTGTATTTTTCAAAAAACAGATCCAGTGCCTGGAGTCTTTTAATCAGTGCCTTTGTGTACTCAAGCCTGTCAACACCCACTGCTATATATTTAGAGTTGATGTCGTAACTGTCTCTTATTTTGTTGATTATCTTCTGGACCTTTCTGGATGAGGCGATAGAGTTGAACTTCTCATAGTCAATGCTTATGGGAAATGCCTTGACCTGTGTGATGTGGTTTTTATAGGTTATTGTCTGGTGGTGGTAGTCTATCTCTGCGTTGGTAGTCTCCCTTACACAATCAATAAAGTTCTTTACAAAAAGGGGAATCTGGAAACAGAGCAGATCATTGCCCAGGAGCCCTTCAATAAGTTCCTTTGCATGGGGACAGACCCTGAAAACACTCCAGTCAGGCCAGGGGATATGCCAGAAGTGTGCAATCGTCAGTTCGGGCATCTCTTCGCGCAGCAACGATGGCAGCAGACAGAGGTGGTAATCATGAATCCAGACTATGCTATCCTTTGACGTAACATTAACAACAGCTTCGGAGAATATACGATTAACCCTTTTGTAATGTTCCCAGAACCGTTTCCTGAAATATACACGCTCAAGTGCGATATGGCAGAGTGGCCACAGAACCTGGTTGGAAAAGCCATGATAGTAGTTCTCAGCCTCAACATCGTTTAACCATACCAGCTTGAGTCTGTATGATGGGTTATCATGTGGGACCAGAACAATGTTGTCTTCGTCTACTACAGCCCTGTCGGCATTTCCGCTACCCCAGGCAACCCATGTACCACCTACAGCCTTCATAACATCATCAAGTGCAGTGGCAAGCCCACCTGCTGTTCTCTCTTCTTTTATGCCGGAGTGGGTCTTCTTGTATACATAGGGTTGCCTGTTTGTAACAATTGTCAGTTCTTTATCTGTGAATGGTCCGTCAAGAAGTGCCTTCAGATTTCCTGTCATCCTAATTCTAAAACCCTCTTACCTCCTTTTAATATATAATACCATATTGAGAGATAATCCCGTATCTGACGGGTGATGAGGAAGTTCTGTCTCACATGTTCCCTGCCCCGTTCACCCATCTTTGCAGTCATTTCAGGGTTGTTCAGGAACTGCCTGATCCTGAAGGCCGCGCCTTCAATGGAATAGACAAGAAATCCCGTAACCCTGTGTATTATCTGAAGGGGGATTCCTCCCACAGCACCGCCTATCACGGGCTTGCCCTTCCACATCGCCTCTGAGACGGTCAGGCCAAAGCCTTCTTTCAGGGATTTCTGGAGCACCACAGTTGCGGCCCGTTGAAGTGCATTGATATCCCTGTCACTGTAGGGTGGCAGGAGCAGGATCTTTATATCGGGATCATCTGAGGCATAGTCCCTGACCTCCTGCAGCACCTGCTCCCCTTCTGGATCGTCGGTGGCCGGGCTCCCTGCAAGCACAAGGATACAGTCATTGTATGTCTTCACTATTCTGTAAGCCTTGATCACCCCTATGGGATCCTTGAACCTGTCAAAACGGGATACCTGAAGGATCATGGGCCTGTCGTTGGGAATCTGGAATCTCTCCAGGACCTCCTGTATCTCCTGGTCGCTCAACTCACGGTTTTTTTCGCTTAATGGATCAATGGAGGGTGGAACAATGAATTCAAAGGCCTTTGCACCACGGGCAAACTTTGATACATGGTATATTCCGGCATCATACTTCTCATAGTATTTCATCAGCCTGTCACAGACTGGTTTGTAGGGGTTTGATAGATCTATATGGCATCTCCATATCCATATGTTTTTCCCATCCGGTCTGAAATCAACAAGTGGGGCTGGCTGGGGGTCATGGACGAATACCATGTCGGCATTCAGGTCAATCCTTTTTGCATTTCTCCTGTTGATCTCGTAGTGATACTGCCACATCTCATCGGTAAACTCCTCTGGATAGCCCTGAAGGGCATTGTGTATCTTTTTTGTTATGTCAAAAAAGCGGTTGTCTCCCTCTATTACCTCCCATCTGACTGCAACCTCAAGACCCTCTAACAGGGGGACCATCCTCTGGAGTATCTCTGCCACGCCCCCACCCTCCCTGGTGGAGTTTATATGGAGCATGGAAAGCCCTTTAAGTCTCTGGCAGAGCCGTTTTATCAGGAGTATGTCACCCTTGGGTGATATGCCAAGATACCTGTCTATCACGGTATGGATTCCTCCATATCCCTTTTTAGCTCCAGTTCCACTGCCCTGACGATCTGTTGCCTGATGCTTTCAATGTTGTGCATGAAGGGGTCTATGGAACGGACAGAATTCGCCAGTTCCCTCTTGCCCAGGCTGAACTCAAACCAGTTTGAGAAGTCGTCATAGGGGTTATCAAGCCTTGTCCTTGCCTCATAGAAATGGTAATAAATGGACTCCATATCCACATAACGGATGGCTATGAGGAACTCGGCCAGGTTCTTTGCCTTTATTCCCAGGGGAAACACTATGGTGGCTGTCTCGTTAAAATAGAACTCATTGCCTGGGAAGACATCCCTCTGCTGGGGAAATTCCTCAAGGTGTTCATTTATGGGGACAAGGATTGCCTTCCTGAGTTCGTTTATATCCTTGAAGGAATAGGGATCTATGTTTGATAACCTTTCGGCAAGTGTCCTTTCAAAGAGATAATCGGCAATCCACTGAGCGAAGTCATTGGTGAACTCCATGACATGGCTTTTCATAAAGAACTGGTAGGTGTGGTGGAAAATGGACTCCTCGCTTATGATGCTGATTATGTCTCTCAGTTCATAGAGGTTACGGGCGTACCTGCCTGTGGACTTCATTATGGTTGCACATTTTTTGAAGACAAAGGGCTCGGGCTCTTTATTGTTGTTTCTTATCTTCTTCTTTATTGCCAATCCTTCTCCTCCCTGAGATAGACAGTCCTGTGCGGGAAGGGTATCTCAATACCTTCCTCTTTAAATCTCTTGAAGATCCGCTTTCTCAGTTCATGCTGTGCGTAGTACTGGTCAACAAACTCCTTTACCTGGCATATCAGAGTGAAATCAAGAGAGCTCTCCCCAAATCCCGGGATGAATCTTACAAAAGGTTCAGGTTCACTGAGCAGGCCTGGAATTTCTTCAGCTGCCTTCCTGGCCTCTTCAAGGAGTACACGCTCAACATGCTCAGGGTCAGCAGAGTAACTTACCCCTATGGGAATCAGCAGCGACATCCGTTGCTCAGGAAGGTAGTAGTTCGTAATAATGCTCTGCGAAAGCTTGCTGTTTGGGATAATCACCATGTTGTTGGGAAGCATTCTTATCCTTGTTGTCCGCCAGGTTATATCCTGGACATAACCCTGTTCACCGCTTTCAATTTTGATGAAATCCCCCACCCTGACGGAACGTTCCATCATAATATGTATTCCTGCGAACAGGTTTGCAAGGGTATCCTGGAGTGCCAGTGCCACGGCAAGACCGCCCACACCCAGGGCTGTTATGAGTGGTGTTATAGAGATTCCCAGTCCGTTGAGTATGAGAAGTCCACCTATGATGAGGACAATGCCCTTGATTGTGGCATTGGCAAGCCCTGTGGCAGGCACCATTCTCTCACTTTTTTCTGTGTAATATTTGAACAATCTGCTCAGGAGATTGGAAAGCACAAAGGTGACAGAGGCGATTATAAGGATGAAGATAAATTTGTTGATAATAATTACATAGTCTTTTGGGATCTTGAGGAAATGTAAACCGATATAGAGTGCGAGCGCAATGGACCAGAACAGGGACGGTCCTTTTATGGACTGGATAATAACGTCATCAATATTGGTTTTGGTCTTTTCCGAATATCTGTGGAGAAGTTTAAATGCAATGGCTCTTAAGAAGAAAAACAGCAGGATTAACAAGGAGGTTACAGATACGGGAAGTATGAATATTTCAAACCTGTTGATGCTCATTTGTTGTCCTCCTCAACAGCCTCCTTGATTATATTCAGTATATCAGGGATGGCAGAGGTTACCCTGTCCCAGCTTGATATGAGTGGCACCCCAAGGGGGTCCTTCATTATGATCTCGGCTGCCTGCTTTATCCCCTTTGTAAATGTTTCAACTGCGAGACTCTCTGCATGGCGGTCAAAGTACAGGCCGTTTATGGCTGCATCATCCTCGTAGCGTTTCAGCATATCCTGTGCTGTTCTCATATAGGTGGCTATGAGTGTATTAAAGAACCCCTCAGAGAAGACGATGCCTTCAGAGGACAGTGTCCTGAAGAGGGACTTGCATATGTCAACACACATCTTGTGAAGCCCTCTGGATGCATCATCAGGGGAGAGTTCCTGGTGTTTGTGTTCATAGTTTTCAGCGATATCCACCTGACAGACCCTCCTCAGTGAGGTGTTTCTGAATACCTCTGCAAGCACGCCCACCTCAAGCCCCCAGTCTCCAGGGATCCTGATCACCCTGGCAAGGTCTGTCACCATTGAGAACTCACCGGCAAGGGGGTAACGGAAACTGTCAAAGAAGGCCAGAAGCAGGTTGTTATATCCAAGTATCTTATGGAGTGCTCTTATCAAAGGTGTTACAAGCAGTCTTGTCACCCTTCCATGCATACGGTCAGTGACCCTGCTGTAGTACCCCTTGCAGAAATGGTAGTCCAGGTTCGGGTTGGTAACGGGATAGCAGAGCCTTGCAAGGAGTTCACGATTGTAAGTGACAATGTCACAGTCATGGAGCACAATGGAGTGGAACTTCTGGGTTGATAGGACGTATCCGTATGCCATCCATGCTGAACGGCCCTTGCCCTCATCCCCCACGGGAAGGTCAGCAGCCTTTATTGATTTGTATATCTCGCTTAAACGTTTTCCCGTATTCCATATTATCCTGACCTCCTGGGGGAGCACGGAGAAAAACTCCTTTGCCTTCCTGAACTCCTCCCTCTTTGCCGGTCCAAGGGTTACGATTATCTGGTTTATATACTTGACATGTTTCAGCTCCTTTACGATCCCCTTTAAGGCCTCTCCTTCCAGTTCACTGTAAAGTGATGGCAGTATCAGTGCAAGTGGCCTTTCACGGGTGTACCATGATAACTCAGCCTCTATACGTTCTATATCCACGCTGCCAAGCCTGTGGAAAGTTGCTACCACGCCTGTCTGGAAAAAATCAGACATCAGACACCTCCACTTCTGCCACAGAGAGTGGCAAGTGTGATAATTGTGATGTTTTTACATTATACTATAGTAGAATGCAGGATTGTCCAATCCATTTCTCCTGTAGTCCCCTGTTGTTTTGATAAATGGGCTATAGAGAAGGGTAAGATTATATTTATTTGGAGTTCGGTTTACAGATGGATAAAAGAAAGCTACTGGAGGAGCTCTTTTACAGGGCTGTTGATGCTGTTAACCCCTGCAAGTCCATGATGAGACAGGCCAGGCCTGTGGTAGAGAAGTACATGGAGGCTTGCGGAAGGATGTTTGTGCTTGCCTTTGGCAAGGCAGCACCACCCATGGCAAAGGCGATAGAGGAGATTGCAGGGGATCGCATAACCCGGGGGGTTGTAATTACCAAGTATGGTCATGCTGAGGGATACAGTTTCTCTGACAGATTCAGGGTCTTTGAGGCAGGCCATCCGGTGCCTGACTCAAATGGTATCAAGGCCACTGAGGAGGCTCTGGAGATGTTGAGGGGGCTTAAGGAGGATGACCTTGTAATCATACTTATCTCAGGTGGAGGGTCGGCATTGTTTATAAAACCTGTTAATGGTATATCTCTTAAAGACAAGATGGAGACCACAAGCCTGCTTCTGAAGGCAGGTGCTGATATATTTGAACTGAATACGGTAAGGAAAAAGCTATCCCGTGTCAAGGGAGGCAGGCTTGCAGAGATGGTTTATCCTGCAAAGGCTGTCAGCTTTATCCTCTCGGATGTGCTTGGTGACAGGCCTGATATGATTGCATCAGGCCCCACAGTGGCTGATCCAACAACGACCATGGATGCAGTCAGGGTTCTTCGGAAATACAATCTGCTCCTTAAGGTGCCCGAAGCTGTAAGGAGGTATCTGCTGGAGCACCGGGATGAGGCAGGGATGGGCAAAAAGGACATCCACAGGAGGGTGGAGAATATCATTATCGGAAGCAACTCTATTGCCCTTGATGCTGCCCTGAAAGAGGCAAGTAGCCGTGGATTAAAGGCAGAGATAATTGACAGAAGTCTCCATGGTGAGGCAAGGGATGCAGGCAGAAGACTTGCCGAGGTTGCGATCAAAAGGCAACGTGAAAAAAACTCTGACAGTTACCTGTGCCTCCTATCGGGTGGTGAGACCACGGTGACTGTGACTGGTTCTGGAAGGGGTGGCCGAAACACCGAACTTGCCCTTTCCTTTGCCATTGCTATCAATGGAATAAATGGTATATCTATGCTCTCTGCTGGAACGGATGGGACCGATGGCCCCACTGATGCAGCTGGAGCTATCGTGGACGGAGGGACCGTCCTGAGAGGTATAACCAAGGGGCTTGATCCCAGGGTGTATCTTGACAATAATGACTCCTATACCTTCCTTAAGGAGACAGGTGACCTCTTTATTACAGGCCCAACGGGTACAAATGTGATGGACATACAGATAATCCTTATCGGGTGATCCATGAAGAAGATTGTTATCTTTACAGACCTGGATGGTACACTCTTGAGGGCAGACAACTACAGTTTTGAAGAGGCCCTCCCGGCAATAGAGGAGATAAGGAAGAGGAATATCCCCCTTGTTATCGTTTCCAGCAAGACCCGTTCTGAGATTGAGGTGTACAGAAAGAGACTCTCAAATAAAGACCCCTTTGTGGTGGAAAATGGGGGTGCCATATTCATTCCCAGGGGATACTTCCGTCCCGAGATGCTTGGCCAGTACAGTCCTGTCAGGGTTGGTGATTATGATGCAATAGTTCTTGGCGCCTCCTATGATGAATTGAGGACTGTTATGGAAGAGTTAAGGCAGAGGGGGTACAGGGTGAAGGGTTTTGCTGATCTTACCGTTAGGGAGATCTCAGAGATTACAGGGCTGGACACAAGGGAGGCTGAACTCTCAAAGGAGAGGGAATTTGATGAGGTCTTCCTGATAGAGGATATGGACAGAAAGGAAGAGATCCTTGATTTCATCAGGCAGAGGGGTTATCAATATACAACAGGACAGTTTTACCATATAATGGGCGGGACTGACAAGGGAAGGGCGGTGCGCATCCTGATAGAGCTGTACAGGAGAGCCTTTGGTGAAGTCCTCACCGTGGCAATTGGTGACAGCATGAATGACCTGCCCATGCTGAGGGAGGTGAACCTTCCCTTTGCTGTGAAAAAGATAAACGGCACCCATGAGGAGGCATTTGATGCCTATCCCGAGATCATGAAAGTGGATGGCATAGGTCCGGTGGGATGGAGTAAGGCTGTGTTTGATATCCTGGGCAGAGTTGTTGACAAATCTTAAATATTTCCTTTAATATTCAACAAAAAGAAGACGAAATCTGTCATGTCCTTTGACCTGAAGAAATATTTACAGGAAAAAAAAGAATTAGTTGACAGCTACCTCAGAGAGTACTTCTCAAGGCCTATCAATCCTGAAAGGCTTCATGAGGCCATGAGGTATTCCCTCTTTGCAGGTGGAAAACGGCTCAGGCCTATTCTCTGTATTGCATCATATGAGGCATGCGGTGGCGAGTCAGAACATATCCTCCCCCAGGCATCAGCCATTGAGTTGATACATACCTATTCATTGATTCATGATGACCTGCCTGCCATGGACAATGATGATCTGAGAAGGGGCAAGCCAACTAACCATAAGGTCTTTGGTGAGGCGATGGCAATACTGGCTGGAGATGCCCTTCTCACGGAGGCCTTTGTTATGTTTACACAGAACAGGGTGTTTGAAGCAGAGAATGTGGTTGAGGCCCTGAGGGAACTGGCCGAGGCTGCAGGTCCCTTTGGAATGGTAGGTGGTCAGGCAGAGGATATCCTATCAGAGAATAAGGAGCCCGATCCAAAGACCCTCCATTTCATCCATACCCATAAGACAGGTGCATTAATCAGGGCCTCTGTAAGCATAGCACCAATACTTGCGGGTGCACCCAGGGGGTATCTGGAGGGGTTGAGTATATACGGTGAAAAAATAGGACTTGCCTTCCAGATTGTTGATGATATCCTTGATGTTATTGGTGAAGAGGAGAGGCTTGGCAAGAGACCGGGCGCTGATATGGATAAAGGCAAGGTTACATATCCTGCCCTCTATGGGCTTGAGCGGTCAAGGGCTGCAGCAGAGGAGCTCGTTAATGAGGCAAGGGCGGCAATCAGCAGGATTGAAAAGGGTGATGGCCCTTTGACAGCGATTGCCGGTTATATCCTGAAGAGAATGGAGTAGGTGAATGAGAATGATACTCTTCTATGCCCATAGCTTCTATTACAGGACATGGGAGAAGAGTCTGCCCCATGTTGAGGATATCAACAGGGAGGAGGAGGTCAAGAATGCAACGGTAGTCTTTTTCCAGTTTGAGGAAAAGGATGTCCAGAATTCCTCCTCTGTTGTGAAAAAGACTGTAAAGAACATAAAATGGCATGCTGGCAAATTCAGCACAAGAAGTGTTGTGCTCCATTCCTTTAATCACCTTTCAACAAGCAAGGCCTCTCCAGAGGATGCACTGGCAATGCTTGACAGTGTTGTTGAAAGGCTTGACAGGGGTGGCTACAATATCATGGTAACACCCTTCGGGTATTTCCATGAGTTCAAGATCCATGTGGGTGGTGAATCCCTGGCAAAGGTCTATAAGGAGTTCTGATCTCTTTTCAGGAGGTTTGAGATTTCCCATATCATAATTGACGGCTATAATCTTATCGGCATTCAGCATGGTGACCTGAAGAAAGCGAGGACCCATCTGATTACCAGGCTGATCAATTACAGAAAACTGAAAGGCCATGATATAACGGTGGTTTTTGATGGCCATGGCGGCATGCACAGCCAGGCAACAAGACAGACAAGGGGTGGTGTAGTTATAGTTTTTTCACCCATAGGAAAAAGGGCTGATGATCTCATAAAGGAGCTGATATTGAAGGAGAGGGGCCAGCCCATTGTGATAAGCTCTGACAGGGATATTGAAAGATTTGCATGGAGCCATGGTGCCATACCTGTTGGCTCCGAACTGTTTTATGCCAGGCTCTTTGATGAAGAGGATGAGTCTTCCGAGCATTACGAGATCAAGCCAGCTGGCAGACTTTCCAGGAAGGAAAGGGCTGTTATCAGGGCCCTGAACAAACTATGAAGGCCACCAGGTTGAGAGAGGCGGAAAAGATAAACCTCTTTTTTCTGGTCTTTTTCCTCCTTGTTGCCCTGGTTCATATCAGGGAGTTTTCATCCTATAAGATCATATACGAATATCTCCTGCTGCTTGGCCTGCAGGTCTTCTTCATAAAAAAAAGGATTACTGAAAGGAGGCTGGGCTGGTTATATGACATTTTTTTCCCCGTGGTCTCTGTACTGCTCGTCTTTGATAGCATGACAGTGCTTGTCCATGTAGTTAACCCACGCGACATAGATTACAGGCTCATCCAGCTGGACTACATGATTCTGGGTACCTATCCTACAGTCTATCTGGAGAGATTCATTAACCCCCTCCTGACAGATCTACTTCAGCTGAGCTACTCCACCTATTATTTTCTTCCTGTAATACTTGGTGTCATCCTGAAGATAAGAGGCAGACAGGAGGAGTTCAACCAGGGACTTGCCCTCATTCTCCTCTGTTTCTATCTCTCCTATGTGGGCTATATGCTTTTTCCAGCCCTCGGGCCGAGGTACACAATGCTTCATCTGCAGAGCGTGGAGCTTAAAGGCCTATATTTGTTTGAAAAGACATCGGAGATACTCAATGCAATAGAGGGGATCAAGAGGGATGCCTTTCCCAGTGGCCACACAGCAGTGACCCTTGTTGTGCTTCACCTTGCATACAAATTTGAAAAGAGGTTGTTTTATATTTACACACCCATAGCTGCACTGCTGATATTTTCAACGGTATACTGCAGATATCACTACTTTGTTGATGTAGTAGGTGGGGTGGGACTGTATCTTCTAACCATAATGATATCAAGAGTCCTGCTTTTTAAGAAAACCCGTTGATTACCACTGTCCGGCAAACATAGTAATGGCAAGGGGTACTGATTTTTCGTCTCATTCTCGGCAGACATCCTGTCTGCCTCCGAGGTAATTTTGCCCGGCTGCCCTCACGGCAGCCACTATGGCAAAATTAAATCCGCTCAAAATCAATACCCCTTGCCCTATGTATTGTATCAGGTGAATTTTTACCGGACACTACCGATCATCAACCAATTATAACCAAGAACCAAGAACGAAGAACCAAGAACTAATAACCATTCAACGTATCCCTCACCACCTCCACCACCTGTGGAGATGGGTCCTCAAGCAGGGGTTTTAGTCTTTCAAGACCCTCGGGCTCACCTATTAATCCGAT
>Ga0256830_1001601_pt1 | contig 15792 bp, 9 predicted proteins | sample 128326metaG_FD_190537 | JGI IMG/M metagenome (GOLD analysis project Ga0256830, IMG submission 190537) | Hydrothermal vent microbial communities from Lau Basin, Pacific Ocean - 128-326 | ecosystem: Environmental > Aquatic > Marine > Hydrothermal vents | place: Pacific Ocean: Lau Basin | collected... | reverse complement strand
ACCCCTGTGGGCCACCCCGCCCCCGCTCCGCCCCCGCGCTCTGGGCGATGGTCGCCGACCTCGAGGGCTCACGCGACCTCGCCGACCGCCCCGCCTTCGCCGCCGACCTGCGCCGCGCCCTGGCCCGGATCCGGCGCCCCTCCACTGCCGGCCCGGAGGGGACAGGGCCCACCGACCCGGGCGCCGCTCGCGTCCTCGACCACCCGGACGCGGGCTCGGCCTGGGTCGCCCCGCTCGAGGCGGTCCGCGGCCTGGACGAGCTCTCCGGAGTCGCCCGCCGCCCCGGGCCGGCCCTCCGCGCCGCCTTCCACCTCACCCTCGCGCTCTGGCCGCACCGCTTCCGCTTCGCCCTGGCCCGCGGCCGGCTCGACGTCGGCGTCGCCGGAGGCCGCGCCTCGGCCATGGACGGCCCCGCCTTCCACCGCGCCGCCGACGCCCTCGAACGCGCCCGGCGCGACGACCTTCCCTGCGCCTTCGCCGTTCCCGAGTGGCCCGCCGCCGCGACTGCCGGTCTCGAGTCGTCGCTGCGCCTCCACTTCCTCTGGGTCGCCGACTGGACCGCGCGCCAGGCCGAGGTCTATCGCCTGTGGCGCGCACTCGGCGTGCAGCGCGACGTCGCCGAGCGCCTCGACGTCACCCCGTCCAACGTCTCGATGACCCTCGACCGCGCCCACGCCCACGAACTCGCCGCGAACGAGCGCTCCTTCCCGGCCCTCCTCGACTGGCTGGATGCGCTCGCCCCCGCCCCCTAGCCTGGGGGCGTGCAGGACCTGCTGGCCCATCTCGACGTGCGCGGCGCGGTGGTCGTCGCCCTCGGCTACGCCGTCACCCTCGGCGCCAGCGGCTGGTGGGTGCGCTGTGTCACCGGCCGCGAACACGCGCCCGAATCCGGAACGCACCGCCGTGAGCCCTCGGCGCCGGACGCGCCGGAGGCGCGACGCGGTTTCGACCCGTCCACCGTCATCGGCAAGTGCGAGAACCTCCTCGCCGTCACCTTCGTCCTCGCCGGCGAGGTCATGGGCCTCGCCCTCATCTTCACCGCCAAGTCGTTGGTCCGGCGCAACGAGATGGAGGGCGACCCGGGCTACTACCTCGTCGGCACCCTGGTGAACTTCACCTGGTCGGTCGCGATGGGCTACCTGACACGATGGGCGCTGCTCGCCGTGGGCTGAGCCCCGCGCAGCCCCGGTCTCGGCGCGCCGGCTTCCGCGCCTACTCCTTCCGCGGCACGCAGAGCACGGGCACGTCCGAGCAGCGCAGCACCTCCTCGGTCACGCTGCCGAGGATGAGCCGGCGGAACCCGGACAGGCCGTGGGTGCTCATCACGATCACGTCCGCGTCGTGGTGCTCGGCCCAACCGCAGATGCCCTTCGCCACGTCGGGGGCCATCACCACCTCGGTCGCGACCTCGACGCCGTCGGTCAGGCGGGTGCGGTACTCCTCGAGCTTCTCGCGCGCCGGCCCCAGCGCCGCCTCCGCCTCCGGGTCGGTGATGGGGGGCGCAAACGGCGCGCCGTGCGGCGTGACCTGCAGCTCGAGCACCACGTGGAGCAGGGTGATGCGCGCGCCCCACTTCTTCGCGACGGACAGCGCCGCGTCGAAGCTGCGCTCGGATTCCTCGGACAGGTCGGTGGTCAGGAGGACGTGGCGGATGTCCATGCCGGCAGGATAGCGGACGCGCGACCGAGGGTCAGGAACCGGCCAGATCGGGGTTGTCGGCGTCCCAGCGGCGCAGGCCGAGGCGGTAGAGCCACAGGGCCACCATCGAGGCCAGTCCGATGAGGGTGAACACCTTCCACATCGCGTAGGGCTCGTAGGTGTCCCACAGGTACTGCTTGAAGGCGTCGCGGTCCATGCCGGCCTCGCTCGCCGCGAGGTCGAAGGTGCGGCTGCGCTTGAACAGCTCGAGCAGCCAGGGCCGGCCCGTCGCGGCCTCGGCGCCGGTCGCCGCCGCCTCGGTGGCCAGCGCCAGGATGGGGCCGCGCAGGCGCGCCATCGCCTCGGCCACCGGCGGCGGCGGCAGCTTCAGGGCCTGGACCAGCTCGAGCCGCGACGCCGGCGCTTCCTCCATCGCAGCCAGTTCCAGGACCGCCCGCACGCCGTCGCCGCCGGCGTCCACGACTTCCTCGAGCAGCGCGGCGAGAGCGCCCTCCTTGGGGGCCCGCGGCCACGCCGCGCGGACCTTCTCTTCCAGCGCGCCGAGGTCCAGCCCGCCGCTGCGCACGCTCGGCTCGAACAACAACCGGTGGGCGGCGAAGTTGGACACGCCCAGCGCCTGGCTCAACCGCACCACGACGACGTCGTCGGACATCCTCTCCACCAGGTCGGCGTACTCCGGCGAGGTCCGCAGCACCCCGCGCGCCAGCGCCAGCTCCTCGGCGCCGATCCCCTCGTCCTCGAGGTGCGGCAGCCTGCCGACGTGCTCGGGCAGGACGTGCACCGCCTCGCCGACGTCGGCCAGCGAACCGCCGGCCTCGGCGACCTCCCGCGCCCGCCGCGCCTGACGCTCGTCCTTCCAGTGCTCGTCCAGCCACGCCGCGACGGCGCGCGGGTCGCCCTCCTCGGCGATGGACTCCGGCGCGAACACCAGGGTCAACCCAGCGAGGTTCGCGGTGCCGAGCCGCCGGAAGTACCCGTCGAACAGCTCCTCCTCGTCCAGCAGCTCGACCAGCTGCGGCGCCTCGCGGCGCGCCGCCAGGTCCTGCAGCGCCAGGTTCGCCTTGTCGCCGCCGTGCTCGTAGAGGTGGCCGGCGAGCAGGCTGCCGACGAACCACCCGAGTCCGGTGGTCGCGTTCGCGAACCCCAGGAACAGCCCCTCCTTCCCCTTCGGTGCGATCTCGTTCATGAACCGCAGCTTGGTCGGGCTGGCGATCATCTCGCCGAAGGCGAACACGCCGATGGCGCCGAGGGTCCACCAGCCGTTCATGCTCATGCCCAGCGCGTAGATGCAGGCCGCGCACACCGCGATGCCGACCATCATCGTCGGCAGAGACTTGAACTTGCCGGTCACGTAGCCGACCGCGAACGCGAAGATCATGATCAGCAGCGCGTCCAGGTTGATCATCCATGCCTGGTTCAGGTTGCCATCGGCGTTGACCGGGATGACCGAGGCCGGAACGTACTCCGCGAGTGCGGCGACCACCGCGCGCGAGTCCACCCAGTCGTCGATGAAGTTCGGCAGGATGTCGAACAGCTGGTAGAACATCAGCCAGAACCCGGCGAACGCGATGGTGAAGAGGAACACCCGCGGATGCAGGAACTGCTTGAAGGTGTCGGCGACGATGTGCCCTGCGCCCTTGCCGACGTAGCCCTCGCCCTGCTTCCGCGGCGGTTCGGCGAAGAACATCAGCGGCACGAAGTTGAGCGCAATGGAAACCGCGCACATCGTGAACACCCACTTCCAGGACAGCATCTGCAGGACGGCGGCGAACAGCGGGCCCAGGAAGCCGCCGACGTTCACCATCTGGTAGAAGATGCCCCAGCCGAACGAGCGGGCGTCCGAGGGCATGCCGTAGGCGATCAGCCCCTGGACGCCGGGCTTGAAGATGGCCGTTCCCGCCGCCAGCAGGAGCGCGCCGGCGAAGAAGATCGGATAGGTGTACGGGCCGCCTGCGGCGCCGAGCTTCTCCTCCACGCTCATCCCGGTGAGCAGCGAGCCGAGCCAGATCGCCCAGCCCATCACCAGGTACCCGGCGATCTTCAACACCGTCGAGATCAGGATGTTGACCTTGTAGCCGTAGCGGTCGGCGAAGCCGCCGGTGAAGATGGGCAGGAAGCTCTGCACCGCGGCCCACCACGCGAAGATCAACCCCTTCTGGGCGTGGGTCAGCTCGGGCCCGCCGCGTTCGTGGGCCAGCACCATGTACACCGGCACCACGGTGCGGAGCCCGTAGTAGGCGAAGCGCTCGACCAGCTCCATCCAGTTGGCCCACCAGAAGGTGGAGGGGAAGGCGGCGAGCTGCGCGAAGAACCCCCGCTTCGCGGGGGCGCCGGAGGGAGACCCGGGTTCGGACATGCCGAGGAAGGTAGCACGCCCGCCGGGCCCGCCGTCGGGCGCGATGGCACCATGGGGGCATGGAGACCCGCCTCGCCCCGGACCTCGCCGCGATGCGCGACTTCGTCGAGCGCGCCTGGGAGGACGACGCCCTGCCCGTGCTCACGCGCTACGTCGCCATCCCCAACAAGTCGCCGCTGTTCGACCCGGAATGGCGCGAGCACGGCTACATGGACCAGGCCGTGGACCTCGTCGCCGACTGGTGCCGCGCCCGCCCCATCGCCGGACTGTCGCTCGAGGTCGTGCGTCTGCCCGGACGCACCCCCCTGATCCTGATGGAGATCCCGCCGTTCGGCCCCGAGGCGCCGGCGGCCGACGCGCCCGGCGTCCTGCTGTACGGCCACCTCGACAAGCAGCCCGAGATGGAGGGCTGGCGCGACGGGCTCGGCCCGTGGACGCCGGTCCGCGACGGCGACCGCCTCTACGGGCGCGGCGGCGCCGACGACGGCTACGCCGCCTTCGCCTCGCTGCTCGCGGTGGAAGCGGTGCAGCGCTTCGGCGGCAGCCACGGCCGCCTCGTCGTGATGATCGAGGCCAGCGAGGAGAGCGGCAGTCCCGACCTCCCGGCCTACGTGGACCACCTCGCCGACCGCATCGGCGACGTCGGCCTCGTGGTCTGCCTCGACTCGGGCTGCGGCGACTACGAACGGCTGTGGGGGACCACCTCGCTGCGCGGCATGATCGCCGGCGACCTGCGCGCCGACGTCCTCACCGAAGGGGTCCACTCCGGCAACGCCAGCGGCGTCGTGCCCTCCTCGTTTCGGGTGCTGCGGCTGTTGCTCGACCGCGTGGAAGACCCCGTGACGGGGCGCATCCTGCCCGCCGAGCTCCACGCCGAGATCCCCGAGCAGCGCATCGCGCAGGCTCGCGAGACCGCCGCCATCCTCGGCCCCATCGCCCGCGAGTTCCCCTTCGCGGACGGCGTGCGCCCGATGGTGGACGACCCCGTCGAACAGATCCTTGCGCGCACCTGGCGGCCGACCCTCTCGGTCACCGGCGCCGGCGGCCTGCCGGCGCTCGCCGACGCCGGCAACGTGCTGCGTCCGTACACCGCGCTGAAGCTGTCCTTCCGGCTGCCGCCGACCGTGCCCGCCGATGCGGCCCAGGCCGTCGTCGAGCGCCTGCTGACCGAGGACCCGCCCTACGGCGCCCGGGTCTCGTTCGTCGCCGAGAAGGGCGCCACTGGATGGAACGCGCCGCCGCTCGCTTCGTGGCTGGACGAGTCCACCCGCCGCGCCAGCGAAGCCTGGTTCGGAAACCCCGCCGCCTGGATGGGAGAAGGCGGCTCCATCCCGTTCATGGGCATGCTCGGCGAGCGCTTCCCGCAGGCGCAGTTCCTCATCACCGGCGTCCTCGGCCCGGCCAGCAACGCGCACGGCCCGAACGAGTTCCTCCACGTGCCGACGGCGAAGAAGCTGACCGGCTGCGTGGCCCAGGTGCTGACCGACCAGGTGCGCAGCGTGGGCTGAACGGGAAGCGGGGCGGCTCCCGGCAGGGGAGCCGCCCCGCGGCGCGCACGGCCGGGGCGTCAGGCGCGGACGCTTCCGACCTTCGCGGCGATGTCGGCGAGCTGCGTGGCCCGGGCCGCGAGCGGCGTCCCGGCGTGGTCCTCGGCGAACTTGCGCAGCTTCTTGGCCAGTTTCTCGCCGTCCTTGCCGCCGGACTCGTAGAGCGCCTGCTCCATCTTCACCAGCGAACGCGCCGCCTTCTTCATGTCGGCGAATTCGTCGGTGTCGATGCGTGCGGTGACGTCGGCGACGAGGGCAACGAGCTCGTCGGCGCCCTTGACCACCTTGACCAGGTCCTTCCACTGGGCCTCGGCCAGCAGCGGGTAGCCGTTCTCGACCAGCCAGCTGATCCGTTGGGAGCGCCGCTCGACGGTCTCGCGGACCTCACGTCGGGCGTCGCCCAGGAAGCGCAGCACCTGGGCGTCCTCGGCGTACTTGGCCTCGACCTTGTCCGCCTCCTTCCAGGCCTTGGCGAACTCGCCCTTGTCGAACTCCTTGTACACCTTGACGAGCGGCTTCGGCAGGTCTTCGCGCTGCGGCTTGGACTTCACGAACCCCTCGATGAGCTCCACGACCTTCTTGTGGTCCTGGTTCGAGTACCCCCACGACACCACCTCGCCGTCGGGCGAGATCAGCGCATAGTTGGGGATGCCGTTCAGGTCGACGCGGAACGGGCGTTCCGTGGTCCAGGCGACCCCGGAGCCGAGCCACTTGCGCTTCAGCGCGAACGGCAGGACCTCGTCCATGGAGTGGCCCTGGACCTCGACGAAGATGACCTGGATGGCGTCACCGTACTCCTTCTGGAGCTTGACGGCAGTCGGCACGGACTGCCCGACGCAGGCGCCTCACTGGGTGCCCCAGAAGTCCACCAGGACGGGTTTGCCGCGGAAGTCGGCCAGGCTGGTGGCGCCGGGGACGCCGTAGAGGCCGTCGCGGAAGGTGAACTCCGGACGGTCGCCGACCTGGATCTGGGCGCCGGCCGGAGCGGTCGCGAGGGCCAGGGCGGCCGCCGCGGCGACGGAGACGATGGAGAGGGAGGGCCTCATGGTCTCCACTATACGGAGGGCTCCACGAGGTCATGGGCCACTTCCGCCGGCCGCTCCGCCCCACAGAGGGCCGAAGAGACCGCTACGCCGGCCTCCCGCGGGAGTCTCCACCGGTTCTCCGGGGTGATTCCACCGATCGCCAACACCGGCAGCGGGCTGGCGGCGACCGCCTCGGCGACGGCGGCCGGGCCCAGCCCGGCCGCGTAGCCCTTGGTCGCGGTGGGGAAGGCGGGCCCGAAGCCCACGTAGTCCACCACCCCCGACCGTGCCGCCGCCGCGACCTGGTCCAGGTCGTGGGTGCTCCAGCCGACCAGCGCCTCGGGGCCGAGGACGCGCCGCGCCGCCTCCGGCGGGAGGTCGTCCTGCCCCAGGTGGACCCCTGCGGCCCCAGCGACGCGGGCCACGGCGACGTCGTCGTCCACGACCACCGGAACGCCGAGCTCGCGCCCCAGGGCGACCACCTCGCGGGTCCAGGCGAGGAGCTCCCGTGGCGACGCGTCCTTCTCGCGGACCTGGACCAGGTCGGCGCCCCCGGCGACGGCTCGGCGCATCGTCTCGAGGGGGGCGAGACGGCACAGGCGCCGCGTCAGGAGCAGGCAGAGACGGAAACGCGGGGCGCGCCCGGACATGGTTTCGCGGTCGCGAACGGCCCGGGGAAGGAGGCCGCCCGCGACCGCGAAGGATAGGGCTCGGGGGGAGGGAGCGGGGGAAGGATCAGGAGACCCGCTTGTCCGACTTGCGCCCGGGGCGGCCCTGCGGCTTCAACGAGCGCAGGAAGGCCCGGTGGTCCTTCGGGCTGAAGAGGCGGACCTTGGAGCCGCACTCGACGCAGAAGGACTCGTCGAGGCTCTGGAGGAAGCGGACGTAGCGGTCGCAAGCGGGACAGAACTTGCGCTCCTGGTAGTAGTTGGAGACGGGCATCTCGGACAGGGGAAGGAAGGGGACGCAGGGGTATCCAGAGGATAGCCCGTGTCCGAGCGGTGGGGCTGGGAATGCTCCGGATTCCCGTGTGGGGACAGGAAGTCGCATCGTGCGGCCGAAGCCGTCGAACGGTCGTTCGATTCCGTGCAATCACTTGGGCCCCAAAGGCTTGCGCTATCCAACCTCGGTTTCGAGGGCGTGGGCGGCCTCCTCGCGCACCTCCGGCGACGGGTCGTGGGCGGCGAGGGCGGCGAGCCCCTCGGGCGCACCGAGACGGCCCAGCGCCCACGCCGCGTGCCCCCGGACCAGCGGCTCCGGGTGCGCCAGCGCCCCGCGCAGTGCGTCCTCGCCGCGGCCGAGGTTGCCGAGGGCGACGCAGGCGTTGCGCAGGAGCCCGGACCAGCCGGAGCGTCGGAGTGGAGAACCCCGGAAGACCCGGTGGAAAACCGGTTCGGAGAGCGTCAGCAACTCCTGGAGCGTGAGCTCCAGCCCTTCATGCGTGCCCCATTCCACCGCGTGGTCGTCCGCGAAGCGCCCGAACGGGCAGACCTCCAGGCACACGTCGCAGCCGAACACCCAGTCGCCCATCCGCGGGCGCAACGCGCGCGGCAGGAAGCCGCGGTGCTCGATCGTCAGGTAGCTGATGCAACGTCGCGCGTCGAGCACCCACGGCTCGGGGAAGGCGTCGGTGGGGCAGGCCTCCAGGCAGCGCGTGCAGCGGCCGCATTCGGGAAGGGTCGGCGGCTGCGGCGGCCACGCCTCCCACTCCGCGTCCACCAGCAGCTCGCCGAGCAGCACCCAGGGGCCTTCGCTCGGCTCCAGCACCAGGGTGTTCTTGCCGCGGAAGCCGAGCCCGGCGCGCAACGCCCACTCGCGCTCCAGCATCGGCGCTGCGTCCACCACGGCGCGGAAGCGCGTGACCGCGCCGGCGGCGCGCAACGCGCGACCGAGCCGTTCGAGGCGCCGCCGCAACACGTGGTGGTAGTCGCGGCCGAGCGCGTAGCGCGCGACGCGTCCGCCGCCGCGGAAGCCGCCGGCGGCGCGGTGGTAGGGGAGCGAGAAGGCGAGCACGGTGCGCGCCCACGGCTTCCATCGCCGCGGGTCCAGCGCCCGCTCGGCGTCGCGCGCCAGCCAGTCCATGCCGCCGTGGCGGCCCGCTTCCAGCCAGGCCCGGAAACGCTCCCGCACCACGGCGTCCACCTCGCCCGCCGCGACCGCAGCGCGTGGTCGCAGCCCGACCTCGCGCGCCGCCTCGGCCCACGCCGGCTCCGCGCCCTCGGTCCCGTCCGGCCCGGCCATGCCACCATGGTGGCCGGGCGGCACACCGCTTGCACCCCTTTCGTCCGAACCAGGCCTCGCGGCCGCCGTTGCCCTCTTCGTGCCATGCTTCGTTCCCTCTCCCGATTCGCCTCCTGCGTCGTCCTCCTCACCAGCGCCTCCACGCCCCTCCTCGCCCAGGAGCCCGTCCCCACCGACGCCGGACCGCGGCTGACCGAACTCCAGGGGCTCCCCGCCGTCACCGACGACCTGCGCCGCGCCCTGATGGACGGCGACGTCGCGGAGGCGCGCCGGCTCTGCGACGAATACGCCGTTGCCGATCGGGAACGTTCCGCCTTCTGGCGTCTGCTCGCCGCGCGCGCCCTCGCCCACGACGACCCCGCCGCGGCGCTGGCCGAGGTCCGCGCCCTGCGCGCTGCGGGCGGGGACGACTCGCGATGGCGCGCCAAGCTGGTCGGCCTCGAAGCCGAGCTCCTCGCCGACGCGGGCGACTCGACCGCGCTCACCGAACTGCTGCGCACCGCCGTCGTTCGCGTGCTCGACGAGGCGCGGGTCTCGGCGCTCGTCGGAGAGGTGCTCGAGCGGGCCCGCCTCGCGCGCGAGCGCGCCGAGGGTCGGCCGCCCGACGCGGCGCGCCCCGACCTCGACCGTGCCGAGCGACTGTTGCGGGGCCTGCTCGCCCTGGAACTGCCGCAGGCGGTGCGCGACGAGGCCCTGCACGAACTCGGCCTCGTCCTCGAGGCGCGCCGGTCCTGGGCCGACGCCGCCACCGTCTGGCGGCAATGGTTGGCCGCCTTCTCCGACGACGCCGACGCCTCGCCGCGCTACCGCCCCGCTCCGCTCCGCGCCTTCCTCGTGCGCTGGCGTCTCGGTCGCGCCCTCGAACAGGCCCGGGACCACCGCGCCGCCCGCGTCGAGTTCGCCCGCCTCGCCGACGAGACGACCGCCGTGCTCGACGGTGCGCGCGCATGGCCGGGCGGCGCCCTGGACGAGGGGACGCGCCGCGTCCTCGCCGACCTCGCCGCCGCCGGCCGCTATCGGGAGGGCGTCGCCGCCCTGCGTTCCGGCGACGCCGCCGCTGCGGTCTCGGCGCTGAAACGCCTGCGCGAGGCGTGGCCGGAACACCCGCTGGCGGCGCTGGCCGCCTTCGCCTTGGGCGAGGCCCTGGCCGCGGCCGGCCGGTCGGACGAGGCGGTGACCACCTGGCGCGCCGCGATCGAGCGCCCCGCCCCCGACTTCGCCGCCGTCGCTGCCGACGTCCTCGATGCCGAGGAGCTGGCCGAGCGGATGGAACGCATGCGGATGCGGGCCTGGTTCCGTCTGGGACAGGTCCTGCTCGACCTGTCGCGCTACGACGAAGCCGAACGGGCCTTCGCCACCTACGCCGTGACCTACCCCGACGGTCCCGACTGGGCCGCGGCGCAGGAGGGCGTGGTCGAGTGCGAGTACCGCGCCGCCGCCGCCCTGGTCGGCGAGCGCCGCTTCGACGAAGCCCGCGCCGCCTGGCGTCGTTTCCTGGAACGCCATCCGCTCGATGCGCGCGCCGCCGACGTGCTCTTCACCATCGGCGAGCTCTTCGTCCTGGAGGCCGACGACCTGGAGGCCGACGACCCGCGGCGCCCCGCTCTGCTCGAGGACGCCGTCGCCCAGTGGCGTGCGGTGGCGCGTCGCTATCCGGGCACCGAACGCGCCTCCGAAGCCCTGTTCCGCGTCGGGGTCCTGCTCGAGGAGGAGCTGGGCCGCCTCGACGAGGCGGTCGCGGCCTACCGCGCCTGCGACTTCGGGCCGTGGCGCGGCGAGGCCCACCGCCGTCTCGCCGGTCTGGTCGAGGAGTCGCTCCACGTCGCGGCCGACCGCGTGTTCCGCGGCGACGAGACGGCCCACGTCCGCGTCCGCCTGCGCAACGTGGACGAGCTCGAGGTGGTGGTGCGCCCGCTCGACCTCGAGGCCTTCTTCCGCGACCACCACTCGGCCGAGGGCGTGGACGAGCTCGACCTCGACCTCATCGCCGGGGGCACCCGGTTCACCCATGCGGTGGACGGATACGCGCCCTACCTGCCCATCGCCACCGACGTCGAGCTGCCCGTGACCGGGCCCGGCGCCTGGGTGGTGACCGTCACCGGCGGAGATTTGCGCGCCAGCGTCCTGGTGATGAAGAGCGACCTCGACCTCCTGGCCAAGGGGACCTCCCGCGACCTGGTGGTGTGGACGCAGGACCGCGCCGCCGACCGTCCGGCGCCCGGGGTGGAGCTGCTCATCGCGATGGAGGAGGCCGGCGAGGACGGCGAGACCCTCGTGGTGCGTCGCCGCACCGGCGACGACGGCCTGCTCGTCGCGTCGTGGGACGACCTCGGCGCCGCCCGCCGCCCGCAGTGGTGCTCGGTGCTGGCGCTCGGCGCGGTCGGCCCGGCCGCGGTCGGCTCGCTCCTCACCGAACTCACGCCGGGCGGCGCGCCGACGTCGCGTGCGCACGTCACCTTCGATCGGCCCGCGTACCGGGCCGGGGAGGAAGTCGCGTTCCGGGCCGTGGTCCGCGGCGTCGGCGACGACGGCGGCTACGCCTTCACCCCCGGCGAGGCGTGGCGCCTGGAGTGGTCCGACCCCGCGGGGCGCGTCGTCGCGCGCGAAGACGCGGCGCTGTCGGCGCGCGGCACCCTCGCCGGTCGCTTCCGCCTGCCGGCGGATGCGCGCATCGGCAGGTGGGGGCTGGCCCTGGTCGGTCCCGACGGGCGCCGCCACCAGGCCCGCTTCGAGGTCGCGGCCTTCGTGCTGCCGAAGGCGGAGCTCACCCTGACGTTGGAGCCGCCGGTGGCCTTCCCCGGCGAGCGCGTCGTCGCCACCGCCGCCGCGATGCGGTGGTACGGCGCGCCGCTGACCGCCGAGCCGTTGCGCTTCGTGCTGCCGGACGGCACGCTGCGCACCGTCGCCACCGACGACGAGGGCCGCGCCCGCGTGGAGTGGACCGCGACCGAACGCGGGACGGTGCGGGTCGAGCTGCCACGCCTCGGGCTGCACGCCTCGGCGGCGGCGCTGGTGCCGGAGCGCGCCTTCGACCTGGAGCTGTCGCTGCCCAGCCCGCCCCGCCTCGCCGGCCAGCCCTTCGAGGCGCGCGTCGCCGCCGCCGACCCGCTGGGCCGACCCGTGCCCGACGTGGAAGTGACGATGGTGGTGTCGCGCACCGTCCTGCATCCGGAGATCCGGACCGCTGCGGCCTCCGTCCCTGCGACGTGGTCGCTCGAGGAGTACCGGCGCTTCACCGGCGTCACCGACGACGAGGGAGTCGTCGCCTTCCAGGCGGCGCTTCCCGAGGGCGGCGACTGGGTGGTGGAGGTCCTCGCCGAGGACCGTTTCGGCCATCCGGTCTCCGCGTCGCGCGACCTCTCGGTCGCCGCGCCCGACGAGGAACACCTCGTCTTCCTGGCGCCGCCCCCGGCCCACGTCGGCGGCGCCGTCCGCCTCACCTTGGTGGCGCGCGAGGACGCGGGCTGGACGCTGCTGACCCTGCTCGCCGACGGCGTGTTGGAAGCGCGGGTGGAGCGACTCCACGCCGGCGAGAACGCCGTCGTCTGGGACCTCGGCCCGGAGGCCTGGCCCAACGTCGCGGTGGAGGCCGACCACGCGGGGGACCGCCACGTGGACTCGGCCGCCGTCGAGTTCGAGGTGCACCAGGAGCTGACCGTGGAACTCGGTCTGCCCGCGGACGAGGTCGCCCCCGGCGGTCCGGTCGAGGTCCCGGTCGTGGTGCGCGACTCGCTGGGCCGCCCGGTGTCGGCCGAACTCGCGGTCGCGGTGGTGGACCTGGCGCTGCTCGCCGTGCGCCCCGACCTCACCGTGCCGTTGCGCGATGCCTTCCTCACGGGAGTGTGGCGTCTGAACCTCACCGACACCGAGGCCTCGTCCACCTTCGGCGACGCGATGCAGGGCAGCCCCATCCCCGAGGCCGTCCTCGAGGAGGCGGCGGAGAGCGCGGCGCGCCTGGAGTGGGAACGCAGCCGCGAGGGCGCCGTCGCTCTGGCCGCCCCCTCCGCGCCCGCCACTCCGGCGCCGGGGCGGGACGTGGACCAGGACGCCTTCGAGGCCGTGCAGGAACTGGACTTCGCCTCCGAGGACGACCTCGCCGCCCTGGGCTACGCCATGGGCGGCGGGGGCGGGGGCAAGTATGCCGGTCGTCGGGGCGGTCGCTACCGGGGCCCCGGCGACTCCGCGCCGCCGTTGCGCGAAGAGGGCCTGGACGACACCCGCGCCTTCTGGACCGCTTCACTGGTCACCGACGCCGAGGGCCGCGGGGTGCTGCGCTTCGACGCGCCGCCCAAGGTCGGACGCTGGCGCGTGCTGGCGCGCGCGGTGGCCGGGCGCTCGGCCTTCGGCGAGGGCGAGGGCGTGCTCCGCACCGGCCTGCCGGTGTTCGCCGAGCTGCGCGTGCCGCCGGTCCTCACCGAAGGGGACCAGCCCCGCTTCGGCGCGGTCCTGGTCAAGCCCGAGGACCTCGTCGGTCCGGTCGCGTTCGAACTGCGCCTCGGCCAGGGCGACCGCGCCTGGACCTTCGTCGCCCACGGCGAGGCCGAGGCCGGCCGCCGGCGACTGGCCGTCTGGTTCGACCCGCCGCCCGACTTCGTGCTGCCCGAGGCGGGGACCCTCTCGCTGGAGCTCACCGTGCGCCTGACGCCGCCGGGGGCGGAACCCGCCACCGCCGCCGTCGTGCGCGAGGTCCCGGTGCGCCCGTGGGGCACCCGGGTCGCCGTCTCCTCCGGCGGCCGTCTCGACGGCGACCGCACGGTGGAGCTCGCCCTGCCCGCGGGGCACGACTGGCGCGAGCTCGCGTTGGAGCTGTGGGTCGGCCACGGCGTCGGCGACCTCCTGGTCGCGACCGCGCTCGGCGAGGGACCGGGGCAGGGTGGACGCACGGTCCTGCCCGACACCGACCTGGTTCCCGGCAAGGCCGCCCTGCTGCTCGGGGTCGCTGCGGTGGTGCGCGCCCGGCAGGACGAAGGACTCGCCGAGGGTTCGGCGCACGAGGCCTTGCTGCGCCGCGGCGCCGAGCTCGTCGCCGACCTGATCGCCGCGCAACGCGACGACGGCGGCTGGTCGTGGAGCGGTCGCGCCGACCGTCCCGGCGCGACGACGCCGACGGCGTGGGCGCTGTGGGCGTTGGCCGAGGCCCGCGCCACGGCCTGGCCCGTGGCCGACCCGGCCGTGACCGGCGCCGTCGGCTGGCTCGAGCCGCGCTTCCGCGCGCTGCCCCAGCAGGACCGGCGCACCGCCGCCCTGGCGCTCCTGGCGTTGGCGCGGGCCGGGCGCGGCGACTTCGCCGTCGCCAACCGCCTCCACCGGTCGAGGAGCGGATTGGACGTCGCTTCCCTGGCCATGACCACGCTCGCCCTCGACGGGCTCGGGCGCGGACCGATGGCCGCCGACTGCGCGGCCGAACTCGCCGCACGTTTCGCCCCGGGCGAGGGCTGGCCCGCGGACGGGCCGAGCCTGCTCGACTCCACGGCGCGCGACGCCCTCGCCGTGATGGCGCTGGCCGCCGGCGGCGACCCCGCCGGCATCGTGGAGGATGCGCGCGCGGTCCTGCTCGCCGAGCAACCCTGGGCCTGCGACCTCGCCCGCGGTCTCGCCGTCGCCGCCCTGGCGCGGAGCGAGCCCACGATGCGCAGCGACGAGGAGCTCGTGGTCGAGGCCGACCTCGGCGACGGTGTCGTCGAGCGGGTCGTGCTGCGGGGCGGAGCCGGCGCCCGGCTCGTCGCCTTCCCCGCCGCCGGGCTGCAGGGCGGGCGGGCTGCCCTCCACCTCCGGGTGCGCGGCCGCGGGGCGGTCGCCTACACCGCGGTGCTGCGCGGGTTCACCCGCGACCTCGTGCCGTTGCGCGACCCGGCGCTCGCCGTCCTCTCGGCGCACTGGGAGGCCCCCCAGCCGGTCCTGGACGGGCGGGCGCTCCCGGTCGGCTTCGGCATCCTCGGCGACGCGCGCGAGCGTTGGACGAACGAGGTCCACCACCTCGAGTTCGGGGCGGAAGCGGTCGGGGTGGTCCGCTGGCGGCGTCTCTCGCGGGAACGCGACCCGGTGCCGGCCGACGTGCAGTTGCTGGTGCCGCTGCCCGCCGGCGTGCGGCTGGTCCCGAACGGGGTCTCGGGGAGCGTCGCCGCCTGGGAGGTCCGCGACGGCGTCCTGGTCTGCGTCCTGCCGGAAGAGGCTGCGCTCGGCGAGATCCGCTTCCGGGTCGCCGGCGCCGAGCCCGGGACCTACCGCACCCTGCCGCCGACGTTGCGTTCGGCGTCGGCGCCGGAGCGGTCCGCGACCGGCGCGCCGAGCGAGCTCGTCGTGCTGCCGCCGGGTGCGGCTTCGGACGACGCCTATCGTCCGACGCCCGAGGAGCGGTTCGCCCGCGCCCTCGCCGCCCGGAGCCGCGGCGATCTCGAGACCGCGCGCGCCGAGGCCCTGGCGCTGCTCGACGAGTTCGGGTCGGAGTTGCGGCCCCAGCCGCTGCGCGAGGTCGCCGGCGTCCTGTTGACGGCGGCGCTGGCGGAGGGCCGCTCCGCCGAGATCGTCCGCGCCTTCGAACTGCTGCAGGAGGGCGACCCGGGTCGGCTGCTGCCGCCCGAGGACGTGGCCCGCGTCGCCGACGCCTACCACGCACTCGGCGAGGACGCCTTCTCCGCCGATCTGCTGCGCGGCGTGCTCGGCACGCTGTTCGCTCGCGACCAGCGTGTGCCCGATCTCCTGGAGGGGGCCGGCGACGTGCCCGCGGCGATGGAGCTGCGGCTGCGCCTGTGGCGCGAGTACCCGGACGCGCCCACCGTGGAGGCGGCCCTCCTCGTCGTCGGCGAGGACCTGCTGGCGCGCGCGCCCGGCACGCACCGTGACGAGGCGATGCGCCGCGTCGGGTTGGACCGCGCCGCGTTGACCGTGGCCGCCGCGCGCGTCTTCCGCGTCTTCCTGGCGCTGCACCCGGACGACCCGGCGGCGCCGGACGCCGGGCTCGACC
>Ga0256830_1001600_pt1 | contig 15803 bp, 14 predicted proteins | sample 128326metaG_FD_190537 | JGI IMG/M metagenome (GOLD analysis project Ga0256830, IMG submission 190537) | Hydrothermal vent microbial communities from Lau Basin, Pacific Ocean - 128-326 | ecosystem: Environmental > Aquatic > Marine > Hydrothermal vents | place: Pacific Ocean: Lau Basin | collected... | reverse complement strand
CCTGTCGCTGATGACATGGATATCAATATTCTTGCCCAGTACAATAACTTTAAAGGCTTTGTCGATAACGGTGATGAAGCTGCGAATGCATGCTTTGGAATAACAGAGCATAGCAAGATTCCCACAAACCCGGATACTAAGTGTCTTTCAAGAACACCGACATCCCCCGGTATTGGTGATACATTGGTAACAGGCCGTTACCGTTTTTACAGCTCTGACAATCATCAGATTGCGTCAATTTTTGGGGTAATTGTTCCAACGGGTACCGTTACCAATGTCACTGGTACAGGAACAGGTGAAATCATTGGTACTCACAACCAGCCGGGTAGTGGTGCGATCACCTTTCAAGGTGGTTTGGGTTACAGTGGCCATTTAATGAACGGTAAAATTGGCATTACCGCAGATACTATTTTTCGTGCGCCGACTCAAGGTGCAAAACAGTTCCAAACAGGCCGTTCAATGCAGGCAGATATTGCAGCAAGTTACACCATGGGCAAATTCACACCCGTTGTGGAGCTGAACTATGTTTACTTCCTCCAAGACATAGAAGCTTATGAAGTTAAGCCTAACAGTGGTGGTGCAAGTCTGGCGTTATCGCCCGGTTTTTCATATGCGGTAACGGATTCGATTGGTGTTTTCGCTAACTACTCATTCTTGAAAAACTGGCTAACCGGTATTTCAAATGACGAAAACTACCGTTTCAGTGGCGGTATCGCTTATGCTTTCGACTAAATTTAATCGTTTAGTTGCTGGAATGTTGTTGCTTGCCGGTGTTAGTGCACCGGTAAGCGCACACTTTCAAGTGATCCAGCCCTCTCTGGAAATTATTTCCTCATCAAAAGAGCGTACTATAGATCTTGATGTGTTCTTTACCCACCCCTTCCAGGGATTGGGTCTTGATATGAAAAGTCCAGTTCAATTTGGTGTATTTAGCGGGGGAAAAAAGCACAACCTGCTAGATTCACTGCAAAAAACAACCTATACCGATGTTGAAAATACCAAGGTACAAGCCTACAAAACCCGTTATAAGGTGAAGTCTCCGGGGGAACATATTTTTTATGTACAGCCTCAACCTTACTGGGAAGAAGCGGAAGAAACGTTTATTGTTCACTACACGAAAACAGTCGTTAATGCCTTTGGCGTAGAAGAAGATTGGGATCATGAAGTGGGTTTAAAGGCCGAAATTATTCCGTTAACACGACCTTATGCTATCTGGACAGGAAATGTGTTTCAGGGCCTTGTAAAAGTCAATGGCAAGCCCGTGCCTCACGCGATTGTTGAAGTCGAATTGCTGGGTGGCGGCAAAGAGGTTGGTGCAACAGCCGAATCTTTTATCACTCAGACACTGAAGGCTGATGCTAACGGGGTGTTTACTTATGGTATTCCGCGCTCAGGCTGGTGGGGGTTCGCTGCCCTGGTGGAAGGTGAAAAAACCATGCGGCGCAACAACAAAGAATACCCGGTAGAGCTTGGCGCCGTTTTGTGGATAAAAGCACATGACATGGGAGCCGGCAAATAGCTTTATCTTAACGATAAAGGGGAATGCAGTTGATGGAAACAGGTAATTTTCAATTTAGTCGTTTGGCCGTTCACTGGAAGCTAATGGTAACGGGTTTTATGATTATTTTGGGTAGCGGCTATTTAGCAGCAGTGTTTAATGCGGCGTTGTCAGTTGGGATGTCACCACAGGCAATTGCCGACCACTACGCCGACAAGTCGTTAACGCAAGCCGAAATTGTCATGATGGAAAAACAGGGCTTCATTGAAGAAGAATTTTCTCTTGACGATGAGCCAGAAGAAAAATCGATGGATATGTCAGACATGAAGCACGATATGTCCGGCATGAATCATGACATGTCGGGTGATATGATGGATATGGACGGCATGGACATGGGGCACGGTAAACAAGGTGACGATACCTTGCCACCACAAATACTGGCCCAGGTTTCTCATGTTCATTTATTGGTTTTTTCGATCTTGTTTCTTATCTTGGCCAGCTTGTTGTGTTTAACCCAGTTAAGTAATGCGGCAAAAGTCAGCGGTGTGCTGTTGTTGTTTGCAGGCTTGTGGGGTGACATTATCAGTTTGAATCTGGTGAGATTTGTATCGGCACATTTTTCCTGGTTAACCGTGGCAATGGGGACGTTAATTGGGTTGACTTTTGCGTTTATTATTTTTCGCGTACTTTGGGAGCTTTGGATTATATCCCCCAACGAAACCGCATAAAGTCGTATTAACAGTGTAGCAGTCGAATTGGATTGGTAGTTGTTGTTATCAGGCGCAACCAGACTTGACTCCGTTTGCTGAAATACACACGGCTTAATTGTGTGCGCATCTATTATTTATGGAGTTTTTTATGAACTATTCATTTCAAAAGAAATTGCCAACTGCGTTGGTATTTTTATTTTCTTTGTCATTGTTTGCCGGTGGCATTTTTTGGACGGACAATGCTGAAGCGCATAAAGGACATGCTGGCAAAGTTGTTACATTTGTGAAAAAAAAGGTGGCTCTAAAAGCCATGTTGCCGGCAGGTGGAAAAGTCTATCGTCGCAAACAAAAGCTGGATTCAGATCAAACAGCCTGGGCAAATGAGACCTTTGGCGTGGCGCTTTCCAGCAAAGTTATGCCGTTTTATGTGAGCAAAGATCGAAATACGAAAAAGCAAATTGGCAGTGCGATTGTTTACAAGTTTTCCTACCGTCACGGAAATTGTGAAATTGCTGTTGGTCTTGATGAAAATAACAAGGTGACAACAACAGCGTTTGTATCAGCCAATGAAAAATACCTGGTGGATTTTGAAGATACCGTTGGTACCGGATTTCTAAAATCATTTGATGGAATGAGTGTTGAAGATTTGGTTGAAAATGCAAAAAAACGCAGTTCCGCAGATAAGGCAACCCGCGAATTTGCAAATGCCTTGCGTGATGCGGCTGTGACATTGGTGGCTTTTCAGCAAAAGTAGCACGTACTTAACAGCCTTCATTCGTGGGCATTTTTTGCCTGCAATAAAAGCCTTCCGCCCGGATACGGGTGGAAGGCTTTTTCTTTTTTACGGCGTATAATGAGCGTGTTATGTGAGCTGACTTATGGTATTTAACTGATTCAAAGTGTCTCGGGACAGCGATTGTAGATGAAAATTGTTATAAAAAATATGGTGTGTGACCGTTGTACGCTGGTTATTCGAAATGTATTGGATGACTTGGGGTTGTCGGTGGTGTCTGTGCGCCTGGGAGAAGTGGAGTTTGCCGAGCCTCTTGCTGATGAGCAACTGAGCTTGTTTAAGGAAAAAATTGAGCGTTTGGGGTTTGAGTTTGTCAGCGATAAAAAAAGCCAGCTTATTGTGAATATAAAAAAACACATTCTTGCGCTTATTCGCCAGCTCCAGCAACAGGCTCAAGGCGAAAATGAGAGAAAAACCAACTTGTCAGCTTATCTTAGTAATGCACTGCATCATGACTATACTTACTTGAGTAACCTGTTTTCAGCTGTTGAAGGAATTACGATTGAACAATACTTTATAAATCAGAAAATAGAAAAGGTTAAAGAACTGCTGATCTATGATGAGCTTAGTTTGACAGAAATTGCTTACCGAATGGGCTATAGCAGTGTTGCTCATTTAAGCCGTCAATTTAAAAAGGTGACAGGATCTACGCCAACCCAATTTAAGCGAGTGCGGGATATTGGTACGCGTCGCGCCATTGATAAAATATGAGTGCTAACGGCCCAAGATTGCCGGTTATACTGGAACAAACAGTAAATTCTGCAACACTTAGCAATAAAAATGTAACGTATATTTTGGATAATTGGCGCAAACTGCGTTTGATATAAATCTTTTTTTGGAGATAGACTATGAGCCATGAAATAAAACTCGCGATTCCCTCAATGATGTGCAATGGTTGTGTTAGCACTATAAGCAAAGCGCTTGATGCCCAAGCACAGGTCATCAGTGCCAAGGTTGATTTGCCAACAAAAACCGTATCTGTTGAAACGGACACATCAGCAGCGGTGTTAATTGATGCCCTAAAAGCAGCCGGATACGAAGCCACAGAAATTGGCGATGCCTGATGACTGAAACAATCAGATTATCCATTTCCGGCATGAGCTGTGCGGGATGCGTGGCTTCGGCAGAAAATGCCTTAAAAGGAGTTAAAGGTGTCACTGTGGCAAACGTAAACTTTGCCGAACATACCGCCATTGTTGAAGGTGATGTCAAAGTCCAGGCACTTATCGACGCTATTCGCGCTGCTGGCTACAACGCGGCGGAGCTTACCGGCACTGACGATGAAAGTGAAAAAGAAGCGGCAGAAATGGCGCATTATCGCAAACTGCTAAAGATGTCTGCCTTTGCAGGTATAGTGGGAGTTCCGCAGTTTGTGCTCGGTTATACGGGCTTGCTACCAGGGTTTGATGATGCGAGTGGGCGGCTGGCCTGGCTAATGATTGCGGTGTTAACATTGGCGGTATTGGTGTATGCCGGTGGGCATTTTTTTACGGGAGCCTGGAAAGCTGCAAAAAATCACAATGCCAATATGGATACTTTAATTGCATTGGGTACGGGAACGGCTTGGATTTATTCCCTTTTTATTGTGATTTTTCCGGATCTAGTGCCCTCAATGGCGCAACACGCCTATTTTGAAGCGGCAGCCATTATCATTTGCTTGATTAACCTTGGTGGTGCGCTGGAGATGCGAGCCAGAGGGAAAACTTCTGAAGCGATCAAACGTTTAATTGGCTTGCAGCCCAAAACAGCCCGTGTCTTGCGCAATGGCGTGGAGCAGGATATCCCGATAGAAAATGTTGGCCTTGAGGAGACCCTGAGAGTTCGTCCGGGTGAGCGCATTGCTGTCGATGGCATCATCATCGAAGGACATTCCAGCGTTGACGAATCGATGCTAAGCGGGGAGCCAATTCCGGTACAAAAAAAACCGGGCGATGAAGTTGTCGCGGGGAGTATTAATAAAACCGGCAGCTTTTTATTTCAAGCAAAACGTATTGGGAAAGATACAGCACTTTCACAAATTATCGAAATGGTACGAGCAGCACAAGCCTCAAAGCCTGCTATCGGACGTTTGGTGGATAAAATTTCAAGCATATTTGTACCTACGGTTTTAATTGTTGCCATCTTGACGTTTCTCACCTGGTTTAATTTTGGTGATGTAATGGGAGCTGGTGCAGAAGTTGTGACCTTGGCTATCGTCACTACCATGACAGTATTAATTATTGCCTGCCCTTGTGCATTGGGATTGGCGACGCCGATTTCGATCATGGTCGGTGTGGGCAAAGCAGCAGAGTCAGGTACGTTAATCCGAAATGGTGATGCGTTGCAACAAGCTGGCAAGCTCGACACGATTATACTGGATAAAACCGGCACGGTGACTGAAGGGCAGCCCAGTGTTACCTCGATAGTGGCACTTGACGACTGGAACGAAATTGCTTTGCTGCAATGGGGGGCTAGTTTAGAGCAAGGTTCCGAGCATCCACTGGCCGAAGCAATTGTGGCAGCGGCTAAGGAAAAAAATATTAGCCTCTTGAAGGTGGAAAAATTCAATGCACTTGCCGGTCAGGGTGTTGAGGCATGGATTGAATCCAGGCTTGTTTTATTGGGTAACAAGAAATTAATGAAAAATAACGGCGTGGATATATCGTTGTTGGAAGTACAGGCCACGGCACTGGAGCAGCAAGCGCAAACGCCAATGTATGTCGCAGTAGAAAAGAAAGCGGTTGGCATTATCAGTGTTGCTGATGCAATAAAAGTAGACTCAAAAGCTGCAATACAGCGAATGCGCGATATTGGTGTTAAAGTGGTTTTGTTGACTGGTGATAACCGTATTACTGCTAAAGCTGTTGCAAAACAAGTGGGGATCGATGATGTTATCGCAGAAGTTCTGCCCCAGGATAAAGCGGATAATGTCGCTGCGTTGCAGGCAAAAGGCCTGCGAGTTGGTATGGTTGGTGACGGTATTAACGATGCGCCAGCACTTGCCCGAGCTGACGTTGGTTTTGCAATTGGCACGGGCACAGACGTTGCCATTGAAAGTGCCGACATCACCCTGATGCGAGGTTCCTTGCATGGTGTTGTCGATGCAATCAGTATTTCCCGGGCGACTGTGCGAAATATCAAGCAAAATTTGTTCGGTGCCTTTATTTACAATATTGTGGGCATTCCTGTGGCTGCGGGAATACTTTTCCCAGTGATGGGTGTTTTGCTCAATCCGATGATTGCCGGGGCTGCAATGGCAATGTCATCCGTTACTGTGGTGACAAATGCGAATCGCTTGCGTTTGTTTAAGCCAAGAGGAAACATATAATGGATACCTTGATTGTAAACATTGTCGGCTTTACTTTGATTGGTTTGGTTATCTGGTGGTTTTGGGCATCTAAATCTTGATTGCATGAAATCATCGGCGGACTTGTATCTGCACCGGCATTGCCGGTGTTTTTTTCTCCTCCGGCCGATTTTTTGGCATTCTCATTTAGGTAATTAGGACGCGATGTATGCAAACGAAATCACAGACCGACAATTCACTTTGTAATATTTCATTGCAGCGGGTTCCCTTTCGTAAGCTGATGCCGGCTATGAGTACACCGTTGGCATCCATTTTTGGCAGCGGATTTTTGGTTGTCGTGCCTATTCTGGCGAGCGCAGTTGGTCCTTATGCAATACCGGCAATGATAATTGTGGCATTGGTCGCGTTTTTGGTCGGTAGCATTGTCAGGCACAATATACTCTGTGCCGAGCCGGTAATCGAATCAGGGCGCAATCCATTTACCAGTTTTGTGGAGAGGCTTTCGGCGCTTGCCTTAATTGCCGCCTATGTTGTTTCCGTATGCCTGTATGTTCACATATTATCTGCATTTGTACTTTCCGCATTTAAGCTGGATACCGCCTTCAATAACAGTTTGCTAACATCAATTGTTGTTGCAGGCATAACGGTAGTAGGACTTTTGGGGGGGTTGAAACCTCTTGAAAAACTCGAGCGCTGGGCCTTGTATGTCACGATCGTGATATTGGGTTTGTTGTTAATTATGTTTGCGGTTTACGATGTTAATCAATTTATCAGCAACAAACAGTTTAGCTTGCCAGCAATGCCTGATCGAAGTTGGTGGGAAATTATCACAATAGTGGCTGGTACTTTAATTATCGTGCAGGGGTTTGAAACCACCCGGTATTTGGGCGAGCACTTTGATGTTTCAACCCGTATCAGTGCATCACGCTGGTCGCAATATTTTTCTTTGGCTGTTTATGTGGTATTTGTTGCTTTGGCGCAACCCATTGTGCATGCGTTAAACGGCAATTATGACGGCAACAGTTTAATCGAGTTGGCAGCAACAGCCTCCCTGATATTACCCATACCACTGATAATTGCTGCGAGTATGTCCCAATTTTCAGCCGCAGTGGCGGATACAGTTGCAGCGGCAGCCAATTTAAAAGAGACCAGCAAACAAAGAATCAGCACTCGCTGGGGATATTTGCTTGTTGGTGTTACCGCAATAATTCTCGCCTGGTCGGGATCTATTTTTGAAATTATTACTTTAGCATCACGGGCATTTGCTTTTTATTATTTATTGCAATGTGTTGTGGCGTATTCGGTTTGCAAAAATACGCGGGAGCGAACCTTGTTCGTCTTTATTGGTGCTATTTTGTTTTTTGTGCTCGTTTTTGCTGTACCAGCCGGGTAATATTTAAATACAATCTGAGTCAATCAGAGTTTTCCCAATAATAATTGTGCTGCCAATCCGATTAACACAGTAAAAAACAACCCTGTTAGCCAGACCGGTTTTATCCACGTTGAGTTAAGCAATGAGCTCTCAAGGGCATGGCAAGAGTGGGTGTCTGTTTGTTGGTACATGGGGACAATAATGCGCAGATAAACGGCAAGTGACAAAACACTATTGAGAATGGCAATAACCACTAACCAGGTATATCCTGCGTCCATGGCAGCACCAAACAACAAAAACTTGCCAACAAAACCGGCGAGTGGTGGAATACCTGCCAGTGAAATTAAGAACATTACCATGGCAGCAGCCATTAATGGGGCGTTTTTGCCAATGCCTTTAAACATTTCCCGTGTTCTACCGACCTGCATTACCACGGCAAATGCACCGAGGTTCATTGCGGCATAGGCGGCTGCAAAAATAATAAGAGACTCATAACCTAAAGTAATCGTCTCGCTTGGACCAAAAGCAATAACCCCCAAGAGAAAATATCCCGCTTGGGCGACAGAAGAATAGGCCAGTAGTCTGACAATGTTTTCTTGAACCAGGGCGGCGAGATAACCCAGTGTCATGGTGAGTACGGCGACGATGGCTATAATCCATTGCCAGCCGGACTCAACGGGTAAATCACGGACGATTTGTGCAAAAGCGAAAACTCCTCCGATTTTAGGTGCCACGGACAGGTAAGCGGCAACAGAAATGGGCGCGCCTTGGTAGGCATCTGGAGCCCAAAAGTGAAAAGGCACTAAGGCAATTTTATACCCCAAACCGATAACGACGGCGACAAAACCAATGGCAGCAAGTACCGGCGATTTTTCAAGAATACTTAGCTCACTGAGGAGTGTTGATCCTGTGCCACCGAACCAATAGGTAAGACCAAATAACATGACACTGGCTGTCACTGATGCAAACACAAAAAACTTCATGGATGCTTCGGTTGCTGCATCGTCTCGCGGATAAGCGACCAGTGCGAAAGAAGCGAGGCTCGACAATAAAATGCCCAACACCAGAATCATGCTGTCACCGACGCCTGCTAATAAGAGCGAAGCGAGCGTAGTCATAATAACAAGAACGTAAGCAGTGCCTTCTCTGTCACTGCCGGCAAGTTCACTGCGAACCAGGAATAGCGACAGAATTGTTGTTGGTAATAATACGAGTTTGGCCCATACGCTTAATGGGTCAATACGAAATGTACCGCTAAAGGCTATTGCGTTTTCGCCCACCAGAGAAAAAGTAAACACAATGGCCAAAGCCAGGCCGCAGATTGATGCGATATATGCGGCACGGGGGCGGTGTAACATTTCAGCCGACAATGCGGCAACGGCTGTTAATGCAACAATGATCTCCGGGATCATTAATGCTAAATCATTTCCCATTACTCTTTTCCATTCTTATTTCGTGGATTTAGTTACAGCGCCAAGGCAATAGTCGTTTTATGAATAACAGCAAGTACCCACGAAGGTGCTATCCCCAATACAACGATAAATACCAACAAAGGAGACAGGGTTAACAGTTCGCGCTTGTCCAAATCCGGCAGGGTATTCCATTTTTCATTCACTTCGCCAAGAAATACCTGGTTGATGGCCTTGAGATACAAGCCGGCAGTGATGACAATGCCAAGTATGACAATGATGGCCCAAGGTGCCTCTCGTAGCGTAGCAAGAAATATTTGAAACTCGGCAGGGAAGTGAGCAAGGCCCGGCAAGCCGAGCGAAGCAAATGCTGCCACGATAAAAAACCAGGCAAGCATAGGGGTGGTTTTCAATAGCCCGCCGAATTGTGCCATATCTCGGGTGTGTGCTCGATCTTGCAACATGCCAACCAAAAAGAACAAGGCGCCGGTGACAAGTCCGTGGCTGACCATTTGCAATACCGAGCCATCCAAGGCAATGGCGCGTATTTCCGGGTCGAGTGTAATCGCGGCAATGGCAACACCAACAATAATATAACCCATATGGTTAATCGAAGTGTAGGCAATAAGCCGCTTGAGGTCAGATTGTGCCAGGGCTGCAAAAGCGCCGTAAATCGCGGCAATAATGCCAAAAATTAAAACCGCAATGCCGGCTTCACGAAAGGCATCAGGTGTCATTTGCAAAGAAAAACGCACTAGACCGTAAGTACCAAACTTCAGCATTACACCGGCGAGAATAACACTACCAGCGGCAGGTGCTTGAACATGCGCTGCTGGTAACCACGTGTGAAAAGGAAACGCCGGAATTTTTACTGCAAAAGTGAACAGCATGGCAATTAATGCAAGCATGGCCGCAGTGCCTTCCAGGGGCGGGTTTTCAATCCAGATTCGCATGTCAAAGGTATGTACATCGCCGCCCAAATACAAGCCAAGAATGGCAAGTAACAACGGCAGGCTGCCTAACAATGTGTAGATAAAAAACATCAGTGCGGCACGTTGACGATCTTCGTGTCCCCAGCCCGCAATCATAAAATACATGGAGACCAATGAAACTTCAAAAAACACGTAAAATAAAATCGCATCGAGCGAGGTAAAGGTGCCAATTGCTGCGGTTTCAAGGATAAGCATCAACACCACAAATGTGCGTGGTTGCTTGCGTACGTTGGATGAAAAAATGAATGTCAGTAAAAATAAAAATGTGGTCAATAAAACCAGCGGTAGGCTGATACCGTCAACACCAACGCGGTACGCGGCACCAATTGATGGCATCCAGTCTATTTGCTCAATTTGTGCAAAGCCGGTATCGCTGACACCTCTTATCCACATAATCAAAGAACCCAGCAAGGTCAGTGCGCTGGTAATAATGGCAATTTTATGAATTTTATCGGCAGTTGCATTGCGTAGATACATTAGATACAAGGCACCGATTAATGGCAAAAATAATGTCAGCGATACAATGGGTAGCACTTACGCGACTCCTGTTTGTGATGGGATATTAATGAATGTCATTTTTGTTATACGCCTAGTAATAGAAAAACAAACCAAGAAACGTAGCAACGAATAAGGCTGCGGTGACGATTGTTGTAACGGCCAATTCTCGATGGATCAAGCCGTTTTGCAATACACGGCTGCGGTTGCCTGTGTCAATGGTTTTTCCCACGAAAGAAAAAATAAAACGGTCAATAGCTTCTTCGTCGCTGCGTCGTGTCAGTTTGCCGAGTTTCATTCCCATGTTACCAAAAGCCAGCACCAGATTATAAAGTCGGATTTCCAGCTTTTCACATCGCTGGGCAATCGCAAGAGCGGGCCTGACACATAAGGCATCAAATCCACCGGCGATACTGAAGCCTTGACTGGCTTTGTTTTGTAAAGGTCCCAATAAAGTGCTGATGGGAATAAACCAGCCCAATAATAAACCACAGATCGCTGCGCTTAATCCAAATATTTCCGCCATCCAGTTTTCAGTAGCGTGAATCGCCGCTGATGTGTCGATAGTGTTTCCAATTGATGATTCAATTGATGAAAACGCCATGCCGAGTATGATAACGAGAGTGACTAATCCGGCGATACCTGCACCCATGTATTTTAAACCGCCTGGTGTTTTTTGTTTTCTCTCATCTTCATTTTTCGCTTGCCATAATATCTTCAGTGCTCTTGCCATATAGGCGCCGGTTAACACGGTGCCAATTAAGGCTAATGGAGCAAACAACCAGGCGTTGCTCGATGCCATGGTTGCGGCGATAATGGCGTCCTTGGAAAAAAAACCACTGAGTGGCGGTATGCCTGCCAAGGCCAAAGCGGCAATTGCAAACCCGCAAAAGATACGTGGATGATCACGCCCTACGCGCTGCAAATCATCAAAGGCGGTACTTTCCCGGCTGTGTTGAAATACGCCTGCGCCTAAAAATAAAGAACTTTTAATCGCTGCATGTGCGATCAAATGGAATAGCGCCGCCATTGGTATACCAGCACCGATCGCCAATAGCATCAAGCCGTATTGACTGGAAGTAGAGGCGGCGAGCAGCCGTTTTAAATCCGTTTCAGCTAGTGCAATTAGCCCGGTGATTAAAGCAGTCAGCCCTCCGACGATACCTATTACTGTTAGTGTTTCTTCAGGTAACATGGGCGCCGTGCGAATCAAGAGGATTGCGCCGGCAGCAACCAGGGTTGCAGAGTGGAGCAGTGCTGACACTGGCGTAGGCCCGGCCATGGCCCGTTGTAGCCAGTCATGAAATGGCGACTGTGCTGACTTACCCATTGCTGCCACAAGTAACAAAAATCCGGCGACTGTGGCAGCACTGTCTTCTGTATTTAGTGTGCTTGCAATGCTGCTGGAACCTGTGCTGGCGATTAAAACAAATACGGCAATATAAAGCCCGAGGTCGGCGCTGCGGGTGACCAGAAAGGCGCGACTTGATGCGGATTTAACACCGGGTTGTTGGTACCAGAAGCCGATTAACAAGTAACTGCTAAAGCCGATAAGCTCCCAGGCGGTTAAAAGCAAAATCCAGTCACCAGCCAGCACCAGCAACTGCATTGCTGCCACAAAGAGTAACATGATGGCAAAAAAACGATTTTTTTCCGTGTCTTTGGCCATGTAACCCGTGGCATAAATTAAGACGAGTAAACTGATAACGCCAACCAGTGTTGAAAGTAACGAGGTAAGAGGGCTTGCAATCAGTTGAAAAGGCATATTCGGCAGCCCGGGAAAAACCAGCTCTCCACCTGAACTAAACAATAAACCCAGACTGGCGAGTAGGCTTGTACCAGCTGCCAATAATGTCAGCTCGTAGGTGTGTTTGCGTAAAATCAAAATAAAGATCGCCGCCAGTAAAGGCGCGAGAATAGTGCTGCTGATTAGTATCCCCGACATTAGTCTTTTAGCTCCGCAGCTTCTTCCATTTCAACAGAACCTTTGTAGCGAAAGCGCGCAATGGCAACGCCAAAGCCCACCGCCATCTCCAGAGCCATGACAGTCATTATAATGAGTACAAACATTTGCCCAGCGGCAACATCAGGATGCAAATAGCGAAAGAACGCCACCATATTTAATAATGCGCCGGCAAGAATGAGTTCAACCCCCATCATTATCATTACCAGATTGGTTTGTGACAGCGCGCCATAAATACCAACGCCAAATAAGGCGGCGCCGGTAATGAGAGACCAGATAAGTTCGACGCTCATTTGGATTGCTCCTTGTGTTGGTGATCACCGTGGGCAGTTGAGGATGATTTCGGTTGTGATGTTTTTGAAGCAGGTTTTATGGCCACAGCCGTGGCGGCAATCATCGCGGTTAATATGGTAATGCCCGCCATTTCAAAAATCAGCATTGAACGGTCGAGTAATTCAAATCCCAGCGCTTTTGTCTGCTCTACCGAGTCAACGGCTACGGTTGAAACTGGCCCCCAGTCAATAAAAACAGCAACTGCAACGGCGCCGACGAATGAGATAAAACCAGCAGTAAGTGAAAATTGCTTTTGATGGGTCATGTCCATTTCTCCCATACCACCGGGATCCATCATAAACATCACCATAAAAATAGCCATGATGCTCATTTCTGTTGCCATCATCATTATTTGCAGCACACCCAAAAACTCAACTTCCATCGTCAAGAACATGGCTCCCAAAGCGGTTTGAGAAAAGAGCAGGGCAATGGCAGAGCGCACCATTGAAAAAGTGCGAAAAACCACAACGCCAAACCAAACGGCTGCTATGCCAAAAAAACCAATAAAAATTGCCTGTGCTGTAATCATGGTATAACCACCAAAAGAATGCCAACGATAAAAATATTGATAAGTGCCAGGGGAATTCCCAGTTTCCAGCACCAAGCGAGTAAATCTGATTCACGGATACGAGGCAGATATTTTCCAACCAGTAACATGGCTGCCGTTACCAATAAAATTTTAATTGCACTCCAAACCCATGGCGCCAGTCCGGGGCCATGCCATCCACCGAGGTAAAAGGTAACGGTAGCAGCGGCAAGCGTTATGACAAGAACCATGCGGCCTAGACGAAAAATGGCAAGTCGAAAGCCGCTGTATTCTGCTTCGACCCCGCCGGCCAGTTCGCTTTTTGCTGTGGGCATATCAAATGGGGGCATAAACGCCAGTCCCATAGAAGCGATAAAAAATAACGCAAAGCCAAGTGGCTGGTAAAAAATATTCCACACAGCCGATTGGGATAGCACGATTTCAGTTGTCACCAGTGACTCTGCGCGCATGGCAACTGCGGTGATTGGCATAACAATCAGCATGGCGTATGCAATGAGCTGACCGAGGAAACGCCAGCCACCGATCATGGCATATGCGCCGTTAGGCCCCCAGCCTGCCATAATTAAGGCAACCAGCACATATGCCAAGGCCGCGTTTAAAAACAAGGCGCCGGTTGCCAGGTCGGCAATGATGAATCCCGGCGCAAGCGGAATAACGGCAGCTGCAAGTAAGGCTGCAATGAGCAGAATTATTGGTCCTGTTTCAAAAAAAAGCAGATCCGGCTTGCGGGGAATAATCGATTCACGACCCAGCAAGGCAAGCGCAGAATATACTGGTCTGCTGAGTTGAAAGCGACCGTTTACAATCCATGCCTCTAACACTGCGAGCAGATAAACACCAAAAGCAAGCGAAAGCAGTATTAGCAAGCTTGTCATTGATGAATCTCCCACGGTGACAGGTCGAGAGATCCCACGGCAATAAGCGCATCGCCAAGTTCTTGTTGGTCGGTAAGCGGGCCAATCAGATCGAGATGATATTTTGACGGTGTTTCGATGTTGACTTTGGTAACAAATCCGTTTTCCATTGACAATTCGAGGCTTGTTTTTCCTCGTGGTGACTCGATTTGTGCGTAACCTGTGCCGGAAAGTGCTTCCAGTTCAATGAGTGTCGGTAAAGTTATCTCCCCGGCCGCCTGAATAAAAGAGAGGCTTTGCCCGATTTCATCCAGTCGAATGTGCAGGCGCGCCCAAGCATCGCTTTCTTGTCGAACAATGGCCTCAAACCCAAAGCTTGCGTAAATTTGATCGTTGTTTCGAATGTCATTATTTATTCCGGCAGCACGCGCTACTACACCGAACAAATTCTCGCGTGCTGACACATGGCCGATACCGGATGTGCGTGCTTTCAATAGCGGTGTTTTTTGAATTTGCTTAATCATTTTTTCCAATGCTGGCGTAACTTCAGCAATGCGTTTTCTATCCGCATTTGTGATCGATAGCTGCAATTTTGCTGCGCGTTGTTGCAACCATGACATGCCGGTTTGTTCGGCAAAAAGTACCAGCCAGTTCAAGTGGCTAATAATCCGTTCCCGCTCAAGCACTGCAATTCGGCTTATCTTCTCACGCTCATCAATCTTGAGATTGGCCAGGTTTTCCATTGCCTGGGAAAGTAACAAGCGGGATGAAGCCGGTGTCAAAGGGTGAAGTTCAAGAAAATGTTTAACAAAACAACCACCATGCATTGGTGTGTTTTTCAGTAGTTTAATGCTTTCCGTAATGGCATGTGTTTCTGATTCAGCGATAGTGTCGCCATCGAGTGTAAAGCTGACTTGTAAGCCACTGGGCAGTCCAGGAAGAAAAGGCCCAAACGGTGCTTCAATCCATTCCATTTGCAAGTCATCAAGGCTGCGGGGTAAATCTTTGGTGACATCAATCATTGACATGAAACCGGATTCTTCGTGGTTCATGTCATCGTGGCTACTGTGATCTGTGTTTGTATCACCTGACTTTGGTTCTAAAAACATACCACACTTAGGACAGGTTCCGGGGCCTATTTGTGTAATCTCTGGATGCATGGGGCAAGTGTATTCGCTTGTTTCTTCAACGGGCGTTTCTTGAGGTTCGAGAAACATCCCGCATTTGGGGCATTTTCCCGGTGCGTTCTGGACAACCTCCGGGTGCATGGGGCAGGTGTAGGTCAGCGTGGCTGAATGGTGCTGCGCATGTACTGTGTTGTCGGCAGACTCAAGGGGTTCAGCGGGCTTAACATTATTGGCCGCGTCGCTGGTTTCCTCAGGTTCGAGAAACATCCCGCATTTGGGGCATTTTCCCGGTGCGTTCTGGACAACCTCCGGGTGCATGGGGCAAGTGTAGGTCAGCGTGGCTGAATGGTGCTGCGCATGTACTGTGTTGTCGGCAGACTCAAGGGGTTCAGCGGGCTTAACATTATTGGCCGCGTCGCTGGTT
>Ga0256830_1001599_pt1 | contig 15803 bp, 9 predicted proteins | sample 128326metaG_FD_190537 | JGI IMG/M metagenome (GOLD analysis project Ga0256830, IMG submission 190537) | Hydrothermal vent microbial communities from Lau Basin, Pacific Ocean - 128-326 | ecosystem: Environmental > Aquatic > Marine > Hydrothermal vents | place: Pacific Ocean: Lau Basin | collected... | reverse complement strand
CATCCATTTTGGCGACTTCGTCAGCCTCTACTTGGCGCTGGCCTCCGGCGTGGACCCGACGCCGGTGGAGCCCATCGTCCACCTGAAGGCGGAGTTGGCGCGGGGGTGAAGGCGTGGGGTGACGGCTTGCCCTTGCCGTCCAGAGGTTTAGGAGAGTGTGGGGGGGATTCCTGGGCAAAGCACAAGTGATCAGCATGATGTAAGGGATCATCTGCTGGGGCATCCCGCACCAGACGAGCAGGGGGATGCCCCAGCAAGCTTTAGTAATTCACCGTTAGGGTATAACGCGCACTGGGATTCCTCTCCTTGTCCAAGTCCGTGTAGAGCTGGATGTAGTATTTACCTGGCAAGAGGTTGGGAATCAAGACTCGCATTTCATAATCTTCTCCCGATTTTCTCTCATCTCTTCCTACAATACCTAGTGACCTGTCGCGTACGAGCACTTGTCCTACGGCCTGATAATTGGTCACTCTGACCTCAATCGAGCGGATCATAGAATCCGGAAGTATGAAGTAATAGTAGTCATTCCTATCGTCTGGATAGGCACTATAGGCTATGCCAGGTTCCAGTGGACCATAGGCGCTTTCCGAAGAGTCGTAATCCTCACAGTAGTTGTTAGCCGATCCGCAGGGTAGGGCGTAAGTGAAGAAGTTTCTCACGACCGCCGGGAGGTAGACAGTGTGCTCGGTCACTTCGTTGCACCAAAGATTGACGCAGAGATCAACGTCTCTGCCTCTGCCAGGCCCGGCAATCGCCTGGCCCAATGTGCTGCTTATGGATACGTTGCCACCAATGGCTGTGCCTCCCCCGCCCCCGATAACCCAGCGACTGATGGCGGCTGTACTCTGGGCAAGGGCCACGCTGCCAACGAACAATAGGAGCAGTAGTAGAGGAATGGCTTTTCTCAGTCGCTTCATCGCTCACCTGCCTTCCTCCTGGGGATATGGAGGGATCTCCGGACGTTCAGGCAGCGGTGGAAGCGCAGGCCCTCCCGATTTTGGCCGTGATGTCCCTTCTGCCCACACCTGCGATGCCCGTGGTGGCTCCAGGCGCACGTTCTCGTATCCCCGCCGCTTCGCAACAATGCGGTAGTCGAAAGCCGCGTTTGCCGGCCGACCGTCCAGTGTGACACCACGAACAGTGAAGCTGGTTGGGCCTTTCTCCGTTACGAAGAGCACAACTGCCTCATCGCTCAGGGGAGTTAGATAAACATGATAGGTTTCGGTCAGGCTGACCGTCTGAGCGAAAATGGGGTCGAAGAACACTGTGGCTTCGCCATTGACTAATTGCCCAGTCCCAAAATCCTCAAACCAGACTTCAGGGCTCTCGATGGCATAAAGGCTGCGGGAGCCGTAATTTTGGGTCTGCACCATAGCACTTTTGGTGCCGCTGGCCCATAGATTACCAGAGTTGTCTACACGGAAGCGCAATGCTTCGTCCGGAGCGAAAGGGTCTCCCGAGTAACCCTGGATGATGTCGCCACCGTAGCTCTGTGCGCGCAAGCCAACACCATACCAATAGTTATAAGCCATTACCCCTGCCCCTCCACTAGAGTCAGACCGACCATATACACCAAAGGTGGCATAACCCGATGTAGCAGTTGCAAGTCCCTTCACCCCTGCCGTGTCGGTGTAAATGCCATTCGCATAGCCGAGCACACCAGTGTTGGTTGCTGTGGTGGCGCTAGCAAGGCCGAATACGCCCGTTCCAGAAGATGAGGCAGAGTCACCGACGACCCCATAGGTATTGCCCGTGTTGGCGGGGGTCCAACCATAGACTCCCCGGCCGCCATCAGAGGCGGACTGGAAAAAGCCTCCGGTGGTTGTGCCTGTGATCGCAAAGGCATAGCCATATACACCTATGTCATTGCCAACCCCTCTCACGCCTGCAGCACTGCTGCTGCTGTAGCCGTAAACCCCGGCCTCTGCAGGATCAGTACTGTTCGTCTCGCCATATACGCCATTGTCGGCCACATCACCACCGGTGCTTACACCACGCACACCGTCCAAGTCGTAACTTGTACCGCACACTCCACAGCCATATATGCTGGTGAAGTAGCCGCCGTATCCGCTGGAACTCCACCCATAAACTCCGGCCCGTGCGTTGACTACGTCGTTGCGTAGGGACTCGTCCATAAAGCCGTCATTGTCATAGCCGGCCATCCCGACAACTCCTGTACCCGTGATACTTTCCCCGACGATGCCAATGCCACCAGCGCTGTAGCCTTCAACCCCGAAGCCAGCACCAAAGCCCCGGTTCTCACCATACACGGCCGGCCGAATCGTACTTGCGGAGTAGGATCGGGCAACCAGGCCTACCTCGCCTCCTTCTGCCTTAACACCGCTGGAATAGGTGCTCGAGAAATAGCCACCGTAACTGTAACCACTGATACCGTACACCCCATAGTTGCTGTCACTGGTGCCGTACAAACCGACTGCACTGCTGCTGTCTCCCCAGATAGCTTGTCCCCCCGAGGCACCCCAGAAGATACTCACATCGCCTCTTGCGCTGTACAGGCCAGTGCCGTCATCACTGTAGAGGGTCAATCCCGTCCCATTGCCCAACCATGCCTCCCCCCAGTGGGTGTGATCGGCTGTGGCAAAAGCATCACTGTCATAACCATCCAATGTCTCAGCGTTTAGGGCATAGGGCGCGGCGGTGATGGGCAACAAGCTTAGCTGCGTGAAGGGGCCAGGAGCAGAGGTAGCGAACCAGACTTGCAGATACCGCCCCGCCCCAGCGAAGACCGAGGGGGACAACGATTGGGTCATACCATTTAGAGAGGTATCGCCCAGCAGAACGGTGAAATAGCCATTGTCCACAGAGATGGGTACGCTTGCATTTGGCTGGCTCCCTCCACTGGAGGTACCGTCGTTAGACCAGTATGTGGTATCGCTGGCAGCATTGACGATGGCGAATTTGAAGTACCCGGTGCCATTGTACGGTGTGCCTTCCACCGTAACGTAACCCTGGTACAAGACTGTGGTAGGGTTGGTTACCCCTGCGGGCCCAGGAGAACCCTCGACGGAAGGCCCCTGAGCTGTAACTGTACTGACCGCTAGCGCGATGAGCAGCAGTGCGATTGCAAGGAACATGGATGCGAACACCCTAATGTTGCTGTTCATCGTTTCACCTCCGAGAAGCTACAGAAGACCGGACAGTGCTCTCATCACGGCGGTGGTGGAGTAGAAGTTGGTTCAACTGGTGGTGGCGGGGTGGATATCGGCGGTGGCGGCGGCTGGGTCGGCGGCGGCGGCGGCTGGGTCGGCGGTGGTGGCGGCGGCTGGGTCGGCGGTGGGACCGGCGTGGCCGTCGGCGGCAAGCGCGTCGGCGTGGCCGTCGGCGGAATCGGCGTCACCGTGGGCCGTGGCGTTACCGTCGGCGTCAGCGTAGGGCTCGGCGTGAAGGTTGGCGTCCTGGTGGCCGTCGGACTCGGCGTTGGGGTCCCCGTGGACGTCGCCGTGGCCGTCGGGAGAAGGACGACCGTCACCGTCGCAGAAGGGGTGGGAGAGCCCCGGGTCTCTGCCGGAACTGCCGGCGACGTCGCCCCGGCCTCGGACGAAGGCGTCGGTGTCCCTCGCCCTCCCCTTCCCCCGGTACCGAGGACGGCTCCCGCGACCACCCCCAGCACGATCAGGGCGCCGGCCGCCCATCCCCACGCCCGGAAGCCCTTTCGCCGGCGTGCTCGTCCCGCCGGCGCCTCTCCGGTGGCCACCCCCAGCGCCTGGGCCATTTCGTCGGCGCTGTGGAACCGCTCCGCCATCGGCAGCGAAAGCGCCTTCACCACGGCCGCTTCCGTCCGCTTGCCGATCCCCGGGACCACGGCCCTGGGCGGGACGAAGCGTTCCGGCTCCGCGACCCGTTCTGTGGCCATCGGCGGTGCCTGCCCCGTCAGGGCGTGGTAGAGGGTCGCCCCCAGGCTATAGAGATCGGAGCGGGGATCGGTGTGTCCCCCGCCCAGCCCCAGTTGCTCCGGCGGTGCGTACTCCATAGTCGCCCCCCAAATCGCCGTCCTCGTGCGGGGGTCCTGGGGGTCCCACAGCTTCACCAGCCCGAAATCCACCAGTACGGCCCGTCCATCCTGCTGCAGGATCACATTCTGGGGCTTCACGTCCCGGTGCACCACGCCCGCCCGGTGGCAGTAGGCCAGGGCGTCCAGCAACTGCCCCGCCCAGATCAAGACCTCCGCCTCCGGCAGCGGCCCCTCTCGGGCGATCCGCTCTGCTAGGCTCTCCCCTTCCACCAGGTTCATCACCAAGTAGACGTTTCCCCCCTCTTCGAAGAAGTCCGTCACACGGACCAGGTGGGGATGGTCCAGGCGGGCCAGGACGGTGGCCTCCCGGCGGAACTGGCGGCGCAGTTGGTCCAGCGCCCGGGCATCCAACCCCGGCTGGGGGACCAGTTCCTTGACGGCGACGAAGAGCTCCAGCCGGGCATCCCAGGCCTTGTAGACGGCCCCCATCCCCCCTTCCCCCAACGGTTCGATCACGCGATAGCGATCCTGCAGCACCTGCCCCTTCTGGAGTGTCATCCCTTCCTCCCTAGCACCGATGACAGGACCTCGCAGCGTCGGAGTCCCGTCCTGGCTGCCGGGCTGATCCCCCTTCCCCCCTGACTCTTACGTCCTGTGCCAAGAGGCAGTTTCCTCCAACCCAACTGTTCACCCTCCCGCAGGTTAGGCGTGTTTCCAACGCGAAACCGTGTTTCAAATAGCCTATCGGGGCCGAAAGCGCCCTCGACCGGTGACCTGCGGAAGGGTAGGCTGAATAGATACCCTCCAACGTGGCTTGTCCGGTGGAGCATCTCCTCACCGCTAGGACCGACCCGACATAGGCGGCCGGCGGGTTCTTGTGAACGCGGCGTACTTCTCCACGGTGCTCCTACTTTCCCTCCTTACCTCCCTCTGACGGCGTCTGGGTCGGCGGTGGCAGCGGCGGTTGGGTCGGCGGCGGTGGCGGCGGCGGGCCTCCAGGCACCGGGGTGGGGGCCGGCACCGTTGCCTGAGACGTCGGGGTCGGCAGGACGGGCGGGGCAGCGCGGGTCGGGCGTGGCGTCGGCGTGTCCGTCGCCGGGACGGGCGTCGAGGTCGGCGGTCGGGTCGGGCCCGCCGTCGGCGAAGCGGTCGCCGTCGGCGCAGAGGCTCCCGCCAGCGTGGGCGTCTTCTCGACCTTGATCACCGAGGACAGCGTGGGGGTGGGAGGAACCGGCGTCGCCGCTGGGACCGTGCCCCTTGTCTGATCATCTCCCCGAACCGGCCCCCCGTTTCCCCCTACCTCTTTGCCGGGGCGCAGCAGCACCACGGCCAGCACCACTGCGGTCAGGGCGAGGAAGGCCAGGCCGGCCCATGCCCAGAGCGCACGGCCGGCCGGGGCCGTCGGCTTCCCGCCGTAGCGGATCACGGCCACCGACACGTTGTCCGTCGTGCCCCGCTGCTTGGCCAAGGCAACAAGCCGATGGACCGCCTTGGACGCCGGATACCGGGTGACGATCTGTTGGATGTCCTCGCCATCCACCACGTCGGTCAGGCCGTCGCTACAGAGCACGATTACGTCTCCCTCTTGGAGGGATTCGGTGGTCAGGTCCACCTCGACCTCCGGCTTCCCCTCCCCTCCCAACCAACGGGTGAGCGCCCCGTAGTTCTCGTCGTCTTCCAACCAGACGTGGTCGCGGGTCAGCAGGCGGGCCTGGCCGTCGCGGATCAAGTAGGCCCGGCTGTCGCCCACGTGGGCCACGTAGAGGGTTCCCTGGTACAGGACCGCCCCGACGAAGGTTGTGCTCATCCTGGCCCAGGCAGGTCTTCTCTGAGCCCTCGCATAGAGTTCCTGATGAGCTTCCTCGACGGCTGCCTTCAGGTCCTCGCCGGGGTCGCCGTCGGCGTCGTAGTAATACTCTTCGACCACATCCACAGCCCTACGGCTGGCCGTCTGCCCTCCTGCCTGACCGCCCGTGCCGTCGGCGACGATGTAGAGGCGACCCCGGGACGCCAACTGTTCCGCTTCCACCATCTCTTCGCAATTGTAGGCGGTGTCCTCGTTGCGCCGGCGTCCCCCCGGATCGCTCAGGACGGCCGCCTCGATGGGTGGGGTTCGATCTGCTTTGCTCATCAGCACTCCTCCGGCATATCCTACGACTCTGCGAACTTCTGGGATGTCCTTGTCAACGGATTCTGAACGAATCAACGAATGGCGCCCTTCTCCGATCTGGACGGACCTCTCGGCAACCGGGAGCCGATCCGTTGTTGTCCCCTTCACCGGATGTTCGTAATCCCTTCGAATCACCCGCCCGGTGTGGGCGTAGGCTGAGGGGCCGAGGTGGGACGAGGCCTCGGCGTGTCCGTGGGTGGAACGGGCGTCGAGGTCGGCGGCCGGGTCGGCGTGGAGACGGCCCTCGTCGGAGCCATCGTCACGGTGGCCGCCGGCCTGGGAGTCGCCAAAGGTTCCAGGGCGGAGGGCTCCGACAGGGAGGCGGGGGTAGCCGTCACCACGCGGGTCACCTCCACCGTCGTGACGATGGCCGGCGGGGTCGAAGTAGGCGGCGGCACCGTCGCACGCCCGGCGAGGAACCCCCCGACCGCTCCCAACACCAACGCCAGCGCGACGGTGAGCGCCGGGTGGAGCCGGCGCGTCGGGTGCTCCGGGGGCTCCGGGGGACGCTGCAAGAGATAAGGCGGAAGCGATTCCAGGGCCGCCACGAAGGCCCGGCAGGAGGGGAAGCGGGCCGCTGCATCCTTGGCCATCGCCCTCTCCAGGATGGGGGTCAGCTCTTCCGGCCCGTGGGGCACCGGCAGGGGAACCTCCTCGTAGATGATCCGGTGCATCGCCGTCACCTCGTTCTCGACCTCGCCGAAGGGGAGCTGTCCGCTGATCATCTCGTAGAGGATGACGGCCAGGGAGTAGAGGTCCGCCGACGGCCCGACGGCCGTGGGCTCCCCCAGGGCCTGGCGCACCTGCTCCGGCGAGGCGTACTCGATGGTCAGGGTGGAGCTCCCCGCCTCCCCCCGTCCCCCGACGGTCCTGGCGATGCCGAAATCGGTCAGCACGGCGTGGAGGTTCCCCTTCTCCGGCTTGCTGCGGAAGAGGATGTTGCTGGGTTTCACATCCAGGTGGACGATACCGGCCTGGTGGGCGGCATCGAGGGCCGATCCCACCTGGCGCACGACTTCCACGGCTTGGGCCAGGCTCAGCCGCTTCCGCCGCCGGAGCCAGTCATCCAGCGACCCGCCGGCCAGGTACTCCATCGCAAAGTACCAGAGCCCGCTCTGGGGGTCCTTGACGACGTACTCGCTGGAACTGCCATCAATGGGCGTCGGCAGGACCCGGATGATGTGAGGGTGCTCCAGCCTCATCGCCTTCAGGAAGGCCGTCTCGTCTTTTAAGAAGCTGCCCAGGCCGGGCCGGGCGACCTTCAGGGCGACGACCTCCCCCTGCCCGTACAGGCGAGCCCGGTAGACGGTCGCCATCCCGCCGTGCCCCCCGGCCACCGGTCCGACGATGACGTAAGGGCCGATCTGACTCCCCTTAGAAAACCCGCGATCCAAAACCGCCATAGCCTCTAACCTCCCCTATGTAGATGTCTACAGGCCAACCCGCTTTCCGATACACCTATCCTGCGTTCCACTGCACTCCCCACCCGCCTCACCCGCTCTTCCCAATCCCTAACGCTCCTCCTGTTGTCCCCACACGGCGGTGGGGGATTGCTCGGGCGTCTGGAGCAGCGTCTGGGTCGGCGCCTTTGAGATGTCCACCGGCGACGAAGTGTGGAAGACCAGACGCAAGTAGGGACCCAGCCGGACGACGGCGCCATCCTGGAGCGGGAGCGCCTCCTTCAAGTCGAGCCCTTCGGATAGGGAGCGGGGCACCCGCTGCTCGTCAACCCAAGTGCCGTTGGCGCTGTTGAGGTCCCAGATGTAGAACCGGTCTCCCTCTTTGGCGATCTTGGCGTGGCGCCGCGAGACGTAGTCGTCCCAGTCGAAGACCAAGTCGCTCCGCTCTTCCTCCCGCCCTAGGAAGACCTTGGGTTCGTAGATCTCGAAGCGACGTCCCTCGAAGGCCCCATCGGCGACAACCAAGGTAGCCAGCGGCTTCCCCTGGCCGCCGAAAATGCGGGTCTTCCCCCGCAGCACCCGGGTGCGACGGCGCACCTCGGCAGCGACTTGCCCGACCATGCGCATCCCACCCCGCCGGATGAGGACGATCAGCAGAATCAGGGCGATCAGGGCGATCAGCAGAGAGCTGGCCGAGATGGCGTACAGTCCAACCGGCGGCGGCTGGGGGGTCGGCGTGGGCGCCGGGGTCGGCGTCGGCAGCGGCGTTGGTGTCGGCGGGGGGAGCCGCACCCCGACCACCAGCCCGGTCTCGGCCTGGTATCCGCCGATGTCGTAGACGGTGATCGTTAACTGGTGGGGGGCTGCCTCGGTCGGGCTGTTGCCGTAGGCCGTGGTATCCCACGGGAAATCCCAGGGTTCGGCCTTGGCCGTGTAGACCAACTCCCCGTCCACCCGGTACTCGACCCGGTCAATGGGGCGCTGGGCCCGGCGGATCGCCACCCGGACGGTGACGGAGCCGACCAGGACCTGTCCTTCTTGGAGGTTCTCGACGACCACCTCCGGCGGCAGGGGCGGGACCTCGTACCGAGCGGTATCCTCGGCCACACGTCCCTCCCGGCTCACCGCGACCCGCACCTCCGGGGTCCCTTCGTACTGCTTGGTCGAGTAGCGCAGCGCGTACCCCTGCCGCTGTGAGACGAGGAGGTCCAAAAAGGCATCCAGCGCCTCCTGAGCCCCTTTCCGCCCCGGCCGGTACCACATATACCGACCGCCGGTTTCGTCGGCCAGGCGGCGCAAGAAGGCGGAACGGGGCTGGTCTGGGGCCAGGTTGTTCCCCAGCCCCACGGTATAGATGACCAGGTGGGCGTCCACTGCCTCTTGGATGACCCGATCCACGTCAACGCCGCTGACCAGGTCGGTGCCGTCGGAGAAGACAAGGAGGATCCGTCGGCGCACCCCCTCCCGTCCTGCAGCGTCCTCAATGGCCTGGCGTACCAGGTCGAAGAGGGCTGTGTTCTGGTTGCCGGCCGTGTCCACCTTGTTCAGCCCCTCGTTGATGGCCAGGTTGTGGTCGTAGGTGAAATCCACCAGCCGGACAGGAAGGCCACCGCTGAAGGCGAAGACGGCCACCTCATCGTCCAGGATGAGGCGCTGGAAGTCAGGGGAGATCAGTCGCCGGGCTGCCTCCCGGGCGTGGTCCACCCGACGGGCACCCCCTTCCCGGCGGGCGAAGCTGCCGCTGGAGTCAATCACCACGCCGATGAGCATCGGGTGCTCGGTGGACTCCAACGTGAAGTCCGAGACCTGGACGTCGTTTTCGTAGAGGGTGACCTCGTCCGGCTGCAGGTCGGTGATGGGCTGGCCGTCCACATCGTTGACGGCCAGGTAGAGGGTCACCGTGGGATAGCCGGAGGCGTCCACGGTGGTGATGGCCACCCGTCCCACACCGGCGGCCAGGGCGCCGGCCACCAGGAGCAGGCTCAACCCCACTGCAACTCCCCATGCCCACAGCCCCTTTCTCCGATACGTGGACCGTCGAGATTGCGAACTGCCGCGAAGAAGCTTTGCACGTGCCATAGTCCTTTCCCCTTCTCCACTTAACTCTAAACTTCAGACCCACCTGATAGAGCGTCCGCGGTGCCCCACGTCCACTCAGGGCAGCAGGGGGCGATACCAGACCCCGTCGTTGCTTCCGACGACCACCAACCCTCCGTGGATGGTGATCTCGCGTGTCTCCGCCGTAGTAAGCCCTTCGTTGTGAGGGGAGCAGGTTGTCGCCCTCCCCGAGCCATCTATCCGGCATCGGTAGACGCCTGCCCCATACGCACTCACGTAGAGGTAGCCATAGGTGTCGTCGTAGGCCAGCCCGTAGATGGTCTTGGCAGGGATGGCCTCCACTCGGCTCCAGGTGGTTCCCTCCAGGACGTAGAGGCCCTTCTCCTGCCCCAGGCCGGCGTAGAGGGCCCCCTGGGCCGGCGCAAGACTCCATACTTGAGCATCGTCACAACCGCCTTGGACCGGAATGGGGAACTCACTCCAAGTAGCCCCTCCGTTGCCGGAAACGTAAAGGGTGCATCCCCGGGCTCCGGCATACAACTTCCCTTCCGCAGCGTACAAGGAGCGGATACGCTTGTCGTTAATGCCCTCGTTTGCCGGTGTCCAGGCGATGTTGTCTATAGCCGTCCTGTAGATGCCTTGACTGCTCGTGCCCGCGTAGAGGGTGGTGCCGCTCAGCGCCAAGCCGTAGAGGTAGAGCTCCCCCAAGCCGTTGTTGATGGGGGTCGCTGCTCCCCCTTGGATGCGATACACCCCCGGCCCCCACACCGCGACGAAGGCCTCGTCGCAGTTCGAGGGGTTGGCCACCACCGGGTAGGCGTAGGGTTTTAGGTCGGCTACCTTCTCCCAAGTCTCCGCGCCGTCGGTAGACTTCCACACCCCGTCGTCGCCCGAGGTCCCGGCGTACCATGTCTTCTCCTTGCACCCGGAAGGAGTGCGGAACACCTTGCCTGCGGTATTTGCACCCTGCCGCCACGGTAGCGGATAGTCGCGCACTACGGCGGGCAGGTAGACCCGGACCGGTTGGACCGTGACGGTGATCATTGGGCCGGGAAGGGGGCTCTGATTCCCCTCCCCATCGGTAGCCTGCAGGGTGAAGGTGTAGGTGAGGTTCTCTGTAGGCGTAAAGAAGAAGGTCCCGGAGAGGCCCGTCTGTGCCGGCCCGGCTTCCTGCCAGTCTGTGCCCGTCAGGACGTGAAGGCGCACGCGCCGGATGCCGCTGCCGTCCTGGGCGTTCCACCGAAGGGGAATGGGGGTCAGCCCGGCCCACCTCTCCGGCCCGGTGATCACCACCGTCGGCATCACCCGGTCCACCCAGACGGTCATCGGTTTGGAAGTCCCGATCTGCCCGTAGCCGTTGCGGGCCCGGGCGATGAGCATGTGGGCGACGCGGTCCTCCGTCGGCAGCGTCCAACTGTAGACGTACAGACCGGCCACGACCCCCGAAAGGGCCTCGTGGTAGGTCACCCCTCCGTCCACCGTGACCGAGACCACGTCCAGCAGGGCAGAGCCAGTACAGGACGTACCGCAGGAATAGGCCACCTGGACCGGGTAGACGGCTTGGGCACTGGACGTCAGCACCTCATTAGCCGCAGGCATCGTGATGGTCACGACCGGCGTGTAGGGACCGCTTTGAGCGAGGTGGACGGCCGGGAGCCGAACCGAAGAGCCGGTCGGAACGGCCGCGTGGACCGATGATCGCTCCAGGCCGGCCAGCGTCAGGAGACCGGCCAGCAGGAGAAGCGCCAGGACCGCCCCAAGAGGGAGGAAAGCCCAACGACGAAGACCCGTGCTCATCTTGACCTCCTACATACGTGACTGTCGAACTCTCTGTTTCTGATGATGTCCCATATCTCAGGAGCGGGGAGCGTGGGCGACTCGTCAGATTGCCCCCCATACGCCCGGGCCGCTCCGTGGGGACCCTGTCCGGCAGGCCGCCTCGGCAATCCCCCGGCCGCTATCGGTCCGGCCCTGCCCGGCTCCGGCCGGAGAGTCGCACGCGCAGGGCAGCGGCCAACCGTTCGAGCCGGCGCCTTTGCATCGGATCGGCCTGCCGATAGGCCCGCTCCAGGTCGGCCTGCAGTTGGGCGGGGGGCCAGCGTTCCCGAACGTAGGTCCTCACGTCCAAGCCGGGATCGGCGGCGTAAGCCCGGGCCAACAGGTCCAAGTAGAGCACCCGATAGTCGGGGTGGAGGTCCGCCGGCGCCGCATCGGTCCACCGCACCGGGAAGAGCCACCATCCCAGCACCCACCAGCCGATGAGCAGGCCGGTCAGCAGCCCGACGGCGAGGAGGAGCGCCGGACGAGGGCTCCTCGACCGGACCTTCTCCCCCCGGTGTTCCTCCGGGGGCCGGGTCTCCACCACCAGGGCGGTGGCATCGTCGGCCCCCTGCAGGACCTCAACCTGCTCGATCAACGCGCCGACCACCTGTTCGGCCGTCCCCTTTCGGAGGGTTCGCCGGAGCTTGCCCTCATCCACCAACTCCCATACCCCGTCGGTGCACAGCAACAGCCGATCCCCCGGTAGGAAGACGTAGGGTTGAACCTCCGGCTCCAACGTGGGCTGATCCCCCAACGCCCGGGTGATCAGGTGGCGTTGGGGGTGAACTGCTGCCTCCTGGGGGGTCAGGACTCCTTCGGCAACCCGTTCTGCCACCCAAGTGTGGTCAGTGGTCAACCGGTGCAGGCGTCCCTGGCGCAACAGGTAAGCTCGGCTGTCGCCCGCGTGGGCGATGACCAACTCCTGCCCTCGGACGACGGCGGCCACGACCGTCGCGGCCATCCCCTGCCGATCCGACCCTTGGGCTTGGCGGTAGACGGCCTCGTTGGCGGCTTGGAGGGCCCGACGCAGGGCCACCGAGACCTCTTCCGAGGAATCCCGGTAGTAGGCCCGGGCGATCTCCTCAACCGCCATCCGGCTGGCGACTTCCCCGGCTGCGTGCCCGCCCACGCCGTCGGCCACGATGTAGAGGGTGCCCTTCTCCAGCTTCTGGTGGGGAGTGGGCGTCTCCCCATCGGGCATCCACCAAGCGTCCTCGTTGCGGACGTGGTCGGAACCGGTTCGCGAGGCCACGGCCGCCACCAGCGCATCGGCCGGGAACTGGGGCGACGGGCGCGTCTCCCGTGTCATCGGCTACCCTTCACCTCCCCCCGGCGAGGAAGGGGAGGACGGAGAGGCGGCCTCCGGTTTGGGTTCGACCACCGCCCGGATGTGATCCTCCCCCGTCTCCAGGACCCGCAGGCGTACCGGCTGACGGTCCCACGACAGGCGCAGCCCCTCGTTGACCCCGTTCGTGATTAGGTCGCCGATCAGGTAAGGGACCACGCCGTTGATCCGTTCCACCCGCAGGAAAGGGGCCCCGTCCTGAACCCCGATCCGCACCACGCCTTCCAGAGGGCGCCCATATACCTGTCCTCGGAAAACGATCCGGTCGGGAGCCATCAGATCAATTTGGGGATCGGTCAGGATCCCTTGGGTGTAAGGGACGATCATCTCGGCAAGGCGCTGTTGCAGGAAGGATTCCGAAGTTGTCACCTCGGTAGGCCGGGGCTGGGGTTGCCAGCCCCAATCCTGGGCGGCCAAGATCCGCCGGGCTACTTGTCCTGTGGCGTAGGCCCCGCCGACGAGCAAAGCCGTCGCCACCAACACCAAGATGAGTCCCAAGACCATCGCCCTGACCAGAAGCCACCGGCCCACCCGCCATAAAGCCCCTCCCACCCGCCGGGTGAACGCGATCGCGCCGGAGGCCGGGGGCAGGGCTGCCTGGGCCTCTCCCGTCCTCACTCCCGAGGGCGGCGTGATGGCCCTAGGCCGGGCCGACGCGCCACCGGCCTCTTCCAAGGCCTCCTCCAGTGCCCGAGCCATCTCCCCGGCCGACGGGTAGCGCTGGTCTGGATCGGAGGTCAGGCTCTTCAGCACGATCTGCTCCAGGGGGCGGGGCACCTCCGCCCGGAGCCGGCGGGGGGGCGTCACCACCCCCCCCTCCCGGAGCGGGGGACGGCCCGTCAGCATCTCGTAGAGAATCCCCCCCAGGCCGTATAGGTCGGTGGCCGGGCTGGCCGGTGCACCCTGGAGTTGTTCCGGTGCCCGGTACACCTCCACGTCGGCGTCCAGGTCGGTCATCTGCCCGGAGCGTAGCAGGTCCCACAGGCCGAAGTCGGTCAGCAGGGGCCAGCCCCGGCTGGTGAGGAGCACGTTGTTGGGCCGGACATCTCCGTGGACCAGGCCCTGACCGTGGGCGTGGTCCAACGCCCGGGCCACCTCGGCCGCGATGCGCACGGCCTCCTCCAACGGCCACGGGGCCCCAAGCTGCTGATCCAAGGTGGCTCCCCCGATAAAGGGATAGATCAGGTAGAAAAGCCCCCGTTCGGGGTCCACCCCGTGGTCGTAGAGCTTCAGGACGTTGGGGTGGTTGAGCCCGGTCAGCGCCTGGGCCAGGTTCTCAAAGCGCTGCCGGAAGGTGCTGTCGTCTCCCGGCTCCGCCGTGAGGACCTTGGCCACGACCGGCTGCTCGTTTACGCCGTCGTAGGCTTCGTAGACAGCGCTGAGCCGTCCTCGACCGATCTCGGCCCGAACTTCGTACCTACCCAGAGTGGTCCCGACCAGTGCTCCCGGTTCCATCGTCGTCATCCCAGCTTGAAGATCAACAGGCTACGACCGATCTCTACCCGGTCTCCGTCGGCCAGCGGGTGGTGGTCCACCTCTTGGCCGTTCACGCGGATGGGGTTGGTGGCTCCTAAATCGTAGATGAAGAAGGCCCCTCCCTCACGCTTGATCTTGGCGTGCCAGCGGGAGACCGCCAGATCGTTCAGCACGATGTCGTTCTCCCTGGCCCGCCCGATGGTCATCACCTCTTGCAGCAAGAACTCCCGCCCGGCGGCCGGGCCCTCTTGAGCGACGAGGCGGGCCTGGACAGGCGCTTCAGGCTCCTCAGAGGGGATGTCTGAGACCTCCGACCCCGCCAGCATCGTGGTCAGCCTTTCCAGGGACTGCTGGGCTTCCCGATAACGGTGGGTTTCCAGCAGATGCCGGGCTTCCTCCAGTTGCTGTTCGACCTCGGCCAACGCTTGCTTGCGACGCCGAAGGTCGGCCTCTCGATCGGCCAGCGCCTGCCGCTGCTGCTCCAGGGCGGCCGCTTCATGGTCCAAGCGTTTCACCGTGGTGCGGATCACCGTCTCGAAACGGCCTAGCTCTTCCCAGAGCATTGAGCCCTCCCCTGCCTCCTCCTCCGGCGGAGGTGGGGGGGCTGGTGGCTTCTTCGACACCATAGAGGGGGGCTTCGTCTTGCGGTCGCTTCGCGGCTCACCGACTCCCGGACCCGCCACCGAGAGGATCTCGGTCCACGCTGCCGGCGAGGGACAGGTAGCGGGTGTGTCCGAGAACCAGGCTTGCTCGAAGGCGGCTGCTACGTCGTGCCCCCATCGAGCTTCGAGCACCTGGATCAGCAGCCGGTACCGTGTCGTTTCCTGTTGCATCTCGTCTGGGTTGAAGTAGCTCTCCCCCTCCCCCGCCGCTTGGCGCACTTGCTCATCGCACCATCCCAGCATCTCCCCCATCAGCACCGCCCCGGCGAACCGGTCGGCCCGTTCCCCCCACAGCCCGTCGGAGGCGCTCCGGTGGGCGTAGCCGGGGGAGGCGCCGGGCAGCTTCTCCGGTCGTTCCATCCCCGGTCCATACATCTGCTCCACATCCACCAGCACGATGTCCACGTCTTCGGTGCCGGCCGGCGCTCTTCTATCGAAATCCCCCCATTCAGGCAGCATCACGTTGGCGCCCGATAGGTCGCAGTGGGCCAGTCCTCGCCTTTCCATCACGGCCAATACCTTGGCCAGCGAACGGGCCAGGGCCAGGCTCTTCGTCGGCGTCAGCGTCCACCCTCCGGTGAGCACCTCGCACCAGGTTGCCCCTTCGATCCAAGGCATCAAGACGGCGTAGGCGAGGTCGGGATACTGGCGCAACAGGGCCTGGTGGCGTTGGGGGGTGAGGACGGTGCGCCGGCAGACCTGCAGGCCGGGCAGGGCCGCGTAGGGGGCGATGCGCTCCGCCTGGGCGACGAGGGCAGGAGAGCGATAATGGGGCTTGAAGACCTTCAGGGCTCGGGCATCGCCTCCCTCGGTGACGACCCGATAGACGATGGCTTGGCGGCCCTCCTGGCCGTGGGGTATCCCCGGCGCCGCCGGATGCTCGGCGATGCGGTAGGAG